>ERZ857998.3471-NODE-3471-length-12745-cov-3.534437_pt1 | contig 12745 bp, 12 predicted proteins | sample MGYA00519954_ERZ857998 | MGnify/ENA primary metagenome ERZ857998 (study PRJEB31778, sample SAMEA3449424) | human gut metagenome | biome: human gut; feature: human-associated habitat; material: faeces | place: United Kingdom | collected 2010/2012 ...
AGAGCAGCTGACTACGGATCAGCAGGTCGCAGGTTCGAATCCTGTCTCGCGCACATGAACCTCCCTCGCGAAATGCGGGGGAGGCTTTCGTTTTCTTACGGGTCTATGGTCTCGTTGAATTTATTAAAAGCTCCTATGTTGTATACCATTTCGTATTGGGCATAGACGCTATGCGTTTACAAAGAACGCCAAGACCTTTCGGTATACTGGAGGGCGTTTTCATGCATGTTTTCTCATGCGTCGTTTACCATGTGGCTGAACGATATCGGCCGCAAGACAAGGAGCATAATGACCGCATCGAAGAGGGGAACCTGGGCAACTATTCGGCGTATCGCCGCTTCCGATCGCATATCGGGTTTGATTATGCTCGGTTTCGCACTCGCCGGTCTGCTGCTCGCGAACCTGCCATTCACGGCACATACGTTCGAAGAGCTGGAGAACTTCCGCATCGCCATTCCACACACCAATATCGACATGGGACTGGGCCACTGGGTGCAGGATGGTTTGCTGACGGTGTTCTTCCTGACCGTTGGACTGGAATTGAAGCAGGAACTTACTACCGGCTCGCTGTCGAATCCCAAGGCGGCTGCGGTGCCGATGCTGTGCGCGGTCGGTGGCATGATGGCCCCGCCGGTGCTATTCCTATTAACGCTGTTCCTATTCTCTGGTTTCGGTTCCAATCCGCTGGTCATCGCTTCCGGAACGAGTTTCACATTTGGCGAGATGTCCCACGGTTGGGCGGTTCCTACAGCTACGGATATCGCGTTCTCGCTGGCTGTGCTTGCCTTGTTTGCCAAGGCGTTGCCAGGCTCCATTCGCGCGTTCCTGATGACATTGGCTACGGTGGACGATCTGCTTGCCATCATTTTGATCGCGGTGTTCTTCTCTTCGGTGAACGCATGGTACTGGTTCGTCGGCATCGCCGTGTGCGCGGTCGTATGGTATTTCCTCGTGCGTATGCGCAAAGTGCCATGGTTTGCCGTGGCCATCGTCGGTATTCTGGCTTGGGTGATGATGTTTGAAGCTGGTGTGCATCCCACTCTGGCTGGCGTGTTGGTAGGTCTGCTTACTCCCGCGCATGAATGCTACGGCGAAAAGACTCCACGCGCCGAACGCTATGCGGACAAACTGCAACCGTTTTCCGCGTTGCTGGCCTTGCCGATTTTCGCGCTGTTCGCCACAGGCGTGCATTTTGAATCGTTGACTTTGGCGCTGTTCGTTTCGCCAGTCGTTGTCGCCGTCATGGTGGCGTTGGTGGTCGGCAAGCCTTTAGGCATCATGATCACGGCCTGGCTTTCCACGCATGTGGCTGGATTGAAGATGGCCAAGGGGCTGCGTGTGCGTGACATGTTCCCCGCAGCCTGCGCTTGCGGCATTGGTTTCACCGTGTCGTTCCTGATCTCCTCGCTCGCATATAAGGATGCCGAATTGTCTGCGGAGGCACGCTTTGGCGTGCTTGTTGGCTCCATGGTCGCAGCGGTGATTTCTGGTATTTTGTTGAGCCGTCAATCCAAGAAGTTCGAACTGACCGCTGCCGCATCGTCGAAACATAAGCATCATACTGCCGACGAGGACGCTGCTGGGGAAGTGGAATCTGTGCTTGAAGATGGCACCGTTGTGGTCAGCCAGATGATCAACACACATCCAAAGGTCAAATAACGACGTTCCGGCTATGGCATTCCGCGCCATATGCCAGACACGCAAAAAGCCGACGTTTATCACATATCGTGAGCGTCGGCTTTTGTTGTGTAAGGAAACGGCAGATCGGTGGAAACAGCCATACTAGCGTTTGACCGCTACGAGCAGACCTGTACCGGTCGGAGTGAGCGCGGTGATGAAACGTTCATCGGATTCCACGGTTTCCAGTAGGGTACGCATGGCAATGGATTTGGCGTCGCGGTTGGCGGGATTCAATACGCCACCTGCGGAAGTCGCAGCGTCGAAAGCGAGCACGTCCGTGAATACGATCACACCATGCTTCTTCAGCAGGCGGGGAGCCTGTTCAAAAGAGGCAGCATAATTTTCGGCGTCGCCAGCAACAACGATCAAATCGTATGTTTCGGCGTTCAAACGCGGCAGAAACACGTTGACAGGAGCATTCACCGCACGAAGCGTGGTCTGCGTCTCGTCGGAAAGACGATTGAACAACGTGCGAATCAGCGCAATGCCTTGGGAAGAGGAATCGACCGCGGTAAGCTGCCCCTTGCTATCCAAACCATTGACAAGTTGCAACGTTTCCACTACGGAACCGGTACCGACGGCAATCACTGACGACGCATCCACCATATGCACCAGCATGCGCAACAACTCCGCCTGTGCCGCGGAACCCTGCGGAATGCCCGCTTCTTCGGCGTGGGTACGAATGGCGTTCAGATTGGTTGACTGGCGTGAGAACGCATGATCTTCAACGTATTCCCAAGACTTGGCGAGATTGGTGTACGACGTTCTATCCATGGGTTCAGCGTTCCTTGACTTGGGCGATCAGTTGCCAAATTTCCTCGCCGACGTCGATGCCACGTGGACATTCGCGGGTGCAGGCGCGAACCGACTGACATGCTGCGATACCGTCCGCGGAATCAATGGCATCCATACGAGCATTCGCCTGACCATCTCGCGAATCATTGATGAAGCGGGACGCGGTAATCAACGCCGCTGGACCGATGAACGCCTCGCCTCCAGCGTACACTGGGCAGCTTCCTTCGCAAGTGCCGCAAGCAATGCAATTGGTGAGCAGCTCATATTTGGCAAGCTGCTGAGGATTCTGCAGATATTCGAAAGCGTTGATTTTTCCGTCTTTGGTGGTGGCTAATTCGTTATTGGCCTGCAAATACGGCTTAAGCTTCCTGATTTGATCGAGCATCTGATCGATATCAGCAATCAGATCACGCTGCACGGGGAAACCCGGCAGGGGAGCGAGCTCGATCACGCCAAGATCGCCTGAAGAAACGGAAACGGCGTCATCTGCAAGCGACGCATCTGCGTCTCCGGTATGGCGGAATCCCTCATTGTCCACGAATACGGTATTCGGCTGCTTGGCCCAATCCTTGATGGAAGCGGTGCACAGCAGCGTCGGCGTGCCATTGATGGACACTGCATCGGAGCCACACATGCCATGACCGCAGGAATAGCGGAACGCCAAAGTCGGATCGACGGTTCGCTTGATTTTCAACAGGCAATCAAGCACCGTGTCTTCCGGGCGCACATGCAACGTGTAATCCTGCACCCACTGCTTGCCGCGGGGACGGCGGCGCGCCGACGCGCCGGAATCTCCGAACGGAGAGCTTTTCTTGGCGAACGGGGAGCCCCCGCGTTCGCGGTCGCGGGCACGTTCAGGGCGCGGGGTGAACCTATTGACCCGCAACGTCACCGTGTTCATGCCGTTTTCTGTACCGCTCATCTACTCGCCTTTCCAATAAAAACCGACAACAAGTCTGCCATACACCGTGCCCAGAGGGCTCAGTACTCACGGGCTTTTGGCGGCATGTTCACAATATGCACCGGCTGCCAGGAGATCTGTCCAGAAGCATTCACCATGGAATGCGCGAGGAACTGCTCATCATCACGTTCCGGGAAGTCGAGACGTTTCAATGAGCCGCGGGACTCATGACGAGCGCCAGATGCCGCAAGCATGGTCGAACCAAGCCCAAGCAGATGTCGCACCTCCCAAATGGCGGTGATCTCCTGATTGAACGTGGCGGAATCGGAATGCGCATGCAAAACCTGGGCGCGGGCTTCCAGATCGCTACGCAATACGGATTGCGCCTGCTCGATGCTGTTCGCATCGCAGCGCACGGCGACCGCTTTTTCCATAACGGATCCCAAATCGGCCATAAGTTGGTATGGATTATCTGAAGCGTGCTCGTCGTCTTCAGGAAGCTGCGTCAGGAGATCTTTCAATTCAGAGGAACGCGCATCGGCGGCCTGCTGCACATCGTCTGTTCCATCTTCGGCATCTTCATCGGCTTCGGCCATCGGATTATTCACCGGAGCGGCGGCGATACGTTCCGCAAGCGCCTTGCCGGAACGAGTGCCGAACAGGCAGGCATCCAGCAGGGAGTTGCCGCCAAGACGGTTCGCGCCGTGCACGGATACACACGAGCATTCGCCTGCTGCGAACAGGCCGTCAACGATGGCGCGTTCGCCGTCAATCCAACGGTACACTTCGCCGTTGGTGGTGATCGGAATGCCGCCCATGGTGTAGTGTGCGGTCGGTTTGACCGGCACATAATCCTTGGTCGGGTCAAGATTGGCGTACTTTTCGATTGTTTCCACCACCTGGGGCAGCACTTCATGCATATGGTCGGCATCAATGCCGGTCATATCGAGCCACACGCAATCCTTCGGGCCATCTGGATCCTTCGGATCCGCCACGCCACGTCCGGCGTCGATTTCAGCGGTGATGGAGCGGCTGACCACGTCTCGCGCGGCCAGATCGGCGTGCCCGGGAGCATACTTTTCCATGAAGGCCTCACCATCGGCATTACGGAGCACGCCACCTTCCGCGCGGGCCGCTTCCGACAGCAGAATGCCGGTATGTGCCAAACCGGTCGGGTGGAATTGCACGAATTCGCTGTCTTCCAGCTGCAGTCCGGCATGTAGTGCGAGCGCCATGCCGTCGCCGGTCAGATCCCACGAATTGGATGTGGTGTGGAACAGGCGGCCTGCACCTCCGGTGGCCAGAAGCACGTTGTGCGCATGAATGGCGTGCACTTGACCCTTATGGGTGTCGAACGCCACCACGCCTTCGGCTTTGGTGCCATCCTCGGAGACCACCAGATCGGTCACATACCATTCTTCTGCGAATTCGACGCCTTCCGCCACACACTGCTGCCACAGCGAGAAGAGGATCTGATGGCCGATGCGGTCTGCGGCGTATGCGGCTCGGCGAATCGGTTCCTTGCCGAAATCCTTGGTATGCCCGCCGAAACGACGCTGTGCGATGTGTCCGTCTTCGGTGCGGGAGAACGCCACGCCGGCATGTTCCAGTTCGATGACCGTTGCCGGAGCCTCTTGCGCGAACAGTTCGGCCGCATCCTGATCGACCAGCCAATCGCCGCCCTTGACAGTGTCGTAGTAGTGCCAATGCCAATCGTCGTGTTCGACATTGCCGAGGCTGGCCGCGATGCCGCCTTCTGCGGAACCGGTGTGCGAACGTAACGGCTGGAGCTTGGAAATCACCAGAATATTCGGTTCGATGCCGGCTTCCTTCAGCTCTTGGATCTGTTCGCTTCGCAACATTCCTAACGCTGCGGAAAGACCTGCCGCTCCTGCGCCGACGATTACTGCATCATACATATCTTCAACATGCTTCGGACTCATACCAACGATTTTCGCACAAGGTGTGACCTCGCTGTGGTTCGTTGGATGACGGGCATGTTGTCGTATGCGTGTTTTCACATGTTCTTGCGTGTTTGTTCGTCGGCGGCTGTGACGATTGGCGGTGTCAGTTGCGCTGTTGAGTGGTGTTTGCGTTGACGATGGTGATGTTGCCGTGTTGCGTGCTGATGAGCCCGTTGAGTTCCAGTACACCGAGTTCCAATACGATTCGTGAGATCGGATATTCTTCGGGATTGGTCTCTGCCAGTATGGCGAGCAGCCCGTCAGTGGAGACATGGCCATATTGCGCGTCGCATTTTCGTATGGCTTTCAATATGATTCTGGTGGTGTCGTCTGATTCCGGCAGGACGTCGTCGGCTGGTTTTTCCGTCTGTTCGCTGTCTATGACGACTGGTTGCGGGCGGTGTGAAGCATGGCAGAATTCATCGATGTCGGTCAGTGAGCAGATGATGTTTGCTCGTCCTTCTTGAATGAGCCGGTTGCAGCCCGTGTTGTGTGGCATGGTCACGTCTCCTGGCACTGCGAATACGCGGCGGTTGAGTTCGTCGGCCCATCCCGCGGTGTTGAGCGCGCCTGAACGTGCGCGCGCTTGGGCGACGATGAGGCTGGATGACAAGGCCGCTATCAAACGGTTTCTAATGAGGAATCGTCTGGCTTCCGGAGCGGTTCCTGGGCACAGTTCCGAAATCAGTGCGCCGGAATGGCTGATGATGGTTTCAAAAAGACGTTCGTTGCTTTTCGGCCCGATATGGTTGAGGCCTCCGGCGAATACCGCGACGGTGCGGCCTGCGAGGGGAGCCCCGATTTCGTCCATGGCTTGGATGGCACCCCAGTGGGCTGCCGCATCGGTGCCCAATGCGCCCCCAGATACTATGAGGTGCCCGGCACGGGCTGCCTGTTTGGCGAGCTCGTGTGCACTTTGCCTTCCGTATTCGCTCACTCCGCGTGACCCGACGACGCCGATCGGTTCCGGACATGATACCAATGCTTGCGGGTTGCCTTGCCCCCAGAGACATAATGGGGCGGCCCAGTCCGTATACATGGTGAGGTCGGCGAGCTGCGAAGGCCAGCAGGGATGGTGTGGTGCGACGATCCACTGTGTGCCCCCTACTGTGAACCAGTCCTTGAGCTCATCGGGATCGGTGCTGGGCAGCGTGGTCAAACGATGCTGCCAGGAGACCATCGCACCGTGGAATGAGGCCATACCTCTGGAGTTGATGCTGCGTCCCCAACGCGTGATGCCGTTGATGAACGCCGCATCCAGGGTTTTGCAAGCGGCTGTGGCCACGTTTTCATGATTGCCTGGACCGCTGTCGGCGAGTAGTTGCAAGGTGTGCGTGGCTGATCCGATGCCTTTGATCAGCGCGTACATCATTGCGTCGGCGCTGTCCAGACAGTAGGTGAGCACCGCACGTGCCAGGGTCTCGTCGTCGATGGCGGTTGTGTTGCCGTTCGTATTCGTATTTTCGTTCATGTCAACTTCGTTCTCATGGAGATTCCCTGCATCATCTCTTCCGGTCCCGGAGAGGTTTTGCCTGATAGGTCGGCCAGGGTCCATGCGAGCCGCATGGCACGGTCCGCCCCTCTGAGGCTGAGCCGCTCACTGGCCAACGCATGGTTCACCAGTTCGATGGCTTTTGTGGACGTGTTGGCGCGAAGCCATGTTCCGGTGGCCTGCGCATTGCAGACCCACCCGAATTCTCGAAAACGCTCCTGCGCGGTTTGCCTGGCCACGATGACTCGCAGGCGAATGGCATGGCTGGATTCGCCGGAAGGTGTCATTCCCGGATTGATTCGTTCCACGGGAGGCACTTCGATTTGAATGTCGATGCGGTCGAGGATCGGCCCGGACAGTCGGCTGAAGTATTTGATACGGTCTTTTTCCTTGCATGTGCAGCGCTCTCCATTGCCGTAGGCGTAACCGCAGGGGCAGGGATTGGCCGCCATGATCAGTTGGAATCTCGCTGGATAATAGGTTGTGCCTTTCGCGCGCGATATTGCCACGTACCCGGATTCCAAGGGTTCGCGCAATGTTTGCAGTGTGCGTGCCGAGAATTCGGGTGCCTCGTCCATGAACAGAATGCCTCGGTGTGCTCGTGTGATCGCGCCTGGCTGCGCCAACCCTGCGCCACCGCCGACCAGGGACGCTGTGGATGCGGTATGGTGCGGCGCTTCGAATGGTGGAATGTCACTGATGCCATAGCTGGGCAATGTGCCGCATAGGGAGCGGATCGATGCGACTTCCAGCTGTTCCGATTCGCTTAACGGGCTCATAATGCCGGGAATGCGAGAGGCAAGCATGGTTTTGCCGGTGCCGGGAGGGCCGGTCATCATCAGATGGTGCCCGCCTGCGGACGCCACCTCCAACGCCCATTTGGCCGTTTCCTGCCCCATGACCTCATTCATGTCTCCCGGAGGAGGGCATATCGACATGGTGCCGTCGTTGGGGTTCACGTCCCTGATCAGATCGGGAATCTCGTACTTTGTGGCACCTCCCATCAGTTCGATCAATTCGCCCACGTGGCGCACGCCGATGGCGTTGACGTCGGGCACGAGGGTGGCTTCATCCAGATTGGCATGCGGCACGATCACCTTGCAGACGCCTTGATCGCGTGCATGCAACAGAATCGGCAGTAGGCCGTTGATGGGAAGTACCGTGCCGTCGAGATTCACTTCCCCGAGCACGACGGTGTCGTTCAGGCAATCGTGGGGTATCGTTCCAGATGCGCTGAGTACGCTCGCTGCGATCGCCAGATCGTGTGAGGATCCGCGTTTGGGCATGGACGCCGGCGAAAGATTGACCGTAACTCGTGTCTCCGGCCATTTTGCGCCGCTAGCTTGGCATGCGGATTTGACACGTTCCCTCGCTTCGGAAAGCGAGGTGTCGGGAAGCCCGATGATGGAGAAGTAAGGAAGTCCGGGGGAGACGAACGCCTGGATTTGGATGATGAAGGCTTTCAGTCCGATCAGTCCCACGGAAAGTGCGCTTCCGATAGCCATCAGAACGCTCCTTCGATATGGTGCATAAGCGGCTTGCCGCTACGTACGATGACGGTGATGACGTCGAAGCGTACGCCGTTATGTGGTGTGCGATGGTCGCTGTCCGACAGCCATTGCACGGCCGCGTGGCGCAGGTTGATCTGTTTGGATGACGTTACGGCTTCCTGCGGAGTGCCGTAGCGGAGCGTCCGCCTGGTTTTGACTTCGACGAAGACGATGATTCCCGCATCGTCGCGTGAGACGATGTCGAGTTCGCCATACCGGCAGTGCCAATTGCGGTCGAGCGTCTGCCAGCCTTGGCTTTCCAGCCATGCGGCCGCATATTGCTCGCCGAGTTCTCCGAGCTGCCGTGCGCACAGAGTACCATCATGCAATCGCTGTGCGATGGAATCAAGAAGCTGTTCCGAACGCTGCATTGCGGTCGGAACGTCATGTGTTGTATTGCCGTTCATGGTTCAAGTCCAGCAGAAAGAACCGGCGTGAAGCAAGCGTGAACGGCAAATGTGGATAAAGGATGCGGTTTCGGGCGTGTTTGGGATAGTCGGTGGATAACTTGCCGTTATTCACATTGCTCCACGGGGCCAATGGCTATGGAACGTCCGAAACCGTATGCGATCGGAATACTCAGTGACGGACCAGCTGCGTCAGCTCGTCAAGATTCAGTTCAAAGCTCACGCCACGTTCATCATGATGCGGCTGATACTGCGTGTTTTCCATGGCATGACGCACAAACTCGCCTGCGATATGCGCCGATTCGGCTAACGGCCTGCCCGCCATCAGCGCACCACAGAGTGCGGAAGCGAACGCGTCGCCGGTACCATGCGTCATGAACGGCAGCTTGCTGTGCGCAAGCTCCTGCTTGCCGGAAGCCCCCGAAGCAGCTGAGGCAACATAATTGCGAATCGTACCATCGTCATGATCGATGCCTTTCAAAACCACGTTTTTCGCACCCAAATCAAGCAATGCGTCAATCATGTCATTTACTTCGGCATCGCTCAGATCGCGCCCTGGATATGTGCGTTTCGTCAATATGGATGCTTCCGTCAAATTCGGCATCAGTACGTCGGCGCCATCCACCAGCGTGCTCATAGCTTCGCAGAGTTCCGGCGTGTATGTGGCGTAGATTTCGCCTCCATCTCCCATTACCGGATCCACTAAACGCAAGGCATGCGGATATTGCGAATACAGGCGTTTGATGATCGCAACCTGTTCGGCGGAGCCAAGGAAACCGGAATACACGCCGTCCAAATCGACGTTTTCCTTGCGCCATGCGTCCAGATAACCGTCCAAAATCTCGGTCGTATCGTGGAAGGTGAATACGCTGTAGCGCGTGTGTGCCGAAAATAGCGCGGTCGGCACCGGACATACGTCGCATCCGGCCGCCGACAGGATCGGAATGGCCGCCGTCAGCGAGCAATTGCCGTATCCGCACATGTCATGCACCGCCGCAACGCGCGGAACATAATGCGGATCGCGATCATACAGAATCACGTCATCCATGTTGAAACCCTCTCTTGCGATTGTCTGACCACGACTTTAGCCGCCCGTCTGACTTCGGAGCCACGATGCTTTGTACGGTGTATCACCGCAGTGCCGTTTGCCGGCGTGTCGCAGATTTTCAGACGGTTGTCAGAACGGTTTTATAGAGCATGAATGGCAATGATTCCAACGGTTTATAAAGGGATATAGGCAAGTGCGATAACGTTTGGCTTGCATTGCGGAGCGCGGCCGGATTATTGTCGCTACCAACACCTGACCAGCCGCCATACACGGCAAGGCGGGTGGCCAGCAAGACAGGCAACGAACCATTCCACACAAGGAGCAGAAACCATGGCAGATTCCAAGAACTACCGCTTCGAAACCCTGCAGCTTCACGTCGGCCAGGAGCAGGCCGATCCGGCAACCGATTCCCGCGCGGTGCCGATCTACCAGACCACCAGCTACGTGTTCCATAATTTTGACCACGCCGAGGCCCGTTTCGGACTGGCGGATCCAGGCAACATCTACGGCCGCCTGACCAACTCCACCGAGGATGTTTTTGAAAAGCGTGGTCTTACCGGAGCCGTTCTTGCCGAGCAGTATACCGATCTCGCCGTCGCGCAGTTCGAGGTCGACCCCGTTGAGAACGGGCGCAGAGCGCCTGGAATAGCTGAAGCGCAGATCTTCTATTTTCAGCATACGCCGTCCTCCTTTTTCGAGAAGATGACCGCCACGAAGAAGGGCGCGCCGAGCAGGGAGGTTATCGCGCCGACCGGCAGTGCCGAGCCGCTGCCCATACTGCGCGAGAGCGTATCCGCAAGCAGAAGCAGCAGGCTTCCGCAGAGCGCGGAGACGGGGATGGAGTAACGGTGATCCTGCCCGAGCAGATTTTTCGTGACATGGGGACAGATCACGCCGACAAAGCCGATGACGCCGAGGAAGGACACGCACACCGCCGTGATGACGGAGGCGGCCAGCATCGATACGAAGCGCAGCGCGTCAACGTTGACGCCCATGCTCTTCGCGCTGGCGTCGCCGCTGAGGAGGACGTTGTAGCGCCATGAGAGCAGCGAGAAGATGATAAGCCCCGCCGCGACGGCGGCGAACATTATCGCATCCGTCCTGTAGGTCGCGCGGCCGAGGTCGCCGAAGTTCCAGATGACCGCGGCGGACAGGCCGACGTCGGTCGCGTAAAACTGGAGTATCGTCGTCGCCGCCGTCCACACCGCGCCGACCGCGAGCCCCGCGAGCACGACGACGTTCGGCGAGAACGCCGAGAATCAGCAGGATCGAAAGCGTGGAGAAGATGAAGGCCATCAGCGAGGTGGCGTAGGGGTTTGCCCCAGCGGCGAAATTCGCGACGTTGTTCCCCGTGGAGAGGAAACCGCCGGAGAAGGCGATTATCGAGAGGTTCGCGCCGAACACCGCAGCGTTGGAGACACCGAGCGTCGAGGGCGACGCCATGGGGTTATTGAGGTTAGTCTGCATCACGAGGCCGGACGCGGAAAGCCCCGCCCCCGCGATCACCGCGGCGAGGACGCGCGGGATGCGGATGTTCCAGATGATGCGGTTGTTGGCGGAGCTGCCCTTTTTGGCGAGCGCGGCAAAGGCGTCACCGAGGGACATGTTCGACGAGCCGACAAACAGACACACGAACGCCATGACTATGACCGCGGCGAGCATTGCTGCGACCACGGTGTTTTTCCTGCTGCGCCGCTGCGGCGCGATGTCCTTTTTCATGTGTACACAGTTCTCCGACTGATGAGAGTGAGATGATTATATATGCTGTCCGAGAATTTTGTAAGCCCCCTAGGGGGATATTTTGTTATAAAACTTGACAAGCTAATATATGTTAGCTTATAATACGGCTAACACCTGTTAGCTAATGTGGCTGCGGGCGAATAGAAATGTCAGGAGAAACAAGCATGGAATACATATTGAGCAAAAAATACGACACGCCTGAGCTTCAGGCGCTGATAATGGGGCCGAATCCGGTGAAGCTTGAGGAGGAGCTGCTGCGCGGAAGCCGCATACCGGCGGGCGCAGTGGTCTGCGATCTCGGAAGCGGGACGGGGCTGACCTCGGTGTTCATGGCGAAGGAGTACGGCTTCACGGTCTACGCCGCTGACCTTTGGAGCGATCCGGACGAAAACCGCAGATTCTTCAGGCGGATGGGGCTGAGTGACGGGCAGGTAATCCCCGTGAAGGCGGACGCGACGGCGATGCCGTTTGAGCGGGAGTTCTTCGACGCGGTCGTTAGCACGGACTCGTATAACTACTTCGGGCGCGATCCGGAGTATCTGGACGCGAAGCTTGCGCCGTTCGTGAAGAGCGGCGGCTATATCTATATCGCCCTCACGGGGATGAAAAATGACTGCCATGACGCGCTGCCGGAGGAGCTGCTGCTCTCGTGGACTCCGGAGCAGCTGGACTACATACACGACGCGGATTACTGGCGCGGGATAGTGAGCCGGAGCACGGAGACGGAGCTTCTGGAGCTGCGCGAGATGGAGTCGAACGAAGAGGTGTGGGCGGACTGGCTGCGGCAGGATAACGAATACGCCGCGGGCGATCGTAAAGCGATGGAGGCCGGCGGCGGAAGGTATCTGAATTTTATAAAAATCGTACTCCGGAAAAAGTGAATATATAAAAACAACTGCGAGGAACTTCCCACGCAGTTGTTTTTTATATGTAGTTGCTGTTTTTCAGTCACCTGCGGCGAGCAGGGCGAGAATTTCTTCCTTGCCGGGGACGCTGGATATGCCGCCGGGGCGCTGTACGGACAGTCCCGCCGCCGCGCAGGCAAAGCGCCCCATCGCATTAAGCTCTTCCTCGTTCAGATCCTCCGGAGCCTTGCCGGAGGAGAGCAGGCAATATGCGGCGCTGCCGCCGAAGATGTCGCCTGCGCCGGTAGTGTCCGCCGCCTTTA
>ERZ857998.3475-NODE-3475-length-12720-cov-8.048954_pt1 | contig 12720 bp, 7 predicted proteins | sample MGYA00519954_ERZ857998 | MGnify/ENA primary metagenome ERZ857998 (study PRJEB31778, sample SAMEA3449424) | human gut metagenome | biome: human gut; feature: human-associated habitat; material: faeces | place: United Kingdom | collected 2010/2012 ...
AAGCCCTGCGTGATCTGCCGCAACAAGCCGGAGCTCCGTGGGACGGCGGTGGTGATCTGACGCCCTGGCCGCCTGCGGTGAAAATTATCCGTTCGGAGTAGAGATGTCGGTACGCATTGCCTACAAAAACTTCACGGGGGGTGAAGTCTCCCCCACGCTGACGGCCCGTTATGACCTGGCGCGCTTCGGCACGTCCGTACAGTGCATGGAGAACTTTCTCCCCGGCCTGCACGGCGACATTGCCCGGCGTCCCGGTACGCGCTTTGTGGCTGACCTTGGGCAGTATTCAATTCTGATCCCATTCAGCTTCAACGTGGAGGCGGACCAGAACTTCTGCCTGATCCTTTCGGACAAGCTCCTGCGGGTATCAGACGGCACACGCCTGTTGTTCGCGTCGGTGGAGACGCCATATGCTGCGGCGGATCTGCTGCAAATTTCATGGGCGCAGGTGGGCGATATCATCTACCTGGCCCACCCCTCTTATCCCCTGCATAAGATTCTGCGAACCGACGCGCCGACGGATACGGAAGAACGCTACGCCTGGAGCATTGAGAAAGTCATCCTCAACGAAAGCATTCCTGCCCCTGCCGCGCCATCCGTGACGTTTAACGGGGAGGGAGGCTCCTACACTCTGCGCTACAAAGTCGTAGCCGTAGATGCCGACGGGCGCGAATCGCTCGCATCTCCTGCGGGGGCCGCCTCCAACGGCAAGCATCCCAGCGATTGGGTGCAGGGCAATTCCGCGACGATATCATGGAAAGGCGTGGAAGGCGCTACGGAATATAACGTTTACCGGGAAGAGGCCGGATACTTTGGCTTCATTGGTGTGCATCAGGCCGGGAATGCCGCGGCCCCCCCAAGCGAAGAACAGCAGCAGGCGCTCCAGAATTTGCTCAATGCGGCCAAGACCAAGGAAGGCCAGCGAGACCAGGCCAAGGTGGAGTATGACCGCCTGAAAACCAGCTACGACGCGCAGTGCTATATCACCAATAATGGTTCCACCAGCGAATCCACCTCGCAGGCCTGCCGCAACCTGAAGGCGCAACGTGAGGCCGCGCTGGCGAGTTACAATGCGCTTGCCTCTGAAGCCTCGAATCTGCGTGGACAGTACAATGCGCTCTATAACAGCCTGTACCCCACGTTTTCCTTCATCGACAACAACTACGAGGCCGACACGGCGGACACCCCCAAGGAAGACTGGGACCCCTTTGCCGACGGGAACTATCCGGCCACGGTGAGCTTCCACCAACAGCGCATGGTCCTGGGCGGCGGCAAGAAATCGCCGCAGACCTTTTACATGAGCCGCACCGGCGACTTTGAGAACTTCCGCAAGTCCCGTCCCGTGCAGGACGATGACCCCGTGGAATACATGGTGGCATCCGGCAGCATTGATGCCATCCAGTGGCTTGCCAGCTTTGGGGAACTGCTGATCGGCACATCCGGAGCGGAGTACAAGGCCAGCGGCGAAAGCGGCGTGATCACGCCCAAGAACGCCAGCATCACGGCCCAGAGCTATTGGGGATCATCCGGCGGCCTCTCCCCCCTGATCATCGGAAACTCGGTCATGCATGTGCAGCGCCACGGCGCGCGCGTGCGCGATCTCTTCTACTCGCTGGAAAAGGACGGCTACGCTGGCAATGACCTTTCGATCATGGCCCCGCATCTCTTCGACGGGCACAGCCTGAAACAGTGGGCCTATCAGCAGACGCCCGGCTCCAATATCTGGTGTGTGCGTGACGACGGCGTGTTGCTCTGCCTGACCTATCTCAAGGAACACGAGATTTACGGCTGGTCCCGTCAGCTCACGGCCGGGGAAGCCGTCTCGGTAATGAGCATGTCCGGCACCAATGAGGACGTGATCATGCTCGTGGTGCGGCGGACCATTGGGGGGCAGGAGCACTACTTTCTTGAGCGCATGGCGGGGAGTTTCGGGCCGGATACGCCTATTGAGGACGCCTATTACGTGGACTGCGGCATCACCGCGCGCCGCGCTGAACCTTCTGAAATCGTGGATGGCCTGGACCATCTTGAGGGCTGCGAGCTGGCCGTGCTGGCGGACGGCAGCCCATTGGAGGGGCTTTCCGTACATGAAGGGCGCATTGAGATTCCCTATCCGGCCAGGGTGGTACATGCGGGATTGCCTTTTGCCTCGGTCCTCTCCCCGTTGCCTGTGGAAACCGACGCTCAGACCGGCAGCACGCTCGGCAAGCGCCGGGGCTACGGCAAGTGCGTAGCGCGGCTCTTTCGCAGCGTAGGGGGCCGCTACGGCGCGGAACGGGACATACTCTATGATTTCCCCTTTCTGCCGGAACGATACGACGAACCCTGCGAGCCGTTTAGCGGGGATATGGAGTTCACGCCCGGTGGCGGTCAGGAGGCGGAAACATCCGTCTGGCTGGTGCAGGACCGGCCCATGCCCATGCATATCGTCGCTCTGATGTGCGACGTGGATTTCGGGGAGGTGTAAATGCTCCACGCCCGTGAAAAGCTGTCTCCGGCCCTTTGGGAAGAAGTAATGCCCCTTCTGCAACGCCACTGGCGTGAAATCGCCCTGCGTGACGTTTTCGGACCCGTGGATATCGACAAGGACGCCTACGGGCGCGCGGAGGCCTCCAACATGCTCCGCGTGTACACGGCGCGGCGCGAGGACGGCTCCCTGGCTGGCTACGCGGTCTATTTCGTCATGCCCAATTTCCACTATCACAGCAAGTTGGTGGCGGAGGCGGACGTCTTCTTCCTTGTTCCGGAAGAGCGGCGCGGGCTGACCGGCTTGCGCCTGCTCCGTTTCGCGGACCGGGAACTGCGCGGCGAAGGCGTGAATGTGATTGTTCAGAAGGTCAAGGTGGCCCACGACTGTGGGCTTCTGTTCAAGCGCATGGGGTATACGCATGCGGAAAACGTCTGGATGAAGGTGATTTAGCATGGCATTCAGCGCGGTGATGGCCGGTGTCGGCTTGCTGGGTACAGCCGTCAGCACGGTAGGGGCCTATCAGCAGGCCCAGCAACAGAAGGCGGCCGCCGAGTATCAATCCGAAGTGGCCAAGCAGAATCAGGAGCTTGCCCAGGACCAGGCCAAGGCCCAGCGCAAAGAAGGCTATGAAGGCATGATCCGCAAGCGTCAGGAGGTTGCCGGGCTTATCGGCAGCCAGCGGGCCATTGCCGGGGCGAGCGGCGCGCAGGTGGATCAGGGGTCATTCCTCGACCTCAACCTGGACACGGCGGAGAAAGGCGAGATGGACGCCCTTGCCATCTACCAGCAGGGCCTGGACAAGGCCCACAACTCGGAGATTCAGGCTTGGAACTCCGGGCAGCAGGCGCAAGCCTATGCCTGGCAGGCCGACCGCAGCAATCCCATGCTGGCCGCAGGCACAACTGCCATTGGCGGTCTGACGCAAGTGGGCAGCAATTTCGGGTCAAAGTTGTGGGGCGGCGGCAGCACGAACTACTCGAAGGATGCATTGAGGGCGACCAACTACATTCCGGGCCGCAACAAAAGCATCTGGTCAGCCTAGAAGGGGGAATAACATGAGCACAACGTCTTTTCGCGCACCGGCAAAGCGCAGCCCGGCCAGCATGCCGGAATACCAGCGGCAGAACTTCGCCACGCCCGGCGCGGACGCATCGGCCCGACTCTCGGATTCAGCCGCGGGCATTTATGAGCGCGGCGCGGACCAGACCGGACGGCAGCTCATGGCGCTGGGCGGGGCCATGCAGCAAGCCGCCAAGGTGGGGGATGCGCTCTATGTGGACTATCAGACCACCAAGGCCAAGGACGCGTGGCTGACCTACAAACAGGAAGCCGCCAAGAAACAGGCTGAGCTTGCCACATTGCAGGGGAAAAATGCCCTTGGCGAGTCCGGCGTGGAGGCTCAACTGAGTCAGTGGCAGCAAACCGCGCGTCAAAACTTGAGCAAAAATCTGGGCGGCATGGCCACAAGGCTCTTTGACAATGCGGTTTCCCAGACCAATGCAGACATGGACGCTTGGGCCGTGGGCAAGGTGCATACCGAAGCCATGCGCTACGAGAATAAAACCAGCGAAGCACATATTTCTTTGCTTCAGGATGAGGCATTGGCCAACGCCAACAACCCGGCTGAGCTGTCCACACGTCTGCTTGGAATCAGAGCTGAACTCAACGCCATTGCGGGGCGTAGCGGCCTGGATGAAACATGGGTCAATGCGGAGTTCAAGAGCGACCAGCAAAAAATCCTCACCAAAGCCATTGCCGACCGTATCGAAGGCGAGCAGATGGGCGAGGCCGCCAGTCTTATACGGACTTACGGTTCAGAGCTGGGCGGCACCGCCGACACTCTCAAGGCGCGGTTTCGCGCCAAGGGCCGGGAGCTGGAGGCCAGGGCCAGGGCGGAGCAGGAAAGGGCCGAGACGCAAGGCGCGCTCAGCAGCGTTTCAAGCCTGCTGCAAGATACGGCGGGGATGCCGCAGGCCGAACGCGAATCGGCAATTATGGAAGCTATTGCCCAGGAACCGGACATCAAGCGGCGACAGAGAATGGCGTCTGTGGCCAGAAGTGAAATAGCTTTTGAGGAAATGCGTATTTCCGCCCAGACACAAAAAGAAATCGTGGACTTCCATGACCAAACCGATGGTCTGTCCCCTCTCCAAAAAATGGACGCACTGGAGCGGAACAACACGTTGACGGACGCCGCGCGCACCAAGCTGCGCGACAGCCTTACGACAGACTGGAACCGCGAAACTCCCCGCAATCAGGAAGCGCTTTCTGATCTCCTGGTCAAGATAGACGAAGGCGCGAAGCGTGGCGGCATAGATCCCAAGAACGAGCAAGCTATTTACGCCTATGCGGAAAACAGGAGTTTGACGCCGAAGCAAACCAAGAAAGCCATTGAATACGCCAGAGAAGGCGGCGCTGCCGGAAGCGTAAAATTTTCAGTAGCCAAGAGCATTTGGACAAGGCTCACGGGCAAGAAAAAAATGCCGCAGGAAGCCTTTGACGCGTTAAGGACGCAGGTGCCGCAGGGCCACGCGCCCAGCACCGCTGAACTCGAAAAGCTCATTTCCCAAATGTATATGGTCGAAGGCATTATTCCGCGCGATATTTTGTGGGACAAGAGCGCTTCCCTGTATGAAGCGATCAAGAACAAGAGCACTTCCAATTGGCTGCCGGATGTGACCAAGGCGGAAATTGAGGAATACGCCCCCATCGTTCGCGCCATGGGGTACAGGGAAACCGACCTCGAGACAGCTATCAAAAAATATAAACGGGATGTCGTTATGGGGGTTAAACGTCTGGAGGCGGACCAATGAGCATGCTTGCGGGGACTGCCCTGGGCAATGAAACTGACGAAGAACGGCAAGACAGCGCGCAAAAAGAGCCCGGCAGTGCTGTGCGGGCGGCCCTGACGGCCTCAACCGGCATGAGCGCGCAAGGCGTGGCTCATGCGCATGCCCTGGCCCAAGGGCTTGATCTGCCGGAGGGCATTGTACAGGCCGATCCGGCAACGGCACAACGCGAGCACACCGCGCTCACCTTGGAACAGAACCTCCTTTTGGCTGAATGGGCCACGGAGAGCGGCGCGCGCGCCGCAATGGCCCGCGACGATGCACCCGGTCTTGTTTCGGTCTTTGACAAAATAAGCAATTTCGGTGCGGACCTCATGCACGGCGTCGCCTTTGACACGCCTGAGGCTGTGCAAAAAACAGGCTATGCCCTGACCAGCGGCGCGGCGGATTTTAACAGAAGCCTTGCGGGCGCGGCCCTCATGGCTACGGAAAACACCTTCGGGGAGCGCAGCCTGCCTGCGCAGTGGTCGCGGTCAGCACTGGAATGGGTGGAGCGCAACCGGCCGCCGGAAGTGACCGCCGACTCAGCCCTGGCGCAGTTCGGCTACGACTTCGCGCGTTCCGCGCCGCAGCAGGCGGGCAACATCATGGCCGCTTTTGTCAGCCCCGGCACGGCCCTGGGCATGATGGGCGTACAGATCGCGGGGGGAGATTACGCGGATCTGCGCGCCAAGGGCATTTCTCCGGGCCGGGCCGGGGCATCCTCCCTTTTGGACGCCACGGTTCAAGCCCCTATGGAACGCCTGGCGCTGGACAGGATGCTGAATATTTTCAAGTCCACAGGATTTGTGGATACGGTAAAAAAAACCCTGGGCGCGGCAGGCACGGAATTCATTACGGAATATCTGCAAAAAGCTCCTGAACTTGTCTCCCGTCTTTGGGGCGAAGCAGAAAAGCACGGGGATACGGCAGCGGAGCAGATCACCTGGTTTTCCCGCACGCTGTTCAATGCCGATACGCTGCTGCAAGCCCACAAGGAAGGGATGTATGAGGGGCTGATAGGCGCGGCCTGGGGCGGCCTGGGCGGCGTTGGCAGGGTGGCGCTTGATTCGCAGGCCAGGAAGATGCAGGCCCAAACCTTCGCGCAAAACCAGAGCGAACTGCACGCGCTGGTGGAGAACACAAATACAAAGCAACTTTCGCCCCCGTATATGCAGGATGCCCTGGAAGCCGCAGGTCTGAACCAGCACGTCAGCATGCCCGCCGCGTCCGTGCTGGAGCTTTACCAACAGGGCACGGACATTCTTGCCCCGCTTGGCTGGGATATCGCTGAGGTGCAGACGGCCGCCGCGCTGGGGCAGGATATTGAAGCGCCGCTTTCCAGGCTTCACGCCTATCTTGATCAGGCGCAATTCGACGCCGTTGCTCCAATTATGAGGGAGGCAGCGGAGACGCCGAATATCAGCGAATTGGCCGAAGAAGATGCGCGAGTCACGGAAGCCGCGCGGCTCACCTTGGAGGAAATGGAACAATACCAGGCGGATCAGAATGATCTGGACGCGGAAACAGAACGGTTGCGCGGGGAACTGATTACGGCCCTGCAAGGCATTCCCGGCCTGGAAGCCCAGATACGTGCTGACGCCACCCTGGAAGAAAGCGCGCGTGAGCAAGGCATGACCCCGGAAAAGGCGGCGGATTATGTGCTGGATCTGCATGCCGCCTTTGCGCGCAGATTATCGGAATACGGCATCAAGCCCGCTGATTATCTCCGCAAGATCAGCGTGGCCGGTCTGGCGCGCGACGCGCGCGGGCGGTTGCTTCCCGCAAGTGAAGCCGTTGTCGAGGGACTGAGCCAGAATCAACTCCGCGCCGCGCGCCGGGAAAGCCCGGCAGGGGATGCGGTGTGGGGGCAGCTTGACCGCACGGCTATTCGCGAGGGCTACGGCCAGGACGTGGTCAGGGCTATCGAGGAGCGCTACGGCAAGGGCGTGTTCGCCAAAATAAAAGGGAAGAAAGCCAAGGCCAGCAAGACGTTGAGCAATGACAGCGTTGCCAATGAATTGGTGCGGCGCGGACTTTTGCCGGAAGGCGCAACGCTGGACGATATGGTGAACCTCTTGGCCTATGGCGAAAATATGGATAGCGGCAGGACGTTGTACCAGATGGCCGCTCCTGATGTGCGAGCCGTCACTGACGGCATACAGGCCGCCGACGCCTCACCCGTCACTGTGGTTCAGAATGCGGCCGAGTTGCCGGAAAATCTGCGCGCATATGGCGAGAACTCCATAGCTCTTTATGATCCGCCCACAGATACCGTGTGGATGATAGCCGACAACATTGAAAGCCCGGAGCGCGCCGCACAGGCCTGGGCCCATGAGCAGATTGTGCATCATGGGTTGCGTGGCCTGTACAGCCAGGAAGAACGCGCCTCCCTGATGGACGGACTCTGGGAAAAGACAGGCGGCCTGAACAATACTTTTGTGCGCGAAATTGCGGACAGATACGGGCTGGACGCATCCACGGATCAGGGCCGCAGGCTGACCATGGAAGAAACGCTGGCCGCCCTGGCTGAGAAGCGGCAGTCAGGCCAAGCCTTCACGGAACAGGAAAGCAGTCTGTGGCAACGAGTCGTTGAAGCCTTCCGTCGTGCCTTCAATACCCTTATGGGCCGCACGGATGCCGATGCCCTGCTGAAGAACGAGGACGTGGACACTCTGTTCATGCGTCTGGGCCGCTATGTGCTGGAAGGGAAAAAGGATGCTGGCATTACCGTTTATAATCAGGGAGAAAATGCCAACGCGCGGGGCAAAGTAGAGTTTACAGACGATGGCTATCTGGTCCAGTTATTCAAAAAAGCCGACCTTTCCACGGTGCTGCATGAAAGCGGGCACGTCTTTCTCAATGAGATGCAGAGCGTGCTTGAAATGGGCTTGGGCGACGAGCGGTTGCAAGCTGATTTTGACACCATCCGCACCTGGCTGGAGGCCAGTCCCGGCGAAGCCTTTACCATCGAGCAACATGAGAAATTCGCGCGCGGCTTTGAAGCGTGGCTGCGGGAGGGCAAAGCTCCGGCCCGCAATCTGGAATCAGCCTTTGCTCGCTTCAAGAAATGGCTGACGCGCATTTATCGCAAAGCGGCCAGCCTGAATGTGGAGCTTACCGATGACGTGCGGGACGTATTTTCGCGCATGCTGGCCACGGATCAGGAAATTGAGATTGCCGCCAGGGAGAACGGGCTGCTTGACCTGACCACCAAACAACTTGACGCACTGGGGGTACAGGGCGCGGACCGGGTATATGCGTCCGGTCTGATGCGGGCGGCCAAGGACGCAGCCGCCGCGCGCATGCAGGAGGCCAGGGACAGGGGCCGGAAAGAACAGCTCGCGGCATGGGCCAAAGAGGCGCGGGAAGAGATCAATCGCGATCCCATATATATTGCGCTGAAAGACATGCGCGCCATGCCGCTTGATCTGGAAGCCGTACGGGAAAGCCTTGGTGAAGATATGGCGGCGACTCTCATGCGGCGCGTGCCGGGCGGCCTGAAACGCGGGGGCGTCGCGCCGGAAATATTCGCCGCTGAACACGGCTTTGAGGATGGCGCGGGTTTTATGATCTCCCAAATGCTGGACGCCCCAAACATCCCCCAACGGGTACGCGAACTTGTGGCTGAGCATCAGCGCATGCACGATTTATTGTACGATCCTGCTGATTACCTGCTGGAAACAGATGAAGCAGCGGATCAGGTAGCGTTGGTGGGCAAATACATCGCGCAGGCTGCTGGGAGCCAGACTGTCGAGCAGGCCGCCGTGGCCCGCGTGGTGGAAGAACGGCTTGCGGCCATGCCCATGAGTAAAGCCGTCCGTGCCGGAAATTTCCGTTTGGCCATGCGCCGGGCATTGGAAAAGGAACGCCGCGCGGTGGCTCAAGGCGATTTTGCCGCCGCACTGGAAGCCAATACTCAGGCCCGGCTCAATATGGAGTTTGCGCGGCGCGCAGCGGATATCAAATATGGGCAGGAAAAGCTGGCGGCCAGGATACGCCGCTTTACCCGCATGGACAAAGCTGACCCGCAGGCACGCTTCTTTATCATGGACATGGCGATGCGCCACGGGCTGGGCAAATTCAATGCCCGGCTTGCTGAAGGCAAGAGCGCTGAAACTATCCAGGACTGGATGAAAAGGACCGAAGATGCCGGTTATACGCTATTTCTAGATGAAGAAGCGGCAACGGGGAATCTTCCCTGGCGGGAAATGGATGTAGCGGCGTTTGAAAGCCTCACTGAGACGGTCAACCAGATTATCACGGTGGAGCGTAATCAGCGTAAACTTTTGAGCGCCCAGGGGAAGGCGGACCTCAATGACGTGGCTGTAGACATTTCCCTTGGGATAAGCAAGTACCGCGATATCAAGGCCCTTAAAACCATTGAACGCGATCCGGCCTTAAAAAAACTGGCTGCGGGCATTCATGCCGTGCATACAAAGATTGAAGCGCTTTGTCTGGCTCTGGACGGTGATAAGCCCGGTTTGGCCTGGGAATATATCTACAAGCCGATTACAGAAGCGGATGATGTCCAGACCATCCGCTTCAAGGCTGCCCGCGATTCCCTTCGCGGGAAAAAGCTGTTTGGGACCTATACCCGAAAAGAGCTTTCAACGATGGGCCGGAAAAAGGAGTTCGTACAGGAAGTAGGCCAACGCCTTACCCGTGAGAATCGTATTGCCGTGGCCCTTAATATGGGCAATGCCGTAAATATCGAACGGATCAAAGACGGCTTCGGCTGGACGGACGAGCAGATAGCCGCTGTGCTGCGGCCCCTGGCCAAGAAAGATTGGGACTTTGTACAATCCGTCTGGGATTATCTTGAAACCTTTCGTGAAGAATCATTCGCACTACAGGAAGAAATCTCAGGCATGCGGCCCACGGCGGTGGAGGCCCAGCCGGTTCAGACGCCTTTCGGCACATATCGCGGCGGCTACTATCCTATTAAATACAATGCCGAAAAGAGTTCCCGCGCTTTCCAGCAGGAACAAGCCGCTATGGACAAGGAGCTCTTTGGAGGCAGGAATTACGGCGCGGCCCAAACCAGACAGGGGCATCTGAAAGAGCGCGCCAAGGGCGGCCAGAAAAGCCCGCTGTTGTTGGAACTGTCAGTGATCACGGATCATGTTTTTAATGTGGTGCATGACTTGTCTTACCGCAAGGCGGTCCTGGATGTGGCCAAGGTCATCAGGCATGGAACGGTGCGGCAGGCCATTGAAGGGGCCGTGGGCAGGGAGATGTACCGCGAACTTATGCCCTGGCTCCAGAGCGTGGCCAACGAACGCCAGGAGCCCATGAATTGTGTCCATCGTTGGGCCAATTGGGCGCGCTCCGCTACCAGCATCATGCAGATGGGCTGGAAGATAACCACCATGTTAGCCCAGCCCCTGGGCTATACTCAGACGATTGAAGTGTTGGGCTACCGATGGTCGGCATACGGTGTGAGGCGCGTCTATGGAAATGCCCTGCGATTTCCGGCGTTGCTTGAAGAAACGTATGCCCGTTCGCCCATGATGGCGAACAGGATCAAGAGTTTTGACCGGGAGGTGCGGGACATTGCCAAACAACTCAAGCCTGGACTTGGGCGCTTCTCCTGGCTCGACAAACTAAAGGATACTGCGTTCACCCCGATGGGCCTTTTCCAGATGGGTGTCGATCTGCCCACATGGTGGGGAGCTTATGAAAAGGGACTCAAGGATTTTATCGGCGATGAGCGCAAGGCCGCACAATATGCCGACAGCATTGTACGCTTGAGTCAGGGCAGCGGAGCAACAAAGGATTTGGCCCGCGTGCAGCGCGGCGGTGATCTGATGCGCCTGGCAACCATGTTCTACAGCTATTTCAATACGTTTTACAATCTGGCGGCGCGGCGCTTTTCCGCGCTTAAACAGGACCATAGCCCGGCGGCAATTTTCAAGGCGGCCAACACAGCATTGCTGCTCTGGTTTATGCCCGCCGTGCTTTCCGAACTGGTGGCAGGGCGCGGCCCGGACGATGATGAAGAGCCTTTGGAATGGGCCGCCATAAACCTATTGCAGTACCCCTTCCAGGCGGTGGTGGCCGTGCGCGATATGGCGAACGCGGCATTTGGAGAATACGACTACCAGATCACGCCCGCGCAGGCCGCGCCCACCGCTCTGGTGAAATGGTTCAAGAGCGTCAACAAGGCTCTGGAGGAAGAGGATGCGGGACTGCTGGTAAAACCTACTGTCGAGGCCGCCGGATATCTGCTGGGTCTGCCCCTGAAACAGCCCATCATTACCGTGGGAAATGTCTGGGATTACCTGACCGGCGAGGACCCGGAATTTGAGGTGCGCGATCTGTTCTTTGTGAAACCCAAGAGCAGGAGATGATCAGTTGAGCAGAGCGTCAACAGACTTGCGGATATCTTCCAGCTTTTCGTCGGAAATCTGCCCATCCGTCGGAGTTTTCGGCACGGGCCCCTCGTCTTCGGCATTCCACCAGCGCTTGACCCGCGCGGCAAGGGAGTGGTCGATATATTTTTCGATATGGTGCGCTCCGCTTTCTATAGCCCATTCTGCTAGCAGGCGACTTTGTTCAAGAGTTAAAGGCACTGGATTGTGTTCAAACTGGTACAACCTGGCCGCACGTTCTCTTTGCCCAGGAGAGCCTGGGCGGTAATTGTAGTTCCAATCGTCCCAAGTAAAGCGTTGGATGCCAAAAAATGTATATGGCGTGATTTCAATGTGATACTCCCACGGCTGCAAGATCGCCAAACTATAGACGACGGTAGCCGCCAGCATGCAAAGAAAAGCATATAAACGTCTTTTCATGGCCTTGTTCTAAGCAGCTTTTCGCTCTTTGACAACCGCATAGAGAAAAAAGGAAGGGCCGGGGGTGATGGTCATCCCCGGCCCGGTGGAAGGGCGTTTGGCGTTCAGCTATTGTTGCTTACGGCGCTTGCTGGCGTACCACAATGCATAGACGCATGCACCGCCGAGAACGATTGAAGTTACGATGTAAAAGGCCATATCAACCTCGCTTGAGCTTGTAGCCCACATAGGCCAAGGCAACCCCCCAGCCAAACGTGAACAGGCTGCTGTCAATAAAGGCCACCGCTATACAAGCGGAACCGGCCATGGCGAAGACATTCGACCAGTAATCCATGCTTACCTCAATTCACAGATAACCATTTTCCCGGCCTCTGTCCAACGGCCCGTCAATGAGCCAGTGCATCTGGCTGTATCTTGACTTGGGCAAAGGCAGAAGCTATTCTGAATTTGCGACAATCCAGAGGGGCTTCATGCGACATTCGCATTGCCTCGCCGTATATTTTCTAAAGGCCGGGTTTCCCCGGCCTCTCTCTTACCTCATAATTCGACCTTCACTCCTCACTCCATCATCCCCGCCGCCCAGGTGACGGCCACCCTCCCAGCCCCGCCCATGAACAGCAGCGCCAGC
>ERZ857998.3483-NODE-3483-length-12707-cov-5.233481_pt1 | contig 12707 bp, 25 predicted proteins | sample MGYA00519954_ERZ857998 | MGnify/ENA primary metagenome ERZ857998 (study PRJEB31778, sample SAMEA3449424) | human gut metagenome | biome: human gut; feature: human-associated habitat; material: faeces | place: United Kingdom | collected 2010/2012 ...
TGCCCTTCAGGCAATTAAAATCTTTTTTAAAGATTTTAATTGGAGTTCAGTATCAAAGAAAAAACTTTCTGCAATTCTTGATGAGCTTGAAGAACAACCGAACACATAATCTTGAGTATTGAAAGCTGGGGAAAATATGATAATAAATCCTAACACAATAATAGGTGAATGTCTGGAAACAGCATGGGGATTGCCCCAGTACATGGACATTATTTCCAAAGTAAATAAGAATGACTTCAAGGCATCGGCAGACTTCAGAACAAGCTTTAATGCCTATTACAGAGTAAGGCAGAGAAAATCTGAATGGTATGATGCTTATTACGAATTGATGGAGAATCAAAAACACTATCCTCTTTCATTTGAACAGTTGCTCCGTAAGCTCATGACATTCGGAAACATTGAAACATCTTTTTCAAGTAAACTTCTTGCTACTGTGGATGTTGATCGTCCGATATGGGATCAGTATGTTCTTAAAAGCCTGGGTCGCTATAAAGAGTGGAATTCCTTCAACGGGAAAGATAGAGAAGAGCGTATCAGTAAAGCTGTCGAGATTTATGCCGACATTGAAAAGTGGTATGCAGATTTTTTGAACAGTAAAGACGGGAAAGAGTGCGTGAAAAAGTTTGATACCATTCTTCCCGATTACGCCGGAAAAGTATCCGATGTAAAGAAAATTGATTTTATGCTTGTAAGTAAAAGGTAGGCTGAGCCATGATTAAACTTAATGATCTGCTGCATGGCATTTCAGAAGAGACCATTTTTCAGAAGGTTCTTTGATTTCCGATTCAATTGGAAACGGGGCATTGCTAAGGTACTTTGAGGCATTAAGCTTTCCAAATATATAATGAAATCGCCAAAGAGCTCACTCGCCAAAGATGAATAAGAAATTCTAATTTATTGTCCATTTTCAATCGTGTAAACTCATGTTGCGGAAATGTAAAGTTGTAGTGGTGGAGTAAAAAACGCCTTTTGGTTATTATGTAGCCATAAAAAAGCAAGGAGGAGCAACATGAACATAACAGAAAAGCTCATACAGTTACGAAAATCAAAAGGCATATCTCAGGAAGAATTGGCAGAGAAACTTGATGTATCTCGTCAGGCCATATCTCGTTGGGAGACCGGAACTACATTACCGGATGCAAATAATATTCTTGCCTTAAGCAAGTTATGGTAATATCCGAAACGCCCTCCGCCGTTTTAGCCAAAATAAAATCCTGGTACACCTCCGCCACGGACTGTCCAATGTGTCCATTCATTGTGATTTTTCTGCCCAAAATAAGACCGCATCCCTTCATCCAAAAGTGATAGAAAGGGATGCGGTCTGACTGTATTCTTCAAAACATAGCAATTCAACATTTTCTTACATAAAAGCGCCGAAAGCAAAAGAAAACCTCTGAAACCCGAAGATTTCAGAGGCTTTGGAGCTGCTAGCCAGATTTGAACTGGCGACCTCATCCTTACCAAGGATGCGCTCTACCGACTGAGCTATAGCAGCATATTCATTTCTGCGTCCGCTTCACCCGGACAGCTTCACCATTATATAATAGAGTCTGCGAATTGTCAAGCTTTTTTTGCGAAAAAAGCAGGATTTTGCTTGCCGGAAGAAGCGCCTGCCGCCGCGTATGACGGCAGGCGTTTTTTCCTCATTTTGCAAGGTTTACACCAGCTCGATGACTGCCATCTCAGCAGCATCTCCCCGGCGGGCGCCGGTGCGGGTCACTCTGGTGTAGCCGCCGTTGCGGTCAGCGTACTTGGGAGCGATCTCCTTGAACAGCTTGTTGGCAACGTCTTCCTTGGTGATGAAAGACAGCGCCTTACGGTAAGCTGCCAGGTTGCCCTTCTTGCCCAGAGTAATCATTTTCTCAACCACAGGCTGGACTTCCTTGGCACGATAGAAGGTGGTCTCCATCTTGCCATTGGCCAGCAGGTCGGTTACCTGCTGACGCAGCAGGGCCTTTCTCTGTGCGCTGGTTTTACCCAGCTTACGAGTGCCGAACATGAACGTTTCCTCCTTTTTTGAAAGGTATCTCGATACTTAACTCAGGTGTTGCTGCCAGAATCCTCGCTGGCCAGGGACAGCCCCATCATCTCCAGCTTCTTCTGTACCTCGTCCAGAGACTTCTTGCCCATGTTGCGAACCTTCATCATGTCCTCGCCGGTCTTGTTGATCAGGTCGGCGACGGTGTTGATGTTGGCGCGCTTCAGGCAGTTGAAGCTGCGGACAGACAGATCCAGCTCATCAATGGTCATGGAAAGCTTGGCGTCGGGGCGGTCAGCGGTCTTCTCCACCACGGTGGAGGAGGTGCTGACGGAATCGGACAGGTTGGTGAAAACCGTCAGATGATCGCTCAGGATCTTCGCGCCCAAAGACACGGCGTCCTTGGCAGTGATGGTGGAATCCGTCCAGACCTCAAGGGTCAGCTTGTCGAAATCGGTCTTGTCGCCGACTCGAGTCGGCTCCACCGTGTAATTCACCTTGGTAACAGGCGAATAGATGGAGTCAATGGGAATCACGCCGATGACGGTCTGGGGCGTCTTGTTCCGGTCAGAGGAAACATAGCCGCGGCCCTGTGCCATGGTGATCTCCATATTAAACGTGGCGTCCTCGCCCAGGGTGCAGATGTGCAGCTCCGGGTTCAGAATCTCAACCTCGGCATCGGCCTTGATATCGCCGGCAGTGACCTCACAGGGGCCAACTGCGTCGATATGCACGGTTTTGACGCCTGCGCAGTGCAGCTTCGGGGTGATCCGCTTGACGTTCAGGACGATCTCCGTCACATCCTCGGTGACGCCGGGGATGGTGGAGAACTCATGCTGCACGCCCTGGATCTTCACAGAGGTGGCCGCGAAGCCCGGCAGACTGCTCAGCAGAATGCGGCGCAGGGAGTTGCCCAAAGTCATGCCGTAACCGCGCTCCAGAGGCTCCACCACATACTTGCCGTAAGAGGGATCCTCAGGGGCATCAAGACAGGTGATACGGGGCTTTTCAATTTCTACCATGAATCAAAACCCTCCTTAATGGTATGGGGAGAATGTCTCCCCACATAACAATAATGCGTACTGTAGGGGGGATGGCATTACTTGGAGTACAACTCGACGATGAGATGCACAGCGATATCGAAGTCGATATCTGCCTTGGTGGGCAGAGCAATGACCTTACCCTGGAGGGTGTTCTTATCACGATCCAGCCACTTGGGGGCAGCAACGAAAGCATCGTCTTCCTTCAGCTTCTTGAAGAAAGCGTTGGAGGAGGCTTTCTCGGAAACAGCGACCACATCGCCAACCTTGATCAGGTAGCTGGGGATGTTGACGTGGTTGCCGTTGACGGTGAAGTGACCGTGGTTCACCAGCTGGCGAGCCTGACGGCGGGTATTGGCGAAGCCCAGACGGTACACGACGTTGTCCAGCCGGCGCTCGCAGTAGGTCAGCAGCACCTCACCGGTGTTGCCCTCGGCGCGGGCGGCCTTGTCGTAGTAGTTCCGGAACTGCTTCTCCTGAATACCGTAAACAAATTTGACCTTCTGCTTCTCGGTCAGCTGAGTGGCGTACTCAGACTTCTTCGCTCTTCTCTGGCCGCCGGGGTTCTTGTTGGAAGTCTTGTTGTAACCCATCGCGGCAGGAGAAACGCCCAGCGTTCTGCAACGCTTCAGCACGGGCTGCATATTCTTAGCCATAACGCAAATTCCTCCTATACCTTAATCAGACACGACGTCTCTTGGGAGGACGGCAGCCATTGTGAGGAATGGGAGTCACGTCCTTGATCATAACGACTTCCAGGCCGGCAGTCTGCAGGGCGCGGATAGCAGCCTCACGTCCCTGACCGGGGCCCTTCACATAGACCTCAACGGTCTTCAGGCCATGCTCCATCGCAGCCTTGGCAGCGGTCTCAGCCGCGGTCTGGGCAGCGAAGGGAGTGGACTTCTTGGAACCACGGAAGCCCAGTCCGCCGGAGGAAGCCCAGGACAGGGCATTGCCTTCCAGATCGGTGATGGTGACCATGGTGTTGTTGAAAGAGGAACGGATATGTGCCGCACCCTTTTCTACGTTCTTGCGCTCGCGACGGCGCTTGATAACCTTCTTAGCAGCAGCTTTAGCAGCCATTTACATATCCCTCCTTACTTCTTCTTGTTCGCAATGGTCTTCTTGGGACCCTTGCGGGTACGGGCGTTGGTCTTCGTCCGCTGGCCGTGCACAGGCAGGCCGCGGCGATGACGCATGCCGCGATAGCAGCCGATCTCACTCAGCCGCTTGATGTTCATAGCGGTCTCCCGGCGCAGGTCGCCTTCGATGATATAGTGATGCTCGATCGCATCACGCAGCTTGGCTTCCTGTTCCTCGGTCAGGTCCTTGACGCGGATATCGGGGTCGATACCGGTCACTTCCAGAACCTTGGCTGCACGGGCGGGGCCGATGCCATAGATATAGGTCAGAGCAACCTCGATCCGCTTGTCGCGGGGAAGATCAATACCAGAAATACGTGCCATATTCTTTCAGCACCTCCTATTAGCCTTGTCTCTGCTTGTGCTTGGGGTTTTCGCAAATTACCATAACGCGACCCTTGCGCTTGATGATCTTACACTTTTCGCACATGGGTTTAACGGACGGTCTTACCTTCATACTGTTTAACCTCCATATGAGAATGTCTTCTCTGAATTTACTTGCTTCTCCATGTGATCCGGCCTTGGGTCAGGTCATACGGAGACATTTGAACGGTTACTTTGTCACCGGGCAAGATCTTAATGAAATTCATTCTGAGCTTGCCGGAAATGTGTGCCAGAATGGTGTGTCCGTTGCCGATGTCAACTTTGAACATAGCGTTCGGCAAAGCATCTGTTACGATGCCCTCAATCTCGATTACGTCGTCTTTCGCCAAGTTAATTACCCTCCCAGGTTGTTCGCTTGCATTTCCCTGGCGAGGAACGCCAGGTCTCTTCGTAATTCGCTGTTGAGCACTTTGTCGCCGGAAAGGATCTTGCCGGCAACTCTGGTCTCAGAGCGAAGGACTTTTTTCGTGTGCTTCCGTTTTTTCCGCTTGGGTTTCTCTATGGTGCGGTCTTTCCCGTTGGCCAGGAACAGGTAAACAGGATCTGCGTCTATCACGTAAAACCATTCGCCCTGATCCCGTCCGGCGGTCGACATCACCACGTCCGAAATCTGAATGTCTGGCAAATCGGAGTCCATAGATCAAAGTCCTTCGGTGACGGTGAGTATTTCCGGCTCGCCGTCGGTGATGAGTACAGTATTTTCATAGTGAGCCGAGAGCTTTCCGTCGGCGGTCACCGTGGTCCAGCCGTCCTTGAGAACACGGACTTCATAGGTGCCCATGTTCACCATCGGCTCTACCGCGATGGTCATGCCGGGGAGCAGCCTTGGCCCCCGGCCGGGATTTCCGAAATTCGGAACTTCCGGCTCCTCATGCAGGTTGCGTCCTACGCCGTGACCTACGAAGGAACGCACAACTGCAAAACCGTTAGACTCCACATACGTTTGAACCGCGTGGGAGATATCTTGCACACGCATGCCCTTTTTGGCGAACCGGATGCCCTCGAAGAAGGACTGCCGGGTCACGTCAATGAGCTTCTGCGCTTCGGTGCTGATGCTGCCGCAGGCATAGGTTGCTGCACAATCGCCATGAAATCCCTTGTAGTACGCGCCCACGTCCACCGACACGATGTCCCCGTCTTTCAGGATGTAATGTCCCGGAATCCCGTGGATGACCGTGCTGTTGACGCTGATGCACGCACTGGCGGGGTAGCCGCTGTAGTTCAGGAACGACGGTTTCGCGCCCTGAGAGACGATATAATCGTGAACGGCCTGATCAATTGCCTTTGTCGATACGCCGGGTCTTACCATTTCCCCTGCCAAAGCACGGGCTGCCGCGGTAATTTTGCAGGCCTCGCGCATCGCTTCCAGCTCATGTTCATTTTTGATTGCAATCATGCCTTTGCCCCTATCGCCTTGAGGATATCCTCATTGGCACCTTCAATGGACTGGCTTCCGTTCACTGTGCGGAGTCTGCCCAGCTTGCCGTAGAAGTCCTTCAGGACTTCGGTGGAAGCGTGGTAGACCTGCAGGCGCTTGCGCACCGTCTCCGGTGCGTCGTCCTTGCGGACGATCAGCTCGCTGCCGCAGGCGTCACAGATGCCATCCTTTTTGGGAGGATTGGCGACGATGTGATAGCTGGCGCCGCACTTGGGGCAGACACGCCGCCCGGTCATCCGGCTCTCAATCGCACTGTCGTCAACCTCGATGGAAACTACATGGTCGATACGAATTCCCTTGGCTTCCAGCGCTTCGGCCTGGGCCAGCGTGCGGGGCACGCCGTCCAGAATGAAGCCGTTTGCGCAGTCGCTCTGAGCCACGCGGTCGGCAACGATGCCGAGGATCAGCTCATCGGGGACAAGCGCGCCTTCGTCCATGTATTGCTTGGCCTTTTTTCCCAGCTCCGTGCCGTTGGCCATAGCCTCACGGAGCATGTTCCCGGTAGAAATGGCGGGAATGGAGAGCTTCTTAACAAGAAGCTCTGCTTGTGTTCCCTTTCCGGCGCCGGGAGCGCCCAGTAGAATGAGATTCATCCTGCCATACCTCCTGCTTAGTCCAGGAAGCCCTTGTAGTGCCGCATCAGCATCTGTGCTTCCAGCGCCTTCACCGTCTCAAGGGCAACGCCCACAACGATGATGACGGAGGTGCCGCCGATGGCCAGGTTCTTAACGCCTTCCATCAGGTTGCCCGCGATAATGGGCAGCAGGGCGACAATGCCGAGATATACGGAACCAAAGACGATGATCTTGTTGATGACCTTCTGGATGAAGTCGGCGGTGGGCTTGCCGGGACGGAAGCCCGGGATGAAGCCGCCGTTGGACTTCAGGTTGTTGGAGATCTCCACGGTATCGTACTGGATGGTGGAGTAGAACCAGCTGAAGAAGAAGATCATGATGAAGTAGATCACTGCGTAGATCCAGCTGGAGGAGCTCCAGACGTGGTCATACCACCAGCCGCTGGTCTTGCCGGTAAAGGCGCAGATGGTAGCGGGCAGGCTGCAGATGGACTGGGCAAAGATGATAGGCATAACGCCGGACATTGCCACCTTGATGGGCAGGTTGGTGTTCTGGCCGCCGTAGACCTTCCGGCCCACAACGCGCTTGGCGTACTGAATGGGGATGCGGCGCTCGGCGTCATTGATGAAGACGATGAACAGCACGAGAGCAACAATGCCAACCAGAACGATGATGATCTGCCACCAGACCAGAGTCGCCAGAGTGCCGACCATTCCTGGGATGCTGGAGATGATGTTGGCAAACAGGATCATGGAGATACCGTTGCCGATACCGAATTCCGTGATCTGCTCGCCCAGCCACATGACCAGAGCGGAGCCGGCGGTGAACGCCAGAATGATGACCAGCGCGGGCAGGAAGCCCTCGGAGGTGATGATGGAGATCTGAGAAGAGTAGTTGCGCAGCATCATGTAGTACGCCCAGCCCATCAGCAGGCCAAGGCCGACCGTGGTGTAGCGGGTGATGCGCTCAATTTTCTTCTTGCCATCCTCGCCGCCGTCCTTCGCCAGCCGCTCAAGAGCGGGGATGGCGACGGTCAGCAGCTGGATGATGATGGAGGCGTTAATGTAGGGCTGAATGCCCAGTGCAAGCACGGTGGCGCGGGAGAACGCGCTGCCGGACATTGCATTGTACAGGCCCAGGATAGTACTGGACAGAACGCTGTCGAAGTAATTCGCCAGAGTGGTCACGTCAATGAACGGAACCGGAATGACGCTGCCCAAACGGTAAATCAGCAGAATGAACAGGGTGAAGAGGAGCTTCTTCCGCAGTTCAGGAATCTTCCAGGCATTCTTGAGTGTCTGCAGCACTTATACCACCTCGGCCTTTCCGCCTGCCTGCTCAATCTTTTCCTTGGCAGACTCAGAGAAAGCCGCGGCCTTAACGGTAACCTTCTTGGTCAGGGTGCCGTTGGACAGCACCTTCAGGCCATAGGGGCAGGCGGAGATGACGCCGGCCTCGATCAGAGCGGCTGCATCCACAACAGCGCCGTCCTCAAAGCAGTTCAGCGCAGCAACGTTGACAGCAGTCAGCGGCTTCGCGTGGATGTTGTGGAAACCGCGCTTGGGGATACGACGTGCCAGAGGCATCTGGCCGCCTTCAAAACCCACGCGAACCTTGCCGCCGGAGCGGGCCTTCTGACCCTTGTGACCGCGGCCGCCGGTCTTGCCGTTGCCGGAGCCGGTACCGCGACCCTTACGCTTGCCCACCTGAGTGGAGCCAGCAACAGGAGAAAGTTCATGAAGCTTCATTATTCTTCCCCTCCTTATTCAACTTCGGTGACCTGCAGCAGATAGCCGATCTTGGCGATCTTGCCGCGGGTCTGGGTGTTGTCCGGCTGGATGGTCACCTGGCCGATCTTGCGCAGACCCAGGCTCTCAGCAGTAGCGATGTGCTTTTCCAGACGGCCGTTCAGGCTCTTAACAAGCTTGATTTTCAGGTTTGCCATGTTAATTGCCCTCCTTAACCTACGATTTGCTCTACGCTCTTACCACGGATAGCAGCAACCTGCTCGGGGGAACGCAGGGAAGTCAGACCAGCCATAGTGGCCTTGACAACGTTCTGGGGATTGTTGGAACGCAGGCACTTGGCGCAGATGTTCTTGATGCCAACAGCCTCCATAACGGCACGGACAGCGCCGCCGGCGATAACGCCGGTGCCTTCGGGAGCGGGCTTCAGCAGAACGGTGCCAGCACCGAAGATGCCGATGGTGTCATGGGGAATGGTGGTGCCGGCCAGAGAAACCTTGACCATGTTCTTCTTGGCATCGGCGATGCCCTTCAGAATGGCCTCGGAAACTTCGGCAGCCTTGCCCAGACCGTAACCCACGGTACCCTTGCCGTCGCCAACAACAACCAGAGCGGAGAACTTCATGACACGGCCGCCCTTAACGGTCTTGCTGACACGGTTCAGGTAAACGACCTTCTCAATGAGCTCAGGAGCATCATTGTTCGTCTTATTATAAGCCATTATCTTTCCTCCTCACTCTTAGAACTTGAGTCCGGCTTCACGGGCGCCATCGGCCAGAGCAGCGATACGGCCATGGTACACATAACCGCCGCGGTCGAAAACGACCTCCTCGATGCCCTTTTCCTTGGCACGCTCAGCCAGAACAGCGCCGACCTTCTTGGCAGCCTCGCAGTTGCCGGTCGCGCCCTCAAATTCCTTCTCCAGCGTATTGGCGGAAACCAGAGTCACGCCATTGACGTCGTCGATGATCTGGGCGTAGATGTTCGCGTTGGAACGGAACACGTTCAGACGGGGACGCTCAGGAGTGCCGGAGATCTTGCCACGAACGCGGACATGCCGATGCATGCGCATTGCTTTCTTATTGATCTTGCTAACCATTTCGGCACACCTCCATTACTTCTTGCCACCGGTCTTACCGACCTTGCGGCGGATGACCTCAGTGGTATACTTGATGCCCTTGCCCTTGTAGGGTTCGGGGGGACGCTTGCCGCGGACTTCGGCGGCGAACTGACCAACGGTCTGCTTGTCGATGCCGTGGATGATGATCTTGTTGGGAGCGGGAACCTCAATGGTGATGCCGGGGATCTCGTCCACGAACACTTCGTGGGAGAAGCCCAGACGCATGACCAGCTGGTTGCCCTTCTTCTCGGCACGGTAGCCAACGCCGTTGACTTCCAGTTCCTTGGTGAAGCCCTTCTCAACACCCTCTACCATGTTGTGGATCAGGGTACGGGTCAGGCCGTGCAGGGACTTGTGCAGATGCTCATCATCGGGACGGTCAACGATCAGCTCGTTGCCCTCGATCTTCAGGATCATGTCGGGATGGAACGCATGGGTCAGGGAACCCTTGGGTCCCTTCACGGTGACGACGTTGCCATCGGCAATGGTCACCGTAACGTTTGCCGGGATAATAACCGGCTTCTTACCAATTCTAGACATTTACGAAACCCTCCTTACCAGACGAATGCCAGGACTTCGCCACCGATGTGGTTTTCGCGAGCCTTCTTGTCGGTCATAACGCCCTTGGAAGTGGAAACGATGGCGATGCCCAGGCCCTTGAGAACCTTGGGCAGCTCATCGGCGCCGGCGTAGATACGCAGGCCGGGCTTGGAAACGCGCTTCAGCCCGGACAGGGCAGGCTGCTTCTTGCCCAGATACTTCAGGGTGATGTGAATGACGCCCTGATTGCCGTTGTCCTGCAGAGAGAAGGACTTGATGTAGCCCTCATCCAGCAGAATCTGGGCAATGGCCTTCTTCAGGTTGGAAGCGGGGACATCCACGGTTTCGTGCTTTGCGCTGTTCGCATTGCGGATGCGGGTCAGCATGTCTGCTACGGGATCGGTGATTTGCATGTTTATATCCTCCTTATAGAAGTTACGGGCTTTACCCGTGGAGACCCAAAGGTATCCGGGGAATGCGCTCCGCTCTGACGCGGAGCCATCTTCCCGGGACTCTCTGGATCTTTTTCACATTTGGATTCGACCTTACCTTACCAGCTGGCCTTGCGGACACCGGGGATCTGACCCTTGTAGGCCAGCTCCCGGAAGCAGATACGGCATACGCCGTAATCTCGCAGGTAAGCGTGGGGTCTGCCGCAGATCTTGCAGCGGTTATAGCGGCGGCTGGAGAACTTCGGCTCAGCCTGCTGCTTCAGGATCATAGACTTTTTAGCCATTTATTGATTCCTCCTAAATCAAGCGGTGAAGGGAGCGCCCAGAAGCGTCAGCAGCTCCTTGGCCTCTTCGTCGGTGGAAGCGGTGGTGCAGATGCAGATGTCCATACCACGGATCTTGTCCACCTTGTCATACTCGATCTCAGGGAAAATCAGCTGCTCCTTCAGACCGAAGGCGTAGTTGCCGCGGCCGTCGAAGGAATTGGGGTTGATGCCCCGGAAGTCACGGACACGGGGCAGCGCCACGCTGAACAGACGGTCCAGGAACTCGTACATCTTGTCGCCCCGGAGGGTGACCTTCACGCCGACGGTCTCGCCTTCACGCACCTTGAAGTTAGCCACGCTCTTGCGGGCCTTGCAGGTGATGGGCTTCTGGCCGGTGATGGTGGCGATGTCCTTGCAGATGGCTTCGATTTCCTTGGCGTTGTTCTTGCTTTCGCCGCAGCCGACGTTCACGATGACCTTGTCCAGCTTGGGGATCTGCATAACGCTCTTGTAGCCGAACTTCTTGTTCAGAGCGGGAGCGATCTCGGCGACATATCTTTCTTTCATTCTGCTAGCCATGAAATTACTCTCCTCTCATCAGATTTCGGCGCCGCACTTGCGGCAGATGCGGACCTTCTTGTCGCCGTCCATCTTGTAGCCGACGCGAACGCCCTTGTTGCACTTCTCGCAGAACAGAGCCACCTTGCAGGAGCGGATGGGGGTCTCGCGCTTGACGATGCCGCCGGCCTCGCCCTGACGGCGGGGCTTGGTGTGGCAGGTCGCGACGTTGACCTTCTCCACGATGACCTTGTTCTCCTTGGGCATGGCCGTCAGGACCTTGCCCTTAACGCCCTTGTCCTTGCCGGACAGAACGATAACGGTATCATTCTTCTTAATGTTCATTTCTTCGGTTCCCCCTTAGATGACTTCGGGTGCCAGAGAGAGGATCTTCATGTAATCTCTTTCTCTGAGCTCGCGCGCCACCGGTCCAAAGATACGGGTACCCTTGGGGTTCTTGTCTTCCTTGATGATCACGGCCGCGTTCTCATCAAAGCGGACATAGCTGCCGTCCTCACGGCGGACGCCCCGCTTGGTACGGACGATAACCGCCTTGACGACCTCGCCCTTCTTCACAGTGCCGCCGGGAGCAGCCTTACGAACGGAAGCCACGATCACATCGCCGATGTTGCCGTATTTCCGCTTGGAGCCGCCCAAAACGCGGATGCAGTGGATTTCCTTAGCGCCGGTGTTGTCGGCAACCTTCAGATAGCTTTCTTCCTGAATCATAAGTTTCCGACCTCCTTACTTCGCCTTTTCGATGATACGGACCAGTCTCCAGCGCTTGTCCTTGGACAGGGGACGGGTCTCCATGACCTCCACGGTGTCGCCGATGCCGCACTCGTTGTTCTCGTCGTGAGCCTTCAGCTTGTAAGTCCGCTTCATGGTCTTCTTGTACAGAGGATGCTGCACGCTGTCCTCGATTGCAACCACAATGGTCTTGTCCATCTTATCAGAAACGACTTTTCCGCGTAATACTTTACGGTTTGATCTTTCCATGACCAGTTATCCTCCTTATTTCGCCTCACTGAGTTCGCGCTCAGTGATGACAGTTTTGATGCGAGCGATCGTCTTGCGAATTTCCTTCATGCGGGAAGGATTCTCCAGCTGGCCGGTAGCTTGCTGGAAACGCAGGTTGAACAGCTCTTCTTTTAAAGATTCAATTTCCTGAAGTAATTCAGTATTGCTCTTATCACGAATTTCCTTAACGTTCATTTCCTATTCCTCCTCGCCTCGGCGCACGAATTTGCACTTGACCGGCAGCTTGTGGGCTGCTAAGCGCAGAGCTTCACGCGCTGTTTCTTCATCGACGCCGCCGACTTCAAACAGGACGCGGCCTGGCTGAACTACGGCTACCCATCCTTCAGGTGCGCCTTTACCGGAACCCATTCGGACTTCCAGCGGTTTCTTCGTAATTGCCAGATGTGGGAAGATTTTGATCCAAACCTGGCCGCCACGCTTCATGTAAC
>ERZ857998.3484-NODE-3484-length-12704-cov-5.095818_pt1 | contig 12704 bp, 12 predicted proteins | sample MGYA00519954_ERZ857998 | MGnify/ENA primary metagenome ERZ857998 (study PRJEB31778, sample SAMEA3449424) | human gut metagenome | biome: human gut; feature: human-associated habitat; material: faeces | place: United Kingdom | collected 2010/2012 ...
CACCGGTATTCAGGGCGACGCAAAGCTCAATGAGGTTATTGATTGGACCATCAACAATACCCCTATCAATCTGACCGAGGAACATCTGCTTGCCGGTCAGACGGGCACTGCTTTCACCATCAAGGGTCATATGCAGGATACCGCCAATAACGATTATCAGAATCTTACTATTGATGGCATCGGCATTACCGTGTACGCTACGCAGGATGCCGTGGAGAACGACAGCTTCAACAATCAGTATGATATGAATGCAGAGTATCGCCGTGCGGTGTTTAACGGCGGTAGCGGTATTGTAGATTATAACATCTACGCTCAAGGCTATGACGGAGCAATTTATGCCGATAATGGTGCGCAGGTCACTGTCAATGCCGATGTTACTGCTAAGGAAGATAAAAATTATGCCATGGCAGTTTGGGCTGATGGTGCAAATACCGTGGTAAATATTGAAGGCGGCTACTTTACGCAGGAAATTACAGGCACAGATAATCAGTACGATATGATTTACGCTTCCGGCGGTGCGAAGATTAACATCAGCGGCGGTACATTCAAGCTGATGGGCGGCGATTATAAGTGGACGCTCAACTGCAAGGACAATAGCGGCTCTGTAATCACTGTTACCGGTGGTACATTCTATAAGTTCGATCCCTCTGCAAATAGAGCCGGTCAGGGCAACGAAGTTGTCGTTCCGAATGGATATAGTGTCTACCAGAGCGGCGAGTGGTATACCGTCGTCAAGGGCGCCAGCGCAGTTGCCGATACTCAGGGAGAATTGACCAATGCGATTAACCAAAACTCCGAAGTCACCGTTAAACTGACAAAAGCAGATACTTATGATCTGCCTGAAATGGGTGATAAGGAAGTTTCAATTATCGGCACAAAAGACACCGTAATTGATATGAAGAACAAAATAAATAAGGCTAAAAGCATAAGCTTTGAGGGCGTAACCGTCAATTTCGGTGCTAATGATTACTGCGGCTTCCAGCATACCGGTAAGCTCACTTATAGGGATTGCACAATCACCGGCAAGCAATTCCTTTACGGAGACGAAGTAGAATTTAATAACTGCGTATTTGAACAGGACATAGCTGACTACAATGTTTGGACATATGGCGCAGGAAAAGTTCTTTTCAAGGATTGTACCTTTAACTGTGCCGGTAAGTCTGTGCTGATTTATAACGAGGGAAGTATTAACGGACAGACTGTTGAATTTAAGAACTGCAAGTTCAACGCTTCCGCACCGGTTGCTGGTAAGGCCGCTATTGAGATTGATAGCTCTCTCCTCAGGAACGGTATATACACGGTCATCATCGACCAGGCGACTGCCGATAGCGTGAGGGGTTTTGGTACGGGCAGTGCGAGCAATAGTACTGTTTGGAACAATAAGAAAGGCACTAAGGCGACTGTGATTGTTGCCGGTAGTACTGTACTTTCCGCAAGCTAACCTATAAAAAAGTCCTCTCCGCCCTCGGGCGGAGGGGCAATCAAAGGGCATAAACTGTGTATTATGCCTTTTGATTGCCCACACAAACACAATCGAAAGGAGATACATCATTATGGACAACGATAGCGGCGCTTTGATACTCTTGATCGTTCTGATCGTATCTGCCTTTCTGCTGATCCTTATTCGCTTTGCAAAATTCATCAACGACTTCGAACGGGAAAAGCAGTATCTTTTAACCGAGATGCACCGTGCAGCAGACTACAACGAATATCGCTATTGGCGCAGAGAACTCCGCTGCCTTTACCTCTGCCTTATTCCGTTTGTGACCGAACGAAATGTAATGAAGGTGTACCCCGTATTTTTCCACCGGGCAAAGCACACCACAAAGGAAAAACGCTCGGACGGTCTTATGCACATCCTCGCTCCCTCAATGCTTGCTATCTGCATCTGCGCCATTTGCCTTTGCGGTGCAAGCTGGGCGTGGTTTACCGCTTCAACCTCAACGGGAACAGCGACAATTCAAAGCTCGTCATATAAGCTGCTGTATCAGGTCGGTGAAGATGCCACCGCAACCGAGCTTGCCGAAGCCGGAACTGCGTATACGCTGAAAGCGGATACAACCGTGATAACACTGAAAGCCACCGGAACGGCAGGCGCAACAGGCTATTGCAGCATAACGGTCGGCAGCGAAACCTACTACACCGAGCAGATTTTTGTAGATGGCACATTCTCCTTTACCGTAAACACAGTCACAGGCACGGAAATCACCCTTACTCCTAAATGGGGTAGTTGCGCTGTAAGAGATAATGCTAACTCGATTACAAAAGACGGCAAAATCACCGTCACCGGCTCACAGCCAAGCAGCGCCCGAACTCCGGACAATGCCGTGGCTGATGATTTTACCGCATCGACAACACCGAACGGCTCACCGGCAGGGAATGAATCCGTCACAGCCGACGCGACGGCTGCCGCCCCCGAGCGCATCGACAACACCGCCGACACGGAACCGGTTGTTTCAACCTGTAATAAATGCCTTTATCCGATTTAAGGATAATGAAATTCTGTTTGTCTGATTTTAAAATTCTTTACTTTTTAATATCCACATGTTAAAATAACCGTAATTATATATATTTATGTTAATTTAAGTCGTAATTTTTTTGAGTAAGGCTCTCATAAACCGAACCGTGAACCTGAAAGGTAAAATTTAGGGGGAACTTTACTGTATAGGATGAATGTCTGTGGCAGCATTTATGTATCTGGAAGTGAATATCCTGTGTGTTAATATTGACAGCCGTTGTAATAAAGGCGCTGACCGGCGAGTTTGACTGGAACGAGAAGGAAAAGGCCTTTTGTTCGGCTATATGGCTGGCGATTTATTGCGGCGTTTTGGATATTTTAAGGGCCGTTTTTACGATGAAACAGTTTGCTGTACCGGAGGTTCTTAATTACCTCGTGCATTTCTTGCTTTTTGCATCGCTGGCGGCCTTTTCTTATTTATGGTTCACATATTCGCAGCTTATCGATAATAAAAGATTTTTTCAAAACAGGGCACATCGGATTCTTTCGCTGACTCCGTTTTTATTACAGCTTATATTGCTTGTTATTTCCTGCTTTAACGGCATTGTATTTTATTGGGGCGAGGACGGAAATTACCACGGCGGACCGCTTTTGTTGCTTTATTTCGGGATAAGCTGCGGATACTTGGTTTTTTCCACTGTAAAGGGACTTATTACGGTTATTCGCAACCGATCTGCCCTTAAAAGACACGACAAGCTGCTGGTTTTTGCGTGTTCAAATCTGTTTGTTATTATTTGCGGCGTTTTGCAGGTATTCTGGTACGAATACCCTATTTTTATTGCCGGATATACCGTGGCGGCCTTGAGAATATACGTAAATTCGCTTGAGGTTATGGTGTCGCTCGATCCGCTCACCTCTTTGCCGAATAGGCGCGAGCTGGTCAACCACCTTTATTACAAGACCGGCTCTCTTAAAACCGGCGACAGCCTTTATTTTATATTCATTGATGTTGATCACTTCAAATGCATTAATGACACCTATGGACATAATGAGGGTGATAAGGTATTAAGGCAGCTGTCATTGGCCATAAAGAGGTTCTGTAAGGAAAATATGGGGTACTGTGCGCGCTACGGCGGCGACGAATTTGCAATCGTAAGAAGCTTGGACGGGTCGGAGGATATAAGTGACATCTGTTTAAGACTTGAAAAATTTATAAACGATAGGCATATAACCGCCGGTGAAAGCGCGGTTACGGTCAGTATAGGTCATTCGGAATTCGCGGGAGATGACGATATAAGCGACTTTATAGGTCGCGCCGACGAAGCGATGTACATAGCGAAGAAAAATAAGAATTTGCGGGTTAAGTCCGATGAATACGGTGAATAAAGAGTGTGATTGTTTGGATGCAAGGAGCGACGCTTTTAAACGGATAAGCGGCGATGTGCTTATAAAAAGAATAACCGAGTATTTTGACGAGGTTATTCTTATAGAATGTGCCACCGGAAAGGTTTTGAACATTTCGGACAGAATTCGTACGAATAAAACAACAACATTATATGCAGGCCTTTCTTACGACGAGCAGTTAGCAGGGACAATGGCCGACGTTTTGCCGGAGACGGAAAGAATATCCTATGAAAAGGCAATGTTGCTTTCTACCGTTATTAAGCGTTTAAAGCTTAATAACAGGTACGAAATCGAGCTTTTTTCTCATGAGAAGGAAAACGGCAGAACCATTTGTAAAAGGATTACATACAGCTTTTATGATGATCAGCAGGATATAGTGGTAATGGTATGTCAGGATGTAACGAGCATTATCTCCGGCGATATTGACCCTCTTACCGGACTTTACAATTCTTCGGGACTTTATAAACGGGTCAACAAGTGGATCAAGGAAAATCCAAACAGGAAATACCGTGTACAAAGATACGATATCGACCATTTCTGAGATATCAACGGTATTTACGGCTTTGATGTCGGCAACCGGCTTTTGAGCGATTTCGGAAAATATATGAAAGAATTCGATTCTCCCGATAGCTTCAGCGGCCATATCAGCGCCGATTATTTTGTCTGCTTTTGCGCTGAAGATGCGATTACGGCGGAGGAGTGCTACGATAATTTCAGTTCATTCTTTGACAATTATGACCTAAGCATCCCGATAAAGCTGCATATCGGCGTTTACGATCTGTGCGAGCCGAATTGCGATTTATTTGCAATGACTTATAAAGCCTTGCTTGCATTGCAGTTGATAAAGGGTGATTTTTCAAGAAGAATAGCATATTACGAAAAGGGTATGGCTGTGGTTGAAACAGTACAGCAGGAGCTGCTTGCCGATGTTCAAAGTGCAATGGATAACGAACAGCTTGAGGTTTGGTTTCAGCCGCAGGTGAATTATAAAAGGGGCTGTATTGTAGGAGTTGAGGCGCTTTTGCGGTGGCGTCATCCGCAAAAAGGATTACTTTTACCGGCGAGCTTTATTCCGCTTATGGAGAAAAGCGGTTATGTGGAACAACTTGACGAATATGTTATTGAGAAGGTCTGCGATTACATAAGGGACTGGAAATCGAGGGATAAAAACGGCGTTACAGTCCCGGTTTCGGTGAATATTTCGAGAAGGGATATTTATAATGCCGACTTATGCGAGCGGATGCTCGAAATACTTAAGAAGCACGGGGTGGACGTTTCGGATATACGTCTCGAAATCACCGAAAGCGCATATATGGACAATCAAAAGCTGTTTTTGGAAATGATTAACAGCTTTCGCAAGTCGGGCTTTAGGGTCGAGATGGACGATTTCGGTTCGGGATATTCCTCTTTGAATTCGCTTAAGGATATTGATATAGACAAGCTTAAAATCGATATGAATTTCCTTGTAAACATGTGCGACAGCAAGCGAGAAAAATTATCATATCGGCCGTTATAAATATGGCAAAGAAGCTAAAGCTCCCGGTTATTGCCGAGGGGGTGGAGGACAAGCAGACGGCCGAAATGCTTTTGAAATTCGGATGTGAGGAAATGCAGGGATATTATTTCAGTAAGCCGGTTCCGTCTGCTGAATACGAGAAAATGCTCGGTCTTGAGTAAAAGGGAAACGATCGAAACAAGAATATAAAATTGCCTCCGGCTTCACGGATATCCGTGAAGCCGGAGGCTTTATGTTCGGTTTGAGTTTTGTTTTTAATATTCTATACTTTATTTTTATACTTTTTCATTTAAATTATACTTCGCCTTGTCGGGCGTTTTTGTACTCGGCGGTAAACTGCGTGAATACCTTTTCCGCCACGCCGAGTACAGCATTGTATTCGCTTTCCTCCGGCTTTTTAAACCCGACAAGGTGAGGATGTCCCCATATGCCTAAAATCCGCGGACAGCTCCACCAAAAGCCGTTTTTAGCATTGACGATAGCATGGATAATATTTTGCGCCGCATTTTCGGGGGTTATGAATATCAGCTTCATAGGCCATTTTACAAGACGCCGGACAACCGGCTTGTAGCCTGATAAAATGCCGGTATAGCTTATGCCCGGGTGAGCTACCGCCAGTGTGAAGGATGAAGGATAGTCTGATGACAGGCCGTACATCGCAAGGGTAAGGATTCTTTTGGAATTCGCATAAGCCTTTATGTCCGAAGTCGAGAAGACGAGCTGAGGGTCGTTTGCCCGGAACCTTATAAAATCCGCCGAAAGGCTTGAGGTTACGGCTATAACCGGTCTGTAGCCTTCGGTACGGCATGTAGTAATAAGCGAACGGGCAAGGCAGTATTGCGAGGCAAAATTGACCTGAAATATACTGTCGTTGCCGTTTTTGCAGACGGTTCGTCTGACATGATATATTCCGGCGCAAAGTATAAGAATATCCGGTCGGCGCTTTTTTAAAAGGTCGGCCGCCTTTAAAACCGAGTCCGGATCCTCAAGATCGGCAGGAATACGGCTGATTTTAAGGCGCGGAGATTTTTTAAGCAGCTTATTTTTTAGTCGGTCTGATTTCTGCTCGTTTCGGTCGAGAAGAATTATTTCCTTTGCAAAATCGGCGAGAAAAAGACAAAGCTCACTGCCGATGCCGCCGGTCGGGCCGGTTACGGCAACCGTTTTGCCGGTTAGTTTTTCGGCAAGCGCATTTTCTTTGTCCATTTTGCTTTTCCTCCGATAATCGTTACAATAAATTGAAAATCCGTATTTATATTTCATCTTTGTATTTTGCCCTTATTGCGGAAGAACCTTAAGTATAAATACGGCCGCCACCATTATAATGAGTATAATCGCCGCAAAAATAAGGGAGACAGTGCGCCCTGCCGTCCGGCGGTTTTCGTAAGCTTCCGGTTCGTTTTTTGAGCTGCCGCCGGATTTATCTTGCCCGGAGGAAGACGACGAACGTCTCCTTTGCGTTTGCTTTTTATAACTGTTAAGGCAGGAGATAGGATCCCGTCCTTCACTCAGCGCACGACCAAATGCTTTAAGAGAGTTTAGATCGTTTTTAGTGCAGGAAACGGGTGAGGTATCGTGGGCAATGCTGTTTCTTATATGACGTAAATGAACAAGGGTCTTAATTGCGGTCGACCAGCTGCCGGGCAGGTCCTCGCCGCTTATTACCGCCTTTTTCATTAGCTCTATGTAAGCGGTAATGCCGCAAGGATCGCCGAGCATGTCGGAGCATATTTTGTCGACCCTTTTGTATTCGTCTATATATTTGCTGTCTGAATCGAGCATAAAATCCTCCGCACTTTGAATTTATATTTTGTGTTTTTTAATATCTGATGTGCTTTACTTAAAAATTGTATCACATTTTCGTGCAGCCGGCAACTCTTAAAGGGGGTTGTGGGTTGTTCGGACATAAAAATCCCCCGTAAAGCGTCGCCGGATTAAAGAATCAGGCGAATTTTAAGCGGCCTTACGGGGAAAAAGTAAAATATTATAACTCGATAATTGGCCGGCTGATTAGAACTTGCCGGTCGATAAGACGTAATGGAGGATTATAGTTTACCGGCTTATTTTAATTTGCCGGCTTTATCCTTAATAATTCTCGGCGTGAACCTCAAAAAAGCTTTGGGGATGATTGCAGGCAGGACATACCTCCGGCGCACCGACGCCGACTGCAATGTGGCCGCAATTTCTGCATTCCCAGACCTTGACCTCGCTCTTTTTAAATACCTCGGCCGTTTCTACGTTTTTAAGCAGCGCACGGTAGCGCTCTTCATGGTGCTTTTCAATTTCGCCTACCAGACGGAAGCGCTGTGCAAGCTCGGGAAAGCCTTCCTCATCGGCCGTTTTGGCAAAGCCATCGTACATGTCGGTCCATTCGTAGTTCTCGCCGTCGGCCGCAGCTGCTAAATTTTCGGCGGTGTCACCTATGCCGCACAGCTCTTTAAACCAGAGTTTTGCATGCTCCTTTTCGTTATCGGCCGTTTTTAAAAACAAGGCCGCAATTTGCTCAAAGCCCTGTTTTTTGGCGACCGATGCGAAATAGGTGTATTTATTTCTTGCCTGGGATTCGCCGGCAAACGCCTCAAGCAGGTTTTTCTCGGTCTTTGTGCCTGAATATTTATTCGTTTTGCTCATTTTTATCAGCCTTTCCTTATTTTTTTAACGGGCAATAATCCAATGTAATGTACCGGATAAGTAACATCACACAATGATTATAAATCCGTTATGATACAAAAGTCAACCGTACATGCATTTAAAACACATCTGCGTTTTAAATGCTTTACCTAAAAATCGAGACAGACACTACCCGTTATATCCCGTCCGGAAAGACCCTTTACCCATACAAAGGTGGAGTTTATGCCTTTTTCAACCGACATATTGTTTTCCAAAACAACGTTGCACAAATAGGGGAAGGGGCCTATTCTGATGTCGATATCTTCGAGCTCGTCGTCGGAATGAAGGGAGTATGTACAGCAGCGCTGCTCGCGGTGATGTGAGATGAAAAAATCAAGCTTTTTAAGACGTCCGCCGCGGTCTATAAAGGGATAATTCTTAACGGTAATGCCGTCAAAATCCCACGGAAGGCGGGGGACCAGCCTTAATTTTCCGTCGGATGTGTTTTCGACTCCTATTATAAGGGCTATGACCTTTACCGCTTCGGCTTCCTGGACCAGATTCCCCTCGTCGCCGGGATTGTCGCTTACATGCGGCCTCGAATTTTTCAAAACACCGAAGGTGTGATCAAGTCCCTGCTCAAAATTCTCGTAATTAAAGCATTCATGGAATATAAAGGGACTCAGGTCGTTTGTGAGGGGTATTACTACATCCCCGTCGTATGCAAGCCGGCACATGCCGCCTATGAGCTTTGTAGCAGATGCCGTATCGTCGGCGAGAAGAGCTGCCTGGGTGAAAAAGCTCTGCCCGTAGCCGCACATGGTCTCGTCGTGGCGTCCGCCCGCTCCGTGAAAGCAGTTGACCCCGACAAAACCGTATTTCCGGTAATACGGGTTTTTGGCCATTTCCCGGTTTATATAATCGAAGGTTTTGCGATGGATTTTTTCGAACGAATCCGAAAGGCCGTACTCGGCAACATCGCTTAAAAGTATTCCGCAAAGCTGTCTGGTCGAGCAATAAGCGTCAAAATGCAGCTCCTCCCAGTCGGCCGTGTCAAAGGCGTCTCCGTTTTCGTCAATTCCGTTTATAAAGGCGCCCTGTTCGGTTTTGCTTTCGGTCTTACCCGAGATGAGCTTTTCTTCAATGCCTTTTGCGAGGCGTCTTTCGAGGGCGTTAAGGTAGCTTAACTTATCGATGTCACCAAGGTCATCCGCCAAGTTTTCGAAGGCGGCAATCGCACACAAAGCGGCAAAGTTCGGATATATACCGTAGACAACGTACGGTGTATTGGGGTTGCCCGAAAGCTCGGATTCACAGGGGATAAGATCGCCCGACGTACATTTGTTCATCCCTTTTTCGAAGTAGTGAAACACCGGGAAAAGCCGTTCGAGCAATGCCTTTCCGAATGCCTTGTCTTTTTCGTTTATAAGATAAGCACGCCAGCAGCCTATCAGGATCAGGGCGTTTCCGTCGGTTTCAAAGTGCTTGGGGTATTCGTTTTCCACCGTTGTTCTGCCGAAATGATCGCCGTGGGTTATATGCGTGCTGAAATACTCGGCTACGGCACGGGCCCTTACCTAATCGCCGAAGCGTGCAAGCTCAATAAGTCCGCGTCCGCCGTCCCTTGTCCAGGCCTGATCGTAATAGTTAGTGAACTCGTGGCGGATGGTAGAGGTGTGTATAAAGCCCTTCGGAAATTCGCCGCCGACCGTTTCGACCTTTCGTGCTATGTCAATAAGGTTTTCGGGGAAAATGCGGGTCAACATTTTTGCGTTGTCGCTGCCCGAAAATGTGACTATGGGAAAATTATAAGCGAGATTTATGCGTTCCATAAAATGTCCGGCGATTTCTGTTTCGCCTGCCGCCTTTCTTATTTTGTTTCGGAATTCTATACCGATTTTTCGCCTAAAAATCAGTGCCTCTTTTTAGCCTTTTAAGTCCGTCTTCGAGGGTCGCTCTCGGGCAGGCGATATTCATTCTTAAAAAATACTCTCCGCCCTTGCCGTACTGTTCGCCGGCGCAAAGGTACAGTCCTGTTTTTTTACGTATTATTTCTGCAGCGTCGGATGATTTTCCGAAGGCCTTGTCGTATTCGAGCCATAAAAGATAGGTGGCGTCGGAATTTACCGTGTGGATTTTCGGGATCTCATTTTTTATATATTCGTAAGCATAAAGCTTGTTTGAATAAATATAGTTTCTTAATTCGTCGAGCCAGCCTTCTCCCTTTGTAAAGGCGGCGACGGCGGCGTCCACCGCAAAAACGTTCGGCTCGGCGACCTCGTCGGTGTTAAGTCCCCGCCGGACCTTGTGGCGTAATACCGGATCGGGGACATATACAGCCGCGGTTTGTATTCCGGCTATATTGAAGGCCTTGGTCGGAGCAATGCAGGTAATGCTGCTTTTTAAAGCCTTTTCAGAAACCGAGGCGAAGGGAACATAGCTTTTACCGGGCGAGGTTATATCGCAATGGATTTCGTCGGATATTACCGTAACGCCGTGTTTAAAGCACAGATCTCCGATTTTTATAAGTGTCTCTTTGTCCCAGATATTGCCGGTGGGGTTTTGGGGATTGCAAAGAATCAGCATGGAGGTTTGGTTGTCGGCGAGTTTTCTTTCCAGATTCTCGAAATCGATGTGATAAGAGCCGTTTTTGTATCTTAGCTCGCATTGCAGGGGATTGCGGCCGTTATTTAAAATTGAATTGAAAAATATATTGTAGACCGGCGTCATTAAAACAACCTTTTCGGCCGGGGTTGTAAGCTTTCTTACAATGCTCGATATTGCCGGAACAACGCCGGTGCAAAAAATCAACCAGTCCTTTTTTATCTCAAAATTATGGCGTTTTTTCCACCAGCTTATATAGGCGTCGTACCATTCGTCGGTTACATCGGTGTAGCCGAAAACACCGTGCTTTGCGCGGCTTTCTATAATTTCGGTGATTTGGGGCGCCGTTTTAAAGTCCATGTCAGCAACCCACATCGGAAGCTCATTTTTGCCGACATCCCATTTAATCGAGCCGGTATGGCGGCGCTCTACCGGTAAATCAAAATTATACACGGGCATTCTCCTTAATTCTATTGCAGTTGAATATTTCCGACCGTCACGATAATATGGCGACAACCGTTTTTTCGACCGGTACGATGTTGCCTTAAGGGTAGGAAAGAGACGATTTGTTGCTTTACGGGAATTGCCGGTTTATTTGCAGATGATTTTTGTCTTTGACGGGTCGACCTTGTCGCGCTCAATAATCAGTTCGCCTATTTCGTCGGCCTTTATCGTTCCGGATTTCGGGTTTAAAACGCTGTCGATTTTGCCCTTGATTTCGGCATCGACCGAGGAATACTCGAAAGCGAGGATGGTATTAAGCAAACGGCAGTTTTTCATTACAAGATTTTCGATGTAGCACAGTCCCTGAAGGCTCTCTATTGTACAGTTTATAAGGGTGAGATTCTTTGAATTCCAACCGAGATATTCTCCCGAAATAAAGCAGCTTTTAGCCGTTATATCGCTGCTGTTCCAAAAGGCGTCCTTTGATAAAAGCCGCGAGTTTTCTATCAGCGCATTTTCGACCCCGTCGAAGGAATAATTGCCGTAAAGTGTAAGATCATTTACGGTTAAATTTGTGCTGTTCATGGCAAAATAATCGCCTCTTGCGGTTATTCTGTCAAGGGTTACCTTATCGCAGCTCCAGAGGGTTTCGGCAGCGTTTGCAAAGGAAACATCGCTAAGTATTACATTCCGGCAGCGGCGGAAGTTTTTCGGCGCTTCTATAGCGCTTTTTTTCACCGTAACGGAATTTGTATACCACACGCCGGCTCGCGCCATTTCGAACCAGGTGCTGTTTTGAACCGATATATTATCAGAATACCACAACGGATATTTCCATTTGAACATGCTTCCGTATAATTCAATATTTCTGCTCTCTTTTAACGGAGACTCTCCGTCGTCAAAAATAGTATCATAAATTTTCAGATCCTTCCCCTGAAACAGCGCACGCTCGCCGGTCAGAAACTCCTGATGAATCTCTTTCATTTTTTTTCCATCTCCCATAATTCTCTTCTCCCATTCTGCTGCCATATATTTCGTTATTCTGACAAGCTTATATAGAATTATTGTATTCCATTTTGTCAGATATGGCAAATACTTGTTTCGTATATCTTACCATAGGTTCTGCCTATAGATAGCATGCGCCACTGCCTGTCCGGATATTCCCGACAGACAGTGGTGCATCTCTCAGCTTCCTGCAATCCACAAAAGCACTCTGCACACAACCGGCAGTGTCACGATCCCGCAAAGGGTGGTCAGCATCACCCCTCCCAGCGAATATTCTCCGTCGGAACCGGAGGAATTAGCGAGCATGACTACGGAGGACATGGTCGGCATCGCGGTGATCAGGGACATGGTCATACGGATTTCTTCCGATACCGGGATGAAGCCCAGGACAAGGTAAAACAGTACCGGAAAAATCAGCATTTTACAGATGATAATTCCATATAATTCGATCTGTTTTACATATTTTCGGATATCCATACAGGCAAACACTCCGCCAAGATAGATCATCGCAAGCGGTGTCGCCGTCGCTCCGATATTCTGGAATCCCGTCTGGAAGACACCCGGAAGTTTCAGCCCGGTCAGTACGAAAAGGACTGCCAGCGCGATGGCAACTGTCGCCGGATTGATCAGCTTTTTCGGATCAAACTTTCCTTTTCCACTCGG
>ERZ857998.3487-NODE-3487-length-12693-cov-3.418737_pt1 | contig 12693 bp, 11 predicted proteins | sample MGYA00519954_ERZ857998 | MGnify/ENA primary metagenome ERZ857998 (study PRJEB31778, sample SAMEA3449424) | human gut metagenome | biome: human gut; feature: human-associated habitat; material: faeces | place: United Kingdom | collected 2010/2012 ...
GCCGCCGACAGCAGCGGAAGCGCCGCGTTTTTTGCGCCCTGCGCCGAAAGCTCGCCTTCGAGCCGACGGCCGCCTTCCATCTCATATATCGTCATCTCTAGCCACCCTCCATCCTGCCCCATGCTATGCGCCCTGCAGACGGGGGGTTCGAAAAACGCAAAATGCTGCAAAAAGTTACCGAATCAGCGTCATGATGTTGTCGTAAATGCGCTGGGCGGAATCAAAAATGGCCAGCCCGAGGGCCGCCTCGTGCATGGCGGCAAGGCGCTTGGGGTCGTCCAGCAGCGCCCTGACGGCGTCATACATCGAGCGCGCGGTGCAGTCCTTTTCCTCCAGCAGCAGGGCCGCGCCCGCCTTGGAAAAGGCCAGGGCGTTGTAATACTGGTGGTTGTCTGTCGCATTGGGCGAGGGGATGAGGATGGCAGGCTTTCCCATCACGGCCAGCTCGCCGAGCGTGATGGCCCCGGAGCGGCAGATGAGCAAATCGGCCGCCGCCATAACGTCTTGCATATCGAAGATATACTCCCTGACGTCGATGAGGGGAAAGGCCTCGGGCGTGATGCCGCGCTCGGCCAGCTCGCCGGGCAGCCACTTGATGCCGAACTGGCCGGCGGCGTGGACATGTAAAAAAGCATGGTCGCCGCAGTGCAGCGCCATGAAGTCGCGGATGTTCTCGTTAAAGGGGCGGCTGCCCATCGAGCCGCCGAAGGAGACCACCATGCGCATATCCTTTGCAATGCCCAGCTTTTGGCGTGCGCGGTCCTTGTCTGCAAACAAAATCTCCTGCTTGATGGGGTTGCCCACCAGCACGCTGCGCTTGCAGTGCAGGCGCTCCTTTGCATCGTCAAAGCCCAGCATCACAAGGTCAACCCTGGGTGCCAGCTTGCGGGTGGTCAGGCCGGGAAAGGCGTTTTGCTCATGGATGGCGGTGGGCACGCCCAGGTCGCAGGCCGCCCACACCACGGGGCCACTGACGTAGCCGCCCGTGCCCACGACCAGGTCGGGGCAAAACTCGCGCAGCAGGCGCTTGCTGACCCGGATGGCGCCAAGCGCCTTGGCGAGGTTTTTGATGTTGTCCACCGTCAGCCTGCGCTTGAGGCCGTGGACGTCCATTTCAATGAGGGGATAGCCTGCGCGCGGCACCAGCTTTGACTCGATGCCATAGTCGGTGCCGACAAAGCGGATGTCGGCCTGCCCGTGGCGCGCCCTGATAAAATCGGCAATGGCAATGGCGGGGTTGACATGCCCCGCCGTTCCGCCGCCGCACAGCAATACCTTCATATCCGCACCCTCCTATAGCTTTGCCCGTCTTGAGACGCTGAGCACGATGCCCATTTCAAACATCAGCATAATCAGCGAGGTACCTCCCGCCGAGAAGAAGGGCAGCGAGATGCCGGTGTTGGGAACGAGGTTGCTCACCACGGCGATGTTGAGAATGGTCTGGATGGCCACCTGGGCCGTGATACCGGTCACAACAAAGGCCGAGAAGCGGTCGGGCGCCTTGAAGGCGATGGTGAAGCCGCGCCAGATGAGCAGGATAAAGAGCAAGATGATGATGCAGGCGCCGATAAAGCCCAGCTCCTCGCAGACGATGGAGAAAATGAAGTCGTTTTGCGGCTCGGGGATATAGAGGTATTTCTGACGGCTCTTGCCGATTCCCAGGCCAAACAGGCCGCCCGAGCCGATGGCGTAAAGGCTCTGGATGGTCTGGAAGCCGTCGCCCAGGGGGTCGGAGAAGGGGTCAAGCCAGACCCTGACGCGGGCCATGGCGTAGTCGCTGATGGCGATGATGCCCAGCGCCGACAGCACGCCCGCCGCGCCAAAGCCGACAAACCAGCGCCAGTCCACGCCGCCCACAAACATGAGCACGGCGCCGATGGCAAAGAGCAAAACGGTGGCCGAGATGTGCTTTTCCAGCGCAATCAGGCCGCAAAAGAGCATGAGCAGCGCGCCGCAGGGCAGCAGGCCGCCCTTGAAGGTGTGGATTTCCTTTCGCTGCCGGCAGAGCAGCCACGACATGCACAAAATGATGGCCAGCTTTGCCACCTCGGAGGGCTGGAAGCCGAAGAGCCAGCGTTTTGCGCCGTTTCTCACGGTGCCGAGCGGCGTGAGCACCAACACCAGCGCGGTGATGGAAAACACAAAGGCAGGCAAAACCGACATCTGCAGCAGCTTGGGCGTGAGAAACCTGGCCGTGAGCAGCATGACCACGGTGCCCACCACCGCCCACAGCAGCTGCGGGCGGATAAAGTAGTAGCTGTCGCCAAAGCGGTAGTAGGCGTTGGCGCTGGAGGCCGAAAAGACCATGACAAGGCCGATGGAGACCAGCAGCATGACCAGCACGAAAAAGGGCAGATCCATTTCGGCCGTCTTTGTTTTTAAGGGGAGGATGCGCCCCGCCGCGCGCGATTGACTGTTCATCATGTGAAGACTCCGTTTCTGCATCGCATTTCAGGCTCTGCCTGCGCAAAAGCGCCCCGCCTTACAGCATGGGGAAATAGCGGACGTAGGCCAGCCAGGCTAAGGCGCAGCCGGCCACCGACACCAGCGTAAAGAGCAGGTCGATGCGGCCCTCGCTCAGGCCGCACAGCTCAAAGTGGTGGTGAAGCGGCGCCATTTTGAAAAGGCGCTTTCCGCCGGTGGCCCTGAAGTAGCCCACCTGCAGGATGTCCGAAAGGGCCTCCAGCACATAGACGATGCCGCACAGGGCCAGCAGCACCGGCATGCCGGCCAGAAAGGCCAGCGCCGCCACGGCGCCGCCCAGGAAGAAGGCGCCGGTGTCGCCCATGAAGACCTTGGCCTTGGGCAGGTTGCTGGGCAGAAAGCCCGCCACGCCGCCCAGCAGGGCGCTGGAGGCCACAAAGAGGTCTCCCGCGCCGGTGCGGCGCCCAATTGCGGCAAAGAGCAGCGCAACGGGCAGCGTGACGCAGGAGGCCAGGCCGTCGAGCCCGTCGGTCAGGTTGACGGCGTTGACCGTGCCGATGACGATGACGGCGGCAACGGGGTAGTACAGCAGCGAGAGCTCAATGCTCCTGTTCCAAAAGGGGATGGCAAGCGACGTGGAGGTCCAGCCCGCGATGCGCGCCGCCCACAGGAAGGCGGCGGCGGCCAGCACCTGAAGCACCAGCTTTTGCGCCGGGGTGAGCCCCAGGTTGCGCTTTTTCACCACCTTGATATAGTCGTCGATAAAGCCCACAAAGCCAAAGGAGAGGGCGCAAAGCAGCACCAAAACGGCGTTTGTGGGCATGCGCCCCAGACAGACGAGGCCGCCCAGCAGGACGCCCGCCGTGGTGCCGGCCACAAAGGCCAGGCCGCCCATGGTGGGCGTTTTGCCCTTGGCATTGTGCCAGGTGGGGCCGTTTTCGCGGATGGTCTGGTCGAATTTCAGCCGGTGCAGATAGGGGATGAGCACCGGCGAGATGCCCATGCACAGCAGTGCGGAAAAAACAAAGGGCGCAAGGGCGGAAAGTTCCATGCCAAGATTCCTCCTTCACCGGGGCGCCGCCGCAGCAGGCCCCCTATTTCCCGCTCAGCAGCTCTCTGACAACCTCGCGCTCGTCATAGTGAATCTTTCCGGTGGAGAGAATCTGATAGGTCTCGTGGCCCTTGCCGGCGATGAGCACGATGTCGTCCCGGCCCGCCTGGCTCAGGGCGTGCGCAATGGCCTCGGTGCGGTCCTCGATGATGGCGTGGGGCACGGTGCAGTCCTCGCCGATGCCGGCGGCGGCGTCACGCAGAATCTGCTGCGGGTCTTCGGTGCGCGGGTTGTCGCTGGTCAGCACGAAGTAGTCGGCAAAGGAGATCACGGCCTGCGCCATGAGGGGCCGCTTGGTGCGGTCGCGGTCGCCCCCGCAGCCAAAGACCACGATGATGCGCCCCTTGGCAAAGCCCTTGATGGCGCTGCCGATGTTGATGAGGGCGTCGGGGGTGTGGGCATAGTCCAAAATCACGGTGTAGGGCGTGTCGGTGGGCACCACCTCAATGCGGCCCTTGACCCCCTTGCAGGTCTTGAGGGCTGCCACGGCGTCGGCCTGGGCGATGCCAAGCCCCAGGCAGGCCGTGATGACGCCCAGCGTGTTCTTGACGTTGAAGCCGCCCGGCATGGCCACGCTGACGCGGTTGATGCAGCCCCTCGACACCACCTGGTACTCCACATGGTCGGGGAACAGGCGGATGTTCTTGGCCGTGACGTCGGCAAAGTCGCTGGTGGTGGAGAAGGTGAGGTTTTTCTTTGTCTTTGCCTGCTCCATCATGAGCTTGGCGGCGGGGTCGTCGTAGTTGAAAACGCCCACCTCCGAGATGTCAAAGAGCTTTTGCTTGGCAATGCGGTAATTTTCCATGGTCTCGTGGTAGTCGAGGTGGTCCTGCGTGAGGTTGGTGAAGATGCCGCAGGCAAAGTGCAGGCCGGCCACACGGTTCTGGTCGAGGGCGTGGGAGGAGACCTCCATGACGCACCAGCCGCAGCCGTGCTCCGCCATGCGCGCAAAGAGCGCGTGCAGCTGCATGGCGTCGGGGGTGGTGCCGTCGGCCTCCTCGGCCTCGTCCCCCACCATGTTGACGATGGTGCCCACAAGGCCCACCTTCTCGCCAAGCTGCTCGAGCACATGCTTCATGATAAAGGTGGTCGAGGTCTTTCCGTTGGTGCCGGTGACGCCCACCAGCTTGAGCTTTTGCGCGGGATTCCCAAAAAAGTTGCCGGCCATGAGGGCGTAGGCAAGACGGGTGTCCTCCACCAGCAGCACAGGAACGCTGCTCTCGACGGGACGCTGCGCCACGATGAGGGCCGCGCCCTTTTCCAGCGCCATGGGCACAAACTGATGTCCGTCCACCTTGACGCCGTCCACCGCCACGAACACGCCGCCCCGTTCAACCTTGCGGCTGTCGGAGGTCAGGCCTGTCACCTCCAAATCGGGCGCCATGCCCTGAAACTGCACACCTTGCAACAATTGCTCTAGTTTCATTCTTCTCCTCCACATTTTTCACTTTTTGCGGGACGCCATTGCCCCCGCATGCTGTTTTTGTCAGTATTCCACATTGACCCATTCCGATTCGGACTCATGCACAAAATCCACCTTCACAACGCTGCCCGCCTCGGCCAGCGTTCCCGCCGCCGGCGACTGGGTGGTGGCATAGACCTCGTCTTCGGTCAAATCCTTTCCGTCGCTGCTCATGTTGAATCCGGCCGCCTCCAGCGTGCTGGAAGCCTGCGCGAAGGACATGCCCTCCACGCTCGGGACCTCCTTGAGCGTGGAGGTCTCCTGCTCGGTGGTGTAGAGAATCACCTTGCCGCCCTGGGCCAGCTTCTGCCCGCTTCGCGGCACCTGCTCGAGCACCTCCTGGCCGTCGCCCATCACCGAAGGGGTAAAGCCGGCGTCCTTGAGCTTTTCGCGGGCGTCGGCCACCGCCATGCCGGACACGTCGGGCACGCTCTTTTCAAGCGAGGCCAGCTCCTCTTCGGTATACTGGGGCATGATGCCAAGGTAGGGCAGGATGTCTTCAAACATCTTGCGCACGGTGGGGGCCGCGGTGAGGCCGCCCGTCACCTCGTCGACCTCCGGCTCGTCCATGAGCATCAAAATGGCGATCTGGGGGGCGTCTGCGGGGGCGATGCCGCAAAAGGACGAAACGCGCTTGTCGGCCACGCCCTCTTCGTTTTTCTCGTCAATCTTTTCCGAGGTCCCCGTCTTCCCGCCGATGCGGTAGCCCTTGATGTAGGCGTTCTTTCCGGTACCGGTGGCGACCACCTGCTCGAGCATGGAGGCCACGGTCTTGGAGGTCTCCTCCGAGATGACCTGCCGCTTGACGCTGGGGTCAAACTCCTGCACCACGTTGCCCTCGTCGTCGACAATCTTGCTGACCAGATAGGGCTGGTTGAGGTAGCCGCCGTTGACGCAGGCCGAAACGGCCGTGATCATCTGGATGGGCGTGACCTTGAAGGTCTGGCCGAAGGCGGCCACCGCCGTCTCCACCACGCCGTTTGCAATGGTGTCCTTGTCAAAGAAGATGCCCTCGGCCTCGCCGTAGAGGTCGATGCCGGCGGGCTCCAGCAGCCCGAAGGCCTCGGCATAGTCGTAAAACGAGGCGCCGCCGATGCGGGCGCCCAGCTCCATGAACACGGGGTTGCAGGAGTTCTTCAGGCCGGTCAGCACGTCCTGCGTACCGTGGCCCCCCGCCTTCCAGCAGGAAATCCTCGTTCCGGCCACCACCTTGTAGCCGGGGCAGTTGAAGGTCTCGTGCAGCGAGACCACGTCCTTTTCCAGCGCCATGGAAACCGTGATAATCTTGAAAACGCTTCCCGGCTCATAGGTGTCGGCAATGGCCTTGTTGCGCCACATGCTCTGCCAAATTTCCATCTGACGGGTTGAATATTCCTCCCCCTCGAGCGCCTCCAGCTCGGCCAGAAGCTCGGGGTCGGTGATTTCGCGCGGGTTGTTGAGGTCGTAGTCGGGCTTGGTTGCCATGGCCAAAATGGCGCCGGTGTTGACGTCCATCACAATGGCGGTGGCGCGGTTTTGCACGTTGTATTCCACCACCGCGTTTTCAAGCTGCTTTTCCACGAAGTGCTGCACCGCCTCGTCGATGGTCAGCACCAGGTTGTAGCCGTTTTGGGCGTCGATGTACTGCTCGTAGCGGAAGGGCATGTCGGTGCCCCTGGCGTTTTTGGCCGTGATGATGCGCCCGGGCATGCCCACCAGCACGTCGTTGTAATACATCTCAAGGCCCTCGATGCCCTCGCCGTCGACATTGGTAAAGCCGATGATGTGGGAGGCGAAGGCGCCGTAGGGGTAGTAGCGCTTGGAGTCTTCCGCCAGCGCCACGGAGGCAAGGTCATACTCCTGCTTGAACTCGCGCACCTGGTCGGCCGTCTCCTTTTCGACCTGGCGCTTGATGACCTCGTAGTAGTTGTCGGCCTGGGTCTTTTTGAGGATGCTCTCCTCGCTGACGCCCAGGATACGGGAGAGCTCCCTGGCGATGAGCGCCGCCTCCTCATCGTCCTTAATGGACTTGGGCGCGATATACACGGTCTCTGCCGAGGCCGAAACGGCCAGCGTCTTCATGTTGCGGTCGTAGATGGTGCCGCGCTTGGGCGTCACGGTGGTGTCCCTGACCTGCTGGTCGATGGCCTTGGCCTGATAGAGCTCGTGCTGCATAATCTGCACATAAAACAGCCGCACCGTGAGAGCCACGAAGCAGACCGCCAGAAAAATAAACAACACAAACAGCATCCTGCGTTTGGTTGCCGAATCAAGCGATGCCTTTTCCAAGAAAAAAACTCCCCCTTCCCCCGGCCTGCCGGGCATTCTCTTTGTCTGCCTGTATTGCTTTCAGTATAGTATTTCCCGCCGCAAAATATGAGGCATTTCCCATTTCCCCTCATTAGAGGCGGCATGTGGTGTGCCGTCCCGCACGGACAGCACACCACCGTTGCAGTCATTATTCCATCCACTCGGCCACATGCAGCGAAATGCCGCGCAGTGCATCGAAGGCCCTGGCAAACAGGCTGTCCTGCTCCTCCACCACGGTGGCATAGTCGTCGCCCGTCAGCCGGACGTAGACAATCTGCTCCTGCTCGAGCTTTTGCATGTAGAGCTGCTCTGTGGCGATGTTTTCGATTTCCGCAAGGTCGAGCTGCATGTCGTAGAGCGCCATGAGCCGCTTTTGCTCGCTGAGCAGCTCCTCATTTTCACTCTTGAGGGAGGAAGCCCTTGCCGTGAGCTCGTTGAGCTGTGTGGCACTGATCAGGATTCCGCTCAGCATGGCCACGCCAAAGCAGCACAGCAGCACGTTTTTGAGCATGTTGCGCAGCGCCATGCGTTTCCTGCGTTTCTGGACGATGGAAACCACCCTGCTGCGGGCCTGCTTTGTCGTCCTGGCGTCGTAAGCCGAGAGGTCATGGGCCGTGCTGACGTTGCCCCACTGAGGCTCATATCTTACCTGCTCTTGCATGCTACATGTTTCCTTCCTCTTGTTTTATGTCTGCCGGCCGTCCGGCAGCTTTTCCGCCACACGCAGCCTGGCGCTGCGGCTGCGGGGGTTTTTCTCCAGCTCCTGCTCCGAAGGGGTGACGGGCTTTCTGCCCACCAGCTTCACCACCGGCCTTTTCCCGCATACGCACACGGGGAAATCCTTGGGACAGGTACACCCCTGCGCCAGCGACGCAAAGGTCTCCTTGACGATGCGGTCCTCCAGCGAGTGAAAGGTGATCACGGCCATGCGCCCCCCGGGCGCCAGCCGGTCCGCCGCGTCGCGCAGCGTTTTTTCCAAAATGCCCAGCTCGTTGTTGACCTCAATGCGCAGCGCCTGAAAGGTGCGCCGCGCGGGATGCTGCGCCTCTCTGCGCGCCGCCGCCGGCATGGCCTGCGCCACAATGTCGGCAAGCTGGGTCGTGGTCTCAATGGGCCGCTCCTGCCTGTGCCGCACAATGGCGGCCGCGATGCGCCGGGCGTGGCGCTCCTCGCCGTAGCGAAAAAGGATGTCTGCCAGCCCGCGCTCGTCCCGGCCGTTGACGATGTCCCCCGCCGTGACGGGGCCGCTCCGGTCCATGCGCATGTCGAGCGGCGCCTCCTTGGTGTAGGAAAAGCCGCGCGCGGCATCGTCAAGCTGAAAGGAGGAAACCCCCAAATCCAGCAGCAGCCCGTCGATGGCGGGCAGCCCGAGCCTGTCCAAAATCGCGGCAAGATTGCAAAAGTCGTCCTTCACAAAGCTCACGCGCTGCGCCACCGGCGCAAGCCGCTCCCGGGCGCGCGCATGGGCATAGTCGTCCTTGTCAATGCAGATGAGGCGCCCCGTCGTCAAACGCTGCGCAATGGCAAGGCTGTGCCCGCCGCCGCCCATCGTGCCGTCGACATAAACGCCCTGCGGCTTGATGTCAAGAGCCGCAACCGCCTCGTGCAGCAGCACCGGAACATGGGTCATGACGCCGCCTCCCCGCTAGAATCCACTGCGCGACAGCGCCGCAATGACGTCCTCGTCCTCCACGCTGCCCTCCACACGCTCCCAGGCCTGCGCGTCCCAGACCTCCACATGCGACTCAACGCCCACAATCACAACTTCCTTTTGGAGCCCCGCCAGCTGCCGCAGCTTGGCCGAAATCAAAACGCGCCCCTGCGAATCGGGCTGCTGCTCCTCGGCAAAGCCGAAAAAATATCTCTGCATCGTGCGCCCCTCCGCAATGGGGGCCGACCGGATTTGCGCGGCCAGACGGTCCCACTCCTCCAGAGGATACAGCGACACGCACCCGTCAAGCCCTCTGGTGGCGACAAACCGGTCTCCCAAATCGCTGCGGAATCTCTGCGGAATGATGAGTCTTCCCTTGGCGTCAAGGCTGTGTTGCACCTGGCCGATGAGCACGGCTTGTCCCCCCTTTCGGCAAAACGGTGTGAAGAAAAAAGAACATTCGTTTGTATTTTTATACTTTCGGGAAAATCCCCACTCGGCTCCCTTTTGCTCCCTTTTGCTCCACTATGACATCAGTTTACCATAGATTTTGAAAATTGCAACTACAAAATAATCCAGCCGGCCCTTTTTTTCATAAAAGAAAAGCGTCTTCCCCGAAGACGCTTTTTCCTGTTATGTATAATTATTCTGTTTTTTGACGAATATTCATGCCTTACAGGCGTGCCGACTTGAAATTCTGCTGCGCCTGCCTCACGTCGGCCACGGCCTGGCTGAGGCTCTTGTCCACCATGGCCAGCACCTGCTCGACATATTCATTGGTGGTGGTGCGCAGCTCCTTGACCCGCGCATTGGTGTCGGCCACCTGCTCGGCCACCTGCTTTCCGGCCAGCTCGAGCTGCTCGGTGGCCTGCTCGGTGGCCTGCTTGAGCACATCGCTTGCCTGCCGCTTGGCCTCGAGCAGGATTTCATTGGCCTCGCGGTTGGCCGCCGCCACAATTTCCTCGCGCGACGTCATGAATTTGGCCTTTTCCTCGGCGTTTTTGAGCATCACCTCGGCCTCGCGGCGCGCCGTTGTGACAATCTCCTTTCGCTCCTCCACAATGCGCCGCGCCTGCTCCAGCTCCACCGGCAGGTTGGAGCGCAGCTCGCGCACCAGCTCGGTGGCCTCCAGCACGTCCACCACGGCCTTGCCGTTGGACAGGGGCATGCGCCAGGACTCCTCAAACAGCTCCTGCAACCGGTCAAACAAATCCTCTAAATTCATGATTCTTCCTCCCCGCTCCCCCGAAGGGGGAGTTTTTTTATCCCTTCCGATAGGCCTTGGCCACCTGCTCCAAAATAACAGGCGGCACAAAGGCCGAAATGTCGCCCCCGTAGGAGGCCACGTCGCGCACGATGGAGGAGCTCAGGTAGACAAACTCCTCCTGCGTCGGCAGCAGCAGCGTGTCGACCTGCCCCTGCGACGCCTCGCGGTTGGCATAGTACATCTGGGTTTCCACCACCATGTCTGCGGCGTCGCGCACGCCCTTGACAATGAATTTGGCTCCGCACTGCACGGCATACTCGGCCAAAAGGCCGCCGCAGGCGTCGACCCTGACGTTGGGCAGATGGGCTACCGACTGCTCAATCCAGTCCACCCTCTGCTGCGCCGAAACATGGTAGGTCTTGGCGGCGTTGTGCATGACCACCACCACCACCTCGTCAAACAGGCGCGAGCAGCGTTCAAAGACGTTGACATGCCCTCTCGTGACGGGATTGAAGCTCCCGGGGCAAATCACTTTTGTCACTTTCCTTCCCCCAGTCCCACCGTCCGATACAAAAAGACGCGGGTATTGCCGTATTTTGTCGTCTTGGACAGCACAAGCGGGCCCACCTGCTCAGGCAGCGTCTCCTCCGGCGCCGTCTCGCACACGACAATGGCATGGTTTGCCAGATGCCCCCCGCACAGCGCCTCCATGGCCGCAAGGCAGAGCCCCGAGCGGTAGGGCGGGTCGAGAAAAATCAGGCTGTAGCGGGTCTTGGAGGCGGCCAGAAAGGCGTCCCACGTCCTTTGATGGACGGCCGCCCGCTCGGTCATGCGGCACTTTTTGAGGTTTTCCGTCACCACGCGCACCGCGCCCGGCGCACTGTCCACAAAGTCGCACCGGTGCGCCCCGCGCGACAGCGCCTCAATGCCGAGCTGCCCGCTTCCCGCAAACAAATCCAGCACCGTGCGCCCTTCAATCTCAAACTGGATGGCGCTGAACATGGCCTCCTTGACCCGCTCGATGGTGGGCCGCGTCGCCTCACCCTCCAGCGTCTGCAGCCTTGTCCCGCGCGCCGTCCCGGTAATCACTCTCATGTGCGACACAGCCCTCCTTGCACCGCTTGTGCGCTGCTTGCTACTCCTTATTGTACTTGCTTTTGCCCGTTTGGTCAACATCTTCCATATTCTGTAATTCTTCCCCGTGGAAATAGCACCACACGGCCTGCGCCGCCGTGCGGTTCATGCCGGGCACCCCGGCCAGCTCCTGCGGCGTGGCCGCGCGGATGGCGTCAAGCGTCTTGAGCTCCGAGAGCAGCGCCGCCGCCCGGGCCGGGCCTGCGCTGGAATAGCTGTCGGCCAGCAGCACCGTGCCGCCCGGCTTGACGCTCTGCGCCACCACGTCCAGATTCATCAGCGTCGGCTGATGGCACGCGAGAAAGTCCGCCTGCCCAATCAGGTACGGCGCGCGAATTGGCGCTGCCCCTATCCGCAGATGACTGACCGTGTACCCGCCGGATTTCTTGGAGTCATACGCAAAATACGCTTGCACCTGCCGATCCGTCTGCGCGCTCATCATTTTTATGGCGCTCTTGTTTGCTCCAACCGTGCCATCCGCGCCCAGCCCAAAGAACTTGCAGCTGATAATGTCCTCGTCCGGCAAGGCAAAATGCGCGTCTATCGGCAGGGACAAGTGCGTCACATCGTCGTCGATACCGACGGTGAAGTGCTGCCCGGCTTCCATCATGTCCAGCGCGTCGAACACAGCCTTGACCATGGAGGGAGTGAATTCCTTGGAGCCCAGGCCGTAGCGGCCGCCGACGACGAGGATGTCGTTCTTGCCCGCCTCGCGCAGCGCGGAGCAGACGTCCAGATACAGAGGCTCGCCCAGAGAGCCGGACTCCTTGGTGCGGTCCAGCACGGCGATCTTCTTGCAGGTGGCCGGGATGGCGGCCAGGAAGTGCTTCATGGAGAAGGGGCGATAGAGGTGGACTTTGACAAGGCCGACCTTCTCGCCGCGCTTGTTCAGGTAATTGACGGTCTCCTCGGCGGCGTCGCAGCCGGAGCCCATGGCGATGATGACGCGGTCGGCGTCCGGGGCGCCCACGTAGTCAAACAGCTTGTAGTGGCGTCCGGTCAGTTCGCCGACTTCGTTCATGACTTCCTCGACGATGTCCGGGGTGGCCAGATAGTACTTGTTGGCAGCCTCGCGGCCCTGGAAGTAGATGTCCGGGTTCTGGGCCGTGCCGCTCTGATGCGGATGCTCGGGGTTGAGCGCGCGCTCGCGGAAGGCCTTGACCTTGTCCCACGGCACGAGCTTTTTCATCTCGTCGTACTCGATGCCGTCGATCTTCTGGATCTCGTGGGAGGTGCGGAAGCCGTCGAAGAAGTGCAGGAAGGGCACGGAGGCCTTCAGCGCGGACACATGGGCGACCAGCGCCATGTCCATCGCTTCCTGCACGCTGTTGGAGGCCAGCATGGCAAAGCCGGTCTGGCGGCAGGCCATGACGTCGGAATGATCGCCGAAGATGGACAGCGCGTGATAGGCCAGC
>ERZ857998.3489-NODE-3489-length-12678-cov-3.496237_pt1 | contig 12678 bp, 9 predicted proteins | sample MGYA00519954_ERZ857998 | MGnify/ENA primary metagenome ERZ857998 (study PRJEB31778, sample SAMEA3449424) | human gut metagenome | biome: human gut; feature: human-associated habitat; material: faeces | place: United Kingdom | collected 2010/2012 ...
TGGCCCTTCGAGGCGCGTCAGACGGCCGACGATGTGGCGCTGGGCATGACGCTCGACTTCAACTTGGGCGCCGACGAGCGGCGGCTGGTCTTCAAAATGCTGCCCCTGCGCTACCTGGCGGGCGGGCTTGCCGCCTTTGCCCTGTGCGCCCTGAATCTGTACCCCCCTCTGACGCGCTATACCCTTGTGCTCTTCTTCCTGCTGCCCGGCGCCATCAACTGCATCGCCTACTGCTCGGAATACGACTTCCATCCCAAGGCGGCGGCTCTCTTCAACAGCCTCTCCAACGTGATCACCTTCGTGCTGGTCTGGGCGGTCTTCGGCTTCCTGCTGCCGCCGCTTTGAGGCGTCCCGCCCCCGGTCCCCCGCGCGTCGGGGAGGGCGGCCCTCTTGCCCCTGCCCCCGTGGCCGCGCCCGCCCTTTTGCGGCTTGGCGCGTTTTGCCGTGCGCGGACGCCTGTGCCGGCATCTGCCGGAACGCCCCTGTGTCAGAAGGCGGCTTCTGTGTCAATGTATTTTTTGCAAAACCCCCGTTGCGCACCTTGCGCACGGGGGGATTTTTTGATATAATATGCGGTATTCGCAAAGGCTTTGAAAAAGAGCCCTTGTTCTTTGCCGCGTCCGTCCGGCCGGGCAGAGGGGGCTTTTGTCTTTGCGCGGCAGGGCTGCGGGAAATCTGCCTTTGCCCAAAATCTATAGAAAAGGAGCGATACAGTGATGGAAAAAAAGCGCAAGGTCAGTCTGAGCGGCATCCAGCCCAGCGGGAAAATCACACTCGGAAATTATTTGGGGTCGATTAAGAACTGGGTTGACATCCAGGACAGCGACGAGTTTGACAACCGTTACTGTGTCGTCGATCTGCACGCCATCACCGTCCGGCAGAATCCCGACGACCTGCGGGAACAGACCTATCAGCTCTTTGCCCAGCTGCTGGCGGCCGGCCTTGACCCCGACAAGTGCGTGCTTTTCATTCAAAGCCATGTGCCCGGCCACCCCGAGCTGAGCTGGGTGCTCAGCTGCTTTACCATGTTCGGCGAGCTCTCGCGCATGACCCAGTTTAAGGACAAGAGCCAGCGCCATGCCGACAATGTCAACGCCGGCCTCTTCACCTACCCCGTGCTGATGGCGGCCGACATCCTGATTTACGATGCCGACATCGTGCCGGTGGGAGAGGACCAGAGGCAGCATGTGGAGCTGGCCAGAGACATTGCCATCCGCTTCAACAACCGCTTCCCCGGCTCCTTCGTGGTGCCGGAGGCCTTTATCCCCAAGGAAGGGGCCAAAATCATGAGCCTGCAGGACCCCTCCCGCAAGATGAGCAAGTCCGACTCCAACGAAAACGCCTACATCCTGGTCATGGACTCGCCCGACGACATCCTGCGCAAGTTCAAGCGCGCCGTGACCGACAGCGATTCTAGAGTGGCCTTCTCGGAAGACAAGCCGGGCGTTTCCAACCTGATCAATATTTATTCGGTGGCCACCGGGAAAACCGTGGAGCAGGTGGAGGAGGAATTTGAGGGCAAGGGCTACGGCGTCTTCAAGCCCGCCGTGGCCGAGGCCGTCATCGAGCTGCTGCGCCCCCTGCGCGAAAAGAGCCTTGAGCTGCTCAAGGACCGCGCCTACCTGGAGGACGTCATGGCCAAGGGCGCCCAAAAGGCCCGCGACATCACCGACGCCAAGGTGATGGATATCTACGACAGGCTGGGCTTTGTGCGCCGTCGCTGACCAAAAGCCTGCCCCCTTCCCAACGGCCTCGGCCCTCTCAAGCTGTGCGCCAGCCAAACCCTTGAGCCAAAGGGGAGAGAATGCGAGTTGTTCGCGTTCTCTCCCCTCTTTTTTTGTCTTCAAGGTGAGGACGCAAGCTCTTTTTTGTTAAACTTTTCTTAAAAATTATTTCTCTTTTGATTTTTACCAAGGCCTTCTTCTTAATAAAGAGGCCGTCGCTCGAAGACGTCTGTCCTGATTGTCCTCCCTTCAAAGGCATTCGGCCGCTCCTTTTATGGCAATTTTTCCTGTTTGATAAAAACTTTCTGCAAAGCCGTTGCATTCACACAAAAAGAATGCTACACTGGACAAAGTTTGACAAATGATAAAATTCCAAATGATTAAATCAGGAGGGAAACGGTCTCATGCAACAGAGTAAACCTAAATTTTTTTACGGATGGGTCGTCGTCCTGGGCTGTCTGTGCATTCAGGCGGCGGCTGTCGGCATTATCTCCAATACCCTTTCGGTTTTTATCGTCCCCTGCTGCGAAGACCTGGGGGTAGCTCGCGGTACCTTCACGCTTTACAACTCCTTTGCCATGCTGGGCGGCCTCTTCATGAGTCCCCTGTGGGGTGAGTTCTTCAAAAATCACCGCTTCAAGCCCTTCATGATCATCGGCTGCTGCATCATCGGCGCCTGCATGTTCGGCTACTCCAGAGCCACCAGTGTTTACCACTTCTATGCCATTGCCACGGTTAAGGGCATCTTTTCCGGTATGCTGACCGGCGTGCCCATCGCCCGCATCCTCTCTAACTGGTTCATCGAAAAGCGCGGCACCGCCATGGGCATCGCCCTGGCAGGCTCCGGCCTTGCCGGCTCGATCATGACCCCCATCGTCTCTGCCACCGTTGAGGCCTCGGGCTGGCGTTCCGGCTTTGTGCAGCTGGCCGTCGTTTTCCTCATCATCACGGTGCCTGTTATCTTTTTCCTGATTCGTGAAACCCCCCAGGAAATGGGCCTCAAGCCCCTCGGCTGGGAAAAGCAGGCCACTCAAAAGCATGAAACGGCACCTGTTGCCTCCATCTCCGGCATGACGCGCGCCCAGGCCCTCAAGTCCAAAACCTACTGGTGCTATGTGCTTGGCCTCTTCCTCTCCTCGGCCTGCGGAATGGGCGTGCAAAACAACATCATCGGCCATCTGACCGACAACGGCTTCGACGCCTCCTATGCCGCCAGCGTCTTCTCCATCACCATGCTGGTGCTGGTGCCCGGAAAAATCCTGGTGGGCCGCATGTATGACACCGTCGGCATGAAGCTGACCACCTCCGTGCTGGCACTGACCCTGTCGGGCTCCGCCGTCTTTCTGTGCTTTGCCACCAGATCCCCCCTGCCCATGATTTTTGCCGTGGTGTTCGGCTTCGCCAACGCCATTCAGACCATGCAGATGCCCTACATCACCGGCCGTATCTTCGGAGACAGGGAATACACCAGAGTGTACGGCGTGTGCCAGCCCTTTGTCAGCATGGGCAGCGCCATCGGCGTGCCGCTCTCTGCCGCCGTGTATGACATGTTCGGTTCCTACGTCCCCGGCTTTTTGGCCATCGCCGTGGGCGGCGTGCTCATCATGCTGCTCATGCTGAGCGCCTTCACCTTCTCGCCCAGAGAGCTTGAAAAGTGCGACGCCATCAACGACAAGATCGACGCGGCCAAAACCGCAACCCCGGCAAATTGACAACGCCCCGCCTGCGCCGGGCGGTTTTTCCCCCTCGGCAAGCGGCAGCAAAAAAGCCTGCAAGCCCCTTTGGGCCTGCAGGCCTTTTTTGTCGTTTTCCTCTTCCTCTTTTGTCAGTGCCAGACCCCTGCCGGCTATGAAAACCTCGGAACCCGCAGCACGGCGATGGTCACAAAAAGAGACCCCACCGAGATGGCGCCGCCCAGCAGGAACTGGGCCAGCGTGTGGCGCTTGAGGCGCAGGCTCGACCAGCAGACCACCGAAAAGGTCAGCAGCCCCCAGGGCAAAACGCCGCCCCCCAGGAAGTAGGTCATCCCCGCCACGGGGCCCGCCACGGCGCAGGCATGGCCGCTTGCCGCAACGTGAAGGAATTTGCTGCATACCGCAATCCCCACGCCCGAAATGACATACACAACATAGATGGTCAAAAGCATGTCGGTCGCGTGCGTAAAGCAGACGTAAATGATGCCAAACAGATAGCCCAGCACCGACATCAAAATCGCCAGGCTTCTCTGTCCCTCCCGCCCTCTGCCCCGGTACCTCGGGATGGCCGGCTGCAGGGGATAGGCCAGCACGGGAAACACCGATAAAAACAGCACCGCAAACAGATAGGCGGCTCGGGAGCCAAATTCCAGTCCCCGCTTGAAATAGAGCGAGGAGACCAGCGTGAACGCCCCCACCGGGGGAATGGTGACGACCCGGATGACCTTGGCCAGCCGGTCTGCAAAGGTGGGGGATTTTGGCGTTGCAGGGGTTGTCGGAGTGGTGGAAGTCATGAATCTCTCCTTTCCAAAACGGGGCAGCCGTTCAAACCGGCAAAAAAATCTCCCGATTCTCCTGTGATTGTATTATCATAGCGGCAAACAAACCCTTTTGTCAAGCAACCAATTTGCGGGAGGCTTTTCCAAAAGGGACGTTGAATCAGGATTTTTTTCTGTCGAAATTTGTCACGTCTGCACCTGCCGGCATATTCTGGGGTGAGCCTTCGGGCTCGGAAAGGAGCTTTTCAATATGGGTGTAACCAACTCCAATAAAACCGCCAGCCTCACTCAAATCAACTGTGACGGCACCTTTGATGTGACGCTGGCCCTGACCGCCACACCCGATATCACCACAAACCCCACCGACATTGTTTTGGTTCTTGACCGCTCCGGCAGCATGGAAGGTAGCGCCCTGGCCAACCTCAAGCTGGGCGCAAAAAAATTTATCCAAATCATTGACCAGGCCACCGACGGCAGTGGGGACGGCCAAATCGGTTCAGGCAGCCGGATCGGTATCGTCAGCTTTGCCGGCACAGCCTCCCAGGACACTGCCCTCATCACCTCGGTGGCTGCCCTTGATGCTGCGGTGGATAACCTCTCTGCCGGAGGCCTCACCAATCACGCCGATGCCTTTTCGGTCGCAACATCGCTTCTGAGCACCCCTTCCTCCAATGCCAAGGTGATGGTGATGTTCACCGACGGAAACACCACCGCCGGCGGCAACCCAAGTCCCGTCGCGGCCGCAGCCCGGGCGCAGGGCATTGTCATCTACGTTATTGGCCTGATTGGTTCCGACGGAATCGATATTTCCGCCCTCAACAACTGGGCCACCGACCCCGACACCTCGCACGTCGCCGTCACGCCAGACGAGGCCGACCTTGAAACCCTCTTTGAAGACCTTGCCGCAAACATCAGCAATCCCGGTGCCACCTCCATTTTCATCGACGAAACGGTGGAACAGGACTTCCGGATTCTGAGCCTCCAGCCTCCCGTCAAGGGCTCAGCCATGCTGACCGGGGAACGCACTCTGACCTGGAGTATCCCGGAGCTTGGCGTCACTTCCTCCGAAGGGGCTTCCCTGACCTTTACCGTGAAGCATGTCGGCACCACCGGCGGCACAAAAAAAATCAATCAGTCGGTTTCCTATCATGACGACCAAAATAATGTCGTCACCTTTCCAGAGCCCTCGGTTGACGTCGACTGCACCCAAATCGTGGTGCCTGAGCCCTGCCCTCAGCCTGTTGAGCTGACGGCGGAAGGCTGCCGCGATACTCTCGTCGCGGACGCGGGAGAAATCAGTCTGCAGTCCCTGGGCCGCATTCTTGAGCTCAGCGTCACCATCCGCAATGTCTGCCCCCGCAAGCGCGTCGGGCTGGCCGTCTTGCTCAGTGAACAGGATGAATCCGGCATCGAGCATGCCCGAGGAACAAAAATTCTCACGGTTCCGGCCCATGATTCCTCCGGCTGCCGTGACGTGCTGGTCAAGGGCATCAAGTTCGTTTTGCCCGAGGACCTCAATGTCTCCGGCTGCGGCTTTTGTAAAAACCGCAGCTTTAAGGCACGCTTTCTTGCCAATCTGATCGATTCGGATTTCGTCTGCCCCTTTTCCTCTTAAGTTCCGGTTGTCAGTTCACCCACTCACTTTTCCACATTTCTCACTCACACTCACTCATCCTTTCAAAAAGGGGGGCCAAAGCTTTGGCTCCCCATTTTACCTGCATGCCTATGCCAGGGACCGGCCGCCGGGGATAAAAGTCCCCGGCGGCCGGTCCCCGGCTCTTTGCTTCGTCCTTTGAATTTTCAAAAAAAACCATTCAGACGCTTGATGTTTTTAGAAATCCTGCGGGCTTGGCGTGCCGGGCTCCTGTGCGCCGGCATCGCCGGCTTCAGGGGCTTTCTCCGGCTCTGAAGGGCTGCTGTTTTCCCCCTCCTGCGGCTCCCCTTCCTCCGGCGCAGCGTCGGGCTCCTTGTCCGCCCTTGTGATGGTGACAAGGCTGACCCCTTCGTCAAGCCTCATGACGCGCACACCCTGCGTGACGCGCGAGTAAATCGGCACTTCGGCCACGTCGATGCGGATGACCACGCCGTCGTTTGTCACCAGCATGAGGTCGTCGGTCTCGTCCACCATCTGCACGCCGGCCACAGGCCCCGTCTTGTCGGTGATGTTGTAGTTGAGAATGCCCTTGCCGCCGCGATTTTGCAGCTTGTATTCGCTGATTTCGGTGCGCTTTCCATAGCCCTGCTGCGTCACGGTGAGAAGCGTGGCCCCGTCGCGCACCACCTGCATGCCGATGACGCTGTCGCCCGGCTCGAGGTCGATGCCGCGCACGCCGTGCGCCGGACGGCCCATCACGCGCACGTCGCTCTCTCTGATGTGGATGGCCTTGCCGCCCACGGTGGCCAGCATGAGCGTGTCGTTCCCGCCTGTCAGGCGCACGTCGGCAAGCTCGTCGTCCTCCTCAAGCAAAATGGCAATCAGCCCGCCCTTGCGCGCCGTGTCGTATTCCGACAGCGCCGTGCGCTTGATGGTGCCCTTCCTGGTGATCATGGTCAGGTATTTTCCCTCTTCAAAATCGTCCAGATGCAGCACGGCGGTAATCTTCTCGCCCTGCTCCAGGGGCACCAGGTTGACCATGTTGGTGCCCTTGGCTGCGCGTCCCGTCTCGGGGATGTGGTAGCCCTTCATGCGGTAAACGCGGCCCTTGTCGGTGAAAAAGAGCAGATGGCTGTGGGTGCTGGCGATGAAGATGTCCTCCACGAAATCCTCCTCGCGCGTGGACATGGCGTTGACCCCTCTGCCGCCGCGCCTCTGTGCACGATAGGCAGACACCGGCTGCCGCTTGATATATCCCAGGTGGCTGCGCGTAATCACGCAGTCCTCCTGCTCGATGAGGTCTTCCAGGTCAATCTCGTCATTGTCAATCTCAATGGAGGTGCGGCGCTCGTCGCCGTATTTCTCCTTGATGGCAAGCGACTCGCGCTTGACAATGTCCTGCACCAGCGTCTCGTCAGCCAGCACCCGGCGAAACCAGGCGATGCGCTCGGTGAGCTCCTGGTATTCGGTTTCGATTTTCTCGCGCTCAAGCCCCTGGAGCCTGCGCAGCTGCATTTCGAGAATGGCCTGGGCCTGCACCGTCGAAAGTGCAAAGCGCTCCATCAGGCGGGTGCGCGCGTCGTCATAGCTCGAGCGGATGATGCGGATAATTTCGTCGATGTTGTCCACGGCGATGCGCAGGCCCTCGAGCAGGTGGGCCCTCTCCTCCGCCTTTTTGAGGTCAAAGCGGGTGCGCCGCACCACAATCTCCTCCTGAAAGAGGATATACTGATGCAAAATCTCTTTGAGGCCCAGCGTTTTGGGCTGTCCGTCGACCAGCGCCAGCATGTTGAAGGAGCAGGTGTCGGAGAGCTGGGTGTAGTTGAGGAGCTGGTTGAGCACCACCTGGGGATTGGCGTCGCGCTTGAGGTCGATGCGGATGCGCATGCCGTTTCTGCCTGATTCGTCCTCCAGATAGGAGATGCCCTCGATGCGCTTGTCCTTGACGCACTCGGCAATCTGCTCGAGCAGGCGCGACTTGTTGACCTGGTAGGGAATCTCGGTCACAATGATGCGGGATCTCCCGTCTTTGTCCTCCTCGATTTCGGTGCGCGCCGTCACGCGGCAGCGCCCTCGCCCGGTGGCGTAGGCGGCGCGGATGCCGGCCACGCCCTTGATGATGCCCCCGGTGGGGAAATCCGGCCCCTTGACAAAGTTCATGAGCTCGTCAAGCGTGCAGTCGGGGTGGTCAATCTGGTAGACCACGGCGTCGATAACCTCGCTGAGGTTGTGAGGCGGAATGTAGGTGGCCATGCCCACGGCGATGCCCGACGAGCCGTTGACCAGCAGGCAGGGGAAGCGCGCCGCCAAAACGGTGGGCTCCTTGAGGCGCTCGTCGAAGTTGGGCATGAAGTCAACGGTGTCCTTCTCGATGTCCGAAAGCAGCTCGGCGGCGATGCGGCTCATCCTGGCCTCGGTGTAACGGTAGGCGGCGGGCGGGTCTCCGTCGATGGAGCCGAAGTTGCCGTGCCCGTCAATCAGGGGATAGCGCAGCGAAAAGTCCTGCGCCATGCGCACCAGCGCGTCGTAGACCGAGCCGTCCCCGTGGGGGTGGAAGCGGCCCAGCACGGCGCCCACCGTGGTGGCCGCCTTGCGAAAGGGCTTTTCATAGACCAGCCCGTCCTGGTACATGGTATACAGGATGCGGCGATGCACCGGCTTGAGGCCGTCCCTCACGTCGGGCAGGGCACGCGATATGATGACCGACATGGCATATTCAATATAGCTTTTCTTCATCTCGGCGTTGATGTCCACCGGGAGAATGGTCTGGTGCTCGTAGTTGGCGGGCTTGCCCTCCTGATGCTGCTTCTTTTTGCTCATACTTGCTTCTCCATTCCGCCGCTTTGCGCCTTTTGTCCCCTCTCACGCCTTCGCACAAGCGGCTTGCACGAAAGCAACGGCCAAAGGCCTTCCGCTCCCGGGGCGGGGCGGCGCCTCTCCTGCTGAAAAATTGAAGGAGGGTTTTTGCCTGCCGCACGCCTCACGGGCTGCGCACAGGCCCCCTCTTTGACATTTTTCCCTGCTGCGCGCATCAAAATCCCGATGCGCCCCTTTTCCCTCTTGCAGGCCGCGCCCCTGCACGGCGCGCGCACTGCCCCGTTGCGTTACACGTCGAGATTGACGACCGTCTTTGCATACTCCTCGATAAACTGGCGGCGCGGCTCCACCTTGTCGCCCATCAGGGCGGTGAAGGTCTCGTCGGCCAGCGCGGCGTCGGCCATGTCCACACGGATGAGGATTCTCTTTTCGGGGTCCATGGTGGTCTCCCACAGCTCGTGGGCATCCATCTCGCCAAGGCCCTTGTTTCTCTGGATGTCGATTTTGGCGTCCTTGTTCCCGCCGCGCATCTCCTCGCTGATGGCGTCGCGCTCCCTGTCGGAAAAGGCGTAGCGCACCTGCTGGCCGCGCACCAGCTTATAAAGCGGCGGCTGGGCGATAAAAACATGCCCGTTTTCAATCAGGGGCCGCATGAAGCGGAAAAAAAAGGTCAGCATCAGCGTGCGGATGTGAAGGCCGTCGACGTCGGCATCGGCCATGATGATGACCTTCCCATAACGCAGGCGCGACAAATCAAAATCCTTGCCGATGCCTGCGCCCAGCGCCGTGATGACCGGCATGAGCTTGTCGTTGCCGTAGACCCTGTCAATCCTGGCCTTCTCCACGTTGAGCATCTTGCCCCACAGGGGCAAAATGGCCTGATATTTGGGATCCCTGCCGCCCTTGGCCGAGCCGCCTGCCGAATCTCCCTCGACAATGTAGATTTCGGTCATCTCGGGGTTCTTCTCATAGCAGTCGGCCAGCTTGCCGGGCAGCGACATGCCGTCGAGCGCCGTCTTGCGGCGGGTGAGCTCCCTTGCCTTGCGCGCCGCCTCGCGTGCCCGCGAGGCCGTGAGCGCCTTGTCGATGATGATGCGGGCCGTGGCGGGGTTTTCCTCCAAAAAGGCGGCAAATTTGTCGCTCATGAGCCCCTCCACAAGGGAGCGGATTTCGGCGTTGCCCAGCTTGGTCTTGGTCTGCCCCTCAAACTGCGGCTCGCGCAGCTTGACGCTGATGACCGCCGTCATACCCTCGCGCACGTCCTCGCCCGACAGGTTCTTGTCTGCCTCCTTGAGCAGGCCCTGGCGCCTGGCATAGTCGTTGAGCACGCGGGTGAGCGCCGTTTTGAAGCCCACCTCGTGCATACCGCCCTCGGTGGTGTTGATGTTGTTGGCAAAGGAGTAGAGCACCTCGTCGTAGCGGTCGTTGTACTGCAGGGCAATCTCGGCAAAGGAGTCCCCCTTGCCGCCCGCAATGTAAATCACGCCGGGATGCAGGGGCTCCTTGTTTTGGTTGATGTGCTCCACAAAGGAGCGGATGCCGCCCTCATAGTGCAGCACGCGCTCCACCGGCTGCTCGCCCCTCTCGTCGCGCAGCGTAATCTTGAGCCCCGCGTTGAGAAAGGCCTGCTCGCGCAGGCGCGCCAGCAGAATGTCAAAGCTGTAGACAACCTCGTCAAAAATCTCGGCGTCGGCCTTGAAGGTGATGGTGGTACCGGTCTCGCCCTCGTAGGGCTCAACTTCCATGGGGCCGTCGGGCACGCCCCGGTGAAAGCGCATGGTGTGCAGCTTCCCGTTTTGGCGCACCTGCGCAACCAGCCACTCGGACAGCGCATTGACCACCGACGAACCCACCCCGTGGAGGCCTCCCGAAAAGGCATAGCCCTCGCCGCCGAACTTTCCGCCGGCATGCAGCACCGTGAGCACCACTTCCAGCGTGGAAATGCCCATTTTGGGGTGGATGCCGGTGGGAATGCCGCGTCCGTTGTCTGCAACCTCGATGATGTCGCCCGGCAAAATGCGCACCTCAATGTGCGTGCAGTAGCCGGCCAGCGCCTCGTCGATGGCGTTGTCCACAATCTCATAGACCAGATGATGCAGCCCGCGCGACGAGGTTGAGCCAATATACATGCCCGGACGTTTGCGCACCGCCTCAAGCCCCTCGAGAACCTGAATCTGGCTCTCGTCATAGACAGACTCCACCCTGTGCGAAAGCTCGTCGGCCTGCTCCATCATGTGCCCGGCCTCCTCCTCCGCCACGGCAGCCTCGGCCGCAAGCGCCTCCATAAGCTCTTTGTTCTTGTTTTCCTGCAATCTCTGTTCCTCCTTACGTCGTGAAAAACGCCCCTGGAACAAACGCCCCTTGCAGCACAGGCCCCCTTTCCAGGAAGGCCACGCCGCACAACAGGACTTTGGTGTATCGGGCGAAAATAGCTCATTTTTGTAATATTTCACTATAATAATAACTAAAAGTTATAGATATCTCTTCTTTTCATCCATGACATACTCCCCTTCTTCCAGCCGTCGCTGGAGGGTGGAGGGGGCAATGGCGGAAATATAGATACGCTCGACGCCGCTCTCCCTGGTGAGGATAAAGCTCTTTGGCAGCTCGGAGGAGACGTTGGTAATCTGGCTTTGCCGCTCGGCCCTGCCGAGGTAATCGCGCGTGATTTCCCCTGTGGTGGTGGTTTCCAAATCAAAAATCCCAATCACGTCCTTGGCGCGCACCAAAACGTCTTTTCCCAGGTGAAGATACAAAAGAGCTCTCTCCTTTCGTAATTTTTTTGGTCAGGCGGAAGGCGGCGGGTCCAGCCGGGTCACACGGCCGTCTGCCACCGAAAAGGCGGTCACTTTTTTGGAAGGCCTTGCCCTCCCGCAGTTTGTGATGAGCACCTGACGGGCCCCAAAGCTGCTTTTGACATACTGCTGCCGTGCGCGGTCGAGCTCACTCATGACGTCGTCCAGCAGCAGAATGGGGCTCTCCCCCACCGTCTGCTCCACCAGCTCGCACTCGCCCAGCTTGAGCGAGAGCACCACGCTGCGCTGCTGGCCCTGCGAGCCGAACAGCCTTGCGCTGCGCCCGTCGATCAAAAGCTCCATATCGTCCCTGTGGGGGCCGACCATGCACATGCCGCGCTCCATTTCAAGAGGCATTTCCCGCCTGAGCTGCTCCAAAAGGAGGCTGCGCAGCTCGGAAAGCGAGGTGATGAGCGCCTCGTCGGGCGCGCCGCAAAAGGCGCGGTATTCCACAAAGAGCGTCTCCTTGCCGTGGGAGAGGCGCGCATGGTGAGCTGCTGCGGCGGCAGACAGTTTTCTGACATAGCTGCCTCGCTGCAGCGTGATATAGCTTCCAAGGTCCGCCAGCCTTTCATTCCAAACTTCCAGCATGTCTGGCAGGCTTGAAGAAAAGCCGCTTTTTTTGAGCAGCATGTTTTTTTGCGCAATCACGCGCGAATAGCTCTCCAGCGCGCTCTGGTATTTGGGGCGGAGCTGGGAGATGGCCGTATCCAGAAAATGACGGCGCTGCTCCGGCCCCTCCTTGACCAGGTCCAGATGTCCCGGCTCAAAGAGCACGGTGCAAAACTGCGAGGCCAGCTCGCCGTTTTTGCGGATGGGCACGCCGTTCAAAAGAATACTCTTGCGGGCGTCAGCAGAGAGCTGCAGCTCCAGCGTCTGGTCCCGGCCAAAGGCGTGGTAGTGCAGCAAAACCCTTGCCGCCGTCTCGTCAAAGGCGATGTAGTCGCGCTCCCGTCCCTGACGAAAGCCCTTGGGGCAGGAGAGCAGAAAAACCGATTCCAGCAAATTGGTCTTTCCCTGGGCGTTTTTACCGTAAAACACATTGACGCCGGGAGACAAAAACACGCTCTGACATCCCAGATTGCGAAAGTGCCGCAGCGACACCTCCCTGACAAACATCGCGCCTCTCCCCTTTGCCCGCCCTCTTCAGGGCGAAACTTTTTCTTCCGGCCCTTCCGGCCTGCGAAGGGGCGCCGCCTGGAGCTCAAAGAGCTTTCCTGCGGCAGTCACCCGGTCTCCCGGGTGCAGCTTCTTGCCCCGCACGGTGACAACCTC
>ERZ857998.3491-NODE-3491-length-12676-cov-3.482212_pt1 | contig 12676 bp, 11 predicted proteins | sample MGYA00519954_ERZ857998 | MGnify/ENA primary metagenome ERZ857998 (study PRJEB31778, sample SAMEA3449424) | human gut metagenome | biome: human gut; feature: human-associated habitat; material: faeces | place: United Kingdom | collected 2010/2012 ...
CATTATTTCCGCACTTATTCTCGCACTCATAGCTCTTTCGCTTGTCGCCTGCGGCGGCAGCGGCGAAAAAGTCCTGAACGGTACGGTCGATGAACTGAAAACCGCACTTTCCGCAGCAAATGCCGAAGGCGACCTTATGCCCTACGACGCGGACAGACTTGCAGACGACATTGTTATCAAATCCACCGACTATCAGGAAGGTTTCTTCCTCACACCCATCAACAGCGCCGGCGTTGAGACCATCGCATTCTTCGTATGCGCGGACAGCACAGCCGCTTCCAACGTCAAGCTTCGTCTTGAAACCTATGTAACCGATACCCGCAACCAGCAAAAGGACTACAATGCCGACAACTATCAGGTCGCACTCGACGCAACCGTAGTTCAGGAAGGCAAGTATGTCTACCTCGTCATGTCACCGAACAAGGACGCGCTCCTCAAGGTCATCGGCGAAAAGCTTAAATAAAATCATTCGGGTAAAGAGGTGAAGTCCGTACTGACGGCTTCCCTCTTTTCACCGTATTAAAAGGCAGTTTAACATGGAACAGAATTCAAAGAGTAAAACCCTTATCTGCGTACTCCTGCTGATACCGCTCGTTTTCATCGTGTATTTCGCGGTAATATATTCCTCAAACAACATCGACCCCTCAGACATTGCGTCCGTCACACTGGAATTTTCCGACGGTCGGAAAACCGAGCTGACGGATACGGACGGAATTTCGCTTTATGTCAACGCCATCATGGACGCAACGGAGATATCGTCGCCGCTCAGAGCCGTGACCGACACGGACGGCGTCAAGATCCTCTGCGACCGCAAGGACAAGATACTCGAATACACGCTCTATCCCGAGCTGAGTCTGAACGGCTGCATGATAAGCAAGGGTGACGGAAAGTATTATGTGCTTACCAGTGACAGTGCAAAAGCACTGCTTTCACGGTCGGAGTATTCATATCTTTATGCGGCGCGCTTCACTCAGCCACTCCTGCTCTCGACCGGCGGCAGCGTAACGCGCATCATGCCTTCGACATATGAATGGAAATACAAGCGCATATCCGGTGATTTCACCGAATACACGGACAGCGAGGTTTACGACGGAGTTACGGTTTACAGCATGTATTCCGACCGTGAAAACAGTCTTGCCTTTGATAATCCGCCGACGAATGTGACAGTTCAGCTCACCGACGAAAGCGGGCTTCCCATTGCCGAAAACGACGTTTCAAAGCTCATATTCGCGCGCGACACACTTATGAACGTGCGTGTTACGGCTGAGTGGGCGCACAGTTCCGACAGCCAGTTTTACGGCAAGGCGGTTTACAGCTTCCGTGCGCTTTATGACATTCCTTCAACGCTGTCACTGAGCAGTAATACCGTCACAGCCGGTTCAAGCGTGGCAGTCAATGTGCGTCATCTGAACGACACCGAAAACGTAACGGTAAGCGCCGCTATCAGCGCTTCGCCGCTCGCGTTCTCGGAAAACAGCGGATATAAAACGGCTCTCCTTGCGGTTGACATCGAAACACAGCCGGGAGAATACGAGCTTGTGTTCACCATCGGCGACAACACCTTCACCGAAAAGCTGACGGTAACCGCACCCAACCGTGATTTCCACCGTGTTTCGATAAGCTCGGAAAACTACGACCGCCTTCTCGGCGATCCTGCGAAAAACGAGCTTGAAGCGCTCATAAAGTCGCTCAATTCCGACGTTTCGAAAACGGCGTACGCCGATCCCGGCGCAGCACTCCGCAAGCCCACCGATACGGGTACGCTTGAGGTTACGTACGGCACACAGATCCTCATGAACCTTGACAGCAGCACCGACAGCGTTGCATGCACCGCAATCGGTGATACGTACAAATGCGTTGACGGCGCAAAGGTATACGCCGCAAAAGCGGGCAAGGTCGTTTACAGCGGCATGACGCTCATGCTCGGTAATGTCGTCGTCATTGACCACGGCTGCGGACTTCAGACATGGTATTACGGTCTGAAATCGACGGAACGCAGCGTCGGCAGTGAGCTGAAACAGGGCGATGTCGTGGGTTTTGCCGGTACGAATGAATATGTTTCCGCTCCGCGCATATGCTTCGCGGTGTCCGTCTGCGGTATGTTCACAAAGCCGCTTTACTGATATGAAATAAATATTTCGCCGGAAGCGACCTGAAAGTCGCTTCCGGCGATTTTCTTTAAAGCAATAGGAGAACGGATAGGAAAAAGTCAGACAACAGTCTCCGGAGAAGTGAAAATCCATATGGGATCGTACACCAATTCATTTGTACGGACAGATGAGGTGTGTCCCAATCTTCTGAAGGCTCCGTTTGTGTGTAACGGTTGCGAGAAGAAGAGCCGCAGCAATTGCCCTTACAGACGCCAAGTGTATACCGCAAAAAAAGCACAGGCAGAGAGCGAAAAATCATACCCTTTTCAGAGACATCGTTAAAACCGGCACTTCCTTTGATGACTTTACTCAGGAATCGGTCAACCTGATCTTCTCGCACGTTAATGCCGTAAAAAGAAAACAATTCAATGGAAAAAGCGCCTATGATATGTTTCCGTTTTACCACTCCGAAGCCTTGACTTCTGCTTTGGGGATTTCTCTTGTTCCCGCGAACGAGGTCATTCAATCACCTAAACTTCTGTCCAAAATCTTCTCACAGTAAACGCAACCACGGTTCCATTTAGTCTGAGAAATCTACCTCTCAGGCTTTTTTGTCACGCTCTTTTTCTGCGTTTTAGTCGCTTTTTCGCTTATTTTCGCTCTTTTCTCATACTTACTGCTACCGTTTTCTCATACTAAATGCAAGGGCTTCCCTACTGTTGCAGTTACTTTGAGAATTTACGAATAAAAAGCACAGTTTTTCTCAATTTTCGGTCATATCTATGCCATGCTCTTCGGGGACAATTTCTCAAAAGGAAAAGCAAAAAATACGTATTCGCTGTCTGAATCACGTGTCCTTCCTGCATCTCTTATGAAACGGCGATGTTGAATGATTTTTGTCGCAAAAACGGGAATAAATTAATGCATTATGCAAATAATACTCACGAAATACCTTTTTTAATGTATTCCGACGCATTATGCGGCGGATTCCGAAAATTACGTTTACAGGAGAATTATATATGAAAGCAACCGGAATCGTGCGACGCATCGACGAGCTTGGCAGAGTCGTCATACCAAAGGAGATCCGCCGCACAATGAGAATACGCGAAGGCGACCCGACGCTGACAACATTGACACCCGTTGCCCGATTCTTGTATGCTTTGATGGATTTATCCAAGAGAATTGGACTGAATTGAAGAAAAATGCATAGGGAAAGGGGCTGTAAAAAAGCCCCCGCTCTCTTGGAGAGTCCGTATTCCGATGTGCCGAATCGCCCCGCAAGCGTCACCTGAATCGAGGTCGAGAGCACGGCTGTTCGGTATCGAAGAAGATTGGATGAAACACTTGGAGAACGGCGAGTACTTGTGTGCAGTGGAGATTTCTACGAAACAAAATTATAACATGATCGACGGCAAGCGCAATAACAATGAGACACCGAAAGAGGCAAAGCCGGGTAAAGATAAAATATCGCTTCTTGAAAGATTGAAAGAAAAACAGCAGCTTTTGATTTCGGGTGCGAGAGAAGAGGATACGGAAAAGAAAAGCGAGCGCGATTTGCCGTAAACAGTTTGGTGTATGGGACGATGTGATGAGCATTGTCCCATGCCCTATTTTTTATTTTGAAACTTAGAAAAATGAATTTACACGTATTATTTGCAAATATTCTGCAAATAATAGGAATAAATCTTGACAAAGCCGACTTTGCACTGTATAATATACAGTAGGATTTTTATTGTGGGAGGACACGATAATGCTGTTGCAATTTTCAGTAACGAACCATCGTTCCATAAAGGAAAAAGCAGTTATCAGCATGAAAGCAACTGCTGATAAATCGTTAAAAGAGTGCTTGATCAGCCCGGATGGAAAAAAAGAACTTGTTCCCGTTATGGCGATTTACGGTGCAAATGCCGCGGGCAAAAGTAATATGATTCAAGCTTTGCTTTTAATGCGTGATATGGTATGCGGTGAATACGCAAAACCGTTGAAAGGTGCGGAACTTCCGTGGGAACCGTTTGCCTTTACAGATGATAAAGATGAAAGACCGACAGATTTTGAAATTATCTATTATTATGAGGGAACAAAATATGCTTACGGTTATTCCTTCAATAGAGACAGGATCATAAGTGAGTATCTTTATCATTGGCCCAATGGCAGAGAGGCGCTTGTCTTTTCGAGAGATAATGATAAATACGAGTTTCGTGAGAGTATTCAAGAACAATTAACGCTTGCCGGACGCACCTCTGAAAATCGCCTATATCTTACAAGCTCAAACGAGTGGAATTGTCCGCAAACGGAAAAGGCATATCTTTGGTTTCAAAGATATTTGCGCGGACTTATTGCAACAGGGGTATCTAACAACACTACACTTGATGCCATTCGTAAGGGTGGAGATAACAAGAACCGTGTTTTGGAAGAAATGATGTTTGCTGATTTGGGCATCTGTGATGTGGTATTGTCGGGAACAAAAGAAAAGCCGACGATAGCAACGGTCCACCAATTGGAAAAAGCGGACGGGAGCAAAAAACAGTATTCTTTGCTGTTGGGACAGGAATCAATGGGAACACAGCGATTCTTTTCACGAATCGGTTCTTGGATTGAATCACTTGAAGCCGGAGCTGTGCTTGTAGTAGATGAAATAGAGTCAAGTATGCATCCGCTTTTAACCAGACATCTGATTGAAATGTTTCAAGATCAGACAATAAATGATAAGCACGCACAGCTGATATTTACCACGCACGATACAGGCTTGCTTGATTTGAAGCTTTTGCGTCGCGATCAGATTTGGTTTGCAGAGAAAAACGAAAAAACAATGGAAACCGATATTTATGCCCTTACTGAATTTTCTCCGAGAAAGGAAGAAAATATCGCACGAGGATACCTGCAAGGACGATATGGGGCAATTCCGTTTGTCGGAGGAGGTATCTGATATGGGAAGAATCAAAGAGGTAGAACGCAGCATTTGGGAGACATATGCCTCCTTTACAAATACGTTCGGCAGTACGATCATTCTCGGAATAGGCAAACATAAAAATAGCATTTATCGACACGAACTCGCTCATTTTTTTAGCTATTCTCGATTGAAACTCGCTCATTTTTTATAAAACTGAATATTCCGCACGTCCGGGTGTTCAGCTTCAAACTGCCCTGGTGTTCAACTTGGGCGCTATATTCAATTTGTTCCGCCGCTTTACGCCTTGTTCTGTTTTTCCGCAAGCGTTCTGCCACACGCGTAGATTCTTCCAAATTATATGCGGTTTTGCGGTAGGGAAGGTAGCGCTGTTGGATGCAGGCGAAAGCCCCGTAGCCACTTGTATTTCTCTGATGCTTTTTCGCTGGTATATAGCTTATTCACCTTTATACGGTACGGACCTGCGGACATAATCCCTTCCTTTCTCCCTGTCCGGGATTATGTCCGCAGGGTTATCGGATTAGAAATTGATTCCCTGAAACTATATCACTCCAAAAATATTTGATAGCAAAACGCCCTGCAGAACGCTGAAATTCTGCAGGGCATTCTCCATAGTGGCACGGAACCGTAGCAAGGTATGAGGTCGCAACTACACGCAGCAAGGTGCGAAGCTTTTGCGTCACCCCCGCGATTATTCTGCCTGTTTGACTGCGGCAGATCACTGAGCCGCCATTCACACCGTGGCGGCAACTTTCATTTCTTTTGCTTTTTGCGCCTCGGCGTTCACTTCTTCGGGACGATGGAAAGTCGGAACCGCCTGATGCAGGGCTTCCTTTGCTTCGTCATCATCTCCGCCGAGACAGGCTTTCTTCAGAATCGACAGCTTTACAGCAAGTTCATGCCTGTCGATAGGCTCGTCCCGTTCAATGAAAATCAGACTGTTTTCGGTCTTGTCCAGCTCTTCCGTGTTGACCAGCAGTTCCTCATACAGCTTCTCACCCGGACGCAGACCGGTTTCGACGATATCAATATCCCGATACGGCTCATATCCGCTAAGGCGCACCATATTCTCAGCCAGATCAAGGATCTTGACAGGCTTTCCCATGTCCAGCACAAACAGCTCCCCGTTCTTTGCCATGGCACCTGACTGAAGCACCAATTGGCTTGCCTCCGGAATGGTCATAAAGTAGCGGATGATACGCTTGTCCGTCACCGTAATCGGTCCGCCGTTCAGAATCTGACGCTTGAAAAGCGGAATCACCGAGCCGGCACTTCCGAGCACATTGCCGAAGCGCGTCGCGCTGAACGTCGTGTAATCCGAAGTCTTGCTGTGGCTCTGCACGATCATCTCGCACATCCGTTTGGTTGCGCCCATGACGTTGGTCGGATTAACCGCTTTATCTGTGGACACCATCATAAAACGCTGGACACGGTATTTTTCCGCAAGTTCTACTGTATTGAGGGTGCCGAACACATTGTTCTCAATCGCCTCACAGCAATTATGCTCCATCAGCGGAACATGCTTGTGCGCCGCCGCATGAATGACAATCTGAGGACGATACCGATCAAAAACTTTTTCCAGTGCCGGACGGTTACATACAGAAAGGATTTCAACACAAACATCGAGATTATTTTTGTATGCAATCTTCAGTTCCTGCTGAACATCGTACACGCCGTTTTCATAGATGTCAAGAAGTATGAGCTGTTTCGGAGACATCTTAGCCACCTGCCGGCAAAGCTCACTGCCGATACTTCCGCCTCCGCCCGTGATCAGGACTACCTTGTCACGGTAATAAGCTCCCGTCTTTTCGTCCGTCACCACAATCGGCTTGCGGAACAGCAGTTCTTCCACATCAAATTCTCGAAGGTGGCGCTTGGTTTCACCCGCCTGCTGCATGGTCGGGTAATCATATATCTTGATTTTGCAACGGAAAGGCTTGTACTTTTCGTACAGTTCTTTCTTTTCTTCGGATGACAGCTGCGGCAATGCAATGATAATCTCCTGGATGCCGTAATGCTCCAGTGCCTCATGCACCACTTCATCGTCGGCAATAACCGGAATCCCCTGAATCTGTCTGTCCGTTTTTTCCGGGTCGGTATCAATAAAACATTTCGGAACGTAGGCAGATGTGCGATTGCTGAGCAGTTCTTCCGCCAGACTGACTCCGACCTTTCCGGCTCCGACGATTGCGACACGGATCTTATTTGTTTGTTCGTTATTGTCAAGCTCAATACGGTTTCCCGCAAACATCCTGACAATGACGTTCAGAATCCGTCCCAGCACGGTATTTCTGTCGCAGCATTTGTACGCATATCGATATACCATACGGATTGTCAGCGAACCCAGCAACGACAGGCAGCTGATGCACAACACTTTTGCAAACGAGATGTGTCTGACCGGCAGGAACTGTTCAACGAGATAATACAGCAGGAATGCACAGCCGTCGGAAACGAGCAGTCTTATGTAGCTCTGTATTCCGCCGTATCGCCACACCTGACTATATACCTTCCAAAACCAACGCATAAAGAAAATACACGCTGCCGCTGTTATGCCCTGCACAACGATATCCATAGGTTCCAGTCCTTCCATGCCCTTGTACAGGACAAGCAGGACAACATCTACCATAAAGAGAAGAAGCAGATCGTAGAGCACCAACAACCACCTGTTGCCGAAGCGCTTTTTTCGCGTCGCCGGAGTTGTTTCTTTTTTATTCTGTCGCATATTCAAATGTTATTTCCTTTCTGCATTGTAGATATGGTCAGCCCGAAAAACATTTGTGTACCTATGCACAATCTGTGATTTCAATGATCAATTTCAAGCTTTGAGAGAATTTCTTTGGTTTCAGTCTGTTCTTCGTTGGTAGCGGAAGAATTGAGTCTCAGTTCATTTACACTGCGCTTGACTCCGCCGCCAAAAAGCAGCTTGAACCATCTGCGCACTTCGAAAACAGGAAGAAGCCATCGTTTTCTTTCCAGTGACGGGTAATGAAATTTCAAGACATCATATGGTAACCAAATACGAGAGAAGGCATATCTGATCTTTCCGCCTTTTCGAATTTGCTGTACGGAAACACGATTCGCTGTCGTACCATATACACCGCCTTTCAGGAGATAGTCTTGCATTCGGCGAGTTATGTCAGTATGTTCGCCATTCCCGAACCACGCCTCAGACAGAGCTTCCGCTTGTTCGGCAAATGCAAGCAAACCACCTTTAGCAAGAAGTGCATCACGCTCTTCTCTGTCGAAAGAAACACAGTGATTCAGAACCCAAATATCAATAAATGGACGGATTCCGCATCCCCCGTTTACAAAATGCTTTGCCATATGTGCAGTGTGATAGAAGAAAAACAGATCATCTCCGAAAGCATATTCCGAAGTATCGGAAACGGGAGATGCATTTTCCCATGCACTCCTCAGAATATCTGCCGCAGAACCGACTATTTTGTCTTCAATCAGACTGTAATGCAACTCCAGATGAACACCGCTGTCAGAAAACATGCCGACATCGTGCGAACCTTTTGAATCCGCCTTGTATCCCGCAGCAGAGGTAAGTGCCGAAACAGCACGCTCAAGATCGCTTTCGTGAACAAGCACATCAATATCACAGCTTGTCCTCATCCAAGGCTCGGGATAATATCGGCGCAAGACAGATCCTTTAAGCGGTATAAACGGAATCTCTGCCTCATTCAGGACTTTGCGCAGACGCCCAAGCTCATAGTTTATCTTCTCGTATCTGTAAACCGCAAGCATTATCTGCTTCTGGAATTTTGCCTTGATCTCACCGTCTCCGATGAGATTGTTTTTTATCAGCGCATCGCCGACAAGGTGGGCAAGGTCATGGGATTTTGAGAGTTTGTACAGCTTTGCAAGTTCTTCATCCGTGAGAGAATACCGCGATTTATCAATGCTTTTGCCGCAGACTTCACTTGCAATCAACTCCATCATCGCGTGGATTATCTTCTCCATACCTGCCCTCCTTTTTGGTTATACTTTTTCTCCGAATGTATCCGGATGCTCAGGGTCAAACTGCTCGTTTGCCCACATCACGGTGACGAGATCATCTGTGTCGGAAAGATTGATTATATTGTGCGTATAGCCCGGAAGCATATGCACCGCCTCTATCTTCTCTCCGCTTACCTCAAAGCGAAGCACCTCGTCTGTTCCGATCTTGCGTTCTTCAATGAGTCCATGCCCTGACACGACGATGAAGAATTCCCACTTTGAATTGTGCCAGTGCTGACCCTTGGTAATTCCCGGCTTTGAGATATTCACGCTGACCTGACCGCATTTTTCTGTTTTGAGCAGTTCCGTGAAGCTCCCGCGGGCGTCCACATTCATTTTCAGCGGGAATGCCATTTTCTCTTTCGGAAGATAGGAAAGGTACATCGAATACAGCTTCTTTTCGAAGCTGCCGTTCGGTATCTCAGGTATCACGAGTGTTTTCGGCTGGTCGTGGAATCTGTGCAGGCATTCGACGATATATCCGAGTGTCGCCTTATGCGTCACAGGTGCGGCGCAGTATCTGCCGTTTTCGGTGAGAACCGTGCTTACGCCGTCAAATTCGCAATGATGTTCCTTTCCCTCAAGAGCATCGAACATCTCTTCCACAAGGTCGTCGATAAAGAGCATTTCGAGCTCGACTGACGGGTCGTTGACCGTGATCGGCAGGTCGTTTGCGATGTTATTGCAGAACGTGCCGACGGCGCTGTTGTAGTTCGGTTTTACCCATTTGCCGACAAGGTTCGGGAAGCGGTAAACAAGTACCTTTGCACCCGTTTCCTCAGCGTATGAGAAGAACAGATCTTCGCCGGCTCTCTTGGAGAGTCCGTATTCCGATGTGCCGAATCGCCCCGCAAGCGTCGCCTGAATCGAGGAGGAAAGCATAACGGGGCATGTATTATGATGTTTTTTCAGTGTATCAAGCAGTGTCGAAGCAAATCCGAAGTTGCCCGCCTTGAATTCGGCAGGGTCTTTCGGACGATTGACTCCTGCGAGATTGAATACGAAATCTGCTTTTGCGCAGTATTCGTCCAGCTCCTCTGCAGTACTGTCGATATCATATTCGTATATTTCGTCTATCTGTATATTCGGACGCGTGCGGTTCTTGCCGTCGCGGATGTTCTTCAGATTCTCCGTGAGATTTCGCCCGACAAAGCCCTTAGCGCCTGTGATAAGTATGTTCATGTGTCTTTTCTCCACACCATTTTGTTGACCACACCGGTATACGACTGAATAATCTTGACTACCTTGGAAGATACATTCTCCTCGATATAGTCCGGCACAGGGATGCCGTAGTCTCCGTTGCGGTTCATCTCGACAGCCGTGTCGACCGACTGGAGCAGTCCTTTCTCATCGATTCCCGAAAGGATAAAGCAAGCCTTGTCCAGTGCTTCGGGACGTTCGGTAGAGGTACGGATGCAGACTGCAGGAAACGGCTTTCCTATACTTGTGAAGAAACTGCTTTCTTCGGGAAGTGTCCCGCTGTCGGAGACAACACAGAAAGCATTCATCTGCAGGCAGTTGTAGTCATGAAAGCCGAGAGGTTCGTGCTGAATCACGCGATGGTCGAGCGCAAAGCCGCTTGACTCAAGTCTCTTGCGGCTTCTCGGATGGCAGGAATAGAGGATGGGCATATCGTACTTTTCCGCCATCTTGTTGATTGCTGTGAAAAGGCTTGTGAAGTTCTTTTCCGTGTCGATATTTTCCTCGCGGTGAGCGGAAAGGAGGATATACTTTCCCTTTTTCAGTCCGAGACGAGTGTGAATGTCGCTTGCCTCGATTTCAGCGAGATTGTTATGAAGCACCTCTGCCATAGGGGAACCTGTAACATAAGTGCGCTCTTTGGGCAGTCCGCAATCGGCAAGATAGCGGCGTGCGTGTTCCGAATATGCCATATTAACATCCGAAATGATGTCCACAATACGGCGGTTTGTCTCCTCCGGCAGGCACTCATCCTTGCAGCGGTTTCCGGCTTCCATATGGAAGATCGGAATGTGCAGACGTTTGGCGCCGATGACAGAAAGGCAGCTGTTCGTATCACCGAGAACAAGCACGGCATCCGGCTTGATTTCCGCCATGAGCGTATATGATTTTGCGATAATATTGCCGCAGGTCTCACCGAGATTTGAGCCAACGGCATCCAAATACACCTCAGGATCGGCAAGCTTCAGGTCTTTGAAGAACACGCCGTTGAGATTATAGTCGTAGTTCTGTCCCGTATGGGCGAGAATCACATCAAAATATCTGCGGCATTTGGTAATCACCGCGGCAAGGCGGATGATCTCCGGCCGCGTGCCGACGATGATAAGCAGCTTTAATTTGCCGTTTTCCTGCCACTTCACTTGTTCAAACATTTATTTTCCCACCTTTGCAAGCTCGTCCTGTATATACGCAAGCGAAGCTATCTTCGCCTTTGTTTCTTCAACATTCAGGATGCGTGTATTGTTGGAATTGAATTCGGTGAGGGTGTTTCTCTTTTCGTCACCCTCTTTGAAGTACTTGTCGTAGTTCAGTCCGCGATTGTCGGCAGGAACGCGATAGAAGTTGCCCATATCGATGGCTTTCGCGCATTCCTCATTGGTAAGCAGAGTTTCGTACATCTTCTCGCCATGGCGGATACCGATGACCTTTATATCTTCTTTCTTGCCGCCGAACAGCTCACAGACAGCCTGTGCCTGTGTTCCTATCGTGCAGGCAGGAGCTTTCTGGATAAGCAAGTCGCCGTTCTCGCCATGTTCAAAGGCAAAGAGAACGAGGTCTACCGCTTCTTCCAGAGACATGATGAAACGGGTCATGGATGGCTCTGTGATAGTAATGGGATTGCCATTCTTAATTTGGTCAATCCAAAGCGGAATGACCGAGCCGCGAGAACACATAACATTTCCGTAGCGGGTGCAGCAGATTTTTGTCTTGCCGGAATTGCGGGATTTTGCGACGGCAACCTTTTCTTCGATTGCTTTGGTGATACCCATTGCATTGATCGGATAAGCCGCCTTGTCTGTCGAAAGGCAGATGACGCATTCCACTCCCGCCTCGATAGCGGCGGTCAGCACATTGTCGGTGCCGATGACGTTGGTTCGCACGGCTTCCATCGGGAAAAATTCGCAGGACGGCACCTGTTTGAGTGCTGCCGCGTGGAAAATGTAGTCTACACCGTGCATCGCACCGCGGCAAGACTCCAGAGAGCGCACATCTCCTATGTAAAATTTAATTTTATCTGCCACCTCGGGCATCTTCGCCTGAAATTCGTGGCGCATGTCGTCCTGCTTCTTCTCATCGCGGGAGAATATGCGTATCTCTCCGATGTCCGTGCGCAGGAAGCTGTTGAGTACCGCATTGCCGAATGATCCCGTCCCGCCGGTTATGAGTAAAGTTTTATTTGTGAATTTTGACATAATGATTCCTCGTTTAAATTTAAAAAATAAATCTATGATAGAGCCGTAATGCTAATCCCTAAAACACACATTCTTCGTATAGACCTTATCAAGTACGTCGAAAATATCATCGCTATAACGATTGACGATAATATACACAGGCACAATAACAGAAAACAAAACTTTCCTCATATATAAAAGCCCATCTCTTATTTCATTCAATCAAACTTAGCCGAACTGAGATTCCGTTCGTTGCCCGCCGCACGCCGCGTGGAGGCTTTGACCGTGTGCGGTTTCCCACCCCA
>ERZ857998.3493-NODE-3493-length-12673-cov-3.739261_pt1 | contig 12673 bp, 9 predicted proteins | sample MGYA00519954_ERZ857998 | MGnify/ENA primary metagenome ERZ857998 (study PRJEB31778, sample SAMEA3449424) | human gut metagenome | biome: human gut; feature: human-associated habitat; material: faeces | place: United Kingdom | collected 2010/2012 ...
ACCCCCGGCCCCAGTGGCTGACCATGGAGCAGGCGGTGAAGCACTGCACCCAGGGCATCGGCATCTGGGACTGGGCCTCCAACGACGCCGGGTGCGAGCCGGACGTGGTGATGGCCTGCTGCGGCGACACCCCCACCCTGGAGACGCTGGCTGCCGTCAGCATCCTGCGCCGGGAGCTGCCGGAGCTGAAAATCCGTGTGGTGAACGTGGTGGACCTGATGAAGCTGCAGCCGCACACCGAGCATCCCCACGGCCTCACCGACGAGGAGTATGACGGCCTGTTCACCAAGGATAAGCCCATCATCTTCGCCTATCACGGCTATCCCACCCTGGTCCATGAGCTGACCTATCGCCGCCACAACAAGAACCTCCACGTCCGGGGCTATAAGGAGGAGGGCACCATCACCACCCCCTTCGACATGCGGGTGCTGAACAACCTGGACCGGTTCCACCTGACCATGGACGTCATCCACCTGCTGCCGGAGAAGCTGGGCACCCGGGGTGCCTTCCTGGTCCAGCAGCTCCAGGACAAGCTGGTGGAGCACAAGCAGTATATCGCCGAGTACGGCGAGGACCTGCCGGAAATCCGCGACTGGAAGTGGAACGACGGCAAGGGCAACTTCGCCTGATCCCATCACGCCCCATGGAGGACCCATCGGGTCCCCTTCCGCCCTCCCCTGCCCCGCTTTCCAACGGGGCGGGGGAGGGCTTTCTACTTCCTCCACGCCCCAAAGCGGGACCTTCCCTTTTCCTCCAAAGTGTGCTATGATAAGCGGGCGGCCTGCTCTTCCAGGCCGCCTTCATTTGCCAGAGAAAGGAAGTCCTTCGTCTTGTCACTCGCCCATACCCGCAACGGGGCCGATCTGGGAAAGGATCCCGTCCGCCGGCTGCTGTTCCAGCTGGCCCTGCCCTCCATCCTGGCCCAGCTAATTAACCTACTGTACAACTTGGTGGACCGGATGTACATCGGCCACATCCCCGACGTGGGCGCCACCGCCCTCACCGGCGTGGGGGTCACCATGCCGCTAATCCTGTGCATCTCCGCCTTTGCCGCCCTGGTGAGTATGGGCGGCGCCCCCCGGGCCTCCATCCTCCTGGGGAAAGGGGAAAAGGACCAGGCCGAGCAGGTCCTGGGCAACTGCACCACCATGCTGGTGATCACTGCCCTGGTCCTCACGGTGGTGGTCCAGGTCTTTGGTCCGGATCTCCTTTTGTTCTTTGGGGCCAGCCAGGCCACCCTTCCCTATGCCTGGGACTATACTAGGATCTATGCCATGGGCACCCTCTTTGTCCAGCTGGCCCTGGGGCTCAATGCCTTCATCAACGCCCAGGGCTTTGCCCGGACAGGGATGCTCACCGTGGCCCTGGGAGCGGGGTGCAACATTGTGCTGGACCCCATCTTCATCTTCGCCCTGGACATGGGGGTGCAGGGGGCTGCCCTGGCCACGGTGCTGTCCCAAGGGGCCTCCTGCCTGTGGATCCTGTGCTTCCTCCGGAGAAAGCAGACCACCCTCCGCCTGCAGCGGCGGACGCTGCGGCTGCGGCGGAAGATCCTCCTCCCCTGCCTGGCCCTGGGGGTGTCCCCCTTTATCATGCAGTTCACGGAGAGCATCCTCAACGTCTGCTTCAACACCAGCCTCCTCCAGTACGGCGGGGACCTGGCGGTGGGGGCTATGACCATCCTTGCCAGCGTCATGCAGTTTGCCATGCTCCCCCTCCAGGGCTTCACCCAGGGGGCCCAGCCCATCGTGGGCTTCAACTACGGCGCCGGCAACCGGGACCGGGTGAAGGAGACCTTCCGCCGCCTGTTGGTCTGCTGCATCGTCTACGCGGGGATCATCTGGGCGGTGGCCATGTTCCTGCCCCAGGTGTTCACCGCCATCTTCACCAACGACCCCACCTTGGCAGAGTACACCCAGTGGGCCATCCGGATCTACCTGGCCCTGGCCTTCCTCATGGGCATTCAGGTGGCTTGCCAGCAGACCTTCATCGCCCTGGGCAACGCCAAGATCTCCGTCTTCCTGGCCCTGCTGCGGAAGGTGATTCTCCTGATCCCCCTGATCTACCTGCTGCCTCACCTTTTGCCGGGCAACCAGGTGATGGCGGTGTTCCTGGCCGAGCCAGTGGCAGACGCCATCGCCGTGGCCACCACCGGAACCCTGTTCTGGCGGCAGTACCACAAGTTATAACGACAACATTGGTCCCCAGGGCTCTACCGCCCTGGGGACTTTTTCCTCCGGTTTCCTTCCTGCTCGTTGCGAACTGCAGCCGCCTATGCTACCCTATGGTTAAGGAAACCATCCCTTGTGCGCCCTCCCCGCTTGGAGAGGAGAAAGGAGCCCCCTATGACACCAAAGACCTCCCCTGACCTCCTCTATGACCGGATTGCCCAGAGCTTCCGCAGCCAAGCTTTTCTCACCCTGCTGGGGGCCCAGCTGCGGTCTGTGGCGCCGGGAAAGGTGGTGATCTCCTGCCGCCGCCGGCCCGAGCTGGGACAGCAGCAGGGCCTGCTCCACGGGGGTGTGGTGGCCACCATCGCCGACGTCACCTGCGGCTACACCGCCCTGACCACCATGCCCGAGGGGTATGAGGTTCTGACGGCGGAGTTTAAAATCAACCTCCTCCGCCCCGTGCTGGCAGAGGAGATCGTGGCCACCGGCCAGGTGATCAAGGCTGGCCGCACCCTGGTGATCACCGAGGCCGAGGTCCGGGATGGCAATACCGGAACCCTCCTAGCCAAAATGCTGGGAACCATGGTGCCTACGCAGTTGTAAGCGGTCCCGCTGCACGTTCGGCCAGGGAACACCATCCCCTTTGACAAAAGGGGGACTCTGTGGTATCTTTATTTAGTTAGCCCAGGCTAACCAAATAAAGAATTGGGAGGACCCCTATGGACCACAGCCTTCTCCTTGCCTTTCTCCTCACCCTGCTGGCCGGGCTGAGCACCGGCATCGGCAGTGTCATCGCCTTCGTCACCCGGCACACCAACCGGCGCTTCCTCTCCGGGAGCCTAGGCTTTTCCGCCGGGGTGATGCTCTATGTCTCCCTGGTGGAACTTCTGCCCCAAGCGGGAACCGCCCTCCAAGAGGACTTGGGAGGGCGCAGCGGCAGCTGGGCCGCCATCGGCGGTTTCTTCGGCGGCATGCTTCTCATCGCCGTCATTGACCGGTGCATCCCTGCCCAAGAGAATCCCCACGAAGCCAAACCGCTGGAGGCAGAAGCCCCCCTCTCCCCCGCTCCCCTTCTTCGCCTGGGAGGGATGACGGCCCTGGCCATTGCCATCCACAATTTCCCGGAGGGGCTGGCCACCTTCGTCTCCGCCCTCCAGGACCCCGCCATCGCCGGGCCCATCGTGGTGGCCATTGCCATTCACAACATTCCCGAGGGGATCGCCGTCTCAGTCCCCCTTTACCAGGCCACTGGCTCCCGGCGGAAGGCCTTTGTCTGGTCCTTCCTCTCTGGCCTGGCAGAGCCGGCGGGAGCCCTCCTGGGCTGGCTGCTGCTGGCCCCGGTGATGAGTCCCACCCTCTTCGGCCTGCTCTATGCTGGTGTGGCGGGGATCATGGTGTTCATCTCCCTGGACGAGCTTCTCCCCGCCGCCCGGGCCTATGGGGAGCACCACCTGGCCATTTACGGCCTCATCGGCGGTATGGCCGTGATGGCAGGGAGCCTACTGCTCTTTGAATAGGGGGAATAGAAAAAAGACACCAGCCTGTTGGCTGGTGTCTTTTTGGCAGCGGGAGAAGGATTCGAACCCTCACAAACAGAGTCAGAGTCTGTCGTGCTACCCTTACACAATCCCGCTATATGGCCGGGCCGCTGGTGCGGCACCCCGTGACTGTCTCGGCTTCTCTCACAGGGCGAGATTTATTATATCCCCGGCCGGCGGATTTGTCAAGCAAATTTTTTCGATTTTTTCAATTTTTTCTTCCGGCCTATCGCTGGGGCCTGCCTGCCTCACTCCAGGCCCTGGGGCGGGTCCTGTTCCTCCTGCTGGGGCGTGGCCTCCCCCTGCCGGGCCCGGGCGGCCTCCTGGAGGAAAAGCATCCCGCCCAGGGAGGTGTAGGGCGTGACGAAAATGTCCATGGCCCCATAGGTCACCTGGGAGACCAGGAACCACAGGATATAGCTCAGCCGGAACCCAAAGAAGGCGCCCCGGAACCCCTTAGCACTGTCCAACCCCCGGCGGAAGACCTGGCCCAGGGAGTATTCCGGGTGGGCACACAGGCAGTACCGCACCGGCAAAAAGATGCTGTGTAGCCAGAAGGTGAACACCAGGGCGGCAATGGCCAGCACCGTGGCCCCTATCTGGAGGAGGGAGCTGGTGGTGGTATAGGCCGCCATGGAGGGGGTGGTGGTGTAGAACAGGTAGAAGAGGTACAGGCTGGGTACGGTGGCCAGGATACCCGCCAGGCGCACCCCGGCGCCCAAGAGCAGCTCCACCACAACAGCTTTGCCGAACTTGCCGCCCTGGCGGAACCACCGCAGCACCGGGCGCACCCCGGCCTCGCCGCTGCCCCGGAGCATGCTCCAGTACTGCTCCATCACCCCCAGGCGGATGGGGGCCAGAATGAGCAGAACCACCACGCTGAACACCACGAAGCGGATCAGCTGGGCATAGGTCACGGGGATGGCCAGCACCATCTGGGTCAAGTCCATCCGGAAGAGGATGCTGAAGCCTTCGCTGTTGAAGTAAATGCCGCTCACCGTGTCCCCATACTGTGCTAGGCTGGCCACGCCGTAGGTCAGCGTAGCCCCCAAGAGGTACCGCAGGCCCACAAAGGCCACCTGAAGGCCCACCAGCAGCAGGGTGACCCGCATACAGATGGGGTGGAACATCAGGCGTTTGGCCAGCATCTTCAGCTCCCGGCAGGAGAAGGCAAGTCGTTGTTTGCGCATGTCAGGGTCCTTTCTGCATGGGTTACAGGCCGTATTGGGCCGCGTCGTCGGGGCTCACCAGGATCACCTGGTCCCGGGGGCGGTAGACGCTGGTGCTCTCCAGCTTGGTGTCTTTCAAGGCGCCGTTCTCGTAGAGGTTGCGGTAGACCTTCACGGTGTAGCCGGTGTAGGGGGTGGTCTTCACCTTGGTGGTGCCGGCGGGAAGGCTCTCATCCACCTGGTAGACGGTTTTGTAAGGGGTGGTGCCCACAACTTGGTTGGTCATCTCCACGGTGATGTTGTCGCTCTTGGTGCCCAGGATGTTTACCGTCAGGGTCCGGCCGGAGACCGAGGCCACCACCTTCAAGGGGAAGGGGGTGTCGTTCTGGAACCGGAAGTCCTTGGCGCCGTAGTACACCGTAGCGTCCATCCCGTCGGGAACGTAGCGGGTGATGTACCCGTGGGGGTAGCGCTCCACGATCTTCAGGTTGGCCCGCAGGGCGGCCAGGTACACGGTGGAGGAGCCTTGGCACACCCCCCCGCCGGTCTCCTGGACGGTCTCGCCCCCCACGTAGGCGGGGGCGGGCAGGAAGCCCCGGGCCGCCGACCGGCTGCCCACGATGCCGTTGTAGGAGAAGGTCTCCCCCGGCATCAGGACGGTGCCGTTAAAGTACCGGGCGGCCAGGCGGATGTTCTCCACCCGGTTGGTGCTGCCGGAGATGTTGGTGGAGCAGCTGCCCAGCACATCCTGGTAGAGCTTGGGGGTGAGGTCATCCACGGTGGTGGTGGGCTGGGTGATGTCCAGGGGGAAGTCCTGGGTGGCCCCCCAGTCCAGGCCGTCATAGGCCGTCTGGGCGGCGGCAGCATCGAAGGAGATGCCGGGGTGATCGGTCTGGAAAATCTTAGCAGCCTTGTCAAAGGCGGCATTCTGCACCGGGGTCTCCACCTGGGACAGGATGTCAGCCAGGTCCAGCTCCCCAGGGAGGGTCTGCTGGAGGGTGACGGTAAACTGGGGTTGGGCCTCCGCCGTCAGTTCCACCATGTCGCTGCGGCCCAGGGTGTCCAAGATCTGTCCCTGGAGGGCCTCCCGGTCCAGCCGGCTGCCCGGGGTGCCCCGGGTGAGGTGGAGGGTGGTGTCGTCGGTCTCCCAGGTGGGCTCCACCGGGTCCCGGGCCAGGTCGGCTTCCACCTGGTCCAGGATGCTGTCCAGGCTTTCCCCGCCCTGGTAGGCGGGCAGGACCTCCTCCCCGCTGAGCAGGCAGCGGAGGTAGATCCCTCCCCGCAGGGGGAAGGGATCGGCATGCCCCACCTGCCAGGCCCGCTGGGTGGAGGCCACACTGTCCGGCGTGACGCTGGCCAGGGGGACCTGGTAGGTCTTGGACTCCCCTTCCACCGTCTGGGCGGTGAACACCACGCCTTGGTTCTCCGCGTCCCCGGCGGGACGGCCTGGGCCGCCGGCCTCCTCCAAGGCGGTCTGCGCCGCCTCCTGGGTCAGGCCGCCTAGGTTGACGCCGTTGACGGTGACGTTGGGATAGATGGTCTCCCGCCCTGCCCCGGCGCACAGGGCGGTATAGCCGATCACCAGCACCGCCGCTGCCAGGCAGCACAAGAGGATCCGTTTCTTCCGGGGAGAGGAGGGCACTGCGCCCTCGCCCTGGTTGGGTGTCCGTTGGTCTTTCTTTTCCATGGGTTCCATGGGAACGCCCCTTTCCGGCCCTGGTGGGCCGTGGTTCGGTATTTTCATCATGCTGCCGCGCCGCCCAACAGCCGTCGCCGGGCGGGGCTGCCCGAAAAACCGGCAGCCTTCGACAGGGATATGGTTAGGTTATATTATATGGAATTCCCTCGGAAAAATCAACACGGGACGGCGGGTTATTTCCTCCCGCCCTTTTTTCGTTCCCATATTTACTTTTTTCGGGAAAGCTTTATAATGAAGGTATCCCATTCCCGCGTCATTTTTTTGAAAGGGGGACCTTCCCAAATGAAGATCAACACCGTGTGGGCGGCCTATTTCAGCGCCACCGACACCACCAAAACCGTGGTCACCCAGATCGCCAAGGAGCTGGCCCGCCACACCGGCCGGCCCCTGGAGACCTTCGACTTCACCCTGCCCCAGACCCGCAAGACCCCCAAGGCCTTCGGCCCCGGGGACCTGGTGGTCTTCGGCACCCCGGTGTACGCCGGCCGGGTGCCCAACCTGCTGATCAAGTACGTGGCCTCGGTCCAGGGCAACGGCGCCCTGGCCGTGCCGGTGGTGTGCTACGGCAACCGCCACTATGACGATGCCCTGATGGAGCTGCGCAACACCCTCCGGGACGGGGGGTTCCATCCCGTGGCCGGGGCGGCCTTCTCCTGCCAGCACGCCTTCTCCCCGAGCCAGAACGCCGGCCGGCCGGACATCAGCGACCTGACCATCGCCGCAGGCTTCGCCTACGACGTGTTCCAGAAGGTGGAGGGCATCGCCGACCCCGCCGCCACCGTCCCCGTGGCCGTGCCCGGCAACGACCCCGTGGGCCCCTACTACACCCCCCGGGACCGCCACGGCAACCCCATCAACATCCTCCCGGTCAAGCCCAAGACCAGCGACGCCTGCACCCAGTGCGGCCTGTGCGCCCAGCAATGTCCCCTGGGGGCCATCGATGCGGAGGATGCCCACCAGGTCCCCGGCAAGTGCATGAAGTGCAACCGCTGCGTGAAGCACTGCCCCGTGGGCGCCAAGTACTTTGACGACCCCAACTACCTCTACCACAAAAGCGAGCTGGAGGACCTGTACTCCTGGCCCCGGAAAACGCCGGAGCTGTTCCTGTAACCCCACCCCCAACGGCGCAAAACGAAACGGAGAGAGCCTATGGCTCTCTCCGTTTTGTTTTCCTGGGTAGGGGTTACTCCGCCACGGTCTGGCAGAACCGCATGAGTACCGCGGCGATCTGGGCCCGGGAGGCATTGCCCTGGGGCCGCAGACTGTCGTCCTCAAAGCCCAGCACCAGGCCCTGGGCGCTGGCCCAGGACAGGGCCTCCTGGGCATAGGTGCTGATGGTGCCGGCATCCACAAAGCCGGACAGGTCGGCCCGCTGGCTGACGTCGTAGCCCTGGTAGGTCGCATACCGGTACAGGATCACCGCCAGCTGCTCCCGGGTGATGTCGTCCCCGGGGGCAAACTGGGTGTCGCTGACGCCGTTGACGATGCCGTTCTGGGCGGCCCAGGCCACCGCGTCGGTGTACCAGGTGCCGGTTTCCACATCCGAGAACCCGCTGTCCCCGCTGGGCGCCGGCTGGCCGGCCAGGCGGTGGAGGATGGTCACCAGCTGGGCCCGGGTGGTCTCGCTGTTGGGAGCGAACAGGCCCGTCCCCACCCCGTCCATGAGGCCGTTCTCATAGGCGTAGGTCACTGCGTCATAGAACCAATCGCTCTCGGTCACGTCGGAGAAGGGGAGGTCCGTGGCCTCGCCCTGGAGGAAGGTGACCTCCACCGTCACCTGGCCGTCGGGCATGACGAAGGTGTAGGTGCCGTCGGCCTGCTGGTCCACGGCCACGGCCTGGCCAAAGCGGTCGGTGACCGACACGGTGCCCACCTGGTACCCCGCATCGGGGACGGGGGTGATGGTCACGGTGGTGCCCTCCTTGGCGGCGGTGGGGTTCACCGTCACGGTGCCGTTCTCTGTGTCTCCGATGGTGATTTTATAGTTGGGGTTGGCGGGGGGAAGGTAGGCCCACTGGGCATAGAGGGTCTGGTCCCCCGTCACCGGCTGGGTAAAGTCCCAGCGCGCCCCGCCGGTGGCCGCCGTATACCAGCCTAGGAAGCGGTAGCCGGTGCGGGTGGGGTCGTCCGGCTGGGAGACGGGCTCGCCCACCGTGATGTCCTGGCTGGGCACCTGGCTGCCGCCCTGGCTGTCGAAGGTGACGGTCACGGTGTACTTCACTTCCCCGCCGGGCTGGAGGGTGCCGCCCTCGGGCGGGATGGTGACGCGCTCCCCGTCGCTGTCGGTCACGGTGGAGCCGCCGGGGATGGTGACGGAGCCGTCGTCGTTGGGCGTGACGGGCTGGCCGCTGGGCGGGGTGATGGTAGTCGTGCCGTCGCCGGTGTCTATGACAACGCTGCCGCCTTCATCCGGCGTGACTGCGCCGGTGTCGGGGTCGATTGTGCCGCCGCCGGGGGTTGTGATTGTTGTGGCATCGTCGCCGTTGCCGATGGTGGCGCTGCCGTTCTCGGGCAGGGTTACACCGCCGTCCGTGCCGACGGTGGCGCCGCCCTCACCAACGGTGATGCTCGGGCCGTCGCTGGTGGTCACGGTGGAGCCGCCGGGGACGTTTACAGTGCCATCACCGGTGTTGACGGTTACGTTGTCGTCAGGTGTGATAACCGTTGCTGAACCGCCATCGCCTGGGGTAATGATTATCTTTTCGCCGTCGTTTTTAATTGTCGTACCGTCTCCGGTAGTAATGGTCTCGCCATCGGCGAGGGTATCTCCACCCTCTGCGCCCAGCGTAACGATGCCTGTGCCGGTGCTGACCGGGGATGGTTCATAGTAATCGTTCCCGGCGTAGCGGGCATAGAAGGTGTAGGTCGTGCCTGCGGACAAACCGTTGAATGTCGTGTTGTCCTGCCAGTTATTCGGCGTTCCGTTATCGCCCTGTACATAGCCATACTGGACAGCGCCCTGTCCGGCGCTGGAAATAGCATTCAGTGTAACGCTGTTGGTCGTTCGGCTGGACATAGTGGGGGCTGTGGGGGCGGTCTGATTGCCCTTGGTGACGGTGAGCGTGGCGGTACCAGTGCTGGGCAGCAGGCCGTCGCCGGAGGTGTCCGCCACGCCGCCGAAGTCGGCGGTGATGGTATACGGAGAGTTGCTGGGTTTCCACTGTTCATCATTCAGTGAAACATTCAGCGTGGCGGTGTAGGTGTCTTCGCTGCCTGTGACATTCGCAGTTCCCAACAAAGTGCCGGAAGTATCGCCAAGGTAGAAATCAACTGTACCCAGTTCGGCAATCGCGTTGATGCCGTTGCTCTGTGCCCGCTGCATGGTGGCCGTGATGGTGATGGTAGAGCCATAGGAAGCAGATGTCACATCCTGCTCACCTTGGGTCAAGCTCACTGTCACCCCGCTGGGATAGCGCGCGTCGCCGCCGACAGTGCCGCTGATGGAGCCGTTGCAGATGACGGTACCGTTGTTGATAGCGGAAACACTGCTGACATCCAAAGTAGCTCCCGCTGGGATCGTGAGGGTATATCCCTGGGGAATTGTAAAGTCCTCGGTGGGGGTGACGGTGGTACCGTAGACCTGGCCGGTGGTGCCCTCAAAGATGACGCCGCTCCAACTGGTTTGGCTGGAGTGGTCACTGATGCTGCTGGCGAAGATAACCGCGCTGCCGTTACTGTCGGCGGAAAAGCTCCCGCCAATGCCCGCCCCGCCAGACGCACCATAAACGCCGTCGCCGCCGTTGGTCTCTACATGACCACCGTGAATGGTAGCCGTTCCGTCGATGCCTGCCCCGCCAGCACCGCCAGTCGCACCACTAGCGCCGTTGCCGCCGTTGGCCTCTACATGACCACCGTGAATGGTAACCGTTCCGCTGATGCCTGCGCCGCCAGCACCGCCACTAGCAGCTCCGCCGCCGTTGCCGCCGGTTGCCTCCACCTGGCCGCCGTGAATGGTGACCGTACCGCTAATGCCTGAGCCGCCATTCTCCCAGGGAGCGCCGTTACCGCCAGTCGCCTTGACCCATCCGCCGTAAATGGTGACCGTACCCGCTTCGCCATTTACATTGCCAATAGCCGCACTCTCGCCACCGGCCGCCGTGATGTTCCCTCCGCAGATGGTAATGTTACCGGCTGCTTGGGATTGTTCGCTGCCTATGGCTGCCCTCTCCCAAACAGCATTTGCTGTCAGTTTGCCCATGCCCTCCTCCGTGGATTGGGCGTAAATATTCAGGCTGTTGCCGCTGCTGACGTCGATACCGCCGCTGACGGTAAGATTGCACCCATCCACGAGAATGAGATGCACGTCGCCGGTGACGGTGACGCGGGTGCCGATGGTCACGTCGCCGTTTACGACGTACCCGTGCTCGGCATTATCATCCGAGCCCCACGACGTATCACTTTCTGTAACCACCGTGGCGCTGGGGCAGGTCTGCTCCTGGCCTTTTTCATCCAAGTATTTTGCACTGGTCGTATCTGCCAACAGGCTGATCCCGTCATTGGCCAGGGGCTGGATCTTCGCTTCTCCGCTGCCCTGGGGCAGGGATTGGCCGCAGTCCTCCGGTGCTGCCCCGTCGGCGCCGCAGACCGGGCAGGCTGTGTTCATGCCTCCCTCTGTACAGGGCGCCGTGCAGGTGCAGACGGCCTCCTCTGGGCCTGTTTCTCCCAAAGAGTCTGCCTCCGCCGCCAGCGCGCTCATCGGGAGCAGCGACAGACACAGGGCCAGGGCCAGTAGGGTTGCTAAAATACGTTGTCTTCTAAGGGTCATGGGGTTCTCCTTCCTAGCCCAGGCAGAGTGTCTTTTTCCGTTGGAATCTCCAACGGAAAAGAGGCATATGCCTCTTTTGCTGCATGGGGTTGTTTCTCCGCTCTCCAGTGTACTGGAGTTTTGGGGTTCTTGCAAGGTGTGTTTCCCCTTCCCAGGGGGAAATGGGGCAAAAAGTTGCACAAAAATGCCCCGGGTGGCTGGGTGCCGCCCGGGGCTGGGGGTCTTACACCGTGGGGTCGTCGATGGGGGCAAAGCCGCCTTCGGGGATCACAAAGATCTCCTGCCGGCCGGGGGCCTCGTCGTTAAAGAGGGCAAAGCCGCCCCGGACCAGGAAGTTGCGGATGTCCTCCTCGGCCTCGGCATAGTCCAGGTCGGGGTCGGAGAAGGAATTGACAAAGTCGTCCAGGTGGGCCCAGAGGCGCTCGGCCGGGGCGCTGAAGTCCTTGTCGATGCCGAACTCCCGGTTCATGCCCACCCGGAACTGCTTGGCGGTAAGGGTGTCATACACCGGGGTGAGGAAGAGGTTGAACTGCCCCAGGCTCTCGTAGTTGTAAAAGCCGTTGTAGCGGGCCAGTTCCGCCGGGGTGGTGACCTCGGGGCAGAGGAAGGCGGTTTCCGGCAGCTCCCCGCCGTTGGCAGCGCGGAGGGCGGCCTCCTCCTGGGGGGTGTAGCAGTCCATCCCGCAGAACCGTTCCAGCCAGTCCCTCACCAGGTCCACCACGTCCTGGACGTTGTGGTAGCTGGAAAAGTGGGTGAAGTCTTTCCCTTTGATGCTGGTGCCGTAGATGAGTACGAAAAAGCGGTCGTTCATGGTTCCATTCTCCTTTGCGTTAGGGTTCTCGGAAGGCGGCGCCCAGAAGGCGGACCTCCGGCTCCAGCAGGACGCCGGTCTGGTCCCGCACCACCTGGCGGACGTGGTGGATGAGGTCCAAAATATCCTGGCAGGTGGCCCCGCCGGTGTTGATGACGAAGCCCGCGTGCTTCTCCGACACCTGGGCCCCGCCGATCTGGTACCCCTTCAAGCCGCACTGCTCAATGAGGCCCCCGGCAAAGTGGCCGGGAGGGCGCTTGAAGGTGGAGCCGGCGCTGGGGTACTCCAGGGGCTGCTTGGCCCGGCGGCGCTGGGCCAGGTCGGCCATTTTGGCCCGGATGGCGGCGTGCCCGAACCGATACCGACGCATGTGCGGATGCGGGCGCCCCGCGGGACAGACGCGAGCGGCGAGGGGGTTGCAAACGGGATCACAGAAGCTGCCTGTGACGCGCAGAGGGCACGCGCAGGTGTACCCGCGCCTTGTCCATACGCTGCGCGTCAGAGCGCGGCTACTTCTTTT
>ERZ857998.3503-NODE-3503-length-12645-cov-3.908737_pt1 | contig 12645 bp, 5 predicted proteins | sample MGYA00519954_ERZ857998 | MGnify/ENA primary metagenome ERZ857998 (study PRJEB31778, sample SAMEA3449424) | human gut metagenome | biome: human gut; feature: human-associated habitat; material: faeces | place: United Kingdom | collected 2010/2012 ...
CATTGTAACCTCTACCTTCATGATAGGCTCAAGAAGTACAGGTGCGCCCTGTTTCATAGCATCCTTGAATGCAAGGGAACCAGCGATGTGGAATGCCATCTCACTGGAATCGACTTCATGGTAAGATCCGTCGTATACGTTAGCGTAAACACCAACTACAGGGAATCCTCCAAGGATACCAGACTTCATAGCTTCTTCAATACCTTCACCTACTGCCGGGATGTATTCCTTCGGAATAGCTCCTCCAACTACAGTAGACTCGAACTTGTATGTCTCCTCACCGTTGACATCCATTGGCTCGAATTTAACTTTACAGTGTCCGTACTGTCCACGTCCACCAGACTGTTTCGCATACTTGCTGTCAATATCAACTGGCTTTGTGATGGACTCTTTGTAAGCAACCTGAGGTGCACCTACGTTAGCCTCTACCTTGAACTCACGAAGAAGTCTGTCAACGATGATTTCAAGATGAAGCTCACCCATACCAGCGATGATTGTCTGTCCAGTTTCTTTATCTGTATGAGCACGGAATGTCGGGTCTTCTTCTGCAAGTTTTGCAAGAGACTCTCCAAGTTTTCCCTGTGAAGCCTTTGTCTTAGGCTCGATAGCAAGCTCGATAACCGGTTCCGGGAATTCCATGGACTCTAAGATAACCGGAGCTTTTTCATCACAGATCGTATCACCTGTGGTTGTCAGCTTAAATCCTACTGCTGCTGCAATATCACCGGAGTAAACTTTATCAAGCTCTTCTCTCTTGTTTGCATGCATCTGTAAGATACGTCCAACACGCTCTTTTTTACCTTTTGTTGCATTCAGTACATAAGAACCGGAGTTCAATGTTCCGGAGTAAACACGGAAGAATGCTAATTTTCCTACGAATGGGTCTGTCATGATCTTGAATGCAAGAGCTGAGAACGGCTCATCATCAGATGAATGTCTCTCAATCTCGTTACCTTCTAAATCTACACCCTTGATTGCAGGGATGTCGGTTGGAGCCGGCATATACTCTAAGATCGCATCCAGTAATTTCTGAACACCCTTGTTTCTGTAAGCAGAACCACAGCAAACAGGGATTGCTAAACATTCACAGGTTGCTTTTCTTAAAGCTTTTTTCATTGCTTCTGCAGAAGGCTCTTCACCCTCTAAATATTCCATCATTAAGTCATCATCTAACTCGCAGACTTTTTCCACTAACTCTGTGTGGTAAAGCTCTGCATCTTCCTTCATGTCATCCGGGATATCCACGATGGAGATATCCTCACCTTTGTCATCGTTGTAGATGTATGCTTTCATCTCAAATAAGTCGATGATTCCCTGGAATTCATCTTCTTTTCCGATTGGAAGCTGAAGACAGATTGCATTCTTTCCTAAACGGGTTTTGATCTGCTCTACAGCACCATAGAAATCTGCACCTAAAATGTCCATCTTGTTGATGAATGCCATTCTCGGTACGTTGTAAGTGTCAGCCTGACGCCATACGTTTTCAGACTGTGGCTCAACACCGCCCTTTGCACAGAACACACCGACAGCTCCATCTAATACACGCAGGGAACGCTCAACTTCAACAGTGAAGTCAACGTGTCCAGGAGTATCAATGATGTTGATACGATGCTCTAATGCACCAGCCTTTGGTTTGCAGTTTTCCTGCTCTGTCCAGTGGCATGTTGTAGCGGCTGAAGTGATTGTGATACCTCTTTCCTGTTCCTGCTCCATCCAGTCCATGGTTGCAGTTCCTTCATGAGTATCACCAATTTTATAGTTAACACCGGTATAGTATAAAATACGCTCTGTTAATGTCGTTTTACCGGCATCGATATGAGCCATAATACCAATGTTTCTGGTTCTCTCTAATGGATATTCTCTTCCAGCCAAGGGATTTTCCTCCTTAATTTCCTCTACACTAAGTTCCTCTTCGACTTCGTCTTGGATTCACTAAGCTGCTTTTAAACTAGAATCTGTAATGTGCAAAAGCTTTGTTTGCCTCTGCCATTTTGTGCATATCTTCTTTTTTCTTTACAGATGCGCCTGTATTGTTTGCTGCATCCATAATCTCATTTGCCAGTCTCTCCTGCATGGTTTTCTCGCCTCTGTTGCGGGAATACAGGGTCAGCCAACGAAGTGCTAATGCCTGACGTCTGTCCGGTCTTACTTCGATTGGTACCTGGTATGTTGCACCACCGATACGTCTTGCCTTTACTTCTAATACAGGCATAACGTTGTTCATTGCTTCCTCGAATACTTCAAGGGCAGGTCTCTCGGTCTTTTCTGCAACTCTTTCAAATGCTCCGTATACAATCTTCTGTGCGATACCTTTTTTACCATCTAACATGATGTTGTTGATAAGCTTAGTAACCACTTTGTTGTTGTACAGCGGATCTGCTAAAACGTCTCTTTTTTGAGTATGTCCTTTACGTGGCACGGTACTTCCCTCCTTAATCATCTTTTTTTGATTTCGATTAATTCAACGGTACTCACATGTGTCGTTCTCTGTGTTCGTGCGGGAAAAGTTCTCATACGAATTTATCCGTAATAGGTGAACTTACATTCCAACACTTTTACCAAGTTCTGTTTGTGATACATTGTTGATGGCTAAGTCTTATTTCTTAGCGTCTTTTGGCTTCTTAGCGCCATATTTGGAACGAGCCTGTTTTCTGTTTGCTACACCTGCTGTATCCAGTGTACCACGGATGATATGGTATCTTGTACCCGGTAAGTCTTTTACTCTTCCTCCGCGGATTAAAACAACGCTATGCTCCTGTAAGTTGTGACCTTCACCCGGAATGTAGCTTGTTACTTCGATTCCGTTAGAAAGACGAACTCTGGCGATTTTACGTAAAGCAGAGTTAGGCTTTTTAGGAGTTGCAGTTTTAACAGCTGTACATACACCTCTCTTCTGTGGTGAGCTTGTGTCTGTAGCTTTCTTCTTTAAAGAGTTAAATCCTTTCTGAAGTGCTGGTGCTGTAGATTTCTTTACAGATGTTTTTCTCCCTTTTCTAACTAATTGGTTAAAAGTTGGCATTGATTTCACCTCCATACATGTTTTCTACTGTGGTTACTTAAATTCACCTTGTGACTATACATGCACTTCTTGGTTTTGCTCCCCAAAAAGGCATGCTAGGCTATTATAAAATGCCTGCATGCCTTTGTCAAGACCTTTTCCCAAGATTTTTATTAATTTCTATATATTTTTATCTTTTTGGAAATCTCATTCTATGGATCTTATTCGAAATCTTTCTTTATCTGGCTGTCTCAGAAATGCTTTCTCGTCACATCTCTGATATCGATTCTGACAGCTTTTCTTGTGATTTCTTTTCTTGATCTCAACGTTTTGATTCTCTTATCTTATGGCTTCTTTACGCCATTTTTCAATATATAAAAATCAATTCTTTATTCTTGAAAAAATATTCAGTTGATAAGTTCCTTTTCTTTGTTAATAAGTTACATCTTGTTTCAATCCACAATTAATAATTTCTTGAATACGTTATTAGTTACAAATTGTTTTTAAATGCTCCACCGGTCAGCTGATTGAATGTTGATCTCCTTTTTTGAATCTTTCTTGTTTGGATTTCTCTTCTCTGGAAATCTTTCTTGTTTGGATTCTTTTTCTTTGATCATCTTCTGATCTTATCTTAAGATCTTGTTCATTCTCTCTATTCTTCGTATTATTTTTATGAGGTTGACTCCTTTACCGTTCTATCCGCTTCTAGGACTCTTATGTTCTCTCCCGAGATCATAATATCCTGTTGAGTCAGTCTCATGATTCCCAATCATCTTAATACTTCTGATCCATCAGCTGCCGGTTTTAAAAGCCTTTCCGTTAGCCTTATGGAGCAACTTGGGCGATTCTCCTTTCTTTTAAAACTTATCTTTCATTTGTTGATTTTATTATATCAATATCTGCTTATTTTGTCAATTAAATAGTTTTTTCAGATTTCTTAAGAACTTTACATACAATAAACAGATTATATTCTAAACTTTCCCAAAAGAAAAGCCAACAGATAAAGTTCTAAACTTATACCTGTCGGCCTTATTTCTTATTTTATAAAATCAGATTACTCTTCGATCTCGAAATCTGCATCATCAAAATCAATCTCATCACCGATTGTGAAATCGTCTTCGTCTGTGCTGATCTTGACATCTCTGTAACGTCTCATACCCGTTCCGGCTGGGATCAGTTTACCAAGGATTACGTTTTCTTTTAATCCTACTAATGGATCGACTTTTCCTTTGATTGCTGCATCTGTAAGAACTTTTGTTGTCTCCTGGAAGGAAGCTGCTGATAAGAAGGAATCTGTTGCCAGAGATGCTTTTGTGATACCAAGCATGATCTGTTCTGCTGTTGCAGTCTGAAGACCCTGTTCTTCCATCTCTTTGTTCTTCTTCTCAAGTTCTAATACATCAACCATTGCTCCTGGTAAGTATCCTGTATCTCCACCGTCTTCGATACGAACTTTCTTAAGCATCTGACGTACGATAACCTCGACGTGCTTGTCGTTGATATCTACACCCTGTAAGCGGTATACTCTCTGTACTTCGCGGATCATGTAATCCTGTACTGCACGGATTCCCTTGATTCTTAATAAATCGTGAGGGTTGATAGAACCTTCTGTAAGTTCATCTCCGGCTTCAAGGATCTGTCCTTCCTGTACTTTCAGACGAGATCCGTAAGGGATCAGATATGTCTTCACATCACCAGTTTCTCTGTTTGTGATGATGACTTCACGTTTCTTCTTCGTATCTTTTAACTGCACTTCTCCACCAAATTCTGCGATGATCGCAAGTCCTTTTGGTTTACGTGCTTCAAATAACTCTTCGACACGAGGAAGACCCTGTGTGATATCATCACCGGCTACTCCACCAGCATGGAATGTTCTCATTGTAAGCTGTGTACCTGGCTCACCGATTGACTGTGCTGCGATAATTCCGACAGCTTCACCAACCTGTACAGCCTGACCAGTTGCCATGTTGGATCCGTAACATTTTGCACAAGCTCCAACTCCAGATTTACATGTTAACATCGTACGGATCTTAACTTTTGTGTATCCTGCATCACAAACGGCTTTCGCACGTTTTGGTGTGATCATGTGGTTTGCTTTTACAAGAACTTCTCCTGTTTCTGGGTGTACAAGCTCTTCTGCTGCATATCTTCCTGTGATACGTTCTTCTAAGCTTTCGATAACTTCCTGTCCATCCATGAATGCTTCTACATACATTCCTGGAATTTCTTCTCCTGTACCTTCACAGCAGTCCTGTTCACGAATGATCAGATCCTGTGATACGTCTACCAGACGACGTGTTAAGTATCCTGAATCGGCTGTACGAAGGGCTGTATCAGACAGACCTTTACGAGCACCATGTGCTGAAATAAAGTATTCCAGTACGTCAAGACCTTCACGGAAGTTAGACTTGATTGGTAATTCAATTGTACGTCCTGATGTATCGGCCATCAGTCCACGCATACCTGCTAACTGTTTGATCTGCTGGTTAGAACCACGGGCTCCGGAATCGGCCATCATGAAGATGTTGTTTAATCGGTCTAATCCGCTGATCAGTTTATCTGTTAAAACGTCATCGGCATCGAACCATGTCTTAACAACAGCTTTATAACGCTCTTCTTCAGTCATCAGACCACGTTTATACTGTTCTGTGATAAATTCTACCTGTTTCTGTGCATCTCCTAAGATCTGAGGTTTCTCAGGTGGCACTGTCATATCAGAAATGGATACTGTTAAAGCTCCTCTTGTAGAGAATTTGTATCCGATTGCTTTAATATCATCTAAGACTTCTGCAGTCTTTGTTGCTCCATGAATATTGATACATCTGTCAAGGATCTGTTTTAACTGTTTCTTTCCTACATGGAAATCAATCTCATATGCTAAGGCATTTTCTGGTTTGCTTCTGTCTACAAATCCTAAATCCTGTAAGATGATCTCATTAAACAGAATACGTCCAAGTGTACAATCTACGATCTGGGAAATAGGATTTCCATCTTTGTCCACACCTGTACGTCTTACTTTGATCTTAGAATGAAGTGTGATTACCTTATTTTCATAAGCTAAGTATGCTTCGTTCTCAGATTTGAAGTATTTACCTTCACCTTTGTCTCCATCTTTCTCTAATGTCAGATAGTAGATACCAAGTACCATATCCTGAGAAGGAACAGCTACTGGACCACCATCAGATGGTTTTAACAGGTTGTTTGGTGATAACAGAAGGAATCTACACTCTGCCTGTGCTTCCACAGATAATGGAAGATGGACAGCCATCTGGTCACCGTCGAAGTCGGCATTATACGCTGTACATACCAATGGGTGCAGACGAATCGCTTTACCCTCTACCAGGATAGGCTCGAATGCCTGAATTCCCAGTCTATGCAGTGTCGGTGCACGGTTTAACATAACAGGATGTTCTTTAATGACGTCTTCTAAGACATCCCATACTTCTGGCTGAAGTTTTTCAACCATTTTCTTAGCTGATTTAATGTTGTGAGCTAATTTACGCTCTACTAATTCTTTCATAACGAATGGCTTGAATAATTCGATCGCCATTTCTTTTGGAAGACCACACTGATAAATCTTTAAGTCTGGTCCTACTACGATAACGGAACGTCCAGAATAGTCTACACGTTTTCCTAACAGGTTCTGACGGAAACGTCCCTGTTTACCTTTTAACATATCTGATAATGATTTTAATGCACGGTTTCCTGGTCCTGTGACTGGACGTCCACGTCTACCATTATCGATCAGGGCATCAACTGCTTCCTGTAACATTCTCTTTTCGTTTCTTACGATGATATCTGGAGCTCCAAGCTCTAATAATCTCTTCAGACGGTTATTTCTGTTAATGATACGTCTGTAAAGGTCATTTAAGTCAGATGTGGCAAAACGTCCACCATCTAACTGCACCATTGGACGGATATCTGGTGGAATAACTGGAACTGCATCCAGGATCATCCATTCTGGTTTGTTGTCTGAGTTTAAAAATGCCTCTACAACTTCCAGTCTCTTAACGATTCTGGCTCTCTTCTGACCTGTAGCAGTTTTGAATTCATCCTGTAAGGATTTTGCTTCTGCCTCAAGATCAATGGCCTGAAGCAGTTCTTTCACTGCTTCAGCACCCATTCCTACGCGGAATGTATCTCCGTATTTTTCATACGCTTCTCTATATTCTTTTTCTGTTAATACTTGTTTATATGCAAGATCTGTATCTCCAGCATCTAAAACGATATAGCATGCGAAATATAAAACCTTTTCCAGTGTTCTTGGTGAAATATCAAGAATCAGACCCATACGGCTAGGAATTCCTTTGAAATACCAGATATGGGATACTGGAGCTGCTAATTCGATATGTCCCATTCTCTCACGACGGACACTTGCTTTTGTTACTTCAACACCGCATCGGTCGCAGACAACACCTTTATAGCGAACTTTTTTGTACTTTCCGCAGTGACACTCCCAGTCCTTTGTAGGCCCGAAGATCTTCTCGCAGAAAAGCCCATCTTTTTCAGGTTTTAATGTTCGATAGTTGATCGTCTCAGGTTTCTTTACTTCTCCTCTAGACCACTCACGGATCTTTTCTGGGGAAGCCAACCCGATTTTAATTGCATCAAATGAAATTTTATTGCTTTGATATTCATTGCTTGATTCCATCATTTAAGGCTGCTCCTTCCTAAATTGCTCGCCAATCTACATGATTGTGTTATCTTCACCTTCTGATAAGTCTCCGTGTTTATATCCTAAAGCACCGAGTTCAGATTCGCTTTCTTCATAATTATTGAAGACTCCGTCTCCTTCGATCATTGGTGCAAGATCCTGATTTGCATCTCCACCATCAACATCTTCTCTTAATTCAACTTCTTCAGCGTTCTCGTCAAGAATTTTAACATCTAATGCCAGTGACTGGAATTCTTTTAATAATACTTTGAAAGATTCTGGAACACCTGGTTCAGGGATGTTATCACCTTTGATGATCGCTTCATAAGCTTTCACACGTCCAACAACGTCATCAGATTTGAATGTCAGGATTTCCTGAAGTGTATATGCTGCACCATAAGCTTCCAGTGCCCATACCTCCATCTCTCCAAAACGCTGTCCACCGAACTGAGCTTTACCACCCAGTGGCTGCTGAGTTACTAATGAGTAAGGACCAGTAGAACGTGCATGGATCTTATCGTCTACCAGATGATGCAGTTTCAGGTAATGCATGAATCCGATTGTTACAGGACTGTCAAATTCTTCTCCTGTACGACCGTCTCTTAATCTTACTTTACCAGTTGTATCGATCGGTACGCCTTTCCATTCTTTTCTGTGGTCTCTGTTTTCGTATAAATAATCCATTACATCATCGTTAACTTTATCACGCCATTTTGCGTCAAATTCTTCCCATGATGTATTGGCATAATCATTTGCCATTCTTAATGTATCTGCGATATCGTTCTCATCTGCACCGTTGAATACTGGTGTAGCAACATTAAATCCAAGAACTTTTGCTGCTAAGGACAGATGGATCTCTAACACCTGTCCGATATTCATACGTGAAGGCACACCTAATGGGTTCAGCACGATATCTAACGGACGTCCGTTTGGTAAGTATGGCATATCTTCTACTGGCAGAATACGGGAAATTACACCCTTATTACCATGTCGACCAGCCATCTTATCTCCTACAGAAATCTTTCTCTTCTGAGCAATGTATACACGAACGCTCTTGTTTACTCCAGGAGGAAGTTCGTCTCCATTCTCTCTTGTGAAGATCTTAGTATCCATAACAACTCCGTAAGCACCATGTGGAACTCTTAAGGATGTATCACGGACTTCTCTAGCTTTCTCACCGAAGATCGCACGTAACAGTCTTTCTTCAGCTGTTAATTCTGTTTCTCCCTTAGGAGTAACTTTTCCTACCAGGATGTCACCGGCACGTACTTCTGCACCGATACGGATGATACCGTTATCATCTAAGTCTTTTAAGACATCTTCACTTAATCCTGCAAGATCTCTTGTGATCTCTTCCTGACCAAGCTTAGTATCTCTGGCTTCTGCTTCATATTCTTCGATATGAACAGATGTATAAACATCATCCTGTACAAGACGTTCACTTAACAGTACCGCATCCTCGTAGTTATATCCTTCCCATGTCATGAAACCAATCAATGGGTTCTTACCAAGAGCCATCTCTCCATTGCATGTTGAAGCACCATCTGCTAAGATGTCTCCTTTTTCTACTCTGTCCCCTACAAATACGATTGGGCGCTGGTTCATACAGTTACCCTGGTTGCTTCGTGCAAACTTGATAACATTGTACTCATCTCTCTGACCGTCATCATTACGAACTACGATCTTTGTACTTGTAGATCTTTCTACGACTCCGCCATTTCTTGCTGTGATGCAGACTCCAGAGTCATATGCAGCCTTGGATTCCATACCTGTTCCAACAACAGGAGCTTCTGTAGAAAGAAGTGGTACTGCCTGACGCTGCATGTTGGATCCCATCAGCGCACGGTTAGCATCATCGTTCTCCAGGAAAGGAATCATGGATGTAGCTACTGAGAATACCATCTTTGGAGATACGTCCATTAAGTCAAGGTTTACTTTATCAAATTCTGATGTATCCTCACGGAAACGTCCGGATACATGAGTATTTACGAAATGTCCATCTTCGTCAACAGGTTCGTTCGCCTGTGCTACTACATAATTATCTTCTTCATCAGCTGTTAAATAAACAACTTTGTCTGTAACAACTGGATTCTCAGGATCTGATTTATCCAGTACACGATATGGAGCTTCGATAAATCCATACTCGTTAATTCTCGCATAAGTAGCAAGAGAGTTGATCAGACCGATGTTAGGTCCTTCAGGTGTCTCGATCGGACACATTCTTCCGTAATGTGTATAATGTACGTCACGGACTTCGAATCCGGCACGATCACGAGACAGACCACCTGGTCCTAATGCAGATAAACGTCTCTTATGTGTTAACTCAGACAGTGGGTTGTTGTGGTCCATGAACTGAGATAACTGAGAACTTCCAAAGAACTCTTTCACTGCTGCTGTTACTGGTTTGATATTGATCAATGACTGTGGTGAGATAGATTCAATATCCTGAGTTGTCATTCTTTCACGAACAACTCTCTCTAATCTTGAAAGACCAATACGATACTGGTTCTGAAGCAGTTCACCAACGGCACGGATACGACGATTACCTAAGTGGTCGATATCATCATCATGTCCAATTCCATACTCTAAATGGATATTATAGTTGATGGATGCTAAGATATCTTCTTTTGTAATATGTTTTGGAATCAATTCATGAATATTCTTCTTCAGAGCTTCTTTTAATTCTTCTCCTTCATATCCTTCTTCTAAGATCTTCTCTAATACAGGATAGAAAACATCTTCATGAACACCGATCTCTTCTGGATTGAAATCTACATATTCAGCAAGATTTACTTCCATGTTGGAAAGTACTTTTGTAGCACCTTCTTCTGTCTGGATCATAACACTTGCTACTGCTGCATTCTGAATCTTATCTGCAAGTTTCATGTCTACATTCGTTCCAGCTTCCGCTAAAACTTCTCCAGTTGTTGGATCTAAAACATCTTCTGCTAAGATAAATCCACTGATACGATTTCTTAATGCTAATTTTTTATTGAATTTGTAACGTCCAACTTTCGCAAGATCATATCTTCTTGAATCGAAGAACATACTGTTGATCAGGCTTTCTGCACTATCTACAGATAATGGTTCTCCCGGACGGATCTTCTTATATAATTCTAACAGACCATCTTCATAGTTATCAGATGGGTCTTTTTCAATACTTGCAAGGATCTTTGGTTCTTCACCAAATAATTCTTTGATCTCTGCGTTTGTTCCGATACCTAATGCACGGATCAAAACTGTGATAGGCACTTTTCTTGTACGGTCTACACGTACATTGAATACATCATTGGAATCTGTTTCATATTCAAGCCAAGCACCACGGTTTGGAATAACTGTGGAAGAGTATAACTCTTTACCAATCTTGTCATGAGCAATTCCATAATAAATTCCAGGGGAACGCACTAACTGACTGACGATAACACGTTCAGCTCCGTTGATGATAAATGTTCCTGTTGCTGTCATTAAAGGAAGATCGCCCATAAAAATCTCATGCTGCTTGATTTCATCAGTCTCTTTATTATGAAGTCTTACTTTCACTTTTAAAGGTGCAGCGTATGTTGCATCTCTTTCTTTACATTCTTCAATTGAATATTTGACGTCATCTTTACATAATTGATAGTCAACAAATTCCAAGCTTAACTGATCGCTGTAATCTTCGATTGGGGAGATATCTTCAAATACCTCTGCTAATCCTTCTCTTAAAAACCAATCATAGGAATCCTTTTGAATTTCGATCAGATTTGGTACTTCAAGGACGTCATCCTGTCTGGCATAGCTGATTCGCATCCCTGTACCTGATTTTATTGGCTGTATTCTGTTCTTTTCCATGGACGTTTTTCACCTCTTGATCTAAACCTGGTTTATATACTACATCAACTGTAAGAAACCCTCTATCTTACTATATCTTTCTTACAATCTTATTCTTAATTTTACATAGAGTGTGGGCAGACAAACCCACATTAAGACATTTTCTTATATTACCATATAGAATTTATCATGTCAATAACTATTTTTAAATACATGAAAAAAGCACCTGAAAATGTTTCTCATCTGCCTTTTTCATTAAATTCTTCACTTCTTTTCACTCTTATCTTGTAATAAAAAGATTTCGTATGTTACACTAGTCATAAACAAAGGCGTTGTAAACAGATATATGTTTATAGCGCCTTTTGCATTTATTAAGAAAGGAAATCTTAACGTGGGAATCACTTTAAAACACAACAAACTACTTTTGGCCGCCCCATGTGCTACATTTATTGCTGGATTAATCTGGGATAAAGTATCCTCAAGAGTTGCCGTTGCATCTATCTTTATCGGTATGATCTGTGGACTCATTGCTTACTTTATGATTCCTGATGATAATATTAACTATTTTGTAGGTAATGTATTTTCTCTTTGTGTTCCGATCGTTGTTATCATGATCGCCTCTCTATTCGAGAAAGAACATTTTGATTTTGAACAATTAAAAGCATATCAACCAGATCATCTGGTCCATGCTTCTAAAGAATAGGAGGTTCTTATGATCAGTTTTACAGCATTTAAATTATTTATTCTAATTGTCTATGTATGGTTTGCCATTGGAATTGCAGTGATCAGTGTATTTGCAATTCGAGAATTGTTTAGCTGGTTCAAGGTTCCAAACGAGCATATATCACAAAGCTATGGAATCTCATCCAGATACTCAACTCATCGTTTTCCCTGAGCTTGCTGTTACTGGTTATCAATGTGGTAAAAATTTTAAAGACTTGGCAGAAACTGCCACGATCAACTCTACATCCGTAAAAAAGATGAGTGCCTTAGCTAAGGAATTTCATGTTCATATCGTCTATGGAATGGCTGAAAAAGAAGAAGATATCCTTTATAATTCTCAGTTTTTCCTTGATGACACTGGTGTTCTTCTTGGAACTTATCGCAAAGTTCATTTATTTGATTCCGAGAAAAATTATTTTACACCTGGGGATCAATTTAAAGTATTTGATACAAAGATCGG
>ERZ857998.3504-NODE-3504-length-12640-cov-12.189352_pt1 | contig 12640 bp, 8 predicted proteins | sample MGYA00519954_ERZ857998 | MGnify/ENA primary metagenome ERZ857998 (study PRJEB31778, sample SAMEA3449424) | human gut metagenome | biome: human gut; feature: human-associated habitat; material: faeces | place: United Kingdom | collected 2010/2012 ...
TGCCGACCAGCAGCAGAACCTGCGTAATGATTTCCAGACCCATCACCGCGCTGTCTCTGCTTGCGAGGGCGAAGAACAGGAAGGTCAAAAAATGTCCCACGCACAGGATCAGCGCACCGCCGATCTGCCGCAGTTTGCCGCCCTGCTCCATCGGCGCGTTGTCGCCGCTGTATTCCGTTTCCAGCATGCGGCCTGCCGACTGCCATGCGCTGCGCAGGGAGCTGCTGTATTTGCCGAGGTTCACGCCTTTTTGCGCGGTGCCCTGCGGCATGGTCTGCCCACTGCTGTCCGCACCTGTTTGCAGCGGCGCGTCGCCAAAAATCCCATGATACATGCGGGAGACAAAAGGCTTTTCGAGATCGTCCGGATCTTTGAGCGGATAAACGCGCAGCTTGTGATGCTTTTCCTCTATGCGCAGATATCCCTTTTGCGCCATGTAAACCACCATTGCGCCGAGATCGCGGCTATCGATATTGCCGTCGTAAAAGTATCCGACCTCCGCGGGCGTCATGCCCTTCGGCGGATAGAATTCGACCGTCTTGACCAGCTTCGGGTCACGTCCCTTGCGCAGCCAGTAGAGTACGATCAGAACCGGCACCGCAAACATCGTCACCAGACCCGCGGTACGCGCCCAATCGTTGTTGAGCTGTCCGACCCAGTAGCCATCCTCTAACGGAATATAGACCGTAATGCCGGTGCCCTGCGGCAGTTCTGTGCCGGTAATCCGCAGCATATTCTTGTTTTCATCGTAACTCCAGTATACATTTTCATGCACTGTGTCGCTGCCGTAGGCTGCCGCGTAAATCTCGATCTCCGACTTTTTTACCGGCTTCGGCAGCTTCATGTTGATCTCGCAGGCGCCGATCGGCGTCTCCCACTCTGTCGGCAAAAGGTCATAATACAGCACATCGGACTCGACATTCTTATCATCGTAGATTCGAACCAGATAACTGATCTCGTACTGCTGCGGCCCTGTCACATAGGTGTCCTCATCGCCCAGTCGAATGACAAATTTGCCGTTTTCCTCATAAGTTTTGTGCGGCACATTTCCGGTGTCCACGTCCGTAATCTTCATCGTCTTACGCATTTCGTCATCATAGACGGGAATATAGCGAAAGATGCCGCGCTGCTGCTTGTCAAAATTCACATCGATGCGCTCTTTGACCTGATAGCTGTTGTCCTCCCGCACAATGACATCGATATCATATCGGTCGGTTGTATAGGCAAGCGCCGCGCCCGGGAAAACACAGGCAGCCAGCAGGATCGCAATCATCAGCGCGATACGCAGCCGCAGACGGTTTCGTTTTTGGTTCTGTTTCATCGGAACCTCCTTTTTGTTATGCGCACGTTTGTCCGCAGGGAATCTTCTTCATTTATGCTTCTCTTATGCCCAAGGGTCCTGCGCGGCCGGCGTGCGGATAGCGCTCATCAGAAGCTGCTGCCACAGGAACCACTGCTCGCCCTTTTGACGCAGGACGATCGGGCGCGGACTGTCCGCGCCGCCGGAGCGGATGAACAGCTTGACATAGCCTTCCTGGTCATAGGAATGTGGGTCAGCCGAAACCGTAATCGAAAACGGCTCGGACGGTGTGTAATGATTCGCCGGTGTCGCTCCCTCAAAATAGGAGAACGGAATATGGCTGCCGCCGCGGAAACGATCCTGCAGGAACTGGATGTCCGCGCCGTTCATCGGCTGCGGTCCTTTGAGGAAATTCAGCATTTCTTTGCCGATCTCCGGTGCTGCCGCATAAGCGCAGAGCGCGCAGACTGTCAGCGCTGCCGTTTCAAACGGTGAAGTGAGTGCCGCCTCCGGCAGCAGTTTCATCTCCTCTACGCTTTCCGGCAGTGCCTTGAAATGAAAGGTTCTGCTTTCGCCTGTTCGCAGTGCCTCGGCTGCCGCGCCCTGCGCGGCTTTTTTCAGATGATCAAAAATACTCATGTTTACTCTCCTTTGATATCATTCGGGTATCCATTCGGTCCATTCAGGACCTCCAGCCTGCCCTCTACACGACTCATCAAGTGATTGTGCAGCAGGAGGTACTCCTCCACGATGGCGTAATCTGAACTTGCCAGCACGCGCGGCTCCTCATTGGCGCTGGTTTCCTCCAGACTGACGCCGAAAAAGTCTTCCATATTGGAATAATGGAAAATCTGCAATCCGATACGGAATTTCGCGTCATCGGCGACAGGTTTGCCGTACATCGTGAATTCGGTAAACTGTTTTGTCTGTGCGTCATAGGTCAGTTTAAGCGCCTTGGAGACCTGATAGAATTCGGTTTCATCGCTGAACATTTCGTCACGCAGCACGAACTGCATGGCGCGCCTGAGCTGTGCCCCGGTCCAGACGATTCCCATGATCTCGTCCTCAAACGGGAAGATGACCTTGAGATCGCCTAAACGCACCACAGGTCCCAGCGCCGGTTTACGGATGCTGCCTGAGCCAACCAGCATCAGATCGATCCCCAGCGATTTGACGAAAAGATCCGCGAACAGATTGCCCAGCTCCGTTTCCCGATTCCGTTTCGGATGCGTAAGCGCCCGCGGGAAGTGCGTGACAATCTTATTGTATTTACGGTCGGTTTCGTCCTTGTAGTGGTGAATGATCTGCTCCAGATCTTCATCGCGCGGGCAAGTCTTTTCGCTGATCGGCACTGCCTGCCATTTGTATTCCGCGACCGAATTGGTGTCCGCGTCAACGACGATGTCAAAGCGTCCGATCTGATTGGTGCCGGTGCCTGCCTGCACGATCAGAACGTTGTTGACCTCTGCCGGTTCCTCCGGCAGCGTGTGAGAATGCCCGCCGATGATCAAATCCACACCCCATTCCGGCATCAAAAGCTTCGCCAGCTTTTTGTCCTCTTCAAAACCGACATGCGTCAGAAGAATCGTCAGATCGATATCTACGGATTTGTAATTGTCGCAGATTTTGCCGACTTCCTCCGCCGCCTCGTTGATATCCACAAAGGTTCCCATGAGGTTGTCATTCTTCGCCGCCGCCATAATCTCCTCGGTGATGATGCCGATAAAGAGAATATTCATGCCTGCCGCGCGCAGTACCTTATGGGAATTGAAGATCCGCATGCCTGTGGTCTTGATGTACAGATTCGCGTTCACGATTGGGAATTTACAGCATTTTTCGAGGAACAGGAGATGCGCCATCCCATAGTCAACCTCGTGATTGCCAAGGGTGACAACATCCGGCGCCAGATAATTCATGATTTCGATGGTGCTGACGCCTTGATATTCCGCGTCAATGATGGAGCCGCGGAACATATCTCCCGCGATCACATACAGCGCCTCCGGATCTTCCGCGCGTACCTTGTTCAGATAACCGCTGAGCATAGATACGCCGCCCACCAGATCGTCATCGATTTCCTCTGCCAAAAAATCTCCATGCATGTCATTGGAATGTAATATTGTTAATTTTTTTAAATCTGCCATAGCGATTCCTTCTTTCTTATAGGTAGGAAAATATCGCTCGCGATATTTTCGGAATCAGGACAAAGCCCCTTGCAAAGCGGCGCGCAGGCATGTGCGCCGCGCGCGTATAGAAATCTCTGCTTTCGCTGCGCGCTTTTGTCCTGTTATCATAAGCCTCGCGTGCCGCGGCGCGCCGCTAAGGGCGGCATCGGCGCGTCAGCCGACACTTTCTTCAAAAACGGTTTTCCGGCTCTTTCCGGCATCGAAGAAATCCGTTCCCGCTTTTCGCGTGACGGTCAGCCCCGGCAGCTGCGTCACCGCCCAAACACCGCGGTAACGTGTTTTCTTTTTCCCCTTTTCCTTGGCATTCCAAGTGAGGACGAGACCGTCCTCAGTCATGCCCAAAACGTCATAGCTGCCGTTGTATGTCGTCGTAAGCTCGCCCTCCGCGAACGCGTTCTGAATACACAGGCTGTGGTCGTCGAAAAACTCCACCCAGTAGTCCCCGGTATAGCTGCCGCCTTCCGTCTTGTGTGTGACCTTCGTGTGCCAATCCCTCCCGGTCATCGACAGGAGCACCGCGTTCTGCATCGCGAAAACAGAGGACGCGAGATCTTTCTTTTTGCCTTTGCTGTTCACTGCGTAGACGGTCCGATAAGCGCCGCCGCCCTCGGAAACGGTGCCTGTGACAAGTCCGGTCTTTTTCACCGTCATCGGCAGCGGTCCGGTGGAGCAGTAATAGCCGTACTGCATACCGTTTATGATATCGACGACCTCTACCCGCCCGTCAAGGGTCAGCAGGAACAGATATGGATTGATATTGTTGCCTAAATAGCCGATCAGCATCTTTTTGTAATCATCGCAAATGCCCTCGACCGGATAAGCCTTTCCGTATTTCGGCGGTTTTTTCATCGTGCCGAATACAAGCGCGGCATCTTCGTTTTTGCTGAACGTCAGACTCAGCTTACCGTTCCGCAGCTTCGCAGTGATGAAGGATTTCGTCACAGTCAGATTCTTACCCTTAGACGCACCAAGGTCTATCGGCAGATCCGCATAGTAGTGTCCGGCTCCCGCCATCGTTGGAATATCCAAAATCGCGCGTAGCTCATTTTTATCATTGATATAGATAGCGGTCTGCATCTCGTCATCCCAATAGCTGTCGCTGAGCAGACGCGCACGCATGATCACGTGTCCGTCGTTATAGTAATACCGCCGTTTCATTTTGTCTGTGCAGGATTTATCAAAGTAATGCAAGGCTGCTTTTTTGGCGGCCGCGCGCCATGTCTTCTCTGAAACGCCCAGCTCCGCGAGAATCTCTGACGGCGTGACTTCTTTTTTTGCCGCGAAATCATAGCATACAAGCTTGTAGTCGGTCCACACACCGGATTCCGCCGTAAGCTTCAAAAACAGACGGCTTCCGTGCCAGTACCGCTCCCAGCTGTACTGCGATGGGATGACAAATTCCTTCTTCTTCATCTGCATTTTGTCGTGTTGGATTTGATCTTCGTATGTAGCAAGTCTCGCGTTGAGCTCCCGCGCGGCGCGGCTGTCGTCTACGATCTGCGGCAGATGCCAGCTGTACTCTATTTTGGTGCCGTAAGCGTCCTGATAGGTGCCTTCTTCGCTGTAAAGCTCGGTGATCAAGCTGTCATCCGGCTGGAGGCCCGGCTTTTCACTCATCGTCCCCGCATTTTGCAGAACCTCCTGCGGAGTCTGCGCTGCGGCTCCTTGTCCGCCGCAGCCGCTGAGGATAAACAGTGCAAGTCCAAGCAGAACCAACAAAAGCGGATGCGCTGCGCACCGCAAATTCATTCTTTCTCTTTGCTGCATTTTATGCTCCTTTCTCTGCGGCAGGGTCAGCAGCCTTAAGCTGCCGCCTCCTCGCCTTCCTCGTCAGTTTCTCCGCTGCCGGTTTCGTCTTCGCTGCCGGCCTCATCTGCGTCTCCGCCATTCTCCGGCTCTTCCGCCTCCTGCGGATAATAGTAGTCGGAATCCGCGTACAGGTAAATGCCTTCCCGATCGTGAAGGATTTGCAAATGATTGTCATAGGAGGCGTCGTTTCTGTCAAAGAAGCTCAGTACGGTATCTGCCGTAATCTCCCAAGTGCCTTCATATTCCTGTCCGCCGTAGGTCTGCACCGCACTCCGGTCATCATGAAAAGTAAAGGAGGCGTTGCCGCGTCCGTTGGCGAAGGTTTTACCGCTGAAAGCTTCCACCAACTGGTCATAGTCCAGATAGTTCGCTCTGGAATAGAGTGTTTTGCTTTCCTTATCATAAGCGGTCAATGAATCCGGGAAGACGAAATCCACGTCCAGCTCCTCGCCGTCCATGCTGACCAGTTCCATGCCGTCCACAACGGTCAGGCAGTCCGCGTAGTCATAGCCCTCTTCATCGATCCACGTGATGACAAACTGGCAATCATCATAGCCTTTGTCGTAGCCGTAAGTCAGATACATCGGCAGGGAATCCGGACTGTCCACCGGATACCACACGTCCGCGGTCGTCCAATCTGAACCTTCCGCCAGACCCGGGTGCAGGTAATATGGGTCAAATTCCGCCTGATAGGTCGGTGTCTTCGTCGTGCCGCCCGGATTCTTTTTGCCGCCGCAGGCCGCTAAGCCAAACACCAGCGCCGCGCACAGCATGACGGTCAGGATTTTTTTGAGTCCGGCAGTTCGTCTTTGATTTTTCATGTTCTTTCCTCTTTTTCTTTCTACTATTCTATATGGACCGGAACCGCGCGTTCGTCCGCGGCCCCGCGGTTTCCTCGTTATGTAGGAAATATCGCATAGCGATATTTCCGGAATAACGACAAAAGCTCCTTGCGAAGTGGCGCTCATAGGTGAGCGCCATGTGCGCATAGAAATCTCTGATTTCGTTATGCGCACTTTTGTCCTATCAGGCGCGGGGTCGCGTGGCTGAACACGCGTTTCCTATGTGGTGCTTCTGTATGCTGCTTCGCGCCGGCTTACAGCGCCGCGCCGCAATATTCGCAGCAGCCGTTTGCGGTCGGGATCGTGGTCGCGCCGCAGTACGGACATTTGATGGCCTGCTTCGGCGCGTTCGCTTCCGCTTCCTCTGCTCTGGCATCCGCTCTGACCTGCAGCAGGATATCGCGAATTTCCCATCCCATGTTCTCGTATTCGATGTATTCCGCGCTGTTTCTGATTTCGTCCGCGTTGGAAGTCAGATCCATGCCGAAAGCTGCGCCCATGCCGCCTGCCATACCGGTATCAAACGGCTGCGCGCCGTAGGCTGCCGGATTCTGTCCCATCGGACGCTGTCCCATCGGTCTCGCGCCGCCCGGCTGTGGTCTGCCCGGTTGTGGTCTGCCGCCTACCGCACCCGGTCTTCCCGCACCCGGAGTCGGTCTTCCGGCGCCGCCTGCCATCGGTCTCGCGCCGCCCGGCTGTGGTCTTCCCGGTTGTGGTCTGCCGCCTGCCGCGCCCGGTCTTCCTGTGCCGCTTCCCGCCATCGGATTTCTGCCCGCCATCGGCGCTCTGCCTGCGCCGCCTCTGACCTCATCGTAATCGAGCATCGTATCCACATCGCCGTCCACAGAGGAATCATTGAGTTTGAAACGGATCTCATCGAAGTACGGATGATTGACATGAATGGTCATATAAAAATCATAGGAATACGCGTAGCGCTTCGGGTTGAAGCTCTGCACGTCGTTGTTCGCGTCGCGGTAACGGATTTCTGTTTTGCTTTCCTCTACATTCAGGTCACAGCCCGTTACATCCGAGAACGAAAGCACATCCGGATTGGCTTCGGCGATGTTGCGCGCCGAGGTTACCATGAATTTTCCCGCGTCTTCATCCAAAAGCACCTTGATATTCCTGCCCAGCGTTCTGGTCGTTTGAAACGCGCTGACTGCCTCTTTGTTCGCCTCCCGATACGCAAGCTGTTCCTTGATCTCCTCAACGGTACTCTGTTTTCTCTCCGTAAACCATGGAGAAAGCTTCGCCGCGCAATCCTTACAGAGGTTTCCGTCCTCTAATTTGCGATTGCCCAAAAGACCGATTTTTTCTCCGCAGATGCTGCAAAACTTCTTATCAAATAATCCCATTTTTCTGTCCTTTCTTTACGCTCCGAACCGCAGTCTGTCTTTCGTGCGTCTGTTCTCGCCGCCGCGCCGCGGTTCCTTTTCGATGCCTCTTATCTTTTTTGCGCTTAGCGCCGCGCCTGTCGCCCCTATCACAATCTTGTATGTATCGGACGGCTTCCTCTGCAAATGCAGCTGCGCGCCGCGCCTGTCGCTACGGTCTCTTACTGCCGCAGTTGCTGCAGAAGTTCCCGCTGTTGACGGTTCCGCAGCTGCAGGTCCAATCCTGCTGCGGGCGCGGCGATCCGCAGTTGCCGCAGAAGTTTCCTTGATTTACGGTTCCGCAGCTGCAGGTCCAACCGCCCGCCGTTCCGCCCTGTGGTGGCTGTGCGCTCTGCTGCGCGCCCATACCGCCTTGCGGAGGCTGTGCGCCGCCCTGCTGGTTCTGCGCCATCTGATAGAGGTTCTGCATGCTGCCTCCGGTCACATTGCCTGCCATGCCCATGCCGACGAAGGCACCCATGGCTCCCATACCGCCTTCATTCGCAGCTGCGGTCTGCAGAGCCGCCGCAGTCGCGCCTGCCAAATGCGCCGCTGCCATCTGCGGGTCTCTAAGCGCCGCGTTGCGCTGCAGCTCTTTGATCATGCGTTCATCTTCTTCACTCGCCTTGATGCTGGACACACCGACAGAAACGATTTCAACGCCGCGCAGGTTTTTCCACTTATCCGAAAGCTCTTCGTTCAAGATCGCTGCCAGATCATCCGCATGTCCCGGCACCTCCGAATAACGAATGCCCTGTGCCGAGATTTTCGCGAAGGCCGGCTGCAGTGCTGTCAAAAGCTCGGTTTTGAGCTGGGAATCGATGCTTTCTCTGTAATACGCGTCCTGTACATTCGCGCAGACGTTGGTGTAGAAGCGAACCGGATCGATGATATGGTAGCTGTACTCGCCAAAGCACTTAACGGCGATATCCACATCCAAACCGACGTTTTTGTCCACAACGCGGAACGGGATCGCGCCTGCGGTGCCGTATTTGTTCCCCACCAGCTCTTTTGTGTTGAAATAATACACGCGCTGGTCCTTTGGCGGCTCTCCGCCGAAGGTAAAACGTTTCCCGATGTTGCGGAAGCTTTCTTTCAGGCTTTCGCCGAACTCGCCGGCAAAGATGCTCGGCTCGGTGGAATTGTCAAAGATAAATTCGCCCGGCTCCGCGCAGACCTCTACAACCTTGCCCTGCTCCACGATCATCATAAACTGTCCGTCCGCGACCGCGATGACAGAGCCGCGGCTGATGATATTGTCGGTGCCCTTGGTGTTGGAGGTGCGTCCGCCGATTCGTTTTTCGCCCTTAACCGCGATGACGTTTTCCGGCATGGCCTCACAATAAAAATACTCCTTCCACTGGTCGGCCAGGTTCCCGCCGACTGCTCCAAGTCCTGCTTTGATTAAACCCATATCATAACTCCTTCCATTTTTGACTGCGCCGCGTACATTTTTGATGGCGACGCAGACGCGAATTGGTGCGATATTTTTTAGTTCCCCTTCATCATACCGAATTTTTTAAAAAAAAGCCCCACCCTTTTTGCCAAAAAGGGTGGGAAAATCAAAAAAAATTTTAATTTTTTTTGCCTTCGTGACGGTTTTTGTCATTTTTTTACTGTAATTTTTCTGATTCCTTCGGCAGCCTCAGCAAGAACCGCTTTTCCAAAGATGGCGTTGCGATAAAAGTGCAATTGTGTTATGATAAAAGTAATAACACTTGATTTTTAACTCGATGGAGGTACTTATGAAAAAAAGGCTTTTACTCCTTCTGATTCTTTCCCTGGTGTTTGTGACCTGTGCGTCCGGCTGCGGACAAAAGTCACTGCTGAATCCGGATAATCCGGTTACGCTGACTCTATGGCATGTATACGGGGAGCAGGCCGATTCTCCTATGAACCGCCTGATTGATGAATTTAACAGTTCCGTCGGCAAAGAAAAAGGCATCGTCATCACAACGACCCTGATGTCCAACGCCTCGCAGATCGGGCAAAAGCTCTTGGACGCGCAGGCCGAAAAGCCGGGAGCTTTGGATATGCCTGACATGTTCTTTTGCCACAACAGCAACGCTGAGGAACTTGGCGTGGATAATCTGATTGACTGGGAGACCTGCTTCACGAAAGATGAAATGGGTGCCTTTGTTTCGGATTTCCTTCCGGACGGCATGGTGAACGATACCCTGGTCGTGCTTCCGGTTACAAAATCTACACAGCTTCTCTTTCTAAACGGAACGGAATTCGCGCGTTTTTCAAGCGCGGTCGATGTGAGTCTGGATGATCTGGAGAGCTGGGACGGCTTCTTTGAGACTGCCGCCAAATATTATGACTGGTCTGATGGCAAACCGTTCTGCGCGTTTGACTATCTGCTTCGTTCGGTAGAATTAAACGCGATTTCCTCCGGCGCTGCCGCGGAAAGCCTCTACAAGGACGGCTGGTATGATTTCAGCAATTCCGCGCTGCAGACCTCCTGGATGCAATTTGCGGACGCGCTGGTACAGGGTCATATCGTGATCTCTGACCTGTATTCCAATACACAGGTTATGACCGGAGAGGTTGCCGGTGGTATGGGTTCTTCTGCCAGCATTCTTTACTATAATGATACGGTTACCTATCCGGATAATACTACCGAACCGATGAATCTGCAGATCCTGCCGATGCCGCGCGCAGCCGGCGGCAAACTGCTTGCTTCGCAGGCCGGAGTCGGGCTCTGTGCGCTCAAAACAACCGCGCAGAAGCAGGAGGCGGTTTCCCTCTTCGCGCACTGGCTGACGGAAAGTGACCGCAATCTCGCGTTTGCCGCACAAACCGGCTACATGCCTGTCACCTACGATGCTTTTGACGCGATCAAAGACTATAATTTTAACAACGCCGCTTTTGAGAGACTATACCGAACCTTCACGCAAGTACAGCAATCAGCCCAGATTCTCAGCGAGCCTGCTTTCGCCGGATTTTACGGCAAGGCAGGAAACCTCTATGAAGCGCTGCGCGCCAAACAAAAAGATTATGCGAAACGCAGTGCCGGCGGCGCGGATACGGAACAGCTTTCGGAACAAACCTGGAAGCTTTTTCAAGGGATTTCGTAACGAGGAGCAGAGCATAGGGTTATGAACAAACTACTGGGTTATATCCAAACACAGGCCGGCGGCGGCACCATGAAACGCAAGCTTTTCCTTTATATGCTGCTTCTGCTGTTTTTCATTTTGTTGGTGCTCGCCTCCATGCTGTCTTTGATGGGGCAGTTCAAAACACCGAAGGATTCTCTTTTGGAAACCTGCGAGCTACAGCAGACTGTCTTTCAAAAGAACATTCAAACACACCGGAATCATTTATCCATGATGGGAATTCACTTTTCGGAGGACCTTTCCTCCGGCATCGAGAGCTGGCTCTCTGCGCAGCATACGGACTTCTCTTCGCTGTCGGATTCCCATAAGAAGGTGGAATCTCTGGAAGACTTCCTGTTTGACACAGTTCGCCAGTATCTGATGCAGGCAGACTGTTCCGGCGCCTTTTTTATGCTCGATACGACAGTCAATACCTCCGCGCCGAACGCCGCGGCCTCAAAGAGCGGTCTTTATCTACAAGTCAACGGTTATGAAATCGATCATCGCGAAGCTCTCTGTTATCGCGGGAGTTCCGAGGTTGCGAAACAGCACGGCGTCATGCCGCACCGAAAATGGAAGCTCGAGCTTGACAGCAATATCTTTTGGGGCTACGCGCTTGCCGCCCAAAAAGCTTCACTTCCGCTCGACAGTGCTTGTTCCTTTACGGATTTTATCACCTTGCCCGGCATGTCCGAACGCGCGATGCACATTGCGATACCGATTACAGGCGCGGATGGGACGTTTTACGGTGTCTGCGGCTTTGAAGTCTCCGAAAGCTATTTTAAGCAGATTTTTGCGCAGCCGACCAAGCTTTCACACATGCTCGCGGTGCTTTCTAACAGCTACAATTCCGACAAGGCTGTTCTTACGGACTTTTTTAGCTGCGGAACAACCAACGGCTATTACTATCTCCCGAAAGAAAATCTTTTCGTCACAGATTTCAGCAAGGGTCTGAGCCGTTTTTCGGACGGTACGGACTCCTATATCGGCGTGCTCAGCACCTGTGAGGATGTCCATGGCAACAGTTTGTTTACCACAGCCATCATGATTCCGGAGAAAGATTTTACAGCGTATTCTCTCCACAATCTTCTGCGTCTAGGTATACTCTTATTCCTGCTCGTTGTTCTATCTGTTGTCGGCTGTATTTATTTCAGCCATCGGTTTTTAGTGCCGCTGCTGCGGAGTTTGGAGCAGATTCAAAAGGGCAATTTTCAAAGTCCTCGTATCAATATGGTTGAAATCGATGACCTTTTGGATTTCCTCGCGCAAAAGGACGGCGAAACAGAGAAGGAAATCAAACAGCTCCAAGAGGAAATCAACCATTTGATTCAAACGCAGAACAGGGAGATCAACGAGGAAGAATATCGGCATTTTCAGACTTGCCTCGCGAGCCTCACCGGAAAAGAGCTGGATATATTCAAGCTGTATCTTGAAGGTAAAACCAGCAGGCAGATTCAGGAAATCTGCGCCATCACTTCCAATACACTCAAATACCACAACGCCAATATCTACAGCAAACTCGGGATTAAATCCCGCAAAGAACTTCTGACCTACGCTACGATGATGAAAGAAGGAAAGCGAGAGGACGAGGCGCGCCTGTAAGCGCGCCACATCCTCTCGCTTTCTATATAACGCGCAGGCGCAGCCCTGCAAGTTTCATGGTTTCCTTCCTTGCAGCCGCCGTAGAACACCACGCACTGAAGTGCTGCGTTGACATGAGACCTGACTCGCTTCCGTCTTCGCCTTATGGCTCGTCCCTTAAAGTGCCACGCGCTAAAGCGCTGCACTTCTTGACATGAGACCCGCCTCGTTTCTGTCTTCGCTACTGCTCGCCTGCTCACCACTCAGCGGGCTAGGGCAGCAACGCTGCATAGAGGATCGAAGGAAACCATCCTTTCGGAAAGTAGAGACGTTGCCAAAATGAAAAAAGACAGCATGACTGCTATCTTTCCTCTGTATTGTAAAAATAATTTGCAAAACAAAAACCGGCAACGTCCTACTTTCCCAGGCAGCTTCCCACCAAGTATCATCGGCG
>ERZ857998.3511-NODE-3511-length-12630-cov-3.265447_pt1 | contig 12630 bp, 5 predicted proteins | sample MGYA00519954_ERZ857998 | MGnify/ENA primary metagenome ERZ857998 (study PRJEB31778, sample SAMEA3449424) | human gut metagenome | biome: human gut; feature: human-associated habitat; material: faeces | place: United Kingdom | collected 2010/2012 ...
GACTGCGCTTTTTGTAAAGTAGCGAAAGGTTTGTCAAGCGTGCCCGCATTTGAATCATCACCATTGGTAGCTACAAAATAATTCGTAGCCGAAAGAGACAGGAAACACCCCATAAAAAAAAGACTAATACCTATATGCTTTTTCATTATGCTTATATTTAAAAACCTATTGAAAACTGATTTCCATTTTACTGTTGTTAATGTGCTTCTTTATTACCTGACTCTTATCTTCTACCTCTAAACAAATATTCTGTAACCGGAAGTTTTTTCCAGTTACCGTTTTCATGCCGCTAAATTACAGCTTTCTTTATAGTTTAGAATGTACATGCGTACACAAAGCCTAGAAAATCGTATTTCACCTGAGATTTACATCAAGAATGAACGATAATACATCGTTTCTTTGTTTTTCCGTACGCTATTACATCCTCTATTCTAAAAAGAAAATTAACTTTGTAACCATTAATAATAATGTAGAATCGTAGAAATCAAATATGGAAAATGCACTGCTGATATTCGCATTCTTATCTTTCTATCTCAGTTCAGTACATGCATCTGTCGAGATACGTTCGAACAAACTGACCACCGGTGACGGACTGGCGAATAATTCAATCCGATATATGTTTCAGGACAGCAAGGGATTTATGTGGATGGGAACCGTCAACGGATTAAGCTATTATGACGGCAACTCTTTTGTCAGTATCTACCCGGACCCTAATCTGCCGATTTCATTGGCCGACCCACGCATCCGGAATATGGAAGAAGATTCTAACGGTTTTTTATGGATCGCCACCCTCTCTTCTTTATATAGCTGTTACGATTTAAAACATGGGCGCTTCGTCGATTTCACCGGTTGCGGAGAATACAAACAGAGCTATTCGAAAAAAATCATTGCATCCGACCAGTCTATCTGGTTGTGGGATAACAATAACGGATGCCGTCGTGTCGTCTATCAGGATGGCCAGTTCTCGTCGCAGGCATACAAAAAAGAATTAGGCAACCTATCTTCTGACGAGGTACTGTTTGTCTACGAAAGCAATGACAGCCCCGGACATGTATGGATAGGAACCAAGCAAGGATTATGGAAATACCATGACGGCAAACTGGAAGCAATGGATACACAGGGAGAAAGCTGGGAACATATCTTTTCTTATGACCAATATACCTGCATCATTACCGGAAAAAAAGAAATCTACCGCCACTCTCTTTCCAATAACCGACTGGAGAAAATCGCTTCATTAACCGAACTCGGAGATACAGGTGTAATCACCGGAAGCCTCCGCCTGCAACATCAATGGGTGATGTTTACCGCCACTGGCAGTTACATCCTAGATCCCGTAACGGGAAAGCTGCGCCGGTTCTCCCGCCTGAATATTAAAAACGGTAACGTCACCAGAGACAATAAAGGGAATGCATGGGTACACAACTATACCGGCAACGTATGGTATGTCAATACCAGCACTGGCGACATCAAACATTTTCAGTTTCTTTCATCCGAGCATTTGGGATATATCGATGTAGAACGTTACTCTATCATTCATGATTCACGGGATATCATCTGGATTACGACTTACGGAAACGGACTCTTTGCCTACGATCTGAATACCGGCGATCTGCAGCACTTCACTTTTGAAGTCAGTCACTCCAGCCATATCAATTCCAATTATCTGCAATATATCATTGAAGACCGTTCCGGGGGCATCTGGGTGAGTTCCGAATTCTCCGGATTATCTCATCTGGAGATTCTGAATAAAGGAACGTTACGTATCTATCCGAATGGCGAAGATGCTTCTGACCGCTCCAACACGATACGTATGCTTTTACGTGGCAAAAACGGTAATGTATATATGGCAAACCGCATGGGTACCCTATATGAATATGATGCCGACCTGAAAAATATACTTCGTAGAGAGAAGTTTACACATAACGTATACAGTATGTGCGAAGATAATGAAGGACAGTTATGGTTGGGTATGCGTGGTATAGGATTACGTATCGGGGCTGATCAATGGTACCGATATAACAGTAAGGATAATAACTCCTTATCAAACGACAATGTCTACTTAATCTACCGTGACCGCAAAGGGCGGATGTGGATAGGAACATTTGGCGGAGGATTGAATCTGGCTGTCAAAACAGGCAACAGTTATCAATTCAAGCATTTCTTTCAAGGCAGTTATGGAGAAAAACGGGTACGCGTCATACAGGAAGACCGCAACGGTATGATGTGGGTGGGTACCAACAACGGTATTTATATCTTCCATCCGGACTCACTGATCAACTCCCCCAAGAATTACGTACTTTACAATCATGTCAATGAAACATTCCCCAGCAATGAAATCCGCTGTCTGGTGAATGATCATGAAGGAAATATGTGGATTGGAACAACGGGAGCAGGCTTTGCCATCTGCTATCCGGGAAATGACTACCAACATCTGACTTTCGATTGTTATAGTATTAAAGACGGATTGCCCAACGGAGTCATACAGTCGATTGTTGAAGATCAGGACAACAAAATGTGGATTGCGACCGAATATGGCATTTCCCGCTTCACCCTCGCCACCAAGCAAATAGAGAATTATTATTTTTCTTCACATACACTGGGGAATGTATACTCTGAAAATACGGCTTGCATAAATGCTGACGGAAGATTACTTTTCGGTACGAACTACGGCCTGGTAGTTCTCGATGCCAATAAAGTGGAAAACATGGAAAAACTTGCATCGACCGTATTCACAGGGCTTCACATCAATGGAGCGCATATGTTGCCCGGTATGGATGATTCCCCTCTCAACGAAACCATGTCCTATACAGGGCAGTTAAACTTGAAACATTATCAAAATTCATTTGTCATTGCCTTTTCAACATTCAACTTTTTAAGCGGAGCATCCAAATATTCTTATCGGATGCCTCCATATGATTCGGAATGGAGCATCCCTTCAGCACAAAATTTGGCAACGTACCGTAATCTTCCTCCCGGTAAATACCAGTTGCAAGTGAAAGCCTGCAATGTAGCCGGCGTATGGGGGGAAGAAAGTACTATGGAGATTGTCATAGCTCCTCCTTTCTGGCAGACGACCTGGGCCTATCTGATTTATCTGGTATTCATTGGAATCGTCTGTTATTTCAGTTTCCATATCATACGAAATTTCAACAGATTACGCAATCGCATCGCTGTTGAGAAGCAATTGACCGAATATAAGCTGGAATTCTTCACCAATATATCCCACGAATTCCGTACACCGCTTACTCTGATTCAAGGTGCTCTCAACAAGCTAATCAATATAGAGAATCCTCCCAAAGAGATGCAACGTCCTTTAAAAACCATGGATAAAAGTACTCAGAGAATGTTACGCCTCATCAATCAGCTACTTGAATTCAGAAAGATGCAGAAAAACAAACTGGCCTTATCTTTGGAAGAGACGGACGTCATTGCTTTCCTTTATGAAATCTTCCTGAGTTTCAAGGATACAAGCGAGTCCAAAAACATCGATTTCAGTTTTGAGCCGTCACAACCTGCTTATAAAATGTTTATTGATAAAGGCAATTTAGACAAGGTTACCTACAACCTCCTATCCAATGCTTTCAAGTATACTCCTTCTAACGGAAAGATTATATTCAAAATAGATATTCAGGAAGACAAGCAACAGCTTCGTATACAAGTCATAGATAACGGGATCGGCATACCCAAAGAAAAACGTTCTGAACTGTTCAAGCGTTTCATGCAAAGCAGTTTCTCTCATAGCAGTGTCGGAGTAGGTCTCCACTTGACACACGAACTGGTACAGGTACATAAAGGTAATATCAGTTATGATGAAAATGAGGGAGGCGGTTCTGTCTTTACCGTCCTATTGCCGACTAATTCTGATATCTATCAGGAGAAAGATTTCCTGATTCCCAATCAGTTATTAACCGAAGAAGAGGAACAGCACTCCAAAGATTTCCTCAGAAATGAAACGTCAGAGGATACTTTCCAGCCTCCTGTCGATCCTTTGAACAAACGCAAAGTTTTGATTATAGAAGATGATACTGATATCCGTGAATTCCTAAGAGAAGAAATAGGAGTTTACTTTGAAGTTGAAGTAGCTGCTGACGGAACATCCGGTTTTGAAAAAGCAAGTACGTATGATGCTGATTTAATTGTTTGTGACGTTCTGATGCCGGGAATGAATGGATTTGAAGTGACACGCAAACTTAAAAATGAATTTACCACCAGCCATATCCCCATCATATTACTGACTGCCCTCAATATAGAAGAGAAATATCAGGAAGGAATTGAATCCGGAGCTGATGCGTATATCACGAAGCCATTCAATGTCTCTTTACTACTGGCAAGAATCTTCAAGTTAATCGAGCTACGGGATAAACTGCGCCAAAAATATTCTAACGAACCGGGATTGGCTCATTCCATTATCTGTACCAATGACAAGGATCAGAAGTTCTCGGTAAAGCTGAATGAAGTATTGAATGAGCACATGACCGATACCGATTTTTCGGTCAATGACTTTGCCGGAATAATGGGACTAGGACGTACTGTATTCTATAAAAAAGTACGGGGAGTGACCGGTTATTCTCCTTACGAATATTTACGTGTCATGCGGATGAAAAAGGCTGCTGAAATGTTATTGACAGAAGATCTCACCATAGCCGAAGTCGCCTATAGCGTAGGTATCAACGATCCGTTCTACTTCAGTAAATGTTTCAAGAACCAATTCGGGGTATCTCCATCTGCCTATCGGAAAAAGCTGTCTGAAGATGAAAATGAACCCATAAATGATGCCGACGTATGATCTTACAGGTTTTCCGTACTAATTTAAGGGGTGTTTCTTTCATTGATGTACTTTCTTTGCCAATGAAAAATTAATCATTAAGAAATCATGAGAAACAAACTCTTTCTATTTGTATTTCTGTTTGCAGTGCTGGCTATTGTTGATAGTCACGCTTTCGAACGCAAAAAATACAATTTCAACAGTGAATGGCGTCTGCAAATCGGAGACTTTCCCGAAGCTAAACAATCTCAATTCGACGATAGCCGGTGGAAAGCGGTCACTTTACCGCATGCCTTTAATGAAGATGAAGCCTTCAAAGTGTCCATCGAACAGTTGACGGACACAGTGGTATGGTATCGGAAACACTTTCGGATTCCGGCTTCCGGTAAAAAACAAAAAGTATTCATCGAATTTGAAGGAGTGCGCCAAGCCGGTGACTTCTATTTGAACGGACAATATCTGGGAAAACACGAAAACGGAGTAATGGCGGCAGGCTTCGACCTGACACCTTATATTAAAGAAGGTGACAATGTACTGGCAGTACGTACGGACAATGACTGGATGTATCGCGAAAAAAGTACTAACTCCAAGTTCCAGTGGAACGACCGTAACTTCAACGCAAACTACGGTGGTCTGCCCAAGAATGTATTCTTGTACGTTACAGATGAAGTGTATCAGACTCTTCCTTTATACAGTAATCTGAAAACTACCGGAGTTTATATTTATGCTAAAGACATCGACGTAAAAGGACGCACTGCCACCATCCATGCAGAATCGGAAGTAAAAAACGACAGTCGTGAACCACGCCAATTTAGCTACCAGGTGGTCTTGCTGGATGCTGACGGCAAACAGGTGAAAAGCTTCGAAGGTGAGAAAGTAACCTTACAAGGTGGCGAAACAAGGGTAGTGAAAGCTGCTTCCAAAGTAAATAATCTCCATTTCTGGAGTTGGGGATATGGGTATCTTTATACTGTCCAGACGATTCTAAAAGACAATAAGAATCAAGTCTTTGATGAAGTAAGTACTCGTACAGGTTTCCGCAAAACACGATTTGCAGAAGGCAAAATCTGGTTGAATGATCGTGTGATCCAGATGAAAGGATATGCACAGCGCACCAGTAATGAATGGCCGGCGGTAGGCCTGTCCGTTCCGGCATGGCTTAGTGACTACTCCAATGGCCTGGTAGTAAAAGGCAATGGTAATCTGGTACGCTGGATGCATGTTACCCCATGGAAACAAGACGTAGAGTCCTGCGACCGTGTAGGCCTGATTCAGGCGATGCCGGCAGGAGATTCCGAGAAAGACCGTACAGGACGCCAATGGGATCAGCGTACAGAACTAATGCGCGATGCGATTATCTACAACCGTAATAATCCAAGTATCTTATTTTATGAATGTGGAAACAAAGGTATCAGCAGAGAGCATATGATAGAAATGAAAGCTATCCGCGACCAATACGATCCTTTCGGCGGACGTGCTATTGGTTCTCGTGAAATGCTGGACATTCGTGAAGCTGAATATGGCGGAGAAATGCTTTATATCAACAAGAGCGTGCATCATCCGATGTGGGCTACAGAATATTGTCGTGACGAAGGTCTGAGAAAATATTGGGATGAATACAGTTATCCTTTCCACAAAGAAGGAGACGGACCGTTACATCGTAACCAACCTGCAACAGACTACAATCACAATCAGGACATGCTGGCGATAGCAATGATCCGCTGTTGGTATGATTATTGGCGCGAGCGTCCAGGAACAGGTCGCAGAGTCAGTTCCGGAGGAGCCAAAATCATTTTCTCGGATACCAACACACACCACCGTGGTGAAGAAAACTATCGCAGAAGTGGAGTAACGGACCCTATGCGCATCGAAAAAGATGCTTTCTTTGCACATCAGGTCATGTGGAACGGATGGGTAGATACAGAAGAAGACAATACCTATATCATCGGTCATTGGAACTATCCCGCAAATACAGTAAAACCGGTCTATGTCGTTTCTACAGGTGAAGAAGTAGAACTGTTCCTGAACGGTCAGTCGCTAGGCAAGGGCAAGCGCGAATACAATTTCCTGTTCACCTTTGACAATGTTGCTTTTAAAGCCGGTAAACTGGAAGCTGTCAGCTACAACAAGGCCGGTAAGGAAATAAGCCGCTACGCAGTAAGTACCGTTGGTGAACCTGCCGGACTGAAACTGACAACGATACAAAATCCGGAAGGATTCCACGCGGACGGAGCTGACCTGGCATTAATACAGGTAGAAGTGGTAGATAAAGATGGAAAACGCTGTCCGCTTGACAACCGTACCATTCAATTCGACCTGAAAGGGAATGCCGAATGGCGCGGAGGCATCGCACAAGGAAAAGACAATTATATTCTTAATACCAGTCTCCCTGTGGAATGTGGTATTAACCGTGCTCTTATCCGTAGCACTACCCAAGCCGGCAAGATCACTCTGACCGCTAAAGCAGAAGGGCTCCCCAGCGCTACAATTACATTAGAAACCCTTCCCGTCAAAGTTAGCAACGGATTGAGTACATATTTACCTCAGATGACTCTGAAAGGAAATCTGGATAAAGGTGAAACACCTCTTACCCCATCTTACAAAGACACAAAACGTGATATACGTATTATATCCGCTAAAGCCGGAGCCAACAATGAAACTGTAAACCAAAGCTTCGACGATAATGAAAGAAGCGAATGGATGAATGACGGAAAGCTCAGCACCGCATGGATTACATATACTCTTGAAAAAGAAGCAGAAATAGATGATATCTGTATTAAGTTGAATGGATGGCGTTCACGTAGTTATCCTTTGGAAGTATTTGCCGGCAATACTATGATCTGGAGTGGAGATACGAATAAAAGCCTGGGGTATGTTCATCTTAATGTGGAAAAGCCGGTACGTTCCAAACAAATTACCATCCGTCTGAAAGGTAATACCAGCGATCAGGATGCTTTCGGACAGATCACTGAAGTTGCGGCAAAAGCAGCAAATGATATGGAACTCGAAGCAAAAGCGAACAAGAATAATGCTAATCTGAGAATTATTGAAATAGAGTTTCTGGAAGCAATCAAATAGAATAAAACATTTTCTTTCATAAAAAATCCCATCTCATGTTTTTTCAATTCATGAGATGGGATTTTCAATGATATGACTATTTTTACTTTTACTTCATTATTTCCCTATATTCTTAAAGTCGTAGTCTTCTGTTCATTAATTACCATCCGGCTTTTCATTCTCCGTAAATGAACACAAATTCCATTTGAAAGATTCAAAGCTATCCGGTTGAGCCGGACAAAAGCCTTTATAATCCGGCCGCAGGTATTCCACAATCTCCAGATTAGCCTTTTTCATTCCTTCAATGACACATTTAGCAACTTCATATGCTCCGTAAGTACTAAAATGAGTATTATCTTTAAGAGCTTTAGTCTGTCCCGGGAAAGTTCCTGCCGGATAATGTACGAATGCTTTTGTTGAATTATCTACTCCTAAAGCATTGAAAAGAGTGGCAGTCATACCGTTTAATTCAATCAAAGGTACATTCTCTTTTGCAGCTACCCAACGGACTGCATCAGGATAATCACCATGAGTATTTACAGACTTCCCGTTCTCATCAAAACGACGACGACTTGTCGGAGTCACCAATATCGGATAAGCCCCTTTGGCACGGGCTTCATCAATAAAGATTTTCAGATTGTACGCAAAAGAATAAAATGCGCCTTTTCCGGGTCCCTTTTGTTTTTGATCATTATGCCCAAATTCAACCAACAGATAATCACCTTCCTTGATTTGACTCAATATCTTCACCAGACGTTTCCCACCGATAAATGTATTGGCAGATAGTCCTGACTCTGCATGATTGGCGAAACAAACCTGATCTGTAAAAAAGCGAGGAATCATTTGTCCCCAGCTTGCCCAAGGTTCATTGTCTTGATCGACCACCGTACTGTTACCACAAAGGTATACTGTAGGTACGTTTTCAACCCGTTCTATCACTAAAGAATTCACACGAGGCAAATCACCATTAAACTCCAGTGTCAGCTTATTATCCCAGTTCAATTTCTTCTTTTCCCTCTCTTTTATATTGACTCTTTCTTCTCCGGAGATCACAGGATTACGTTTATTAATAGTAAACGTTTCTGTTTTCATTTCTCCTTTTCTGGTCGAAAGGTTCTCTATAAATAATCTGCGTGATTCACCACGGACTGTTGTACTGGCAGCCTCCTTTTTACTGCCCAAAGTAACTATTACTTTATAATTCCCATCCGGCACATTCAGCGAGAAAAAGAAAGGTCGGTTGCTCTTTCCATCCCAAGCCGGCAATAAGTCATAACCATAACCTCGTTCATTATTAAATAAAGTTTCAGAAGTTACTTTCGTATATCCGTCTTTTACTTTCTTATCAGAAGAAAAGTCAAATTTATAAACTTGCGTTTGCGCCAAAATGCTACTTGCCATCAAAATAGAACTGGCCAGTAAGGTTAATTTCTTCATTTCTGTTATTTCTATTTATTTCTTAATTAGTTTCTTAACTTCTTTAGCATAACGTTTGCCTAAAATGATCTGACTTGCTGCATCAAAATGAGGATCTGTTTCGTCCTTCAACGGAGTGAGTCCTTCGGAAGACACACAAACACTATGAGGCAAAAAAGTGGAAATCTCTTTTATCATGTCATTAAAGGGGGTTGTACCTTCAGGAATATGAGGTTTCTTTGTCCAGTTCCATTGCGCTATTTGCCCAACAACAACTGGTAAATCTGGCATTCCCAGGTCATTACGTAAGTCTGTCATCAACTGAATAATCTTCTCTTTATATGCTTCCGGATGATGGCAATCGGCCTCTCCCTGATGCCAGATAATTGCTTTCAATGTACCATATTTCATTGCTTCTTTTGCACGTCGTATTGCTTCATCATAATATCCGCCGGACTGTTTAGCATCCTTACCCCATGAACGAATCGAAGATCCGCCTCGTGCATTGACAATTAAGCCTACCGGATGTTTTTTAGAAGCCATTGCCTTGGCAAATCCATATGCAGGTCCTAACTGTTGCCAGCTAAGTCCTTTTCCTATCGTAGAATAGCGATTCATTGGATTCACTGCGGGTTCGAACTTATCATCTGCATTCAGCAGATATACATTTTGTAGAGTATCCATTACTTCCGGTGATAATTTCCCTCTCCCTGCCATATTCGACTGTCCAATGCAAAGATACAAATCCAAAGTCTTCAACGGTTTCTCAGCGTGTGCTTCCGATCTTCCCCATACTAGCGCACATAAAAGGAATAGCCCACATAGATAATTTGTTTTCATTATTTTATTGATTTTATTATTAGATTTATTATTCAAATCACAGATTGGCAACTGCATAAGATACTCCTTTTTCTTCTGTTATCTTAATCTTTTTATTCACAAGAATCGGTTTCGGTCCATACTGACCGGAACGTACCAACACTGTACATGTTCCTTTTACCGGAATCACTTTCAAAGCTTCATCTAACGTAAAAAAGTCCCCGCTTCCATCTGTAGCAACAACATAATCATAATGCCTAATTTCTTTCCCCAAAGCCGGAATCTTTCTACCGACCTCATCAATAGTCAACGAGGTCATCGTTCTGGCTCCTTTAATATTCAGATGAGTATCATCTTTACGCTTTCCAACCCACATAAAAAGTTTCTTGGATTTTTCCGGCCCCATCTGCTTTACTAAATCATGAGTAATCTTATGCATGTCTATAAAGATAACTCCCATCTCTTCAGCGATTCGTTTCGGAGACAGTAAATAATCTCCATGAGTATCTATTAAAGAATCAGTATATTGCCCATTTTCGTTACAATAAAATTTACGACGCACCATAGAATTAAAAAGCACAGGAATGCCTCCTTTTGAACGTGTTTCAGAAACAAACTTCCTTAGATTGTCATCAAAAGTAGTACCTGGATCCGTATGAAGTTTCGGGTCTTCTTTCTCATCATTATGCCCAAACTGAATAAAGACATAATCTCCCGGCTGAATCCTCTCCAAAACTCTTATCCATCGTTTTTCATTAATGAAACTTTTCGTACTTCGCCCACTAGCTGCATGATTATCGACAATCACTTTGTCTGTAAAGCAACCACCAAGCATCATTCCCCATCCCCTCTCTTTATTACTTTTATTTTGAAGAGATCTGTTAGCCATGGTCGAGTCACCAATCATAAAGATAGTAACTGGCTTATTGTCTATAAATGAAAAGGCAGAAAATAAAATTATTGCTATCAACAGTACTTTTGTTTTCATTGCTATTATATTTCAGGTTAAACTTAGAATGACACAGCAAAGATAGTCAGGAAAGCAATCTAATCAATGTATATACTTACTAAATAGATGTAAATTCGTACCCCCCCTAATTGAAATGAATTTTAATAGTTCCTCCATAAGGATTAAAGTCAAACATAACTTTATTCCCATTTATATACACAGGTAATTCTTTCCTGCCTTGCTTCACCAGAATTCCATTCATAGTTTCCCCTTGAATCACCATCGTCAATGGCTCAGCAAACAGTTTTCTATCTAATTTCAACTTGGGAGTAATTGTCATACCATTCTTTTTATTAGAGACTTTCAATTGTATCTCCTCCCTTTCTTTGATATAAGATGCCACTTCACAGAAGGTACCTACCCAAATCTGATCTTCCATACTTTTCACTTTATCCAAATGTTTCCAAAATAAAGAAGGCGATTTGAAAGCATCATATCCATAATTAATGCCGTGCGTCATACCTACTCCCCAATCTTCCGCTTTCATCAAATCCTTCAACCATTTGTCAAACCGTTCGGGAGTTGACTTTCCTCCGATTGAAATTTGTTTAGTACGTGTAGCGACCCTGCCTTTAGAAGCCATACTGACTATTTCTTCTGTCTTATAATTATATGGGTAACAATAGGTACGAGGTACAATGCCAATATTAGCATAAATAGCACTATCATTCTTTTCTATCTCCGATTTAACTTGCTCTATAGTCAATCGTTTGGCATTCTTATGTGCCCAGCTATGGCTGGAAACCTCATGTCCTTTCTTTGACATTTCACGCAACTCATCCCAAGTCATTCGAGGTACCTTTGCAGATGCACCTTGTTCCGTATAATAGCCGCATACCCAGAAAGTACCTCTAAAACCACGTTTCTCCAACTCAGGGGCAGCTACAGTTGAATGTTCTGCCAACCCATCATCAAATGTATAACTGATAGCACAAGCTCTGTCTCCTTTATATTTGGCGACATATACATGAGGATCATCCGAAAGAGTCTTTTTAATTTGTTCATATACCTGTTTACCCATATACTCGGCAGAAACCTGATTAAAATGAAGTTTATCTCCCATTAGTTCCGCTTCCGACATATCAATCAGATAAGCGTTCTTATCTTCTTTTGCATAGCGACGCATTCCTTCCTCAACATCACTATTATACCGTTTGTTTTTCCTGGATACGGTACCAAATATAAATGGAAGTTCAGAGTAATCTTTTCCGGTTTTCTCTGTCAGGTGGTTACGCACATAGGAAACTACTCCTTTCAGATTCTGATAATATTCTTTTCCGTGCTCATAATCACTTTCTCCCTGATGCCAAACGAAAGCATCAATCTGATAACCTTGCTTTAGTTTGGAAAGTGTCTGATCAATACTCGCATCAATATTGGCAATCAAAGAAAGTAATAAAGATTTTCCTTTCTCACTGGTAGCTGTATTCTCTGCCAACCATTTCGGGTCGGCAGACCAGTAAGTTCCCCGAAAAGGAGTAGTAACAGGAGCAGCTATGGCAGTGCCACCGATAGCCCACTTGATAACATAAAAATCTTCCTGAAACAACTGTTCCAACCAATA
>ERZ857998.3512-NODE-3512-length-12624-cov-3.024027_pt1 | contig 12624 bp, 9 predicted proteins | sample MGYA00519954_ERZ857998 | MGnify/ENA primary metagenome ERZ857998 (study PRJEB31778, sample SAMEA3449424) | human gut metagenome | biome: human gut; feature: human-associated habitat; material: faeces | place: United Kingdom | collected 2010/2012 ...
ACTTCGTGGGCAATCATGCGGATCACTTTCTCGTAGGCTTTCTTCTCTGCCTTCATCACTTCGTCCGTCAGACTTTCTATCAGGAAGAAGGGGTGCTGAAATCCACGGTCAATAAAAGAGGAATGCGTACACCTATAAATATTCGAATCATTCAGACGGACGGTAGCCGTTTCTCCTTTCGGTACGTTTGCCAACTCGGCGGCAAGCGGAGAATCTATCTCGTTCATCTTTTTACCCAGAACATCTTCCTGACGGACACCCAGCATTTTCTGCGCCATCGGGTTCAGCTCGGAAAGGTCCTCGTCCAATGTGGTGAGGATGACTCCCATCGGAGAGGCTTTAATCAGCAGGTCAAGGAAGTTATTCTGTTCACGGAGACGGAGACGTTCATTCTTTAGTTGCTCCATCATCCGGTTGAAGACGTTCACAATACGGTCAGCTTCATATTGCCCCACGGGACTTAACCGGCTGCTGAAATCCTGTTCGCGCAACAGTTCCATACCGCTTCCGATAGAGTTCAGCGGTTTCACAATCTTACGATAGAAAAACGGGAGATAACACAGGATAAAAAGGACCAACCCCTCTCCTATATAGAAATAGATCATATTCAACCGGCTTGAAAGGAAAAGCAATCCACCCCCCAAGACCAAAAGCAGGAAAACGAGTATACCAAAGAATCCTTTTATACGCATAATAATAGTAACATCTATCTGCTAAACACTGATTCCAAACTTCTCCAGACGACGGTAAAGGGCGGCACGACTGATGCCAAGCGCTGTAGCTACCTGACTCAGATTTCCCTTATGACGCTCCAAAGCCTGCAAAATCGTCTGCCGTTCTATTTCATCCAGAGTCATACCAGCAAAGGATGCGCCTTCGGCGACTTTCTGATCTTCGTAACGGATATACTGAGCATCAAAGTCGGCGGCATCAAGCGTCGACTTTCCATTGACCAGAATCGTACGTTCTACTAGATTCTTCAATTCACGAATATTTCCCGGATAAGGTAAGCGACTCAGAAACTGCAAGGCATCCGCCGAAAATTCGGTGCGAGGAAAACCGTTGGCCTCTGCCTGACGATCGGCAAAGTGACGTGCCAGCAAGGGAATATCCTCCCGACGCTCACGCAAAGCCGGCAGTCTGACGGTAATCAGATTAATACGATAAAACAAATCTTCGCGGAAAGTACGTTCGCCCACCATCTTACGCAAATCGGCATTGGTAGCGGAGACGACACGAATATCCGTCTTACGGGGACGGCTGTCTCCCAATACTTCAAACGTCTGATCTTGTAACACCCGCAAGAGCTTCACTTGACAGGAAGGGTCGAGATCACCGATCTCGTCCAGAAAGATGGTTCCTTTATTCGCCATCTCAAAGCGTCCGATACGGTCGGAGGAAGCATCCGTAAAAGCTCCTTTCTTATGGCCGAACATTTCACTTTCGAACAGACTTTGGGAGATTCCTCCCAAGTTCACCTTGACAAAAGGCTGTTTGGCACGCTGGCTGTTGATGTGTATCGCCTCGGCTATCAGTTCCTTGCCCGTCCCACTTTCTCCGGTGATCAGTACAGAAGCATTCGTCTTTGCTATACGGGCAATGGTATTCAGTACTTCTGTCAGTCCCTGACTACGGCCGATGATATGACGACGGTCGAAAGCGTCATTCTGTTCCTGCGTTGTCTCTTTGGGAGAGCCTGCCAGTTCCAAAGCCGTCTCGATACGCTGCAATAATGCCGCATTATTCCAAGGTTTGGTGATAAAATCGAAAGCTCCTGCCTGCATACCTTGCACGGCAAGCTGTATGCTTCCCCAGGCGGTCATCAGTATCACCGGAGTTTCCGGACGGAATATTTTCACTTGCCTGAGCAAAGTCAGCCCTTCTTCACCTGTAGTAGAAAGGGTGAAGTTCATATCCATTAAGATTAAATCCGGTGCTACGGAACGCACCACCTCCATAGCTTCCCGGGGACCGGAAACCGTTTGTGCTTCATATCCAGCCCGCTTCAACATAAAACTGAGTGAAGAGCGTACCGCACTGTCGTCGTCTATTATTAAAATCATAGTTTAAATTACTTGTGACAAAGATATTGTAAATACTCAATACAAGCAACAAATAGCCCGATTAATCCCTATTGTCGCACTATTTCATCAAAATCTGCTTCCAACTCCGTGTTAGCCTGGAAATCCCAGAGAGTCAGACTACGGATCTGATAAAAGTAATACCAGTAATAATAAAGTTCGGAGATGTGTTTCCGGCGTGCCTCGTCTTTGGCGTTCTGGGCATCATTCAAATCCAGTGTATTGATTTTACCAATCAGGAAGGTTTCAATACTGGTTTTGTAACGTTGCTGAGCTATGCCATCCGCCTCTTTGGCTATCTCCAATTGCTGTGCCTGATTATTGAAATGCTCTACCAGCAAGAATATGTCCTGGTTGAAGTTGATCTGTTCCTGCCGTATCTTCGAAAGTACTACATCCCGATTGCTTTTCGCTACCCGTACCTTTCCGCGTCTCTTTCCCCAGTCCAGAATCGGAATCTGAACGCCTACCTGCACAATCTGATTATCCTGCAAGTTCCTGTAGACACTGGAAAGTTCACGACTCTCTCCCGTATATCCTACACTGGCAAACAAATTAATGCTACGCAGATTACCACGTGCCGTAGCTACCGCATAATCGGCCTCCAACTGACGGCGACGAATATTCTGGGCAAAAGAATTACGTTCCAGCGCTTTATTCAAAACCATATTATATTCCATTTTACCACAATCTACCGACTCGGGAACGACAGGACGGAGGATTTCATCCTCTCCCACTCCCAGAAAGGCACGAAGCTGGAACATCTTGGCATTCAGATCACTTTCGGCTTCGGTCAACGCAGCCTTTGCATTCAATGCTGAAAGTTTTAACTGGAGAAGTTCATTTTCCGAAATCTGTCCCATCTTGCGTTTAGCTATAGCCACTTCGTAAAGCTGATTGGCATTCGTCAAGTTCTGACGGGCGGTTCCAAGAGTCTCCTTCGCCAACAGCAGATCAAAATAATAGGTAATAGCCCGCATCGTCACTTCTTCGGTAGCTGTGATAAATTCCGCTTTCGCTTCGGCATATCGCACAGGTTCTATACGCCTGTTCCACTTCACATTATTCACACCAAGAATAGGTTGGGTCAGTTTTAAAGTAACAGGAACGGACATCAGATGGCGATCACCGCTATTACCCAGTTGCTTTAGGTAGTCGAGGGAAGAGGTTAGTGAAAGTTGTCCACCGGTAAGCCAGATATTCTGGTCGATGGAAAGCTCACCGGAAAGCCCCAAGGCGCTGTTACGGACAAAGCTGTAAGAACCGTCCGGATTCTGATAGGAGCCGTAAGATTTATTGTAATTAGGCAGTGTTCCTTTCAGATTGATTTCCGGAAGAAGATCGGCACGGAATGTGCGATATTCCCAATAAGATGTTTTCAACTCATTTAAGGCAACGGCAGCGTCAACAGACTGCATACGCGCCATAGCGATAGCTTCGTTCAAGGTGATTTCCCTCTCTTTCTGTGCCGACACTGCCAAAGGCAGACAGATTGCAGCCAGAACAAACAATATACTTTTCTTTTTCATTGTACACGGTATTTTCCAGTCAGATAGAATCAAACCATGTGCCAAAAGAATAATACATTTACTATCAATCGGTTAGAGAAATGTATCAGTGTTCATTTTCGGACACTATGCACAGAAATGAACGTTCAGTCTTATTCGCAGAAATTCGGGATACGTACAGTAAAGCGAGTTCCCCTGCCTACTTCGGAAGTCACAAAGATCGTTCCTCTCAGACGTTCGACAATCGTCTGGCAGATACTCAATCCAAGACCGGCTCCCTGTGTAAAGTTGTCCACCTTATAGAATCGTTCGAAGATATGACGGATACCTTCTTCGGAAATGCCAACTCCCGTATCTTCCACAAAGATTCGGGTATATTCGGGATCTTCATCTTCCTCATATCCGAAAGTAATGGAACCGTAAGTCGTAAACTTGGCAGCATTATTGATCAGATTATTGACGACTTGTTGGAGACGGACATTATCTGTCACCAGGTATTTTTTCTCATTATCGGGCATACGAAGCAACAGTTCCACTCTCGGAGGCATATTCAGTTGTTGAGAATCATGCACTGTCTTCAGCAGCAGAGGCAAATTATGATTGGCAAACATAAATTCCATTGTTCCTGACTCGATACGCGACAGATCGAGAATATCATTAATCAATGCAAGTAACAATCCGCAATTCTTATTGATCGTTGCTATAAATTGCCCTATTTCCTCTTCTGTAAAGCCGCTTGTATCGCTCAACAAGTCGGAGAAACCGACAATAGCATTCAGTGGTGTACGGATCTCATGACTCATATTGGCAAGGAAAGCAGATTTCAGTTTGTCAGCCTGAAGTGCCTTATCACGCGCCTCCCTCATTTCCTGTTCTGCTGTCTTATAACGTTGGATACTTTGGCATACACCTAATATATTATATAGCGAATCTCTCGTCAGACCGGAAATAACAGAGGAACGGTATTCCCACCATTCATATTCTCCATTGGCATTGCGCTGACGGAAATTCAAACGGGTATTGGTTTCTTTTCCCGCCAATGTTTTATCAAAGAGAATACGCATTTCCTTCAAATCCTCCGGATAAACCATACGATCCATTTCGTCGCGGGTGATGGAAGTAATCGACTCATCATAACCAAAACGAACAAGAAAACCTTGCGGAAAGATGAAACTATTACTCTCCACATCAAACTGCCAAGGGTAAATAGAACTTTCCTCCACGGCCATGTCAAAGAAACGTTTCTGCATTTCTTCATCCGATACGTTGCGTGCCGAAAGTGCCATACCGGTAATCTGCCCGCCTGAATGAATCGGAACAACTTCCCCGGAAACCGGGAAATAATGTTCGCTATGTACTTCTTTCATAAAAGCCCCATCGGGAATAATGACACTCTGCCCAGTCTCTCCCACCTTCTTCAATATCTTGTAAAGGATATCCTGACCGTTATAGTATATTTTGAAAATACTGCCCGCCATCATTCCTTCATAATTCCGTCCGCCCGATTCTGAGGGTAAATGAAGGATCTTCAGCAGAGAACGGTTGGTAAAGTGAATATGAAGATCAGTATCATATGTGATCACACCGTCGCGTATGGAATGGAAGATATTATCAAACTCATTCCGCTGTTCCACCAGTTTATTCTGCACCAACAAGCGGGTCTGGGCATGTATCCGTCGCTTAGCTTCACGACGGTTGACACGAATGAGCCACACGATAGAGACGATCAACAATGCCAGGATAGATGGATAAAGAAGAATAAACAATAATTTATATCTTTCCCAATACGGCTGATTAACAACACTGCCACTGGAGGAAACCTTATCCGGGTCTATATGAAAGAAGTCCAGCTGTTTATAATCGTAAATAAATCCCTGTTCCGTCTCCGTCACACCCAGTTTCAAGGGAGATTCCCCCTTCAACACTCGCGATGCCTTCTTTGCAGCAGACATCGCAGAGGTATAGGCGTCTGCGTCATATGCCGCAAATACACCGTTCATCAGCCCCACATTCTGACTGGAGAAGACCGGTGCTTTGGAGTTCTTGCCTACAAACGAAAGGAACGGTGACCATTTGGGAGCAACCACAACCCGAGCATAACTATTACGGGGATAACAGATAGCCGCAATAATATGATTGGTTGATTCATGCTGGGTATTGTAGAGTTTCATCTTGTAATCCGGATTCTCTTCCTGAAAAAGCTGCCATTCTTGTTTGAAGTCCTCACGTCCCTTATTACTCAGAAAACTGTTGTCAATCACACATATCACTTCTTTCCGTTGGGGAAATACCTTTTGTGCCTGCTTTAAGATCACATAAAAATCGGGATTAGCGGTGAATCCGCATACATTGGGAAGACTCGCTATAAGTTCCTTATCGGGATATTTGATTCCGAAAAACACAACCGGAACCTGGTAAGGCAACGAATCGCCGGAAGAGAAAAGAGTGTAAAAAGCCTCATCGCTGGCTGTGATAATCATATCCGTCTTTCTGTCACGGGCACGCTGACAAAAACGCTGCATAATCACTTTCTCCGAACTGAATGACCAAAAATCGGCATCCAAATATTCAGTAGTAATATTTACTTTCAGTCCATTCTCTTTGAATCCCTTGGTCAGCCCCTCATTCAGGTCGTTATGCCAAGGGGTTTGCGAGGTATAAGATTGAATAAAAAGTATGTTGTATGTATGTTCTGCTGCCGCCGCCCGGGCAAAAACAACGAAGAACAAAACAACAAACAAACAGTAATATTGTCGGTTCATAAGCAAAAAAACAGCATTGTTTTCAACATTTTGCCTACAAAGATAAGTTATTATATTGAAAACAATGCAAATAGCTTCAGTTTTTTATTCCTCGCGTAAGGCTTCTGCCGGCTGTATACGGATCGCCTGCCGGGCGGGGAACCAAATGCCTATGAGTATCATCAAAGCCATCAAAAGACTTGTCACACAAAAAGTGATAAGAAAACGAATGATACTCCACTCTATACCACCTTCCGTCAGTTCCAGATAACCTATATTATAACAAATAATTGCAGCAGGCAAAGCAGCCAGTGCCAGTAGCAACAAGCCTTCTTTATTAAGACGATGCCAGAGTCCCATGCGGGTGGAACCGACTGCGACACGAAGTCCGAGTTCTCCACGACGATGCTGGGTACGAAACCAGAATGTACCGACTATTCCCAACAGGATATTCACCAACAAAAAGCCCATCATCCAAAACCGCGTCTGCATCTGATTGACATTGGTACGATTATAATCCTCACGTATCATCTCGTAATCGTGTACCTTCAGTATAAAAAGATTTCCCACACTGAACTGGGTATCCGACTGTTCCATCAGACGCTCCGGAAAGCCGGGAGCCGTATTCGGCTTTACACGCAGGCAAACTTCCGTATTGAGCGGATACAGGTCATCATTAATCTCGGCCAATTGTGCTTCCGTAAGAGGAATAGCCATATAGCGATCGCTGTAATTTGGCCAAAAATCATTGTAACGTACCTTAGTCGATACGGCAGCTATTTTATAAACGTCTGTAGAATCATCCACATTCACGACTTCTTTTCCCAACAACGTACGGTCACCCTTATAACCGTCAGGCCATATATTCTCGCTGAGAACCGCATTTCCGTTTTTTATAGCCTGCATTAAAGGCTGATATCCCTGTCCATCCGCACTTTGATAACGGAACACCTGAAAAAACTCCGGTGTTACCGGACGTCTCAACGGACTGCGCACCAGCGTATCAAGGCGAAAACGGATGCCGGAATTACTTCCTATATACGGACGTGCATTCACTGATATCGAGACAGCCTCTACTTCCGGCAAGCGACGGAGTCGGTTAGTCAGTTCAACAATGTCCTGTCCCGTCGTCGTTTCCTTCTGCCCTTTCGGAATATAAGAATCACTCTTATTGTTTTTCAGACTGAGTTCCAGATAGTAAGTATTGGTAATGTCATATCCCAGCGGTTCGTAATAAGTACGCGCTGTTGCATACGTCCAATCGACAATATACCACAACACCACGAAAACAATCAGCAATTCTGCCCACAGCCACCCGTTCGAGCGACGTTCGTTCCATATTTGTTTTAACAGTTGCATCTTCTTAAAAATTAGTTTGTTGAATGTTTCGGTTATCTCTCATTGATGGCATCCACAATATTTGTCCGTGTCACTCTCCATGCCGGAATGGCAGCACTCAATAAATTAAGTGCAAAGCAGGCAAAAAATGCGAGCAAGAACACAACCGGGTCAAACAGCAGATCCATACACATGGTCCGCAAATCCGTCACACCATTACCCATAAAGTCAATGGAAAACAGCATACTTCCCAAAAAGAAAGTTGCGCCATAACTCAGAATTAATCCGAGCACTCCACCCAACAGTGAATAAAGCATATTCTCAGAAAGTACCTGTATCATCAGTTCGCGTCTGGGCGCACCGAAAGCTTTTCGAACACCGATTTCAGAAAGGCGTTTGCGCATACGCGACAATGTCAGTCCGGAAAGGTTGACAGCAGGTACGATCAACAAAATGATTAACGTTATTATATACTGACGGACAGCCTGCTTCACAGCCGGAGGATTATTGGCTGAATATCGTTGCGCCGCCACAAAATAAGTATCCGGCTGGTCACGATAAAGCAATTCATAATCCGGATAACCTTCCATATATCTGTCCCTGAGACGTTCAGCTTCCATACGGATTGCCGGAAAGTCATCCTGAGATTTAGCCAGAATGTAGACACTCACCATTCCCATAATTCCATATTCACCCCAACTGGCGGTAAACGCATCTGTTGAACTTAAAGGAATCCAAATCTGGGCATAAGCATACCGTGCCAGTTTGGATACGGGACGCACAACTCCACAAATCATATAAGCGGAGTGATTTAAAAGGAATGTTTTTCCGACTACATCCGATGTTCCGAACAATTGCCGGGCTATATCCTCAGATATTACTGCTTTGGTTGCACCAGCATCAAAAGTAGCCTTATCAAACGGATATCCCGAAAGGAAATCGAACTTAAATACTTTCCAGAAATCATCATCCACCTGCAATACGCTGCAACTAACCTTCTCTCCCGCTGGCTTGGCAGCCAGCATCGTTTCCGAGAAACTGCTGGTTATAGTAACTGCTTCAGGGGCAGCCATTTCTTTAAAACAGGCTTTCGCTGTCTTATAAGAAACAGGTCCGTTACTCTGCCAGTTCTCGTTTGTTTTATACTGAAATCCCGCATACCTGAAAATCAACATACGGTCACGATAGCTTTCCGGAGCAAAGGGTGCAATAGTAGCACGCAATGTGATCACAATCACCATAATCATAGCAATAGCCAATGCCGTACCTATGATAGAGATAGAAGAAAGTAACTTATTCTCCTTCAACAGGTGAAATGCTTGTTTGAAATAGAGTTTTATCATTGTAATCTCATTATCTTCTCATTCATTTTCATACTTATCAGAATCCCCAGCCTTTCGTGCTCACATCCGGGCATTTCAGGCCTTTATGATTGATTCTGCCTACTCCGTCACGCTTCAGAGAAGCTCTGTCTGCCTTGCCGGACAATTTGATATTTCCGACTCCATCCACTTTGGCTTTCACAGTATTGCAGTTTACATTGACATTCATATTCCCGACCCCGTCTACCATTAATTCCAACTCATCACAATGGAGCTTTTTCACCTCACAGTTTCCCACTCCATCGAGTTTGAAAGTTATATTTTTCAGTTTCAGGGTTTCTTTAGCATTGAAGTTGCCGACACCATCGATCTTTACACTCTTCAAATCAGGGGCTGTGATATAGAACGTCAGGTTCTTAACGTTTTTTACATTCTTCTGCTTATATTCGATAACCAATGTTTCTCCTTTTACCGTTACTTTTGTTTTATCGACATATTCAAAAGGACCTTCCATCCGACAGGAATAAGTATCGGACTGAGTGAAAATAATGTTACCTACCGACCGCAGATTGATAGCGGAAAATTCGCCTACTTTACAATCTTCACTCACATTTTGTGCCCAAAGCGGGCAAAGGGCTACACTTAATAATACCGCAACAGCAGTTATAAAAATATTCTTTGTCATGATTAGCTTTTTTAGAGTTTAAAAGGGGATTACTGTACCTGACGGCCATCGAAGAAACGGATAGTTCTTGAAGTCTGTTTCGCCTGTTCTTCATTATGCGTCACCATAACGATAGTTCGGCCGTCTTCCTTATTCAGCCGATGGAGAAGTTCCATGACTTCGGCACCCATCTTAGAATCCAGATTACCGGTAGGTTCATCGGCCAGAATTATCTCCGGATGACCGATAATTGCACGCGCTATGGCCACACGCTGACACTGACCACCGGAAAGCTGCGTCGGAAAGTGATTCATACGATGACTCAATCCGACTTTTTCCAGTACCTCCTTCGCCAAACGCTTGCGTTCACCGCTGCCGATACGACGATAGAGTAACGGTAACTCAACGTTATCCATCACATTGAGTGAATTAATCAGATGGAAAGACTGGAATACAAAGCCCAGTGTTTTGTTACGGAAAGCCGCCAGTTGCTTATCTTTCATTCCCTCAGTGTGCGTACCGTTAATTTCAACAGTTCCTGTTGTGGGTGCATCAAGCAGTCCCATAATATTCAACAAAGTAGATTTGCCACATCCGGACGGCCCCATAATGCTTAGAAATTCTCCGCGGTCTACGGTCAGATTCACGTTTTCCAGTGCTACCGTTTCAATCTCGTCCGTACGGTAAATCTTAGAGAGAGAAGTCAATGTTATCATAACTATAAGTATTTAATTTAGATCGTTTTTATCTCATTTTCAGCTTATTCTTGTTCTTATAAGAGCTCATATCACTGACTACCACTACATCTCCCGGTTGTAAGCCACTCACCACTTCCACATATTCAAAGTTGGAATCGCCCAGCTGTACTTTACGTTTCACCAGTTCGTCATCAGATGTCCGGACAAAAAGATCATACTCACCACGTCCCACATAGAAAGAAGCGTTTGCCATCCGCATCACATCTTCCTTTACGGCATTCATCACATAAACGTCCGTTTTCAGTCCCGAACGTAAACGGTGGTTATTATCGTCTTTCAACTGCACTGTAAAAGAAATGACTCCGTTTTTAGACAGGGGTGTCACACTGCTGACCGTTCCTTCCAGTTTGTCATTGCCTATCTTTACAACCGCTTTTCCTCCGGCAGCTACCCGGTCACCGTAGGTATCGGCTATTTCACCTTCTACCTTAAAATGACTTAAGTCTGAGATGATGGCCACCTGTCCGCCTTGCGAAATCTGAGCACCGATCTGATTATTAATGTAGGTAAGAATCGCTTTACGCGGAGACCGAATCTGGGCATCGTCCAGTGTACGCTTCATTTCGGCAAGACTTTTACGGAAGATATTGAAATCCAGTTCCTGCACTTTCAGTTCGGCAGCCGCTACTTCTTTTTCGTTCTTATATTGTTGTTGGAGCTGTTCGTATTCCAGCTGTGCTACGTTATAGCTCAATTCTGCCTGACGCACTTTATCTGTTGTTCCCGCTCCCAGACTGTCCAGATAGTGTTCGTTCCGAAGTTCCACTTTCATGCGGCTCAATTTCATGGCAGAGACCTTAATCTGCATCGCCATATCGGAAAGTTTCGTCTGATTATTGACGCGAAGCTGATCCAGCTTATAGCGGCGCATCTGTTCTTCGTCAAGCAGTTTTTTATATTCCGTTTCCGTGCTCTGAAGGTCGAGTTTCAGAATCGGAGTGCCGATTTCCACACTATCCCCTCCTTTTCTGTATACCTCAACGATACGACTGTTAATGGGAGAATTGATGATTTCTTCAAATGCAGGGACTACCTTACCGGAGGCGCTGACACTAACTTCAATCATTCCCTTATCAACTGTAGAAAGTACCAGATCCTTCTTTTCCACTCCTGTCCGCATGACAGATATAAGTACGCCGATAACAACTATACCGGCCACTCCTATCGATGAATAACGGATGATCTTTTTATTGCGTTCTTTGTTACGCACTTCTTTGGGTATTTCTCTGTCCATATCTAAGTATTTACAATTTCACTTTCAGTTGTTTTACCTTTTATTATACCAAATCTATGCCAAAAGCATAATCAACTGATTAACAGAGAATAATAAAAAAGAGAAGGTGTCCGATATCGGACACCTTGTACGAATTTACCGTTCAAAAAAACATGGTGTCACTATACTGTTGTTATAGTGTCACTATCTCCTTGTAATGGTGTCACTATACCGACCGGATAGTGACACCATCGCAAAACGGTGCTATACTATTTCTTTTGAGTTTGGTTGCGGTTCTTGTTTGGCCGGTTGCGGCTCCTGCATGAGGTCTTTCCCCCAATGAGTAGTTGCCTCAATTGCTTCCCGGTCACGGATCTCTTTCGCCTTGCGGGCATAGACAATCATTCTCATGGACTGATCATAGGTGAAGTAATTCCATACCCAGTTCAACAACACCACTACTTTATTGCGTACTCCCAAAATAGAGCGCAGATGCACTACCAGCCACATTACCCAGGCAAACCATCCCTGCATCTTCACCTTGCTGAATTCCGCCACAGCACGATTACGCCCGACAGTCGCCATCGACCCCAAGTTACGATAATGAAAAGGCTTCATCTCTTTTCCTTTTTCCTCTTGAATCGTTCACAAAAAAGTTCTATACTAAAAAAGTAAATATTTTTCGTGCACAGAAAGGAGCGATGTTTATGCCAGGACCAGCAAGAGGCCCCGGAATGGGCAGAAGAGGCGGACCCGGAGGTCCACATATGGGCGGAAGAGGCAGACCGGGCATGGGTCCACGGCCAGGAGGTCCCATTCCTCCACCCCCTCCGCCGCGACGGTTTGGCGGCTTTTATCGGAGGCCCTATCCCCGCGGCGGGTGTCTTGGATGCATGACCATGCTGATGATTCCCGCCGTCCTGGTGGTGGCCATCCTGGTTCTTCTTCACGTATGCGCAGGAATCCGGAAATAAGTCCGAGGCGGAAATTGAAAAGTGG
>ERZ857998.3516-NODE-3516-length-12611-cov-8.120102_pt1 | contig 12611 bp, 11 predicted proteins | sample MGYA00519954_ERZ857998 | MGnify/ENA primary metagenome ERZ857998 (study PRJEB31778, sample SAMEA3449424) | human gut metagenome | biome: human gut; feature: human-associated habitat; material: faeces | place: United Kingdom | collected 2010/2012 ...
GCGCGTTTGCCGCCGTAGCCGCGGCGTCGGGTTCGGCGGCATCGGGCGCGGGGGTCGTGCCGGTCTCGCCGTTCGTTTCGCGCTCGGCCATCGCGGCCTCTACGAGCCGGAGCGTCTCTTCCGCGCTCTCTCCGGCGCGCCTGTCCTCGGCGCGGTTATGGGAAAACAGGAGCAGTGCGGCGATCACCAGCACTGCTCCCGCTGTCAATAAGACGATCCCGATTTTTTTAGGCTTCGTCATGCTTCTTTTTCTTCGTGAGCACAACAACGCCGCCCGCGATCAGCAGCACGCCCAGCGCGCCGAACACGGCGACGGGCCAGTTGAGCTGACCGGTGGGGATGAGGGGCTTTTCGTTGTTGAAGCCCTCGACCGTGAACACCCAGTCCACTTCGCCGACGCGGTAGGCATACTCGTTGCCGAGCCCGGCGGGAACCGTGAGCACCGCTTCAAGCTTTGCGCTCTTGCCCTTGGCGAAGGTGCCGAGAAGGACGTTATCAGTGAGCTGCGCGGTCTCGTCCGGGGAAGCGGAGAAGATGCTCTGCTTCGTGCCGTCCGCGTTCACGAGATAGACCTCCATCGTGAGCTTGGAGAGGAAGTCCGCCATGGTGACGACGGTCTCGTCACGCTCGCCGTTGATGTTGGCCTGATCGTGGCCGTCCTCGTTCTCGAAGGGCTCGCTGTAGGTGAGCGGGTTGCCCTCTTCGTTGTGGGCCTCGGCGCGGATGTAGAGCTTCACATAGTCAAAGCCGCTGACGTTGTTTTTGATCGTGATGTCCTCGGTCAGCTCGTCGCCGGGCATGACGTTTTTGAAGTTGCCAAAAAGGTCTGTGTCCGTGTAGCCGCTGCCGGTGGTCTCGATCACGAGACCGTTGGTACCCTGACGGCTCACCACGGCGTCGGCGGCGAGAGCCGGGACGGTCAGCGCCGCAAGCGCGGCGATGACCATCACGAGGGAGAGGAGCTTCTTCATCGATTTTTTCATGTCGTTACTCCCTCCTTAGTTACTGCTGACAGGCGTTACGCCCCATGCTTCCTGAACGGCCTTGGCCGGAGTGCTCTGCACCGCCGTCGCCAGAATTTCTACCGACAGGATGTACTCCGCATTTTCCGGATACACCACCGAGCAGTTGACAAGACTGCCGTCCGTGAGGCCTCCGGGCGTTACGGGTGTCAGATAGTAGAAATATCCATCCGTACCCTTCGTCCACGCGTTGTTCGGATTCTCACTGATTGAGAGTTCGTAGCCGTTCGGGATGGTTCCCTGCGGGACGGGGGCGATGCTCCCGTCCTTGTTGAGCCAGCTTACCACATAGGTGGCGCGGATGTAGGCATCGGTCGTGCCGGTGTTCTGGATTTTAACGTCATTCTTCGTTGTGCCGCCGGGGGTAAACGTTTCGGCGACAGCGCAGGTAACATTCGCATAGGTGAACTTGTTCTCCACCGGCGCTGTTTTGGTCACCAGAAAGGCGACGGTAGAGCCGACCACCGCGCCGATCAGCATGACGACCGCGATGAACAGGATGGCCAGCTTGTTCATGCGGATTCTCGGTTTGTTGTTCGCTTTCGCGTGGGATCCATTATACATGATTGCCGCCTCCTTTCTCAGTTACCGGAATCTGTTTCGATGATCGTTCCGAATACGTTCTTGCTGTAGGCGTCGCCGCCGAGCCATTTGCCATTTTCACGGCTGTTCGTGAAATCGAAGACAAAGCCGTCTTTGGGCTTGATTTCATGCTCTATCGAGTTGGCGGTACCGTCTGCGGTCTTATAGCGCCAGCTCCAATCGGTGACCTCCGTGACGGAGTATGTACCGACCTTGAGGCCCTTGATCGTAACAGAACCGCTGCCCTGGATCACAACGCGCTTGTAGTAGCCGTTCGGGCCGGTCACATCAAAGATGAAGCTCTGGTTCTCGTCAATCGCCTGCCAGCCCTGCTTGTTGATCGTCAGGTCGGCAACGTCATACTCAAACTTGGCGTAGTACGTCGCGGCCTCGTAGCCCATAGTACCATTGCCGAGGTCGGCGGTCTTCTGCGGGGTAATCCTGTTATTCTCGATCCACGCCTCGTCTACCGGCTGCGTGCAATCCTTGTCCTTATACCAGCCGACGAACTTGAATCCGGCGCTCGCGGTAGGCGTGGAGCCGATCACCGTGCCGTCAATCACCTTGACCGTGTTGTCCTGATAGTTGTCCAGCGTACCGCAGCCATCCGGGCCGACGACCTCGTATTTGATGTCAACAGTATCTTCAACGTAATAGAAGATTTTAACATTGTTGACCGCGGTATTGCCTTCTTCGGCAACGATATCGATCGTCTGCGGGTTTGTTGTACCGAGAACCAGCGTATAACCGGGGACTTCTTTCGCTCCCTGCGTCACGCGCGCCTGATAGCGGGCGAAGCTGGCTACAGGATCAGCAACCTTAGTATCCGTCGTCCCCTGAACAAGGAATCGGAATTCGTAAGGATACACATTGCGGTCATAGTAGAGTTTAAGTACAAGACCATCCGCTGAGAGTGTACCGCTGGCTGTGCTCTTGCCCGCGTTATACGTGAACCCCGTAAGTGTCAGCGGGGTTTCGGAATAATCTGTTCCGATCGTAGCATTGAGGTTTGTGCTGCTCTGGTACTCGGTGTACTCGTCGTTGGCGAGATTCTGGATCAGGTGGATGATCTGCAGCGGTGCATGCGTCTCATCCTTCGTATACCAGAAGGTCAGCACGTTTTTTGTATCATCGGCAGAGAGAACCAACTGCTTCTGATACGCATCCGGCGCATAACCCTTGATCTTCAGGAATGTCTCCGTGATCACGGCATCGGAAGACGCTTCGTGCTTCTCTCCGCTGAGAACCGTCTCCGTATTCCGTTCCAGATAACGAACCGTGTAATTTACTTTATCTCTGGCAACATATACGAACGTGTACTCGTTCGTCCCCTCAATGTCCATCTGAATGGAGTGGCTGCCTTCCATAGGATAATAGCCTGTCTGATAGCCTTCATTCAGCATGCCGAACGTTTTCGCCGCAAATGTCTTGGTCGTTCCGGCGAGCGCAGACCCTGTGGTATCCTCCGCAATGGTTGTTCCATCCTTAAGCTGGTAGTGAATAACGTAGTCTACATTAACGTCCGCTCTCCACTTAGCGTAGAGATTCAGGTCACGGTTGACCGGCATGGAGAAGTCAAACGCTTTTTCCTCGTCGGTATCGCTGATGTAGAACCAGCCGACGAAGATGTAAGGTTTACGCTCCGGATCCGCCGGGGGATCCTTTACCGCTGTGCCATGCGGAACACCCGTCCATGTCTGAATCGCTTGGCCGTTATTATCCAGAACATCCTTCGTCAGGTACGTTTTGACCGTGTGGGTCTTGGGCACCCATTTGGCATAGAGCACCAGATCGGAGGCAGGCATGGTCAGCGTGCTAAGGTCTGCCTCGGAACCCTCATAGCAACCAGAGGTCGTGTACCATCCAGCGAATACATACGCGTTCTTTTCAAGATTGTCCGGATAATCCGGTACAAAGTAATAGTTGCTCAGAGGCGCCTCGTACTGAACGCTCCCGCCCTTACCAGTTACAACAGCATTGTAGTTGTAGAATGACAGTTTGTAGCTGTTGCGGGTGTAGCAAAGATAGTTTTTGTCGTTAATATAATAGTAGCCACTTTCAAACCATCCGCCCTCATGATAACCTGCATAAGCGACACCGCCCTGCTCCATTTTGTCGAACTCTGGATCAGACCACCATTGAGTAAAACCAGTAATATTGTGGAATTCCTCTGAATATGTTAACTTACATTCCTTTTCCAGCGTAATCTGCTTGTAAAGCTTAAAGTTCTTTCCGTCATGCGTGTAAGTTCCTGTCTCATCTCCCAGTGTTTCGATGTAGTAGTAAAGCACTGCACCAGATTGCGCGCCTGATTTTTCAAATACGATGTTTTCTCCTGGCATTGTATCTACACTGCCAAGCATAGTGTCGGCTTTGAATGACTCACACCCATCAGGGACGTCCCACCAAATAGTATCGTTTTTATCCTTGATAGGGAAATTACTGTGAATATCCGCTTGATACTTCGCGGTAATGGTTTTATGCACTTTATAGCAAGAATTGTTATGAGTATGCCATCTACTACAAGTCAACTCTCTAAATGTCAGCGTATAGGTGTTCCGCGTATAGTACACATTCAGCACGGTAGAGCCGTCGCCGTTGACAGTGACGGTTTCGGCCTTGTCCGCGTTGTAGGTGAAATGCTTATCGTCGCGGCCTTCAAAGCTCTGGTCTTTGTAATCACCGCTCTTTTTCTCCGTGCCGGGTTCGACATTGGTGGGCTTATTGGTTCCGGCAACGCTGTAGCCATACGTGCCATCCTCATTGGGATTGGGATTCTCATACCAGAAAACGACCGTAAATCCGGCTGTGCCCTTTTCCCATTTTGCCGTGAAGCTGAGAGGATTCTCAATAACCGGCATTGTTTTCGGAATCTCTTCGCTCCAACCAATAAATGTATAGCCGGGCTTTTGCGGAGTTCCTACATTGACCGGCGCGCCATAGCGGGCATAGATGGGTTCCACGCCGTAGCCGCCGTCCAAATTGAAGCTGATCAGATAATAATAGCGATCATACTTGACTTCGACTACCGTGCTTTCGTCACCGGCGATTTTTACCGTAGCGTCATACTTCAGAGAATAAAAACCGGGATAATTCTTTTCCAGCGTTTCGCCGACCGCGTCTCCGGTGTTACCAGTCACAATTTGCGGATCGCCGTCCTGCGTATATTCATCGTTGGATACGTTCTGGAGAAGATGCTTAACGCTGAACTTTACGCGAGCTGGCGTATATGTGACCGTGAAGTTTTGATCTTCCTGAATGTTCTCGCCGCCAACGGTAATTTCTGCCTGATCCGCCGTATATCCCACTACCACAGGGCTCTTAATAACGCTCTGGTAGGTGCCGCCAGCCATAACAGTTGCCGTCCAAGGATCAGCAACCTGCTGATTCTTATTATCAATATAGTTGATGGTAATGGTATAAGTCGGCAGCACTCTATCGTCGTCCTCATCCGCGGGGATCTCGTCGCTCATGAGGTTGATGTTGTCCTCGGCGGGGGTCTCATCTGCGGGGGCGGCTTCTACCGTGCTCTGCGGGGGGATGATGACCGGCTCGCCTACCGGCTCGGCCTCGGAGATGACGGTGGGGGCCTTCGGAGCCTGCGCCGGAACGGAGACGGGCGTTTCGTCCGTGATCTGCACCGCGACAGTGTTGGAGTAAACCGGCTCTTCGGCTGCGCCGGTGACGCGGCAGCGGATGTTCGCCGTGCCGCCGTAGAGCAGGTTCGCCACGAGTGCGTAGCCAACTTCCAACTCCGCGCCGGTAGCACCGGCAATATTCGCCCAGACGTCGCCGCCGACCTGGATCTGCCACTGATAGTAGCCGGACAGGCCGCCCGCAGCGAGCGTCTTCTTTTCATTTTTAGGAACGGAAACTGTATCCACAGCGACATTCTCGCTGTAGATCATAAGCTCCGAGTCCGCAGCGGCGGGGGTGATGAGGGCGGCGGTCACGAGGCCGAAGGAAAGAGCGCAGCAGAGAAACAGCGCTAACAGCTTCTTTTTCATTTCACGACCTCCTTAAGGATTTCCCGGAACGGCTGTCGGCACCTGCGTCGGCTCCGGCGGCAGCGTCGGCGCCTCCGTCGGCTCCGGCGGAGCAAAGCTCGGCCAGCCGGCGGCGGAGAACACGTCCGTGCCGTTGTTGTCCGCCTGCACCGCGCCCACATTCACTTCCACATACGCCGTGGAGTTCTGGTACTCGTTGCCCATCTCCGGGGCAAACGTTACCGTGGTGAAGAGCGGGACGGTCGTCTCGCCGGGGGCGAGAGCGCGGTTATAATAGTAGTATCCGTCCAGATACGTCCAGTCCGTTTCGTTGAAGTCGAGCGAGACGTACTCGGGGGGCAGCGACTCTTCGTCGGCGCCGTAGACATCGAGCTGCACCTGCGCGCGCACCCAGACCGGGGCGGTGCCGGTGTTGCTGATCTCAACGATCTTCGTCACTTTCGTGCCGGGCATGACGCCGGTGCGATCCTCGAACGGCTCGGTGCGGTCCTCGTTCGCCCATTCGTTGAGCACAATGTCCACACCACCGCTGGTGATGACATTGTGCGCCTTGGTGTCTGCGGTGAAGTATGCCAGCGTGTTCGCCGCAAGTATGGCGATCAGGATGGCAAGCACCGACAGAATCAAGAATTTTCGCTTCATTGCTTTTACTCCCCTCAGGCTGTATTTGCAATTATTTCTTACGCTTTTCATGGCTCTTCAGACCATAGGAGAACATCTGCATTTGCCTTAGATGCTCTCCTATGGTCTGCACCCACGGGGGTGCAGACCATATTCGACTGGGTATGTGGAGGGATGTCTCTCCCTCCGTCAAGCCCTTCGGGCTTGCCACCTCCCTCGTCAGTGGGAGGCTTTTTTCATTGGCCCCCTTGTGCAAAGGGGGCTGTCAGCCGTTCCGGCTGACTGAGGGATTGTTCCTTCGTCTTGCCGATACGGACAATCCCTCCGGCGCTTCGCGCCACCTCCCTTTACACAAGGGAGGCTTTACGGGGAATTACTGCCAGTTGGAAGCAGCGCCGCGCCACCTCCCCTTTCAGGGGAGGCGAGATTTGGGCGGGAGATTACTTCTTCGCGTCGAACGCAGCCCAAGCGGCAGTGGCGTCGGCAAAGCCGTCAGACTGAATGCCGTCGGCCTCGACCAGCACCGGGAATACGCCGTCAGCGTAAGGCTTGCCTTCGCCGAAGAACTCGGCAAGCTCTTCGCCGGTGGTATCGGGATCCATGTGAATGGTACCCCAGACGTTCCAATAGGTCATCTCGCCAGCAGCCAGAGGATCGATGCGGGTGAAGGTGTAGACGTTGTACTTTACGGTTCCCCGCACGACCGCGCCGCTGTTGTCATACGCCATGGTGAACTCTTTGTTGTTCAGAGCGGTGGAGGTATACATGCTGCTGTTCAGAATCGCCGTGTCGAGATCAGCGGGGATCATAACGCGGATGCGGATGTACGCATCTTCGCTGCCGGTGTTCTTGACATAGGGCATCTTGTGGTAGGACTCACCGGGGAGAAGCTTGACGTTTTCGCACTTATACTCGGCAGCGTTGGCCTCGATCTGGGCGTCGGTATAGAAGGTATCGCCAGCCTTGTATTTGCTGGTGTTGTTGGTGCCTTCCTTGTTTACATTAGACCACAGTTCAGAATCAGAGGTTGCGCCGTTGGCGACACCGGCGTTCTCGCGGTGCAGGCTGGACTCGATCAGATCGATCTTCACGTTGCCGACGGTGAAGGTGTTCGTCACGCTGTCAGTAGAAGTCAGATAAGCGAAAGTAGCACCGATGGCGGCAAGAGCCACAAGCGTCATGCAGAGAAGAATCGCAACAAATCTTTTCTTAGTCATGGAATTATGTCCTTCCTTTATTGGTCAGCGCTCCCGAAAGAGCGCTGACCTGTTATGTTTAGGAATTACTGCCAGTTGGTGGCGGGAGTGCCCCAGGGGTTGTAGTTGGCGCCGAAGGCAGCGTCCATGGCGGCAGCGGCGGAGTCAAAGCCATCGGCCTGAACGGCGACCGCGAACACGGGATAATGCACCGTGCCTTCCAGAATGGAGAGGTCGGCATCGGGGTGGCGAGGATCGATGTACTTGCCGTCCTTCATATCCACATTCTTGTCCAGATACACGCCGCAGATAAGCTGCACGGTGGTATCTTTGGCCTCGAGGGGCTGGTAGTAGTCCGCGAAATAGACGTTGTAGCTGACGCCGTCCATGACAGTTTCAAAGTACTGCCACTTGCCGTTGTTCTTCCACTTCCACTCATTTTCGTAGGTGGTTCTGCCGTCGACATTGCCGAAGTTGCCGTGCAGAATGTTCATGCCGGCATTGAAGGTCTCGCCGAAGCCGTCGTCCAGATCGGAGGGAACGGCATAGTAGGCGCGGATCCATGCGGCGGAATTGCCGGTGTTCTTGATGGTGACGACTTTGTCAATGTAGTTCTCCGCCGCGGGCTGGCCGTTGGGGTACTTTTCGCCCTGCGCGGAGCCGACGATCGGCATCAGGACCTTGTCGCCATCGTAGGGAACGAAGCCGGTGTGGTCCGCGTTGCTCTGCTCTTCGATGAGCTGGATCTTCACGCTGCCGGCGGTGAAGGTGTTGTCGGCCTGATCGTTATCGGTGAAGTAAGCAAGAGAGGCGCCCACAACGGCGACCGCCAGAAGGGCGACGCAGAGGCACAGCGCGGTAATCTTCTTCTTCATGTACTTGGTACTCCTTCTTTAAGTAATTAAGGGTCGCTATTGCTTAGGGATTAGTAGGCTGAGGGATTTTCGACCACGCAGTAGCCGCGTCGGCGATATTCTCCTGCTGCACGGCGTAGGCCGTGATCTTCAGGGTAGGCTGAGCCGACGGGATGTTCTCCTTGGTCAGGGTTTCGCTGACAGTGATCTCGTTGCCTTTGATAACCTCAAAAGAAGTATCAGCGGTCACGGAGCCAACCTGACGGTAGTAAACGCCGCTCTCCAGCTCCGTCCAGCCGTCAGCGATCGCGTAAGACATGCCCGTAAACGTACCTACCTTCTCGACCTTGACGAACAGGTAGCAGGCCTCGGAGCCAGCCTTAACAGTGACCTTCGGGTCCTTCTCGATGACCGTGCCGGGGATGACCTTGTAGTTCGTACCGGTGGTCTCAGCCAGAGCGATGTTGATATTGCCGTAGGTAAATGTGTTGACAACAGTATCCGTCTTGGCGACGAGCCAGGCGACGGTACCTCCTGCCACACAGCCGATCACAAGAACAAGCGCCAGAAGAGCGATAAACGTGCGGCTGCTCACACTGCGGCGCCGGTTTGCAACATGCTTCATTTTCATTCTTCCTCCTTTCTTCCGTTATTGACAGGGAAATCTGTTATTTCCATGGATAACGATTATCCTTTTCCCTTTTGGTTTATGCGCGGGGCAGTGCGGGGTTCAGAAGTGGCTCCAGGCATCATTGGCGTCGGCAAAGCTGCCGGCCTGAATGGCTTCGGCAATGACCGTGATCTGGAAGTTGTTGAGCTCGGCAAGCTGTTCGCCGGTAACCCACTCGGGAACCTTGATGGTGTCGAACAGGACGGAGAGCACCACATCGCCTTCGGCACCGGAGACAGTCGCTTTGTAGTAGAAGTAGTAGGTCAGGGTGTCGGTCTCTGCGTCATACGCGAAGTATTTGGCGTCCGCGAGCATATCTTCGGTATCAACCATGTTGTCGGGAATGATGCCGTCCCACTTGGCGGCATTCGCTTCCACGAACTTCACCATGCGAATCAGCGGGAAAGCGTTCTCGGCGCCGGTGACCTCATCCGCATACTCGGGATCGGTGCAGAGGGCGATGATCTTCGTCGCGTTGTTGAAGGTGACCTTCATGCGGACGTAGGATTCCTCGCTGCCAGCCTTGACGGTGACGGTCGGGTCCTTGGTGTATGTAGTGCCGGGCATCAGCTTGTAGCTGTTTGCCGTCACGCGGGCAGCGCCTTCCACCGGGATACCGTCCGCGGTGACCTTGGCTTCGTCCAGCTTGATCTCGACCTTGCCGATGGTGAAGGTGTTCTTCACTTCCGCGGAAGAGGTCAGGTACGCCATCGTGCCCAGCACGGACGCCGCGACGAGCAACACCGCACAGAGAGTCAGGAGCAGAGCTTTGCTTTTCGTTTTCATGTTGCGAAAACCTCCTAAATTAAAGCTTTCTATAGGGAGCCTTGCGGCGTTGCCCTCATCTTTTGCGGACGTGACGGCCCGCGGCGGGATTGGCCCGTTTTTTTTCGTCCTCCCCGACGGTCTCGCCCTTGCTGTCCGGGGCGAAGATGTCCGGCAGGAACGTCAGCAGCAGGAGCACGGCTCCGGCCGAGATGGCCACATACATGCCGGGGGGATGCTGGATGTAGTTTGCGACGAAGCCGAGGTACGGGATGGTGAACACCGGCGTGCCGATGACGTTCTTATAATGCACAAGACCGCCGTCTTCGGTTTCGTTCGCGTCGCCCTTCGTGCGGAAGCGGACGACGGTGGAGTCCTCCTCGTCCGGCACGACGCCGACGACACGGTGCGTGGCGATGGTATTTTCATCGAGCATGAAGGTGATGACCTGTCCGTCCCGAATGGTGTACGGATCCACCTTTTTCACATAGATCAGCGAGCCGGTGTGGTACGTCGGCTCCATGGAGCCGGAGAGCACGGTGTACACCTGCAGACCGAAGAGCCTTGCGCCGACGAGAAGCAGCGCCAGCAGCACCACGAGCGCCACCAGAATGCTGCTGATGACATTCCACGTTTTTCGGATCGAGCTTTTCTTCATAATACCGCTGTTTCCTTTCCCGCTCCCTCTGTCAGCTCGGCACGGAAGTGGGGCGCGATAAAGCTGTAGATCTGCTCGAAGGTCCGTTCCGTTGTAAGGTCGTTGTTTTCTATATCGCCCGCCATGACGTGCGCGGCAAAGGCGAGCATGGTTTCAAACACCTGATGCATGAGCATATCCAGATCCGTCTCGGGGCGGAAAAGGTATGCGACGCGGTGGATCAGCGCGTGGTAGTATTGCTGCTGCCGGTCGTGCTCGTAAGCGTAGAAGTCGGGGGAGCTGTAATACCGGAGATAGAAGATGCAGTCGTCCCGCTTGTCCAGAATGAATTTCCACGTCTTTTCCCAGAGATGGAAGCAGCGATCCCGCCACGGGGAAGTTTCGGCGAGCACGTTCGGAAACTCCCGGCGCAGAAACACGGCGAGTCCCTCGTCTCTATCATGGAGCGCTTCGGCAAGAAGCTCGTCCTTCCCCTTGAAGCATTTATAGATATATGCTTCGTTGAGGCCGGCATCGGCGGCAATGGCCTTGGTCGTTGCCTTTACAAGGCCCTTTTGGGCAATGACACGGATGGCGCTTCGGATGAATGTCTGTTGAATTTCTCTCTGTTCCAAAATGGGTACTCCTATGCAGGTTCTGCGATCGCAAAAATAAGTGGTTACTTACGGTGAGGGGGAAAAACAGCAAATCCGCCCCCGTTTTGCCAAAGAACGGGACGATTTGCTAACAAAACGGCGAATTCTTATCGTGGAGTTCGCCCCACCTATGATATGGGAAGCTTTTCACTATGCAGCGTAAGTATAGCATACGGAAAATAAAAAAGCAATACTTTCACCGGATTTTTTAATCATTACTCCGGTTAAATTTTTTGTTGCTTCTTAACAGCTGTAAGTTTCTTTACATGTGTATATATTACTGGCATGTATTCCAGCATTTCCGGGCAGTCAAACTGGCAGTCAGGCCATTCCGGCATTTTTTGCCGCAGTCAATTTACTATATTATAAATAAGAAGGAGGCATGAAATGTGTCGAAGGGTAAAAATATTTTCCAGCGGAAGGACGGGCGCCGGGAGGCGCGGTGCAGCAAGGGGTATGAGCTGCCCGCCGTGCAGCGCCGGTTCGCCTAATACTGCGGCGGGTGGCTGCGCGGAAAGCCGCCGGAGGGGTAAGACGTGAAAAACGCCCGGCGCCGATGTTTTCCACCGGCGCCGGGCGTTTTTGACAGAGGGGCGAAATCTGCGATATGCGGAGAGCGCGGAATGGGCAGGTTTTCCGCGGTCTTGCTTTGGGCGGAGCGTTCCCGCGCCCGTCGGGGTATATTGGGTGCTCCTGTATGGGCGGAGCAGAGCCCCGCCCCTACGGGGTGCATTTGGCACTCCGCCCTTTTTATCCGAGGGCGAGCGGCTTGCCGTCCAGCTCGGCGGCGGTCAGCTCTTCGCCGCGGTAGACGAGCTTGAGCGAGAAAAACGGCGCGTCCTCCGCGAGCAGGTGAAGAAAAATTCTGTCGCCCGCCCAGAGCTTTTTTGTGAGCAGCTCGTCCTTGCCGATCCAGGCAAGCTCGCCCTCGTCGCAGGGGCGCTGCTCGCCCGTCCACGCGTCCGCGGTGAACAGGTGCATATATTCGCACGGCCACACGTCCGAGACGAACGTCACAAGGCCGCGATAGCGCCAGCGCGTGAGCGTGAGCCCCGTTTCCTCGCGCACCTCGCGGCGGAGGCAGTCCTCCGGGCTCTCCCCCGGCTCGAACTTGCCGCCGACGCCGATCCATTTATCGCGGTTCTCGTCGTTTTCCTTTTTCGTGCGGTGGAGCATCAGATACTCGCTGCCGCGCTCCATATAGCAGAGCGTTGTGAGTTTCGTTTCCATTTATAATACTTCCCCGGGAAATTCCGTCCACGGGTCCGCCGCGGGCGGCTTTTTTGCAAATGTCAGCATCTCGCCGGTGAGCGGGTGCGGAAAGGCGAGCGCGCAGGAAAAAAGCGCGATATCCCCTTCCCCGCTGCCGCCGTATTTTGCATCGCCCCAGAGCGGCGCGCCGCGCGCGGCGAGCTGACAGCGGATCTGGTGCGCGCGGCCCGTGTACAGCCGGACGCGGCAGAGCGAGAGCCCGGCGCGAGAGGCGAGCACTTCATAGGCAAGGCGCGCTTCGCGCACGTCCTTCCCCGGCGCTTCGGCGAGAAACGTTTTGCGCAGTCTCCGGTCGCGCCGCAGCAGATCGCGCAGCTCGCCGCGCTGCT
>ERZ857998.3517-NODE-3517-length-12605-cov-18.831155_pt1 | contig 12605 bp, 5 predicted proteins | sample MGYA00519954_ERZ857998 | MGnify/ENA primary metagenome ERZ857998 (study PRJEB31778, sample SAMEA3449424) | human gut metagenome | biome: human gut; feature: human-associated habitat; material: faeces | place: United Kingdom | collected 2010/2012 ...
AAGGAAGCCCCGAAGAAGGACTGAGCCGTGACGACGAAGCCGCTTCTTACTGGGAGCAATTCCTACCGAAAGATCATATCATCAATGGCAACAAACACGATAACTTCTGGGAAATGGGTGATACAGGACCTTGCGGACCCTGTTCCGAAATTCATATCGACCTCCGTCCTGCTGAAGAACGTGCAAAAATCTCCGGTCGTGATCTAGTCAACCACGATCACCCGCAGGTAATTGAAATCTGGAACCTTGTATTTATGCAATATAACCGCAAAGCAGACAGTAGCCTCGAACCGCTTCCGGCAAAAGTAATTGACACCGGTATGGGATTTGAGCGTCTCTGTATGGCACTGCAAGGCAAAACGTCCAACTATGATACGGACGTATTCCAACCGATGCTGAAAGCGATTGCTGTCATGTCAGGCACAGAATACGGAAAAGACAAACAGCAGGACATCGCTATGCGCGTGATTGCCGACCATATCCGCACCATCGCTTTCTCTATCACAGACGGCCAATTGCCCTCTAACGCAAAAGCGGGTTATGTAATTCGCCGTATCCTCCGCCGTGCTGTTCGTTACGGATATACTTTCCTCGGACAAAAACAAGCATTCATGTACAAGTTGCTTCCGGTATTGATTGATAACATGGGAGACGCTTATCCTGAATTGATAGCACAGAAAACCCTGATCGAGAAAGTTATCAAAGAAGAAGAAGAAGCATTCCTCCGCACACTGGAAACCGGAATCCGTCTGTTGGACAAGACAATGGAAGATACCAAGGCTGCCGGAAAAACAGAGATCAGCGGCAAAGATGCCTTCACCTTATATGATACATTCGGTTTCCCGCTCGACCTGACAGAGCTGATTCTCCGCGAAAACGGAATGACTGTAAACCTCGAAGAATTCAACGCGGAAATGCAACAGCAGAAACAGCGTGCACGTAACGCTGCCGCTATCGAGACAGGCGACTGGATTACACTGAAAGAAGGAACAACGGAATTTGTAGGTTACGATTATACCGAATATGAAGCCTCTATCCTCCGTTATCGCCAGATCAAACAAAAGAACCAGACTTTGTATCAAATCGTATTGGACTACACTCCGTTCTATGCAGAAAGTGGTGGCCAGGTAGGTGACACGGGTGTATTGGTCAGCGAATTTGAAACGATTGAAGTAATCGACACCAAGAAAGAAAACAATCTTCCGATACATATTACCAAAAAGTTACCGGAACACCCGGAAGCTCCGTTCATGGCTTGTGTAAATACCGACAAACGCGCTGCCTGTGCAGCCAACCACTCGGCCACTCACTTGCTGGACGCTGCTCTCCGCGAAGTATTGGGCGAACACATCGAACAAAAGGGTTCATTGGTCACTCCGGACTCACTGCGTTTCGACTTCTCTCACTTCCAGAAGGTGACAGACGAAGAAATCCGCCAGGTGGAACACATCGTTAATGCAAGAATCCGTGCCAATATTCCTTTGAAGGAATATCGTAACATTCCTATCGAAGAAGCAAAAGAGCTGGGTGCTATCGCTCTTTTCGGCGAAAAATACGGTGACAGAGTACGTGTGATTCAATTCGGTTCTTCTATTGAGTTTTGTGGAGGTACACACGTAGCCGCAACAGGAAACATCGGCATGGTGAAGATTGTCTCAGAAAGTTCCGTTGCTGCCGGTGTCCGTCGTATCGAAGCTTACACAGGTGCACGTGTAGAAGAAATGTTGGATACTATCCAGGATACGCTCAGCGATCTGAAGGCACTCTTCAACAACACTCCTGACTTGGGAATTGCTATCCGCAAATATCTTGAAGAGAATGCCGGTTTGAAGAAACAAGTGGAAGATTTCATGAAAGAAAAAGAAGCGGCCTTGAAAGAAAGACTGTTGAAGAATATACAGGAAATTCATGGCATCAAAGTAATCAAGTTCTGTGCTCCTCTACCCGCAGAAGTGGTGAAGAATATTGCTTTCCAGCTTCGTGGCGAAATTACAGAAAACTTATTCTTCGTAGCCGGAAGTACGGATGCAGGCAAACCGATGTTGACAGTTATGATTAGCGATAACCTCGTAGCCGGTGGTCTGAAAGCAGGTAATCTGGTGAAAGAAGCTGCCAAACTGATTCAAGGTGGCGGCGGCGGCCAGCCTCACTTTGCAACAGCCGGAGGCAAAAACGCTGACGGGTTACCGGCAGCAGTTGAAAAAGTACTCGAACTTGCAGGAATCTAAGAGTAAGTAAATAAAATAAATAGAGTGTGTCTTAAGGTAGGAATTACTGTGAGACACACTCTATTTTTATATCCAAATCCGGACGCAGAGAAGGTTTGAATCAAGATACCAAGGGCTCGGTCTCCGACGCCAGTGAGGGACATCTCCGATATCGGGAAGCACAAACACAATTATAAAGTCTATCTTCCTCACTTTAAAAATATTGCGTATATAATATAGGGTTGTCACAGTTTTTTTCTACCTTTGCACGCAGATTAATTATTTTTCTTATCCTTCAAATAAATAAAATAAATAATCACTAATACCCAAAGAACGATGAGAACACCCACTTGTCTATGCCTGCTGTTAATCTGCATGCTGATTTCTTGTACCCCTACACAAGAGAAACATGAAATAGATTACACATCTTATGTAAATCCATTTATAGGAACAGACTTCACCGGAAACACTTATCCGGGCGCACAAGCGCCATTTGGAATGGTACAACTTAGTCCGGATAACGGACTCCCCGGCTGGGACCGCATCTCCGGATATTTTTACCCGGACAGTACGATTGCCGGATTCAGCCACACGCACCTCTCCGGTACCGGAGCTGGAGATCTGTATGATATCTCTTTTATGCCTGTCACGCTGCCTTACAAAGAAGCAGAAGCTCCACTGGGCATTCACTCCAAGTTCTCCCACGATGACGAAAGCGCCTATGCAGGCTATTATCGGGTACGCCTGACCGATTATAATATCAACGTCGAATTGACGGCAACCGAACGCTGCGGTATCCAACGGTATACCTTTCCCGAAGCTCAATCCGCTATCTTCCTGAACTTGAAGAAAGCGATGAATTGGGACTTTACCAACGACTCTCACATTGAGGTGATAGACTCCGTCACCATCCAAGGTTACCGTTTCTCTGACGGCTGGGCACGAGATCAGCACATCTACTTCCGTACCCGCTTCTCCAAGCCTTTCGAGAAAATAGAACTGGATACAATGGCTATTGTCAAAGAGAACAAACGTATCGGCACAGCTACTATCGCACGCTTCGACTTCAACACTCAAGAAGGCGAGCATATACTTGTCAGCACAGCCATTTCCGGTGTCAGCATGGAAGGAGCTGCCAAGAACCTGCAAGCTGAAGTCCCCGAAAACAACTTCGACAAATATCTGGCTGCAACCAAAGCTAACTGGAACCGCCAACTCGGAAAGATTGAAGTAAAAAGTGACAACGAAGATGATAAAGTGAACTTCTACACAGCTATCTATCATTCAATGATCGCCCCGACAATTTATAGTGATGTGGACGGAGCTTATTACGGTCCCGACAAGAAAGTACACCAAGCCGACGGTTGGGTAAATTACAGCACTTTCTCCTTATGGGACACGTACCGTGCCGCTCACCCGCTTTTTACCTACACCGAACCGGAGCGTGTCAACGATATGGTAAAATCCTTCATCGCTTTCTACGAACAGAACGGACGTCTGCCGGTATGGAACTTCTACGGCAGCGAAACGGACATGATGATCGGTTACCACGCTGTTCCGGTGATTGCAGACGCTTATCTGAAAGGAATCGGAGACTTTGATGCGGAAAAGGCACTGGCTGCCTGCGTAGCAACTGCCAACCTGGACAATTACCGGGGCATCGGGCTCTACAAAAAATTAGGATATATACCTTATAACGTGACGGATAGCTATAACGCAGAAAACTGGTCGTTATCCAAAACACTGGAATATGCTTTCGATGACTACTGCATCGCCGAAATGGCACAGAAAATGGGCAAGAAAGATATTGCAGACGAATTCTATAAACGTTCGCAAAACTACAAGAATGTCTATAACCCGGCCACTTCATTCATGCAACCGCGTGATGACAAAGGCGTCTTTATCAAAGATTTCAAAGCAGACGACTATACTCCGCATATTTGCGAAAGCAACGGATGGCAATATTTCTGGTCTGTACAGCATGATGTTGACGGACTGGTCAATCTCGTAGGAGGCAAAAACCGGTTTGCGGAAAAGCTGGATAGTATGTTTACCTATCATCCGTCCGAAGATGACGAGCTCCCACTTTTCAGCACAGGAATGATCGGTCAATACGCGCACGGCAACGAACCGAGCCACCACGTTATCTACCTGTTCAATTCGATAGGATTCAATGACCGGACTCAATATTACGTGGCAAAAGTAATGAATGAGCTCTACAAGAACGAACCGGCCGGCCTTTGCGGCAACGAAGACTGCGGACAGATGTCGGCATGGTACGTATTCAGTGCTATGGGATTCTATCCTGTAAATCCGGTCAGCGGAAGATATGAAATAGGCACTCCCCTATTTCCGGAAATCAAGCTGCATCTCGCCAATGGCAAGACTTTTACAGTACTCGCTCCGAACGTAAACAAAGAAAATATCTATATCCAGTCAATCAAAGTGGACGGCCAACCTTACGATAAGACTTATCTCACCCATGAACAGATCATGAGCGGAGCTACTGTGGAATTCGAAATGAGTAACACCCCTAAAGCAATAGGCGTCATATTCGAAGAAAAGAATCCATAAATAAAACCAAACTTAACTGACCGAGAGCATGAACGAAAACTTCGATATTACTTATAAAGCACTGTTCCGCAGATACTATCCCAACCTGATTTTCTACGCCACCCGTCTGGTAGGTGAGGAAGAAGCGGAGGACGTAGTGCAGGATGTATTTGTAGAATTATGGAAGCGGAAAGACACCATAGAGATAGGAGATCAGATCCAAGCCTTTCTCTATCGTGCCGTTTACACCCGTGCTCTCAACGTCCTGAAACATCGCAATGTGGAAGACGGCTACTGCGCCGCCATGGAAGAAATCAACCAAAGGCGTGCCGAATTCTATCAACCGGACAACAACGAAGTGATCCGGAGGATTGAAGACCGGGAACTACGGAAAGAAATCTACGATGCAATCAACGAACTTCCGGACAAGTGCAAAGAAGTTTTCAAACTCAGCTATCTGCATGATATGAAAAACAAAGAGATAGCCGATGTCCTCGGGGTTTCACTACGCACGGTAGAAGCACATATGTACAAGGCACTGAAGTACTTACGCAGTCGTCTAGATCCTCTTTGGATCATTATAGTCTTATTTTTGTGCAAGTAAGCTAAGTGTTTTTAGGTTCTGAATTGTATTATTTATATGAAGGAAAAGAAAATGAGAAATCTAAGTGAAGACATAATGAATAAATATTTGACTGGGCAATGCTCGGAAGAAGAAATCATCGAAGTAAATGCTTGGATGAAAGAATCGGAAGAAAATGCCCGTCAACTCTTTCGCATGGAAGAAATTTATCATTTGGGTAAATTCGACCGATATGCCGACGAACAACGGATAGCTCATGCTGAAAAGCTGTTATACAAAAAGTTGGACGAAGCAAAAGGGAAACAAGCCAAACTGCTGCGTATGCATCGTTGGATGAGATATGCTGCCGTTATTGCCGTCATTCTTCTTATGGGAGGCGGAACCGGGTACTGGTTCTATCATAACGGGGCAGACCAGCAATTAATGGTCGCCGTTGCCAACGAAGGTATCGTAAAGGAAGTGGTTCTACCGGACGGTACCAGAGTCTGGCTGAACAACCTTGCGACCTTAAAGTATCCACGCGAGTTTTCTGAAAAAGAACGTAATGTCTATCTGGAAGGAGAAGCCTATTTTGAGGTAACAAAGAACCGTCATAAACCATTTACCGTACAAAGCGACGCTATGCGTGTACGTGTATTGGGAACCACATTCAACTTTAAATCCGATAAGAATTGCCGGGTAGCGGAAGCAACACTGATTGAAGGTGAAATTGAAGTGAAAGGCAATAAGGAGGAAGGGCAGATTATTCTCGCCCCCGGCCAACGTGCCGAGTTAAACAAAAAAAGCGGACGATTGACTGTGAAACAAGTGGATGCTAAGTTGGACGCCGTATGGCACGACAACCTGATTCCATTCCAAAAGGCCGATATCTTTACCATTACGAAAGCACTGGAACGTTTTTATGACGTGAAGATTATCCTGTCACCGGACATCCGGGCGGATAAGACTTACTCCGGTGTACTGAGAAGAAAGTCGACGATCGATTCTGTGCTAACGTCATTACAAAACTCTATACCTATTGATTATAAAATTGTAGGAAGCAATATCTTTATTTCCCCGAAATAAAGGGATTGCTTTCGGCAAAACTAAAAGCTATTACTACCATGAAACTAAAAACATTCCTGATAGTAGGATGTTTAGGAGGATTCTTCGCACTCAACTCCTGTACAGCTCCCACTAATGAGAAAGATTATAGCGTTTTTGTCAATCCCTTTATCGGTACCGGCGGACACGGGCATACGTTTCCCGGAGCAGTAGTTCCGCACGGAATGATCCAGCCAAGCCCGGATACCCGGATTGATGGCTGGGATGCCTGTTCAGGCTATTATTATGAAGACTCTACCATTAACGGATTCTCACACACGCACGTCAGTGGCACAGGATGTTGTGACTACGGCGACGTACTACTCATGCCGACTGTCGGCGAACAGCGATATCAGACCACTGATCCGCAAAGTCAGCAATTAGCGTATTCCTCCGCCTTCTCGCACGAGAATGAAACGGCAGAACCGGGATATTATTCCGTTTTTCTGGACACTTATCAGGTAAAAGCCGAGATATCGGCTACCAAACGTGGCGCTATCCATCGCTACACCTTCCCCGAAAGTTCCGAAGCCGGATTTATTCTTGACTTGGATTACAGCCTGCAACGGCAGACTAATTCCGACATGGGGATCGAGGTTATCAGCGACACGGAAATCTGCGGACATAAGAAAACAACTTATTGGGCTTTCGACCAATATATTAATTTCTATGCCAAGTTCTCCAAGCCGTTCTCTTATACGTTGGTGACCGATTCTATCACTATGGATAACGGCAAGCGGCTTCCTGTCTGCAAAGTTTTATTACACTTTAATACCACCAAAGATGAACAAGTACTGGTTAAAGTAGGTATATCTGCCGTCGACATAGCCGGTGCACGCAAGAATGTAGAATCGGAGATACCCGGCTGGGATTTCGATAAAGTGCGCAAGAATGCACGCTCCGCTTGGAATCAGTATCTGTCAAAGATAGATATTACGACTCCCGACAAGGACGACAAAACGATCTTCTACACCGCTCTATATCATACGGCTATCAGTCCGAACCTGTTCACGGACGCAGATGGACGTTACCTGGGAATGGATCTCGAAGTACATCAGGGAGATACAATCAATCCCCTGTATACTGTATTCTCTTTATGGGACACCTTCCGTGCACTGCATCCGTTAATGACAATTATCGACCCGGATCTGAACAATCAGTTTATCAATTCGCTCATCAAAAAACATCAGGAAGGCGGAATATACCCGATGTGGGATCTGGGCTCCAACTATACCGGTACTATGATTGGTTATCATGCCGTTCCGGTCATCGTGGATGCATATATGAAAGGTTACCGTAATTTTGATGCCAAAGAAGCATACAAAGCATCTCTGCGCGCTGCGGAATATGACACTACCGGTATTAAATGCCCGGCCCTGGTGTTACCCCACCTTATGCCGAAAGCCAAATATTACAAGAACGCAATCGGCTACATTCCTTGCGACCGTGAAAATGAATCGGTAGCCAAAGCGTTGGAATATGCATACGACGACTGGTGTATTTCTATCTTCGCTGAAGCAATGAGCGACTTTGAAACAAAAGCCAAATACGAACGTTTTGCCAAAGCCTACGAGTTTTATTTCGACAAATCTACCCGCTTCATGCGCGGACTGGATTCAAAAGGTGAATGGCGTACCCCGTTCAACCCACGTGCCTCTACTCACCGCAGCGATGATTATTGCGAAGGAACAGCTTGGCAATGGACTTGGTTTGTACCTCACGATGTAGATGGATTGGTTAATCTAATGGGAGGTGAAGACGCTTTTGTACAAAAACTCGACTCACTGTTTACGGTAGATTCATCACTCGAAGGAGAAATGATTTCGTCAGACATCAGCGGCCTTATCGGACAATATGCGCACGGCAATGAACCGAGTCATCACGTCATTCACCTGTACAACTACGTCAACCGCCCGTGGAGAACACAGGAACTGGTAGACAGTGTTTATCAAAGCCAATATGCCAACAGTACAGACGGACTGTCAGGTAATGAAGACTGCGGACAAATGTCTGCCTGGTATATACTCAATTCTATGGGATTCTATCAGGTATGTCCCGGCAAACCGATATATTCTATCGGACGTCCCGCCTTCGACAAGGCAGTTATTAATCTGCCCGAAGAAAAGACATTCAGTATCGTAGTAAAAAACAACGAAAAGAAGAACAAATATATTGAAAGCGTAACACTGAACGGCCAACCGTTGAATACCCCATTCTTCCATCATCAGGATATTGCAAACGGAGGAACAATGGAAATCAAAATGACCGCCCAACCCACGAAATGGGGAGTGAGATAATACGTTTGATTGCTTACTATTAAAACATATACGCCATGAAAAGACTATTAATAATAGTTTGTGTACTTGCTTGCACATTCTTTGCCAAAGCCAAAGACCGGACACAGTATGTCAACCCGCTAATGGGTTCCCAGTCTACTTTCGAATTATCAACAGGTAATACTTATCCGGCCATTGCCCGTCCCTGGGGGATGAACTTCTGGACTCCGCAGACAGGAAAAATGGGTGACGGCTGGCAATACACTTATACCGCTAACAAGATTCGCGGTTTCAAGCAGACGCATCAACCCAGTCCGTGGATTAACGACTACGGACAGTTCTCTATCATGCCCGTAGTAGGCAAACCGGAGTTTAACGAAGAAAAGCGCGCAAGCAGGTTTGCCCACAAAGGGGAGATCGCCACTCCTTATTATTATAAAGTATATCTCGCCGAACATGACGTCGTGACGGAAATGGCCCCGACGGAACGCGCTGTCCTTTTCCGCTTCACTTTCCCGGAAAATGAACATTCTTATATCATAGTGGACGCTTTCGACAAAGACTCGTATGTCAAAGTGATTCCGGAGGAAAACAAGATTATCGGCTATACCACCCGCAATAGCGGAGGAGTTCCCGAAAACTTCAAGAATTACTTTATCATCGAGTTCGACAAGCCTTTCACATACAAAGCAACAGTAGCCAATGGCAATCTTCAAGAAAACGTTACCGAACAAACAACTGACCATGCCGGAGCTATTATCGGTTTCCGGACACATAAGGGCGAACAGGTGCACGCAAGGATTGCTTCTTCTTTTATCAGCTTCGAACAGGCGGCTGTCAACATGAAAGAACTGGGCAAGGATAATATCGAGCAAGTAGCCAAGAAAGGAAAAGAAGCATGGAACCAGGTATTAGGAAAAATTGAAGTGGAAGGTGGCAATCTGGATCAATATCGTACATTCTATTCCTGTTTATACCGTTCACTCCTGTTCCCGCGCAAGTTCTACGAACTGGACGCGAACGGCCGGCCGATTCATTACAGTCCATACAACGGACAAGTATTGCCGGGATATATGTATACCGACACAGGTTTTTGGGATACGTTCCGATGTCTGTTCCCGTTACTGAATCTGATGTATCCTTCGGTTAACAAGGAGATGCAGGAAGGGCTTATCAATACATATAAAGAAAGCGGGTTCTTCCCCGAATGGGCAAGTCCGGGACACAGAGGATGTATGGTAGGTAATAATTCTGCTTCTGTTCTGGTAGATGCTTACATGAAAGGCGTGAAAGTGGACGATATAAAAACGCTGTATGAAGGATTGCTGCATGGAACAGAGAATGTACATCCTGAAGTATCTTCAACAGGACGCTTGGGACATGAATATTATAACAAGCTGGGATATGTACCATACGATGTGAAAATCAACGAGAATGCAGCACGTACACTGGAATATGCATACGACGACTGGTGTATCTACAAACTGGCTAAAGAACTGAAACGCCCGAAAAAAGAGATCAATCTTTTTGCAAAGCGTGCCATGAATTACAAAAATCTCTTCGACAAGGAGTCTAAATTAATGCGCGGACGCAATGAAGACGGTACATTCCAGTCACCATTCTCTCCATTGAAATGGGGCGATGCCTTTACAGAAGGAAATAGCTGGCACTACACCTGGTCTGTGTTCCATGATCCGCAAGGGCTAATCGACTTAATGGGCGGAAAAGAGATGTTCGTCACTATGATGGACTCCGTTTTTGCCGTACCTCCCGTATTCGATGACAGTTACTATGGACAGGTGATTCATGAAATTCGCGAAATGACCGTTATGAATATGGGTAATTATGCACACGGCAATCAGCCTATCCAGCACATGATTTATTTATATGATTATGCGGGCCAGCCCTGGAAAGCCCAGTACTGGTTGCGCCAAGTCATGGACAGAATGTACACTCCGGGGCCTGACGGTTATTGCGGCGACGAAGACAACGGACAAACTTCCGCCTGGTATGTATTCTCTGCATTAGGTTTCTATCCTGTTTGTCCGGGAACGGATGAATATATCGTAGGCGCTCCTTTATTCAAGAAAGCCACACTTCATTTTGAGAATGGCAACAGTTTGGTGATTGATGCCCCGAACAACAGTAAAAAGAACTTCTATGTCAATTCGATGAACGTAAACGGCACTGACTATACTAAAAATTATCTTCGCCACGAAGAATTATTCAAAGGTGGTATTATCAAAGTAGATATGAGTAATCAACCGAATATGAACAGAGGTACGAAAGAAGAAGATATGCCTTATTCTTTCTCTAAAGAGCAATAATCCTTTATTCAATAGTGTGCCGCTATTTCAATTGCTGTCCTTCAGTTCACTTCTGAAAGCGGCTATTCATTGAGATTTCGACTAAAAGTGGTAGTCTGAAAGTAAACTTCTTTGCTTTCAGGCTATTTTTCAATAAGTTTTCACTACTTTTGCTCAACAAACATCTACAAATCATGGAAGAAAAAATTGACTTTGCAAAAGTCCCTTATCAATATTCGATGTGCCTTAACCGACAATGCCCCCAAGCAGGTACCTGCCTAAGACAACTTACAGAACAAAGCGTACCGGAAAACATAGAGCACTGGATTATCATCAGTCCCAAATATCTGTCTACCGTGAAAGGCGGCTGTCCCCATTACCGTTCCAGTACAAAAGTACGATACGCCCAAGGATTCATCGGAATCTTAGAGAATCTACCTTATAAACAAATGCAAACCGTTATCCTACACCTAATGAACTATTTAGGACGCAGAACCTACTATCGTGCCCGTAAAGGCGAACAGCAGCGCCAGCGCCACACCCGTGACGATATCGGGGTTCGTCATCGGGATGTCGGTCAGCGTCATGACGGCGCGGCGCAGCCGCCCGTTCATGTTGTGGATGCCGACCGCCGCCATCGTGCCCATAACGGTCGCGATGAGCGTGGAGAGCACGGCGATGATGAGAGAGTTCCCCAGCAGCGCCAGCAGCGTGCGGTCACGGAACAGGTTCACATACTGCCCCAGCGTAAAGCCCTTGAAGCTCGCAATGTCCGTGCCGGAATTGAACGACGCCACGCCCAGCACGATCATGGGGATGTAGAGGAAGATAAAGACCAGAACGGTCACAGTACGGTTAAAATGCTTCATACCTTTGCCATGACCTCCTCGTCTCCGCTCTCGCCAAAGCGGTTCATAATGCTCACGCAGAGGAAGATCAAGATCATCAGCACCAGACTCATCGCTGCGCCGAGATTCGGATTGTAGGCGGTTTTGAACTGCGATTCGATGACGTCGCCGATGAGCGTTGTGCCGGTCGAGCCGAGCTTCTGCGAGATGTAGAATGTGGACACCGCCGGGACGAACACCATCGTCAGCCCCGAGAGGATGCCTGGGTAGGACAGCGGAAGAATGACTTTGGAAAACACCTTGGACGGCGGGCAGCCGAGATCCGCTGCTGCCTCAATGAGGCGCGGGTCGAGCTTGGACATCACCGACAGCAGCGGCAGGATCATATACGGCAGGTAGTTATACACCATGCCGAGGATGACCGCCCCGCTCGTGCGGATGAGCGGCAGCGGCGCGATGCCGAGGTGCGAAAGCAGGGTGTTGAAAATGCCCGTATCCTCCAGCATGGCAACCCACGCGAGCGTGCGCAGCAGGAAGCTCATGCACATGGGCAGCATGATGAGCATCTGCAAAAAGCGCTGCGTGGACGGCGAGCACTGCGAGATGAAATACGCCACCGGGTAGCCGATGACCAGGCAGATGAGTGCCGCGAACAGCGACAGCCAGATCGAGCGCAGGAAGATCGACAGATATGCCCCCATGCCGGTGATGTTTGCAAGTGTAAACTGCCCCGTGATCGAATCGGTCAC
>ERZ857998.3519-NODE-3519-length-12603-cov-6.491313_pt1 | contig 12603 bp, 9 predicted proteins | sample MGYA00519954_ERZ857998 | MGnify/ENA primary metagenome ERZ857998 (study PRJEB31778, sample SAMEA3449424) | human gut metagenome | biome: human gut; feature: human-associated habitat; material: faeces | place: United Kingdom | collected 2010/2012 ...
ATTTTACCACGCAGTGACATTTTCTGCACACAGTTTTCTGTGCGGTGTTGCCCTAGGTTTCAAAAGTTCTGTGTTTTGCAAGATTCTGCATTAAAGTTCCGAATAAAAAATCTATTTGCATTAAAGCATTATTTTGGCCATCCTTTCTATTTGCTGTCCTACCATACCAGAACCCCTACCAGAACGGGCTTGAAAAAAGGTGTGACGGGGTATCACTCATTGAGAGTGACACCCCGTCAAAACCCTTGAAATCTCTATGTTTTTTAATTCCTGTATCACTGTGTTTTTCTTCCTGGGTCTATGGCATTCAAGAGGTCAGCGGTTCGATCCCGCTTATCTCCACCACAAAGAGCCTTGCAGTGTTTACTGCAAGGTTTTCTTTGCTTTTCAAGCGGTTAAAGGCATGGTATGATAGAATCACCTTTGGTTGGAGGTAAACGCTATGTTAATCCCTGCGCATTATGAAGCTGACGTTCTGTTTTTCTTTGACGGCAAGCCTTTGGAGCACTCGCTGTATGAGTCGCTGTTCCAACAGCTAGACGCGGTGTTCCCGGATACCTCTGTCAAGGTGCAAAAAAGCCAGATCAGCTTTTATGCCAGACACCTCTTTGCCGCCGTATCGCTTCCAGTGCGTCGCCGGAAGAGTTGGCCGGAGCACTGCCTGCTTATCACCTTTGGGCTGTCCCGCCGGCTGTCCGCGCCCCGTATCGCCGTGGCTACAGAACCGTACCCCAACCGCTGGACACACCATGTGGTGGTGGATCAGGAGGGGCAGCTTGATGCCGAACTGCTGGGCTGGCTGAGGGAGGCTTACGTATTTGCAGAACAAAAAGGAAGGCACCCCTCATAAGGCCTGCGTTCCGCCGCCCCTACTGCCGCGGTGCAGAGAATGCAGGTAGCGGCAGACCTGCTGGAGGCCCACAAGATGGGGCCCTGTGTGGGGATTTTGATCGGACAGAGTCGGCTGCCAGCACAGAGGTCCTCAATCAATGGACGGATAAGGACACGGTCGCCGGGGCAGCACGTGCCCACTGCTCCTGAGGGGACATCGCCGCAGCGGGGCAGTCGGCAGGGATTGACAGATCTGTCTCCGGGCTTGGGGATCCATTGCCTCTTTCCACCGACCGGGCTTTGTTTTATAATGGAGGGCCGGAGACCGCCCAAAGCGGTCTTCCGGCCAATCCATTCCAGCCGGACGGCACTCCGTCCGAGAAGAAAGAGGCAGCTATGAACGAGAAAGAAATCGCAGAAATCCGCCGGCGTTTCCGGCCGGATAAGAACAACATCACCCATGTACGGGGCTGCTACGTCAACGAAAAGCGGGAGATCGTCTCTGAGTTTGATCCGTCCCTGGCCCTCATGTCCCAGGAGGAGTCGGAAAAATTCCTGGCCATTCTCAAGCGCACCCTGTCCGGCACCCCCGGCAAACACCTCATCGACCTCTCCTTCACCACTCAGCAGGTGGTGGACAGCGACGAGCACCGGCTCCTCATGGCCCTGCGGGGCTCCGGGCTGAAGGACGAGGCCGCTGTGGGAGAGTTCTTCCGGCGCGTCATTCAGGGCCTGGCCCTAGAGGGCAACTACCTCATCCTGCTGGCTCACGACGCCTATGACGTGCCCTACCGCTCCAGAGACGGCGAGACCCAGGCCGACGCCTCGTCGGAGGTCTACTCCTACATCCTGTGCAGCATCTGTCCGGTGAAGCTGACCAAACCCGCCCTGAGCTACCACGTCCATGAAAATCAGTTCCATGCCCTGGGAACCGACTGGGTCGTGTCCGCGCCGGAACTGGGCTTTCTCTTCCCCGCCTTTGACGACCGCAGCACCAACCTCTACAACTCCCTCTACTACACCCGGGACATCGCGGAGAACCATGCGGAATTCGTGGACGCCGTGTTCCGCAGCCCGGTCCCCATGCCCGCCGCCGCCCAGAAGGAGACTTTTCAGTCCATCCTGGGGGACACCCTGGCCGAGGACAGCCGGTATGAGGTGGTCCAGGCCGTCCACGAGCAGCTCTGCGGTATGATCGAGGAGCACAAGGCGGGCAGGGAGACCGAACCGCTGGTCATCTCCAAGGGGACGGTGAAGTGTATGCTCAAATCCTGCGGCGTGGCCGATTCCCATGTGGCTACCTTTGACCAGCAGTACGACGCCGCCTTCGGCGCCGACACCGACCTGAGCCCCCGGAACCTGGTGGACGCCAAGCAGCTTGAGCTCCGCACCCCGGATGTGACCATCCACGTGAATCCGGAGCACAGCGACCTGGTGGAAACCCGTGTCATTGACGGGAAGCGGTACATCCTGATCCGGGCCGACGACGGCGTGGAGGTCAACGGCGTCAACGTGCACATCTCCTGACTGCTCTTTGAAAGGGGACATTTTGATGATTCAGAACCGAGAAGCCCTGCTTGGGCCGCTGTCCGAGGCCGTGCGGCAGGCCGGACGCCTGTTTGACGACCGGGCCATGGCCGGACAAATCCGCCAAAAGGGCCCGACGGATTTCGTCACCAGCGTAGACGTATCCGTCCAGGCCCTTCTGAAGGCCCGCCTGGCTGAGCTGGCCCCGGAGGTGCAGTTCATGGGGGAGGAACAGGACAACGCCGGGGTGGATTTCAGCCGCCCGGTCTGGATTCTGGACCCGGTGGACGGTACCACCAACCTGATTCACGGCTATCGGCACAGCGCGGTCTCGCTGGCCCTGTCCGACGGGGGTCGGGTGGTCCTGGGTCTGGTCTACGACCCCTATGCCGACGAGCTGTTCACCGCCGTACAAGGCAAAGGCGCCCGCTGCAACGGCGCGCCCATCCGCACCAGCGGCGCCCAAACCCTGGCTGAAAGCCTGGTGGACGTGGGGACCAACCCCAGCGACCGCCCCGGCGCCGACCGCACCTTCCGCTGGATGCGGGCCGTCTATGACCGCAGTCACGACATCCGGCGCATCGGTGCAGCCTCCATCGCCCTGTGCTATGTGGCCGCCGGGCGGGTGGACGGCTTCGTGGAGGGCGGCCTGAAGCCCTGGGACTACGCTGCCGGCATGTTGCTGGTACAGGAGGCCGGTGGGACAGTCTCCACCCCGGAGGGAACGCCCCTCTCTCTGTCCCGCGGCGGAGCTGTGGTGGCCTCCAACGGCCCCATCGGCCCGGAGCTTCTGGCCGTCATTCAGGGACTCTGAACCTGTTTTTACCAAAATGGACCGAACGCACGCCTGAACCATAGTTTTTCTCATGCAAAATAGCCTTTGCATTTTGACCCCCTGTCCGATCAAGTAAAAGCCGTTCATATGGGCGCGTAGAATGGTTCAGCGCGAGATCAATGCACGGATCTCGCGCTGCTTTTTTGTCTTGCGCCCCCACGCATGACCGACCGCTTCCGCGCCCACATCGTGGTCAACGTCCTATGCACCGTCTCTCTCATGTCCATCTTCCTGACCGTCATCGGCACCTGGATCGGCAGCCGGGGCCGCCGGAGAGGTCTGATCGCTCAACAGGTTGCGCCCCCGGCCCCGGAGTGTTATACTGTCCTTACACTTCCCATCACGAAAGGGGTCGTTTTTGTGCAAAAGCATCTCACTGTTGTCCACTTCAGCCCCACCGGCGGCACCCGCAGGGCAGCTCTGCTGCTGGCGGAGGGGCTGGCCGAGCGCATCGACGAGCTGGACCTCACTCTCCCCGCACCGACGGGCCGGGCCTTCGGCCCGCAGGACGCGGTCCTCTTTGCCGGGCCAGTCTTCGGCGGCCGGCTGCCCGCCCTCATGACGCAGCGGCTCAAACACTGTACCGGCGAAGGTACGCCGGCCGTCACCGCCGCCGTCTATGGCAACCGTGCCTTTGAGGACGCCCTGCTGGAGCTGAACGACTGCGTAACGGCCCAGGGCTTCCGGGTGGTGGCCTCCGCCGCGCTGGTAGCGGAGCACTCCATCTCTCGGGCCGTGGCCGCCGGGCGGCCCGACGGGGCGGACCGGGAGCAGCTTCTGGGCTTTGCCCCCGCCATCCTCCGCAAACTGGCCTCCGGCGGCGACATTTCGGTTCCCGGGAACCGTCCCTACCGGGCGTGGACCCCCTCCCGGGCCGTCCCCGCCGTGTCGGAGACCTGCACCGCCTGTGGCCAGTGCGCCGCCCAGTGCCCCGCCCGGGCCATCCCCCCGGACGACCCGAAGCACACCGATCCGGAGCGCTGCTTTTTGTGCATGCGCTGCATCGCCCGATGCCCTCAGCACGCCCGGACCTATCCGGCCAAGGCCCAGGCCATGGTGGACCAGCGCCTCGCCCCTCTCCGGACCGTCCGGCGGGAAAACGAGCTGTTCGTGTGACCGGCTCCGCCCAAAAGACGCCTCTTGCCCCGCGGGGCAAGAGGCGTCTTTTGGGCTTCAAAACTTCACGCACGGCAGGCTAGCTCGGATGAGCAGCCCGCCGGTGGGGACATTTTCGGCGCTGATGCTGCCGCCGTGGGCCCGGATGATGCTCTTGCAAATGGACAGTCCCAGGCCGGAGACCTTCCGCCCCGGGTCGGAGGTATACAGCGGCTCGAAAATCTGCTGGAGCAGCGCAGGCACCACACCCCTGCCGTTGTCCTGAAACAGCAGCACCAGCTCCTCTTCCTCCTTTTGGCACTGGAGCCGCAGCTCCAGATGGTCGCTTTCCGCGTGCTGAAAGCTGTTCCCGATTAAATTTCCAAAAAACCGGCGCATATGCTCCCAGTTGCAGATGATCTGCTCCTGGGGACACCGGCAGTCCACCTGAAACGTCACCCCGGCGTCGGAGAGCTCGGCCTCGTACTCCTCCCGCAGCCGCCGGCACAGCTCCTCCGCCGTCATCAGCCGCATAGGGGCCGTGTCCCGCAAACCCACGTCCAGGTAATCGTCGAACTCATCCACCACGGACTTGATGCGCAGGGCCTTCTCATAAACCCGGTCCAGGTACTGCCGCTGCTTTTCCGGGGGCAGGTCCGCCGAGTGCAGGCGCTCGGAATAGCCCAGCACCGAGGTCAGCGGGGTCTTGATGTCATGGGAGATGGAGGCAATGAGCTGGTGCTCGGCCTTTTCCTTGCACTCCAGCACCCCCGCCAGATCGGCAAAGGCGTTTTGCAGCTTGCCCACCTCGTCCTGCCGCTCGCTGCGCTCGGGCCGCTCTCCCCTTTCCGAATAGCAGCGCATGGTCTTGCGCAGCCGGACGATGGGGTCCACCAGCACCAGGTACATGATGACCGCCACCACCAGAAACACGCAGACGTTGAAGGCGGCCAGGCCGATCAGGGCCTCCCGCTGCAGGGAGCGGCTCAGCTCGTTGCGCTGCATGGCCCGCACCCACAGCAGCAGCTCCACCCGCCGCCCGCCGGTCAGCTCCACCTCTACGGCGGAGGCGGCCACCAGGCCCGCCTGGCTCTCCTCCGGCAGCCGGGCGTAAAGAAGCTCCTCCCCGCCGCCCCGGACCGTACCGTAGAGGTCCCGCTCGGACAAATAGCGCTCCAGCGCCTGGAAATCTCCGTCGCAGCCCTCCAAAAAGGCGGCGGCCTGCCGGGCGTCCTCCTGCGCGTCAGAGAGCACCTGGTCGTAGGTATTCCCGGCGTACCGTCCCAGGTAGGCCAGAAAGCACCCGCACATCACGGCCCAGCTCAGCACCGCCAGCGCTATCAGGGCCAGGAGCATCTTCCGGGACAGATGGGCGCTCAGCCAGCCTGCGCCGGGGAAACGCCCGCGTTTCGTTTTCTGTTCCATGTTACCCCTTCTCCGCCTCTTCCTCGGCAAACCCGCTCTGGGTCACGAAGCGGTAGCCGGAGCCCCACACCGTCTTGATGTAGCGCCACTCCGGGTCCAGCTTGCTGCGCAGGTTCTTGATGTTGATGGCCACGGTGCCTACGTCGCCGTAGTCGGTCCGCCACACGTCGTGGAAGATGCGGTCCCGGGACAGGGTCTCCCCGGCGTGGCGCATCAGATAGGTCAAAAGCTCCAGCTCCCGGGTGGACAGGGCCACCGGAGCCCCCGCCTTGGTCACCGTCAGCTTTTCCGGGTCCAGGCGAATGGCGCCGATCTGGATGGGGCCACCGGCGGGCCGGCCCGGGGCGGAGCGCTCCTGCCGCCGCAGATGGGCCTGCACCCGGGCGGCCAGCTCCTCCAGGGCAAAGGGCTTGGTCAGATAGTCGTCCGCCCCCAGGTCCAGCCCCTTCACGATATCCTTCACCGAATCCTTGGCGCTGAGGAACAGAATGGGGCAGTCCACCCGTCCCCGGATCTGCCGGCACACCTCCAGCCCGCTGAGGCCCTTCATCATAATGTCCAGCAAGATCAGGTCGAAGCGCCCCTCCTCCACACGCCGGAGCGCTTCCTCCCCGGAGCGGACGGCCGTCACCTCCAGCCCCTTCTCCTCCAGCACGTCGGAGACCAGCAAAAGAATGGATACGTCGTCGTCTACCAAAAGAATCTTCTCATGCATCCCGCCGCGCCTCCTTTCCCTCTGATGATACCACAGCCGGGCCAGGCCAAACCATGAAGAATCATTAAGATTAGAGTAGCTGCTTGCCCCCGGGCTGTCAAGCCTGTCCGTTTATTAAGAATTATAAGGATCGGCCCGGTTTTGTTGACTCTTGGACGGCGCGACACTAAGATGGAGGGGTCCTTAAGGCGGCCGGGCCCGGCCGCCGGTATCCGATTTGGGAAGGTGACTGCTTTGCTTGAGAAAATTGCCCACGCGCTGACACGAAAGCCAAAACTGGTGGTTTCGATTGCGGTCCTGCTTCTGATCCCCAGCATCCTGGGGGCCGTTGCCACCCGCATCAACTACGATATCCTGTCCTATCTGCCCGACGATCTGGATTCCGCCAAGGGGGAGGCTCTGCTGGAGGAGCCCTTCCACATGGCGGCCACCACCATGCTGATCGTGGAGGATATGCCCCCCGAGTACACCAACCAGCTCCAGAAAGAGGTGGAGCAGGTCCCCGGCGTCAGCAACGCCATCTGGCTGTCCAGCCTGGTGGGCATCCAGATCCCCCAGGAGATGATCCCCGCGGACATCCGAGACATCTTCTTCTCCGGCGACGCCACCATGATGATCGTCCAGTACGACCAGCCCGGCGCCTCGGAGGCCACGATGAAATCCATCGAACAGGTCCGCTCCCTGTGCAACAAAAACTGCTTTCTGGCCGGCTTCTCCGTCTTTATCAAAGACACCAAGGACCTGATTTCCCAGGAGATGCCGCTGTACGTACTGATGGCCGTGGCCCTGTCCATGATCGCCATGTGCGTGATGATGGAGTCTTGGGCGCTGCCGGTGGCCCTGATGTGCAGCATCGGCCTGGCCGTGATCTATAACTTCGGCACCAACTTCTTCAAGGGTGAGATCTCTTTCATCACCCAGGCCATCGCGGCGGTGCTGCAACTGGGCGTCACCATGGACTACTCCATCTTCCTCTACCACCGCTATGTGGAGGAGGTCCCCCGCCACGCGGACAAGCGGGACGCCATGGCCACCTCCATCGTGGCCGCCTTCAAGTCCCTGTCCGGCAGCTCCCTGACCACCATCGCGGGCTTTTTGGCCCTGTGCTTCATGCGGTTGACCCTGGGCATGGATCTGGGCATCGTCATGGCCAAGGGCGTGGTGCTGGGCGTGGCCACCGTGGTACTGGTGCTGCCCTCCATCCTGCTGCAGATGGACGGCGCCATCCGGAAATACCGCCATCCGGCTCTCAAGCCCAACTTCGAAAAGCTAAACGCCTTCGTGGTCCGGCACCGGCATTTCTTCGTGGGGCTCTTCCTGGTTCTGTTCCTCCCCGCCGTCTATTCCAACAACCACACGCAGGTCTACTACAAGCTGGACCAGTCCCTGCCCCAGGACATGCCCTCCATCGTGGCCACCGACAAGCTCAAGGATGAGTTCAACATGGCCTCGTCCCACTTCATTGTGATGCGGGACGACCTGAGCCGGGCCAAAATGAAGGAGCTGGAGGAGGCCATCGACGACATCCCCGGCATCACCAGCGTGGTGGCCTACGACAAGCTCATCAGCGGTGCCATCCCGGACTTCTTCATCCCCGACGACGTGAAGGAGCTGTGCAAGGCGGAGGGCTATCAGATGCTGATGGTCAACTCCGAATACGTCACCGCCTCGAACGAGGTCTCCCAGCAGCTCGCCGAGCTGACCGAGCTGCTCCACACCTACGACCCCGGCGCCTATATCACCGGCGAGGCCGCCATGACCGACGACCTCATCACCGTGTCCGACTCCGATTTCCGGATCACCAGCTATCTGTCCATCCTCGCCATTCTCATCATCGTGGCCTTTACCTTCCGCTCCCTCACCGTTCCCATCCTGCTGGTGGCCACCATCGAGCTGGCCATCTTCATCAATCAGGGCATCCCCTACTTCACCGGAACGGTGATCGCCTTCGTGGCCCCCACGGTCATCGGCTGCGTCCAGCTCGGCGCCACGGTGGACTACGCCATCCTGATGACCACCCGGTTCCAGGAGGAGCTGCAAAAGGGGAGGGACCGCAAGGAGGCCATCCAGATCGCCGCCGCTTCGTCCGACGTCTCCATCCTCACCAGCGCTCTGGTCTTTTTCTGCTCCACCCTGGGCGTTGCGCTGATCTCCACCATGGACATCGTCAGCAGCATCTGCCTGATGCTGTCCCGGGGCGCCATCATCTCCGCCCTGATCAGCATGTTCATCCTGCCCTCCGTGTTGGTGGTCTTTGAGCCCATCATCTCCAAAACCACCCTGTGGTGGCGGAAGGCCAAGCCGTCCAAGGCCTCCAAAGCATCCAAAACCGGCGAGGCCGCCCTCACCGCCGCCGAAAAACACTGAAAGGAGATCGTTCCCTATGAAAACCCCTTATCGGCGCCCCTTGGCGCTGCTCCTCGCCGCCGTTCTGGCCGCCGCCCCGCTGTGCACCTCCGCCCTGGCCGCGGGAGAGCTGGAGCCCGTCTGCGACGAGTCCTATTACGCCACCCTGGACTACTACGGCGGCCTGATGGACGCCAGCGTGGTCAAGAGCTACCAGACCAACGGCCACACCAGCCTTACTGATTACGGCACCTACGACGACATCATCAACCTCACCGACGACCGCACCCCCACCGTGTCTGACGGCACGGTCACCTTCGATCTGGGGGAGGACGCCCCGTCCCGGTTCTACTTCGAGGGCAAGACCCAGCAGCCCTTCCATGACCTGCCCTGGACCTTCTCGGTATCCTATAAGCTCAACGGCGCCCCGGCCCTGGCCGAGGACCTGGCGGGCAAGACCGGCCTGGTGGAGATCGACCTGGACGTGCTGCCCAACCCCAACGCCTCGGAGTACAGCCGCAACAACCTGGTCCTCACCGCCGCCACCGCCTTCAACGCCGACGACATCCTCTCCCTGGAGGCTCCGGGGGCCGAGGTCCAGCTCGTGGGCAACCTGCGCACCGTCCTGTTCATGGTCATGCCCGGCGAGGAGCAGCACTTTGCCATCCGGGTGGGCAGCGACGACTTCTCCTTCTCCGGCTTGGTGCTGCTGGCCGTCCCCGCCACCCTCCAGCAGCTCGACCAGATCGCGGATCTGCGGGAAGCCAAGGAAAAGGTGGAGGACTCCTACGACGCCATCAACGACAGTATGGACGTGATCCTCAACACCTTGGACGGCATGAGCGGCAGCCTCAACGCCACCGCCAGCGGCCTGGATCGGCTCAACGCCGCCCGGGGCACCATCTCCAGCGGCAAGGGGCAGGTCTACGACAGCGCCGACGCCGCTCTGGCTGACCTGGACGCCCTGAACGGGGCCCTGGCCCCCCTGAACGGCCACCTGGACACCGCCTCTCAGGCCCTGACCGACACCACCGGCACCCTCACCGCCCTGACGGAGAACGCGGTGGCCCTCAAGCCTGAGCTCTCCGCCGCCCGGAAATCCATCCAAAATCTCCAGTCCGACACCAAAAAGCTCAAGGAGCTGGCGGGCAGCATCGAGTCCTACAACAAGGAGGCCGCCCAGATCGCCGGGAACCTGGAGAACGACTTCAGCGATATGAGCGACGCCCTGGAGGACCTGGAGCGCAGCCTGGCCAAGCTGGAGAGCGCTCTGAAGGGCGCCAAGGGGGTCTCTGAGGTGGATACCATCCACATCGGCGGCTTTACCTCTTCGGAGCAGATCCTGGAAAAGCTGGAGGAGGTCCAGGCCGGAAAGGCCACCTACGACCAGATGCTGGCCGCCGGTCTGCTGCCGGAGGGCACCACCTTTGAGCAGTTTTTGATGATCCCCACGGAGATGGGCGGCCCCGGCAAGACCGCCGAGGAGGCCCAACTGGCCGTAAAGCTGCTGGAGATGTCCCAGGAAGCCGACTTTGAAGAGCAGCTCAAGCTGCTGGACACCGCCAACAGCGCCATCCCCGGGGTCAACGACAAGATCGACGAGGTTAACTCCCTGGTCTCCGGCCTGGCCAAGCCCACCGCCAACGTGGTGGACGACCTCCAGAGCCTCACCATCGCTCTGGGCGAGGATGGACTCAGCGACGACCTGACCCGCCTGTCCAAGCTGGCTTCCGACCTCTTAAAGGATTTGAAGGCCCATGAAGGGGACGCCGCCGGACTGCTGGACCACCTGGACGAGCTGGGCGACCTGGCCGACCGGGTGACCCAAAACGCCGATACCGCCCTGGATCTGGTCCAGAAGCTGGACGACACCCTGAACACCTACGAGCCCCAGGCCCAGCAGGCCCTGACCGACGCCAAGGCCCTCTCCGACACCACCCAGGCGGCCCTGAAGGACACCCATGCCTTTCTCTCCTCGGCAGAAGCCCTGCTGAAGCAGAGCGGCCCCAGCCTGGATGACGGCACCCGCCAGACCCTCAGCGGGCTCAGCGACGCCCTGCGGCGCTCCACCGCCGGACTGGAGCAGACCGGCACCATCCGCAACGCTAAGGACACCATTACCAGCCTCATCGACGACGAGTGGGACAGCCACACCGGCGGGGACAACAACCTGCTGCTGATGGACGCCGGGGCGGTCCCGGTCTCCCTCACCTCGGCGCAGAACGGCAATCCCCAGAGCGTCCAGTACATCATGCGTACCCAGGAGATCAAGGCGGACGAGGAGGAATCCCAGCAGACCCTCTCCCAGCAGAGCGCCGATCAGGGCACCTTCTGGAGCCGCGTCGCCGCCATGTTCCGGGACTTCTGGAATGCCATCACCGGCCTGTTCCGCAAATAAAGGTCTTTCATCCCCTCCCGCCCTGCCGGCGGGAGGGGATGCCTCTACCGCGATGAACTGGACCGGGCCGGGTTTGCTGTTCCGGCCGTCAAAACAGGCGCTCCACTGCGAGCCAAATGGATTCCGCGTTGGTATCAGCGTTGCCCGGACAGCCCACGCTCTGCCCGATAAAGATTTGATCCACGATGTGGTAGAGATCGCTCCCTCGCCTGGACAGCACACAGGGCGCTGAGAACTTGAGCGGCAGCTTTCCGAGGGGCTCCGTGGCCAGATAAGGACCTCCCGAGACATAAGAATAAAGGCAGAAGTGCGTAAATCCAAATCTGGATTTACGCACTTCTGCCACACAACAGTCTTTCTTTTAATGCGCACCGAACAAAGCGAAAAGGCTTGAATCCCAAGGCCTTCAACGCCGATTGGCTTTGTTCCGGTGCCAGGTTTTGGGGCAAATGAGCCAGAAAGCCCTGCGCCAAAGCGGCCCGCTCATAATGCTCCGGTCTCATCTCCCCGTCCCCTCAGCCAAGTACATACCGGCCGTCGGCGCACTGGGTGAAGTTCGCTTCAAAAAAGGCCGTACAGGCCCGGGAGAGGTGCTCCGGGTCCTGGCTCCCCGCCGTCTCCACGGCGGCGTGCATGGCGAGCTGTGCCATGCCGATGTCTACCATGGGGATGCTGACGGCGTGACTGAGCAGGTTGCCCAGGGTGGAGCCGCCGGGCTCGTCGGCCCGGTTGGAAAAGACCTGCACCGGTACCCCGGCCCGCTGGCAGACGGCCCGGAACAGCCCGGCGGTGAGGCCGGTTGTGGTGTACTTCTGGCTGGCGTTGAGCTTGACCACCACGCCGCCATTGGGGTAGACCCGGTTCTCCGGATCGGCCTTCTCCGGAAAATTGGGGTGGACGGCATGGCCGTTGTCGGCGCTGAGGAGCAGGCTGTTGGCCAGGGCCCGCCTCCGCTCCTCCTCCCCCAGGCCCAGAGCCAGAGCCGCCCGGGCGAGCACGTCGGGCAGGAAGCTGCTCATGGCCCCCTGGCGGGTGTCGCTGCCCACCTCCTCGTTGTCGAAGAGGCAGTAGACCTGCCCCGCCGCCGGGTTGGGTCCGGCCCGGAGCAGGCCCTCCAAGGTGGCGTAAGCGCAGGCCAGGTCGTCGATGCGGGGGGCCTGGAAAAGCTCCCCCGCCGCCCCCAGCCGCACCGGCCTCTGACGGGGACACAGCACAATGTCGGTGGAGAGCAGGTCCCCATACTCCACCCCCGCCGCCCGGGCAAGCTGTTCCCCCAGGTCCTCCCCCGCGCCGTTCAGGCCGAAGAGCGGCTGCATGTCCCGCTGGAGGTTGTACTCATGGCCCTTGTTCACGTCCCGCTGCTGATGGATGGCCAGTGTAAATTCCGGGCAGTGAGCCACACGTGCACGGAGATTTAGCCACAGCGTCACG
>ERZ857998.3529-NODE-3529-length-12574-cov-3.703650_pt1 | contig 12574 bp, 8 predicted proteins | sample MGYA00519954_ERZ857998 | MGnify/ENA primary metagenome ERZ857998 (study PRJEB31778, sample SAMEA3449424) | human gut metagenome | biome: human gut; feature: human-associated habitat; material: faeces | place: United Kingdom | collected 2010/2012 ...
AAAGTGAGAAGGCGAAAAGCCTTCCGGGAACCTTGAAAACCGAATGGACGGATATATTCCGTGGATGTGGCCCCTCAGCAGGTAGCCCCTATTCCGCTTGGAGATATATTGGAACGAATTCCTGTAGATGAGCATTATTTTCTCCGCGATGAAGACCTACCCAAATGGATCTATGCTAAGGGGGCAAAGCATGAGAAGAGATTCAGACGAGATGGAAGCTCCTATTATTTCTCGGAAGGCAGCGTTCAGTTTCCAGAGCCGTTGGCTAAACCGTCAAGAACGATGCTGACCTCTGAATCTCAGGTTGGACGAACATCTCATGTGGTCCAGCGTAGAGCAACAGGTCGTTTGCGGGTGTTGACTCCAGTCGAATGTGAACGATTGAATGGATTCCCGGATGATTGGACAGATATAGGAATGCCAGAACGGATGCGATATTTTTGCATGGGAAATGCACTAGTTGTTCCATTGATTCAAAAAATCGGTGTGATTTTAGCTGATGAAACTCACGATATTATTCAGCTTAAGATGCCACGATAACCCACAAGTGCCACGATAGGAAAGGGCTTATCCGAGCATTAGAAAATAAAAAACACCGTCTACCGGGGAACTGGCCCTAGCAGACGGTGTTTTGATCGTAGAAGCGGTGAGAATACCGCTATAAATGTAAAAAAGAACCGTCATCAGGATGTTTTGCATCCTGATGACGGTTTACTTTTGGCAGGGGCACTAGGACTTGAACCCAGAGCCTACGGTTTTGGAGACCGCCGCTCTACCAATTGAGCTATACCCCTATGTATTTATATTTGAAGGCGGAAGACCTGAAAAATCTGGTGGGCCTTCAGGGATTTGAACCCGGGACGATCCGGTTATGAGCCGGAGGCTCTGACCAACTGAGCTAAAGGCCCATGAAAATCACGGGTGCATTCAGTCACCACGGGGAATATTATAGCATCGAACCAGTCGCCTGTCAAGGGATTTCTTTGGAAAGTATGGGAAAATATGCAACGCCCTCCGCTTCTCAAATAGCTTGTGTTTTGCGAATAGCAACACGCCGCCCTATCTCCTGCCAGACTCCCCGCCTTTTCCTGTCCACCTGTCCATTAAAATCTGGGTCATTAACCATTTCGGATGGAGCTTCCCCTGGGTATATCTCTTCCCGATCATGCTTGTGTTCAACATTCCCATTGTTAACTTTATCAGAATGTACCTCCCTTTCATGCTTGGCGATTTTTCAATGCGGATTGGGAAAAGGCGTCGGGTCCTGATAAATAAGCGAGGCCGGCATCCATAAGATTTTTTGCCCTTTTTTGTGCAAAAGCACTTGCATATTTGGGTTGCATATGCTAGTATAACAAGGATATGGAAAAAAGCGTTGAATGGGCTGCCTTGTGTTGGTTTGCGGCGTCAGAGAGAGCGGGATGGTGAGATCCGCTTGCGTGCAATGCCGGGCTTTCTCCCAGGAGCTGCCGCTTGAACGAAAAGTAGAGTTGGCCGCGTGACTGCGTTAACGGTCTTGGATGTGTCTGCATCCGAAAAGCGCGCCGTTTCGGCGAATTGCGGGTGGTACCGCGGAAGGAATGCCTTTCGTCCCGGTTTCGGGATGAAGGGTCTATTTTTTTGTAGTAAAGGAAGCTCTGATTAAATCGGCGAGAGCTGACAGCGAGAGATTTTGTCTCCAGGCAAGGTATGGAAAATGCGGGAATACTGTATGTATTTCCCATTTTTCATACCGCAGGCTGGGGGCAAAAGATCCGCTGCTCAGCCAAAGACGATTTATTCAGAGGTTCCCTAGACCTTTCAGGAGGAATGAACATGAAAGAACAGTTAGAGCAAATCAAAGCCAATGCCCTGACAGCGCTGGAAGCTGCCGCCACCCCGGCGGCTCTGGAAGAGCTTCGCGTCAAGCTGCTGGGCAAGAAGGGCGAGCTGACCGCCGTCTTAAAGCAGATGGGCAAGCTCTCCGCTGAGGAGCGCCCCGTCATGGGTCAGCTGGCGAATTCCGTCCGGGCAAGCATCGAGCAGGAGCTGGAAAAGCGGAAGGCCGACATCCACGCCGCCGCGCTGGAAGCCAAGCTGGCTTCCGAAGCCATCGACGTGACCATCCCCGGCAAGGCCGTGTCCATCGGCCATCAGCATCCCATGAATCAGGTGCTGCAGACCATCAAGGACATCTTTGTAGGTCTGGGCTATCAGGTGGTGGACGGCCCCGAGGTGGAGCTGGCAGACTACAACTTCACCCGCCTGAACATCGAGGAAGGCCATCCTTCCCGTGACCGCTCCGATACCTTCTATTTCACCGACGACGACAGCGTCCTGCTCCGCACCCAGACCAGCCCCATGCAGATCCGCTACATGGAGAAGCACAAACCCCCGCTGTGTATGCTGGCTCCCGGCCGCGTGTTCCGCAAGGACGAGGCCGACGCGACCCACTCCCCCATGTTCCATCAGATCGAGGGTCTGGTGGTGGCGGAGAACATCACCATGGGCGACCTGAAGGGTGCGCTGACCACCATCATGCGGAAAATCTACGGAGAGGACGCCGTGATGCGGTTCCGTCCCCATCACTTTCCCTTCACCGAGCCGAGCTGTGAAATGGACATGCAGTGCCACAAGTGCCACGGCACCGGCGAAATCGACGGTCAGGTCTGCTCCACCTGCCACGGCGAGGGCTGGATCGAGCTGCTGGGTGCCGGTATGGTGCACCCCAAGGTTCTGGAGAACTGCGGCATCGACCCCGAAAAATATTCCGGCTTCGCTTTCGGCATGGGTCTGGAGCGTATGGCCATGGGCCGCATGAAGATCAACGACCTGAGACTGATTTTCGACAACGACATCCGGTTCCTGAACCAGTTCTAAGGAGGGAAAAACAATGAAACTCAACAGAAAATGGCTGAACGAGGAATTCGTAGACCTGTCTAACGTCTCCGATAAGGAATTCGTGGAAACCCTGACCGTTTTTGGTCAGAAGGTGGAAACCTGGGAGCGGCTGGACGCGGAGATCAAAAACGTGGTCGTGGGCAAGGTTCTGTCCATGGTGCGCCATCCCAACTCCGATCATATGTGGATCTGTCAGGTGGACGTGGGCGGCGACGCCCCCGTGCAGATCGTCACCGGCGCACAGAACGTCCACGAGGGCGATCTGGTTCCCGCGGCACTGCATAACTCATGGCTCCCCGGCGGCGTTCACATCACCAAGGGCAAGCTCCGGGGCGAAGTGTCGGGCGGTATGCTCTGCTCCTTCGCCGAGCTGGGTCTGACCCAGAACGACCTGCCCGGCGTGTTCGCCGACGGCATCTGGATTCTCAACGACGAGGACTGCACCATCGGTGAGGACATCAATCTCGTCATCGGCAACGACGATACCGTTGTGGATTTTGAGATCACCAACAACCGCCCGGACTGCTACAGCATCATCGGCCTTGCCCGGGAAGCTGCCGCCGCCTTCGGCAAGCCCATGCGTCACCACGAGCCTGTGGTTCACGGCTCCGACGCCGGGGATATTTACGACCATCTGGACGTAGACGTCCCCGCGACCAGGCTGTGTAACCGCTACACCTCCCGGATGGTGGCCAACGTAAAGATCGCCCCCTCCCCCAAGTGGCTGCGCCGGCGTCTGCGCGCCAACGGCGTGCGTCCCATCAACAACATCGTGGACATCACCAACTACGTCATGCTGGAATACGGTCAGCCCATGCACGCCTTTGATTACCGCTATGTTTCCTCCGGCAAGATCGTGGTGCGGGAAGCCGAGGACGGCGAGACCCTGACCACGCTGGACGGCAGCGTGCGCAACCTGAAAGCCGGTATGCTGGTCATCGCCGACGAAAATAAGCCCATCGGCCTTGCCGGTATCATGGGCGGCGAAAACTCCGAAATCAAGGACGATACCGCCATGGTAGTCTTCGAGTCCGCCAACTTCGACGGCACCTCCATCCGCCAGACCGCTCTGGCGCTGGGTATGCGCACCGAAGCCTCCGGCAAATTTGAAAAGCGCCTTGACCCCATGATGACCGTCCCTGCCGTGCAGCGTGCCTGCGAGCTTGTGGAGATGCTGGGCTGCGGCGATGTGCTGAACGGCACCATCGATGTCATCAACTATGTTCCCGAGGAAAAAACGCTGCCTCTGGAGCCGGAGAAGATCAACCGGCTGCTGGGCACCGACATTTCCAAGGAAGATATGGTCAAGTACCTGAACCGGCTGGAAATTCCCGTGGAGGGCGACACCATTCTGGTTCCCTCCTTCCGTCCCGACCTGAACCTGATGGCGGATATCGCCGAAGAAGTAGGCCGTTCCTACGGCTACAACGAGATTCCCACCACCGCTTTCAAAACCTCCACGCAGGGCGGCTATTCCCCCGTGATGAAGCTGGAAGCCAAGGCCGGAACCCTGTGCCGCGCCATGGGCTACAGTGAGATCATCACCTATTCCTTCGTCTCCCCCACCGTTTTCGACCAGATCCGGCTGCCCGCCGATTCCCCCCTGCGCAACGCTCTGCGCATCCAGAATCCTCTGGGCGAGGACACCTCCATCATGCGCACCATCGCCCTGCCCTCCATGCTGGAAATCCTCTCCCGGAACAACGCCTACCATAACAAGGCCGTGAAGCTCTACGAGCTGGCAAAGATCTACCTGCCCGTAGCCGGTCAGCCTCTGCCCGAGGAGCCGAAGATGCTGGTTCTCGGCACCTACGGCGCAGGCGAGACCTTCTTCACCCTGAAGGGCGAGCTGGAAGCCATCTTCACCGGTCTGCGGCTGAAGAAGGCGGCGTACACCGCCGTGAAGGACAACCCCAGCTACCACCCCGGCCGCTGCGCCAAGGTGAGCATCGACGGCGTGGACGTGGGCGTGATGGGTCAGGTGCATCCTCTGGCGGCCGCGAACTACGGCATCGACACCGACGTCTACTGCGCCGAGATCAACTTCACCAAACTGTTTGAGATGCAGCTGCCCGACGCCACCTATACCCCCCTGCCCAAGTATCCCACCGTGTCCCGCGACCTGAGCCTTGTCTGCTCTGAGGACGTCACCGTCGCGCAGGCGGAAGCCGTCATCACCGCCGCTGCCGGAAAGCTGCTGCGGGATGTGAAGCTGTTCGACATCTACCGCGGCCCCGGCGTTCCCGAGGGCAAGAAGAGCATGGCCTTCTCTCTGGAGCTGCGGGCGGACGACCGTACCCTCACCGATACGGACTCCGAAGCCGTCGTGACCAAGGTTCTGGCCGCGCTGAAGGAAAAGCTGGACGCTGCTCTGCGATAATTTGGTACTTCGGCAAAAATTCTGCAAAGATTCACAAAAATTTCCGATTTCAGGACTTTACAGCCCGAAAGAATTCGGTTATAATGACAACAGTACAAATATAAAAGGAGGCTGAAACCATGACGGATAAGGACACTGTAAAATTCACCGTTCCAAGCGATGACAAAGAGAATATGCGCCGTATTCTCCGGAATGTGTATGAAGCCCTCACCGAAAAAGGCTACAACCCCGTCAACCAGATCGTCGGCTACCTGCTGACCGAAGACCCCACCTATATCACCAACTACAACAACGCCCGGAGTATGATCTGCAAGATCGACCGGGACGAGCTGATGCAGGTGCTGGTGCGCGAGTACCTCTTCAAGAAGGAAGCCCAATAATCCCGTTCTGACCATCCCAGCCCAAGGGGCTTTTGCCAAGGCAAAAGCCCCTTGCTTTTTGGCCGTGAGCTTGGGGAACCTCTGAATAAATCGCCTTCGGCTGGCGGCGAATCTTTTGCCCCATCCGCGCAGTTCTGAAAGCGGGAAATACACAAAGTATTTCGCCGCTTTCAGAACTTTCGGCTGAGCCAAAATCTTCTGCCGCCAGCTCTCGTCGATTTAATCAGAGCTTCCCCTGAAATATGCAAACAAATGCGGCCGACATGCACCTTGACAATCTCATACTTTCTTCCTCCGTCTTTCCGTTTTTCAATCTTTTTTCAGGAAAAGTTATGTTAACGAGGGTCGTTTCCCGACCGTTTCCAACAAAAAGCTTGACATTCTCATTACAGTATGTTACAATCTGATTACATTTTGCATAGGAGGTACCTTTGATGGCTGATGAAAATGCAGTTCTGATGTATAAAGGACATCCGCTGATGCGGAAGGACAACTTGATTTACTATGGCTCCATGGCTGACAGTCACATCGTTATGCTTCAGGTTCTCGAGACCAAGAAGGTGAACGATCTGGACGTTGCCACCCGGGTTTCCGTGCAGCTCCAGCTGACCGACCCCACCGCCAGAAGCCGCGACCGGATCGTGAAGAAGAGCGAAAAAGACGGCCTGTACACCGCCCTTGACTTTGGCTGTGTCTGGCTGGAACGCGCACTGGCCGGTAAATAATTTCCAAATACCCCGCAGTCTCAACCCAGGCTGCCTACCAAAGACGGAGGCAAAAGTATGAAGATCAAAAGAATCCTCAGCATGGTGCTGGCGCTGGTGCTGTCTATCGGCGCCATGTCCATCACCGCGTTCGCCGCAGAAGAAACCATGTACGGCATCGGCTTTGTCAATGCAAGCTCCCTGCGGCTCCGCAGCGAACCCGACGCAAATTCCGCAACCCTTGTCTACGCCCCCCGCAATGACTGCGTAGCGGTCATCAGCAAGAGCGGCGAGTGGTACAAGGTCAATTACAATCTGCAAGTTGGCTACATGCATCAGGACTACCTGAAGGTACTTACCCGTGAAAACGCCGAGCTTGGCTACGGCGAGGTTTCCGGAAGCGGCGTCAACCTGCGTTCCGGCCCCTCCACTACCTACGGGAAAGTGGCCGTCGCTTCCAGCGGCGAGAAATGCTACATTCTCGGCCTGAACAACGGCTGGTACAAGGTCATCTACAATGGCAGCATCTGCTACATCCGCAGCGACTACCTGAGCCTGACGGAAATCCCCTATGAAAATCAGGCTTCTCCCAACAGCCCCAAATTCTATCGTCTCGGCAAGTCCACCGGCGTTGCCCCCAGCGCCGCCGCGCTGAACGGCACCGTGTCCGTGGGAAGCTCCGCCTCTGCGGATTCTTCTTCGGACTCTTCTTCCGTCGGTTCCGCACCTGCCGCTGACACGGCTCCTTCTGCCGCCGGTTCCGACATCGTGGCGGAAGCTCAGAAGTATCTGGGCACCCCCTACGTTTACGGCGGCGCTTCTCCCAGCGGCTTTGACTGCTCCGGTTTCGTGTACTACGTCCTCAAGCAGCTGGGTTTCTCCGCCTACCGCACCCCCGCCGACCAGTACAATCAGGGTACTTACGTGGATAAGGACAGCTTGCAGCCCGGCGACATCGTTTTCTTTGCCGGTACATATGCCAGCGGCATTTCCCATGTGGGCATTTACGTTGGCGGCGGCCAGTTCATCCATTCCCCCAATTCCCGCTCCACGGTCTCCTATTCCGACCTCACCAGCGGCTACTGGGCGCAGCACTACTACGGTGCCCGGCGAATGGTGTGACATCTTCTGCAATAATTTCCCAGACGTCAGATTTTTGACGTCTGGGTTTTTTATCGAATTGAATCACAAAAGCAAGCCCGGCACATACTAGAAGCACCTCGATTCCACAGAAAAACGAAAAGCAGGTGTTTTTATGGCAAATCAAAAGCGGGGACGGCAGAGCTTCCTTCTGCCAAACCCACCGGTCATTACCCACTGGGCAAGCGTGGCCGGGAAAAAGGAGTCCGAAGGCCCTCTTGCCCATACCTTCGACATCAAATCTCAGGATACCTATTTCGGGCAGAAAACATGGGAACAGGGCGAAAAGCAGATGCAGAAGCTGGCGCTCGGGAAGCTGGCGGAAAAGGCAAACATGAAGCTGGAGGACTTCGACCTTGTTTTCTCCGGCGACCTTCTGAACCAGTGCATCGGTTCGTCCTTCACCCTGCGCAATCTGGGTATCCCCCACCTGGGGCTGTACGGCGCTTGCTCTACCATGGCGGAAAGTCTGCTGCTGTCCTCCATGGCGGTGGGCGGCGGCTTTGCGGACAACGCGGTGGCTATAACCTCCTCCCACTTTGCCTCCTCCGAGCGGCAATACCGATTCCCTCTGGGCTACGGCGGGCAACGGACGCCCACCGCCCAATGGACGGTCACCGGCTCCGGAGCGGCGCTGGTGCGCAGCGACGGCCACGGCCCCCGCGGAACGGATTGTTGTTGCGGCGCTTGCCCTTGTTCTTGAACTGCCCATGCTTGCCTGATTTCTGGGCGCGCTTGGGGGTGGTTCGACTCTGCTCGCGGGCCTCGAGCCTGCGTTCATGGCGCTTGACCGATTCATCGCGGGCATCGAACAGACGGCCGTTGTCGTGGTGGTGGATGCGTTTGCCACCCCGACGCTCTTCACGCTCCTCCTCGCGACGGGCACGACGCCGTTCGATGCGTTTCTTGCCGTTGTTGCGGTTCTGGCGTGATTTCTTGTAATCGCGGTCGTCACCGGCCTCGCCGAACTGCTCGGCGCGACGTTCCTGCCGGTTGCACGGCCGTTCGTCGCGCCGATGATTGCGCTCATGGCGGCTCGCCTGTTCCGACTCCGCAGGCTCGGAGTAACGTGGGTTGTCCGAACTCACATCGCCGAGGAACAATGCGGCGAATTCCTGCTGCTCCTTGGCAATCCGGCGTTCGCGTTCGGTGGGCCTATGCTCGCCCTTGCCGGTACGGCGTCCACCACGGGCCGAGCGGTTGCCCCGTTCCTCATCACGGTTCGTGCGACCCCGGTCACGACGCGACTTGCCGCCATTGCCTTTACGAGGTCTGCGCTCAAGCTCGGGAAGCTCCCAGCCATGCACCGGATCGGCTTTCTGCCCCACGAGTTCCTGCACCTGTGGGGATTCGGGGGTGACTTCGACTGGTTTGAGCTTGATGTCGACCTCTTTGAACAGGTGACGAATCTTGCGCTTCTGATCCGGCGTCATGAGTGTGACTACATCGCCGGACTGGCCGGCACGTGCGGTTCTGCCGGAACGATGGGTGAACGACTTGGGATCCTCCGGCGGCTCGACCTGCACCACCAGACCAACGTTGCTCACATCGATGCCGCGGGCAGCCACATCGGTGGCCACGAGCACGTTCACCTGACCGGATTCGAAGACCTGCAGGTTCCGATCGCGTTGGTGCTGACTCAGGTTCCCATGGAGTTCGGCTGCCGGGATTCCGCTCTGCGTCAGTGTATGGGCGAGCTTCTTCGCCTGGAACTTCGTACGCGTGAACAGGATGCGGCGCCCACGTCCACTGGCGAGCTCCCTCACGACGGCAGCCTTGTCGTTGCGGGAGACGAGGAACAGATGATGGGTCATCGAATCGACGTTCGACGTCACCTCGTCGACGCTATGCACCTTCGGATCATGCAGGAATTCACTGACCACCTCGTCCACGCCATGATCGAGCGTGGCCGAGAACAGCATATGCTGCGCATCCTGTCGAATCTGCTTGAGAATGCGTTTGATCGGCGGAAGAAAACCCATGTCGGCCATCTCATCGGCCTCGTCGAGCACCACGATGCGCACATCGGCGAGTGTCAGCGCCTGCTGCTCGATCAGGTCCTCCAGACGTCCCGGGCAGGCAACGACGATGTCGGCGCCTGCGTCGAGAGCACGGAACTGGCGTTCATACTTGACACCGCCATACACCGTAGTGACAGCCATGCCATAGGCATCTGCGAGAGGAGTGAGCACGTCACTGATCTGGTTGGCGAGCTCACGGGTCGGCGCCAGCACCAGGCCGCGCGGATGCGGCATGTACTTCGAGACACCGCGCTTGAAACGCAGCGATTTTCGCAACGTCTGCGAATCCATGTCGCGGGGGAAATCCTGATCGTCGGCGCGATCCATGCTGGAGAGTCTGGAGACAAGTGGCAGGCCGAAAGCCAGGGTCTTGCCGGAACCGGTCTGTCCTCGGCCGAGCACATCACGCCCGGCAAGCGAATCCGGAAGCGTGTCCTGCTGAATGGGGAACGCGGTCTTTTTGCCGTCGGCGGCCAGCAGGCGAACAAGTAGCCCGGGCACGCCGAGTTCACCGAACGACTGCGCGGGCTCCTCATATACAGAGTCTGCATCATTCATAGTGGTATCTAAATCATTCAACGATGGTGTAAGTGGCACGATGGCCTTTCAGGTCGTAATACGATGCGCGAGTGCGCAAACTCACCCAGTTTAGCGGACGGCCACAACCAAATGGGCCCACCGGACACGCCACGGGAGCTGAATGGCCGGCGTTTCAGTATGACTTCCACGGCAATTGCTCAAATAAATGAAATACGCGTCTCATGCATGGAGCAACTGTATTATGAAAACCATGAAAGAATTCTGTAGAAAATGGGCCAAACGCATTGCCACGAAACAGATGGCGCTGATTGCCATCATCACATTGACGGCCACACTCATCGGCATGTGGGCCGCGCGGTTCGAGGGTCTCAAGATCCTCGGCGCGCTCATTATCGCCCTGCTCATCGGCATGGTGGTTCAGTTCCCGATTCGTGCCTGGTACACCAAGGATGATCCGCAACGTGCGGCAGGGGTGAAGGACGCAGCTGGTCTCATCGCCAACAAGTTCCTCCGTTTCGGCATCATCCTGCTTGGGTTCAAGCTCAATCTCGAACTGCTTTTCACCACCGGCGCGAAGTGTCTGCCCCTTGCCGCGCTCGTCGTGACCGTCACCGTGTTCGTCACCTACTGGATCTGCCGTTGGATGGGCGTCGACCCGCTCATGGCCATACTGGTCTCCTGCGGCACCGGCATCTGCGGAGCTGCGGCGGTCATGGGCGTCTCCGGCTCCATCAAGGTCTCCCCGAAACGTGAGAGCGAGAAGGAGAACGACGAAGTCACCGCAATCGCAATCGTCGCCATTATGGGCACCATCTTCGCATTGCTCGAAATCGCCATTCTGCCGCTGCTCAACCTCACCCAGCCCCAGGAGGGCTTCATTGCAGGTGGCTCACTCCACGAAATCGCCCATGCCGTCGCAGCCGGCGAAGGCCTCAACCGTCCGGTTCCCGCCGGTCAGGTCGATGCGGCCACCATGGCGAACATCATGAAGCTTTCCCGCGTGCTCATGCTCGTGTTCGTCTCGATCATCGTGGCCATCTGGTGGGATAAGCGCCATAGCGAGGTCACCGAGGTGGGTGGCAAGCGCAAGGTCGCATTCCCCTGGTTCATGCTCGGATTCATCGCCACGGCAGCCATCGGCACGCTGTTCCTGCAGACGGTTCCCGCCAGCGCCGGTTTCATCAACGCACTCGGCGGCAATGTGGCGAAGATCTTCCTCGGCATGGCCATGGCCTCCCTCGGCATCAACGTGAACTTCAAGGCGATTGCGAAGACCGGCGTCAAGCCACTCATCGCCAGCTTCATCGCCTCGATCATCCTGGTGCTCATCTGCTGGGGTCTGGCGGTGCTGTTCTTCTGACACCACCGGTATTTCGAAACCTATGTGTACCCATGTGAAAAGGGCCTTGGGACTATCCTAAGGCCCTTTTCACATGCCGTCACCTGCTGCTTCACACATGTCACACAGTGGTTTCCCGCTGCCGCTACAATGTATTCGGCCGGTGGCATAACGCCTATGGCCGCATTTTCCAAAGCTCAAGTGACCTCAGAGAGAAACGGCGAGGAAATCGTGACATCATTGAAGCAAATGTTCACATGGACGCTCCATGGAAACGGAAAAACACTCAAGCCCGGCGAGATCGTCGAACCGAAGGAGCGCCTCACCTGGCCTCGCACCATCGGCATCGGCGCACAGCACGTGGTGGCCATGTTCGGAGCCACATTCCTGGTCCCAATCCTCACGGGCTTCGACCCGTCGACCACACTGTTCTTCACGGCGTTCTCCACGGCGCTTTTCCTGCTCATCAACAAGAACCTGCTGCCGTCGTATCTGGGTTCCAGCTTCGGCTTCATCGCCCCGATCGCAGCCGTGGCAAGTTCCGGCAAAGGCATTGCCGTCGCGTCCTTCGGCATTCTGTGCACGGGCCTGCTGCTCGCGATCATAGGCTTCGTCGTCCAGTGGGCGGGCGCCATCTGGATCGACCGAATCATGCCCCCTGTGGTCAATGGTGCCATCGTGGCCATCATCGGCTTCAATCTGGCCCCGAATGTCTGGACCAATTTCAAGGCCGCCCCTGACACCGCATTGGTCACCCTTGCAGCCGTGCTGCTCATCGCCGTGCTATTCAAGGGGCTCATCGGCCGACTCAACATCCTCCTCGGCGTGCTCGTAGGCTACGCCTACGCATGCATTCGCGGACAGGTCGATTTCCAGGCCATCGAACAGGCCGCCTGGGTCGGCTTCCCGAAGTTCCACCTGCCTCAGGCCGACTTCACGATCCTGCCGATGTTCCTGCCTGTCGTGCTCGTGCTCATCGCCGAGAACGTCGGCCATGTGAAGTCCGTTGCCCAGATGACCGGCCATAACTATGACGACCAGATCGGCACCGCCCTCATCGCCGATGGCCTGGGTACGACAGTCGCGGGCATCGGTGGCGGTTCGGGCACCACCACTTACGGCGAGAACATCGGCGTCATGGCCGCCACCAAGGTGTACTCCACGGCCGCCTACTGGTGCGCCGCGGGTTT
>ERZ857998.3533-NODE-3533-length-12559-cov-3.301344_pt1 | contig 12559 bp, 10 predicted proteins | sample MGYA00519954_ERZ857998 | MGnify/ENA primary metagenome ERZ857998 (study PRJEB31778, sample SAMEA3449424) | human gut metagenome | biome: human gut; feature: human-associated habitat; material: faeces | place: United Kingdom | collected 2010/2012 ...
CCGGGGAAACCATGACCATCGCCATGACCCAGACCGGTCTGACTGAAATCAACACCTCCAAGGCCGTCTACTCCGCTGCCGGTATGGTTAATTCCGGCTATTCCGACCTGACCCTGCGTATCACCTACGCCGCCAAGCTGGACAGCGACAATTCTGTTGCCTACGGTGACGATGGCAACCCCAATGATGTAGTCCTGACCTGGAAGCGTACTTCTACGGATTACTATGATACGCTGGCGGATGACTGCCATCTCTACACCTACGGCATTGACCTGACCAAGAAATACAGTGATGGCAACGGTGATTTCTCCAAGGTTGAATTCATCCTGCACAACGACACCGACAACTACTATGTCAAGGCTTCTCTGAATGAGAACGAGGGCGTTTACTATGTGACTGCCCATGTTGCTGACGAAGCAGACGCCACCCATTTCATCCCCGTTTCCTCCGGCAAGGTAGTCGTAAAGGGTCTGGAAGATGACACCTACCGCATCACCGAAGTCCGCACTGACAATGGCTATACCCTGCTGAAAGAGGACATTGAGGTGGTTATTTCCCAGGCCGAAACCACAGCCCTCTGTGATGATGTGGACGGCAGCGTGGAGCATCATCTGCTGACCGCATCTGCCAAGGTGGACGGCAACCCCGTGACCATGCTGGCAGATGGCGGCAGCGCCAATGCAGAAGCCCCTCTGACTGTGGTCAACACCCGTGGCTTTGACCTGCCCAAGACCGGCGACAACGGCACTATGATGTTTACCATCGTGGGCATTCTACTTATGGTCGGCGCGGCGGCTGTGCTGTACGCGGTGTCCAGCAAGAAGTCTGCGTAACACGCAAGCCTTGCCTCTGCATCCCTAAAATGGAAAAGTTGTACCATGTCGTAAAAAGTCACTTGAAAAAGTTGATACTTTGCGAATAAAGTCCCTTGAAAAAGTTTCTCCCTTGTGCTATGCTGTGTATAGACTGGCAGCTGATTGGAGGAATACACAATGCTGAAGCGCAAAATAGAGCGGCAGCTGACGGAATGGAAGAACACTTCCGGTCATAAGCCGCTGATCGTCAAAGGATGCAGACAGTGCGGCAAGACATTCTCTGTGCTTGATTTTGCAAAAAAGAACTACAAGCACATTGTCTACCTGAATTTCTTTGAAAATCCAGACTACGCTTCCGTTTTTGCGGGATCACTGGAAATCGATAACATTGTGATGTTGCTTTCCGCACTGCTGGGCAAGGATGCTGTTTTTGAGGCAGGAGAAACGGTTCTGGTCCTGGATGAAATTCAGGATTGCCCTGAGGCACGGACCGCACTGAAATTCTTCCGAATCGATGGTCGGTACGATGTGATCGGCACCGGCTCCCTGCTGGGTGTGAAAGGCTACGGCAAGGAGCCAAAGTCGGTCCCCGTGGGCTCGGAAACTGTGATCGATATGTACCCATTGGACTTTGAGGAATTCCTGTGGGCCAACGGCATTTCGGAGCCGGTGATCGCAATGCTGCAAAAGGCGCTGGACGCTGAAACGCCGGTGCCGGAAGCGCTCCACAGCCGGATGAAGCAGCTCCTGCTGCAATACGCCGTCGTTGGCGGGATGCCCGATGCGGTGCAGACCTTTGTGGACAGCAAGCAGATGGATGAAGTCCTCCGTATCCAGCGTGATATTGTGCGCTCTTATGAGGATGACATGGTGAAGTATGCGGAAAAACAGGACAAGTCCCGCATTAAGGAATGTTTTCAGTCCATTCCTCGTCAGCTTGCCAAGGAGAATAAGAAATTCCAGTATTCCGTTGTCCGGAAAGGCTCCACAGCCGCCAAATATGCCGGAAGTCTGCAATGGATCGAGGATGCGGGGATCATTGCCCGCTGCTATAACCTTTCCATCACCGAACTTCCTCTGGATGGCAATGCCGAGGAGGACACATTCAAGGTGTATATGCGGGATATGGGGCTGTTTGTCAGTATGCTGGAGGACGGCACCCAATACGACATTCTTCAAGGCAATCTCTATGGCTACAAGGGCGCTATCTTTGAGAACCTGATTGCGGATATTTTCTCCAAAATGGGGCGAAAGCTCTACTATTTCCACAAGGATTCCGGCCTGGAAGTGGACTTTGTGATTCGCTATAAAGGCGAGTGTACACTTGTAGAGGTAAAGGCGGCAACCGGTAATATCAAGAGTACAAAGACGATTCTGAACCATCCGGAGAAGTACCATGTAAGCAGCGCAATCAAGCTGGGAGATTACAATGTTGGGCGTATGGGGCAAGTTCTGACGCTTCCACTGTATATGGCGTTCTTACTGAGAACACTGTAAAAAATAACACAATCTGATGATATAAGGCAGCAGGCTGTTTCGTCCTGCTGCCTTGTTTTATCCCCAATGACAGAAATCTCAGGGTATTATTCCGCCAAGTGTCGGAATAAATTGCCGCCAATCATCGGATTTCAGCGAGAAAGACACGCAAAAATAAAAGATGGAGGATGTATTGAAAAAGAAAATTATAACGGTCTGCGCCGCAGTGCTGTTTCTCACAGCTCTGGGGCTGACACTGTACCCACTTATTTCAAATTATGTCAACCAGAAATACGCCTCTGAAATTCAGACGGCGTATCAGGTGCTAATCCAGCAGACAGATGAATCCGTTCTGCAGCTCCTGTCCGAGAAAAAAGCTATATATGCGGATTACCAAAAGGCCAGAGACGAGATGCGTTCTCTGCAAACTGCCAAGGCAAATGTGGATCGGATTCTGGGAGAGGACGCACTTCCTGTGGAGAGAGAACCCGAAAAAGATGGACGTTAAGCGTCCATAAGAGATTTGAAAAATCGCGCAGCCGCTGCATTTTTGCAGCGTTTCCAGGATACGGAATCGTATCCTGCGGGGATTGGGGCAGAGCCTCAACAAGCAGAAAGCCCCCATTTCCATCACCATGGAAGTGGAGGCTTTCGCGCATATGTTTTACAGATGCATTGCTTGCTATTATTAGTTTACTATTATTAGTTTAGCCACTTACAGCTCGAAAATGGGTTTGTAAAGAGGCTCTTACCTAAGCTACAATGAGAGTGTAATCGGTTTTTCGAGGCATTGCATGAGCTACTACGCTCGACTGGCAAACTGTCAACCGACCCTCTCATTGCAGCGTTCGATTTAAGCAGGTTGAAATAACGGGCATCTCCGTACATTCGTTATAGTTAAAGCGTGATGCCTCTCTTTTCAGGTAGTATTACGCTTTCAAATTGTCCCACTATAAATACATCTCAGGACATCTCCTGCCTTGCACATCTATCCGCTGTCCTGCATATCCTGTCAGGAGAATCTGCTGATCTTGGGGGGATGCCATATGCGGGCAGGGGTACTGACGTGCGAATCCGTGACAGAGTATGTTCAGGCGGCGCAGCGGCGGCTGGGGACGGATTACCCCGTTTTCGTCCTGCATTACCGGGGCACCGATGACCCGGGGCGGATGAAGCGTCAGATCGTGCAGGCCATGGAAGAGCTGCCAAGAAACATCGACACGGTTCTGGTGGCCATGGGCTTCTGCGGCGGCTCCTGGAATCAGGTAAAAGCAGTGCGCAGACTGGTCATTCCCAGAGTGGACGACTGCGTGTCCCTGCTCATCAACGGGACGGTGCAGCACAGCGCAAACCCAAAGCAAATGGGGCATCTCTACATAACCGAGCGTCAGCCAGACAGCCATGGGAAGCGGCTGTGCCAGCAATGCCCCCGGTGGAAGGCGGACGCCTGCTATTCCCGGTGGTTTGCCAATCACAGTTAGCTGGATATCGTGGATACCGGCGTTTTCGATTGCCACAGCGAGGCTTATGTGGGGGCTGCCCAGGAATGCGCGGACGCGCTGCACTGCTGCCTTGGTTATGTGTCCGGCAGCAACAGCCTGCTGGAACGGCTGATCGGCGGGCAGTGGGAGGACGGCTTTCTTGTAGCGAATCCGGGGCAGATCATCGGGCATAAGGATTTTTTCTGCTGAAGAAATGCATTGCGGCCGCCCCGGATTGGGGCGGCCGCAATGCGCTTAAACTGAAAAAGATTAGGAGGTAGTCTTTTTGAAGGCTGTCGGGACGGCGCAAAGCGCCGCCAACTACGCCTGAACACAGCTGGGGAACAAGCTGCGATCAGTGTGGGGGATAAAACAGGCGGCAACAAAGGCATCCATGTAGCCCGGGTGGGTACTCAGCTCCAGATACGTCATATTGGAAGCAACCTCGGATGTTTTTTCGATGGCTTCGTCACTCATGACCATGGCGTAAGCGCCGGACAGGGAAGAGTTGCCGATATACCGGAACTTTTCCAGCTCCACATCCGGGAACATACCGATGTTTACGGCGTTTTTCATGTTGATACCGCTGCCGATGCCGCCGGCCACGTAAACCCGATCGATGCACTCCGGCGTCATGTCCACGGACTTGAGCAGCGTGTCAATGGCAGAGAAGATTGCGCCCTTTGCCCGGATAAAGTTGTCGATGTCCACCTCGTTGATGGACACTTCACGGCTTGTCTCGGATTCTTCGGAGGTGGCAATAATATAACGTCCCATGCCGTGGGCATCCCGCTGGATGCGGCTGCCCTCCCGGACGAACAGGCCTTTGGCGTTGATGATCCGGCAGCGGTACAGCTCCGAAATGATGTCGATGATGCCGGAGCCGCAGATGCCCACCGGCTTCTGGCCGGGGTCGCCAACGATGGACAGCGTCGGCTCCATGGTGACATTGTCGATGGCGCAGGCTTCGATGGCGCCATCCGTGGCACGCATACCGCAGGAGATGTCGCCGCCCTCAAAGGCGGGGCCGGCGGAACAGGCGCAGCTCATGAGGAAATCCCGGTTGCCGAATACAATTTCGCCGTTGGTGCCTAGGTCGATGAACAGGCTCATTTCGTCCTTGTCCCAGATGTCCGCGGCCAGCGTACCGGCGGTAATATCGCCGCCGACATAAGAGCCGATGTTGGGAGAGATGATGACAGGCGCGATCGGATTGGCAGGGAGCTTCAGGTCTCCCGCCAAAAGCCCCTCCCACCGGAAGAAGCTGGGGATGTAGGGATCCATCCGAACCGGGTTGGCATCCACGCCCACCAGCAGGTGGTTCATGGTGGTATTCGCGCCGACGCTCAGCCGCAGGATGCTCCTGGCGCTAATATGGGCGGTCTTGCAGAGGTTCGCAATAATGGGCGTCAACGTCTCCTTGACGATGGCGTCCTGGAGCCGTTTCCGGCCGCCGGGCTTGCTCTGCTCGATAATTCGGTTGATGACGTCCGCACCGTAGCGGATCTGGCCGTTGCCGGAGGAGCCTTTTGCCAGCAGCTCGCCGCTGACCAGATCGGTCAGAACCATAGCCACCGTGGTGGTGCCGATATCGATGGCGCAGCCGACGATGCGGGTATCCTCGGGATCGCAAACTTCCATGCAGCGGAAAGTGTCCCCTGCCAGCTCACCCTTGACGCAGACCGTCCACCCGAATTCCCGGAGGGTCGCCGCCAGCTTGACCATCACGCAGAAGGGAACCTCCACTTTTTCGACGCCCAACGCTTCCTCCACGGCCCATGTCAGCCGTTCGATATCCGGCATGGTGTCTTCCGGACTTGGCTCCGCCATGGCGATCACGGCACTGCGGAAGTTGTTTGTAAACTGAATGCCGCTGGCGCGCAGATTGGCCTCCGTGCTTTTGAAAATGGCGATCTCCTTGGGGCTGCTGAGGTCTGCGGTCTTCATCCGGGACTGGTAGGCGCTGGCAATGTCCGGCACCAGCACGGTGCAGTCGCCGTTTACCTTGGAGCAGCAGCTCAGCCGCCAGCCCTCGTCCCATTCCTCCTGGGAAATGTGGCGGCTTTGCAGGGAGTCCAGCGTTCCCTCCGTCAGCTTCACCCGGCATTTGCCGCAGGAACCGTTGCCGGAGCAGGGCGCGTCGATGGCCACGTTGGCACGGCGGGCGGCTTCCAGCAGGTTGTCACCCTGGTTGCACTCGATAGTCACGGCGCTGCCGCCCTCGATCTGGAAAATCACTTTGCTCATGTCATGTTCTCCTTCCGCTTGAATCTTTATGTGAATTATGGTATACTAACGGAAACAATATGACTGCGGGAAACCATCCCACAGGAAAGGGGAGCACCAATGAAAACCTATGAACTGATCATCGAACGCCAACAGCCGCCCTGCGGCGGAAAGCCCGCCAAGGTGGTGGAGGTACGCAGCGTTACCACCGACGACCCCGTGGCCTACGTCCGCTCTCTGGAGAAAAGTGGGGAGCTGCAAGTCACCGACGGTTCCGACGGCGAGATCGTGGTCACGCTGGACGCCGGGCTGAAGCAGGTCAAATACAGCTTTACAGAGGAATAAGCGCCAAGGCATCCGGTCTGACCGGGTGCCTTTTTTCAGTCCCGCTTGCGGGAAGCGTAGATCGTGCAGTCCGTCCGCCATGTTTTGTTTTCCAGAACGGTGACGCGCTCCCACTTGAAGTAGTCCGACCGGATCTCCGAGAAAACGTGTATTTCCTTGGGAATGTCCAGATTTTCTCCTATAATCCTGCCATTCTCTTTTGTGAAGCGGAGGGCGGTACATCCCGTTTTCACCGGAACAGACGGCGTCATAACGTCCCTCGTCAGCACGGTACAGCCGGAGGGTCACGGTGCATTCAGGATTCATGGCGGGGCAAATGAGCAAATCCTCGATGCCGATCCCGTCCAGCACCCGGCGGAAAAACCATTCGCCCTTTGTTTCCCAGCGCATGGCGTCCACGCAGCGGATATCCCAGTTGCCCACCAGCGGGGCGAACCAATCATCTTTCGGGGGGATTTTCAGGGTGTATTTACTGATCAGGGCAGCCGTGAAGCGATCCATTTTCCATTTCTCCTGTTTCTTTGTTATTCCAGACTTTCGCCCCGGTCGCTGTAGGCGGATTCCACGGGGCTTGCGGCTGCGGCTTCCCGGCTGTATTTTTCCACCAGCTTTGCGGCCTTGTCCACCGGCAGGATGGTTCCCGCACCGGCCACACAGCCGCCGGGACAGGCCATGCCCTCCAGCAGACAGCCCTTGAACTTTCCGGCCTTTGCCAGCATCATCAGCTTCCGGCATTCCCGCAATCCCTCTGCCCGGGCAGTCTGGATCTCCATGTCCGGGTACTGCTCATGCACCAGATCGGTGACAGCCTTGGCGACGCCGCCGGATACGGCAAAGCCGCGCCCCGCGCTGGTTCCTTCGTTCAGATAATCCTGCTCCTCCACGGTGTCAAAATCGATCTGCTTCGCCTCAAACATGCCCTGCAGTTCCTCAAAGGTCAGCACGAAGTCCACGTCGGAGCGGATGTCCGCCCGGATGGCTTCCAGCTTTTTCGCGGCGCAGGGCCCCACGAAGACCACTTTGCACCCGGGGAAGTCCTTCTTGACCATCCGGGCGGTGAACACCATGGGGGTCAGGGTCATGGATATTTTGTGCATTTCTCCGGGGAACAGCTTTTCGATCATGGAATGCCACGCAGGGCAGCAGGAGGTCGCCATGTAGTCCTGCTTTTCCGGCACCTTTTCCAGAAAATCCTTGGCTTCCTCGATGGTACACAGGTCAGCGCCGATGGCGACCTCCATCACCCGGTCGAAGCCCAGCTGCTTCATGGCGGTCACGAATTTTCCGGGGGACACCTTGCCGCTGAACTGCCCGATGAAGGCGGGGGCGACAATGGCAATGACGCGGTCGCCTTTCAGGATGGACTGGATGACCTGAAAGATCTGCCCCTTGTCCACAATGGCGCCGAAGGGACAGGACACCAGACACTGGCCGCAGGCCACGCACTTGTCCTGATCGATCTTTGCCCGGCCATGTTCGTCGGAAACAATGGCGTCCATGCCGCAGGCCGCCTGACAGGGGCGCTCCATGTGGATGATGGCGTGGTAGGGGCAGGCGCTGGCGCACTTGCCGCACTTGATGCACTTTTTCGGGTCAATGTGGCTCTTGCCGTTGACGAAGGAGACTGCGCCCTTGGGACAGACCCGCTGGCAGGAAGCTGCCAGACAGTTCTGGCAGTTCTCCGTCACCCGGTACTGGTTGGTGGGGCAGGCGTGACAGGCGTATGGAATGATGTTGATAAGGGGCGGCTCGTAATACTGCTCGGCGATGGCGGCGGCATCCATGCCCTCGGTCATCAGGCTGCGGGTCTGGACGGGGCGGATGGACAGGCCCATAGCCAGCCGCACCCGCTCACCCGCAATGGCGCGCTCTAAGAAAATGGACTCCCGGTGCAGGGGCTGATCGCCGGGAACGATCTTGAAGGGCAGATCCTCCGCCCCCTCGTAGCCGTTGCCGCTGTAAGCCATACGGGCGACCTCGGTAAATACCTTTTTGCGAATATCCGTGATCAGTGACGGTATTCCTCGCATAGTGACCCTCCATCAGCCCAAAAAAACAGCCGCACAGCCCCGTCATGGGCCGCACGGACGGGGCGCAGTCTTCTACAATTACAGCTATTATATCAAATTCCCCGCGCATTGCAAGCCACTTGTACGCCATGCGCAAAAAATCGCCCCGTGCGCATTTTTACACACGGGGCGATCTCGGATTCGTTCAGTCTTGCTCGGAAATTGCGTAGAGCATTTTGGCGACCTCGGCGCGTCTGACGTTGCCGGTCGGGTTCAGGCGGCCGTTCGAGCCGGTGATGATGCCCTTTTTCACCATCTGCGCCAGCGCGGACTGCGCCCAGGATGCGACCTTGCTGCGGTCGGGGAAGCTATCGAGCGCGGCGGTGTCCGCGTTCTCGCTCAGCGCCTGCGTGCGGGCGAGGATGACCATTGCCTCCTGCCGCGAGATGGGCGCGGTGGGGTTGGCGTAGAGCTTGCCGCCGGAGGACGAGCCGCCCACATAGCCCAGCTCATACGCCGCCTGCATCGCGCTGCGCGCCCACGAAGCGATCTTCGCGTTGTCGGCAAACGGCAGCGTCTTGCCGCTGTACGAGTCCGCATCCGCCTCGAGGAAGCGCATGAGCGCCACGACGAACTCCTGCCGCGTCATGGAATCGTCCGGGCGGTAGTAGAGCTTGCCGTCCTTCCCGGCAGAGCCGGTGAGAACGCCCGTAAAGTAGAGCGTGTTCACATAGTCCTTCGCCCAGTGGTTTTTCATATCCGCAAACGGGTTCGCGGGGCTGATGGTGACCTCCGCCTCCACGCGCGCGCCGCCGCATTCGGCGGCGATCGTGCCCGTGACCGCCTTGCCTGCCTCGGCAGCGGTAAAGACGCCGGTATCGCTGATCGTGCCGATATTGCCAGTCACGGACCAGTCATAGCAGCTATTCTGCGCGCTGACCGGCATACCGTAATACAGCGCCTCCACCGACAGCTCCGTTTTCGAGCCGCCGGCGAGCACCATTCCGTCAAGGCTCTTGTCAGCGCCCTTTTTGTGGAGCGTCAGCGTCGTCGGCTCGTCAATGACGCGCACCGTCGTCTCGCCGCTCACGCCGTCCGCCTTGGCGCGGACAGTCACCGTGCCCGCGCGCGTCCCGGCGGTGAACACGCCGTCCTTGTCCACCTCGCCGGAGGAGGAAGAATACGTCACAGCGTCCGGCACATCCGCCGCGGCGTAATTTTTATCGACCGCCTTTGTCGTGAGCTGGATGGACGTGCCCGGCAGCACCACGGCGTTGTACGGATAGAGATACAGCCTTTCGGCGCTGAAGGCGCGCGTGGGCTTGCTGCGCACGAGGTAAATGAAGTTCGCGCACGGGCGCAGGCTGCCGTCCGACGGTCTGTTGACCGTTGCCGCCGCGTCATAGCCCGGATACTGCGCGCCGAGCGCCGTCGAGCCGCCGCCGTCCAGATTGAGCGCTGTTTCGCAGTCCAGCTCCTTCATGCGCACTGCCAGCTCGTCGAGCGTCAGACCCTTCGAGCCGTTTGCGCTGTCCGCCGTGTAGAGGACGAGCGTGCCGTCGCGCTTTAAGCCGACCGCCGTGCGGGCGGTGGGCTTATCCGCCTTGTCCAGCGTAAAATCGCCGCAGACACGCCCGTTTTCCACCAGCAGGTCGCCGCCGCCGCAGGCGTACTGCACATCCTTCCAATCGCGGTCCGTCTCGGTCGTGATGGTGATGCGGTCGCCGGTCTCCAGCGCTTCCATCTGGTCGAGCGCCGAGGCGTAGATAGTCTTTTCCGCGATGGACAGCACGAAGCCGTCCTCCGGGATGCCGCAGGAGGCCTTGCCAGCCAGCGTGCCGATGACCTCCAGGGTGATGGAGTCGTTCAGCAGCAGCTCCTTGCCCGAGCCGCGCACGGGTTCCAGGAGGACGTGATAGCCGTCCACGCTGCCCTTGGTCGCGGTGTCGTAATCGCGCGAATACAGCCCGATGCCGTTATTTTTGCTCAGCGCCTTGTTGTAGAAAATTTCCGTCTTTGCGCCGTCGGGCGTCTCCATCGTGACCTTCAGACCGGGCTGCCCGATGATGGCGCTGCCGTCGTCAAGGAAGCCGACGGACTGGATATTGCCGCTGGAGCGCAGCACGCCCTCGGTGACGACCAGCCCGTAGGGGACGCCGTTGTGCATATCGAAAAACGCGCCGTTCACGCCCGCCACGAGCATGAGGTCGTTGTCGTCCAGATACGCCGCGGTCTGCTTCATGCTGCTGCGCCCGTAAAGGGTGTTTCCGTAGGCGACGATGGGCTTGACCGCCTTGTCCACATTATAATACAGCACATTTTCGCGCACGGTCTGCGCCTTTTCACCGCGCCCGCTCTCCGCGAGCACGCCGCTTTGCAGCGTCACGCTACCCGACAGCGTCAGCTCCCCGGCGAGGATGGACTGCGAATAATCCGCCGCCCCCGCCACGCCGAGCAGCAGGCACAAACACAGCGCCAGCGCCGTAAGTCTTCCGAAATTCCGTTTCATATGTACACATCCTTTGCAAAAAGGTTTCTGCCGGTATGTTAACATAACTTTTTCAAATTGTAAATGAGATTTTCTGGCACATTGCGGCGCGTGTCAAGTTTTTTCACTTGACAGCGGTGGGAAAATACGCTACAATAAGCGAGCTGTAAAGGTGCAGACCTTGTCACGCATGAACGGAGGCGGCGCGATGAAGCACGACGCATGGACCATGGCGCTGCTGTATGACTATTACGGCGAGCTGCTCACCGAAAAGCAGCGCGCCTGCTTTGACCTGTATTACAATCAGGATCTCTCGCTCGGCGAGATCGCCGCGGAGACGGGCGTGACGCGCCAGGGCGTACACGATACGCTGCTGCGCGCCGAGGCGCTGCTGCGCAGCATGGAGGAAAAAACGGGCTGCATCGCGCGCTCGCGCGCTGTACAGCAGGCGCTCACCACGATCGAAGCCGCGGCAACGGCGCTTTTGAGCCAGCCGCGATCCGCCGCGCTGGCGCAGGAGATTTTGAGCGCCGCCGCCGCGATCAAGGAGTAATGTATGGCATTTGAAGGACTTACCGAAAAGCTCTCCGCCGCGTTCAAAAAGCTCCGCGGCAAGGGGCGGTTGACCGAAAGTGACGTCAAGGAGTCCATGCGCGAGATCCGTCTGGCGCTTTTGGAGGCGGACGTCAGCTACAAGGTCGTCAAGGACTTTATCAAAAAGGTCACCGAGCGCGCCGTGGGCACGGATGTGCTGGAAAGCCTTACCCCGGCGCAGATGATCGTGAAGATCGTCAACGAAGAGCTCACCGCTCTCATGGGCAGCGACAACCAGAAGATCAAGCTCGCCTCGCAGCCGCCCACGGTCGTGATGATGGTCGGCTTACAGGGCGCGGGCAAAACGACGAACGGCGCGAAGCTCGCGGGGCTCTTTAAAAAGCAGGGCAAAAACCCGCTGCTCGCCGCGTGCGACGTGTACCGCCCCGCCGCCATCAAGCAGCTTCAGGTCGTGGGCGCGCAGCTCGGCATCCCGGTGTTTGAGATGGGTCAGAACGACCCGGTGGACATCGCCAAGGCCGCCGTGCAGCACGCCGTGCGGCACGGAAACGACATGGTGTTCCTCGACACGGCGGGTCGCCTGCACATCGACGAAGCGCTCATGGACGAGCTCAAGGCGATCAAGGCGGCGGTAAAGCCAAACGAAATTCTGCTCGTGGTGGACGCCATGACGGGTCAGGACGCGGTGAATGCCGCGCAGGTCTTCAACGACGCTCTGGATATTGACGGCGTGCTCCTGTCCAAGCTCGACGGCGACGCGCGCGGCGGCGCGGCACTCTCTGTGAAAGCCGTTACGGGCAAGCCCGTCAAGTTCATCGGTGTGGGCGAAAAGCTCGACCAGATCGAGCCGTTCCACCCCGGGCGCATGGCGTCGCGCATCCTCGGCATGGGCGATGTGCTCACGCTCATCGAAAAGGCGGAGGCGGCGTTCGACCAGAAAAAGGCGGAGGAGCTGGAAAAGAAGCTCCGCACCAATAAATTCACCCTCGCCGATTTTTACGATCAGCTCGTCCAGCTCAAGGGCATGGGCAATTTGCAGGATCTTGCGGGCATGATGCCCGGCATGAACGCGGGCGCGCTCAAAAACGCGCAGGTCGATGAGGCGGCGCTGGCGCGCACCGAGGCGATCATCCAGTCGATGACGCCCTATGAGCGCGAAAATCC
>ERZ857998.3535-NODE-3535-length-12535-cov-2.984295_pt1 | contig 12535 bp, 9 predicted proteins | sample MGYA00519954_ERZ857998 | MGnify/ENA primary metagenome ERZ857998 (study PRJEB31778, sample SAMEA3449424) | human gut metagenome | biome: human gut; feature: human-associated habitat; material: faeces | place: United Kingdom | collected 2010/2012 ...
TCTCGCGCAGTAGCTCCACGGTGCCGTTGCCAGCCGTGATCTGCTCCAGCATCTCCAGCAGGCGTGTCTTGAGTGACTCCGGATTGATGATCTGCCGCGAGCCGCCGTTCATGCCCGTCTCGTCGCCGGAAAGCTCCGCCGTGCGCGTGAGCAGCTCCTCATAGAAGCCGCCATGCGTGTTGCCCGTCCAGTGGCTCATCAGCCCCGTCGTCGCCACGCCGCCCACGTCGCCGCTCTGCTCCACCAGCATCGTATTCACGCCCTCGCGTGCCGCGCAAATCGCCGCGGAGACGCCTGCCGGGCCGGCGCCCAGCACAAGCACATCCACCTCGGCAAGGACAGGTACCTCACGCGCGCCCTCCAGAATGGTCTTTTTCATTGCTGCTTCCTCCTTATCCCTTGACAGCACCGGCCATCAGACCCTTGACAAAAAACTTCTGCCCCGCCAGAAAGACGATGAACACCGGCAGCAGCGCCGACGCCGATGCCGCCATAACCAGGTTGTATTCCGTCACGCTCTCCTCGATGAAGTTCGTCAGCGCAATGGGAATGGTGTACAGCCGCCAGTTTGTCAGGAACACCAGCGGGTCAAGATAGTTGTTCCAGTTCCACAGGAACACCACCATCGCCAGGGACGCCATGCCCGGCGCGGCGATGGGCACCATGATCTGCGCCCAGATGCGCAGCTCGCTTGCGCCGTCCACATAGCCGCTCTCCCGCAGCTCGTCCGGTACCTGCATGAAGTACTGGCGCATGAGGAACGTACCCGTCACAGTGATCAGTCCCGGCAGAATCAGCGTCAGGTGCGTACCGGAGATGCCAATCTCATTGAAGAGAATGAACTTGGGGATCAGCGTCACCTGAGAGGGGATCATCATCGTCGCCAGATAGAGGAAGAAGATGCCCGTCGAGCCGCGGAATTTGATCTTGGCAAACGCATAGCCCGCCAGCGTGCTGGTGAGCACGGAGCCTGTCAGATTGATAAAGGCAATCTTCAGGCTGTTGAAATACGCCAGGCCAAAGTGATAGTCGCGCGCCGCCACGCCGCCCACATTCCAGACCTTCATATAGTTCTGGGGATACCAGTAGTCCGGGATCCAGTCGATCGGCAGCTTCATGACGTCCAGCGGGCGCTTCAGGCTCGCGGAAACCATCCAAAGGAAGGGCACGATCATCGTCAGGGCAAACGCGCCGATGATCACTGTCCAGATCACCCGGACGAGCACCTGCTTTTCCCGATAGTGGCCGCCCGCTCCCCGCGCGGCAGATGCAGCCGTTGCTTTCATTGCTTCTTCCCTCCTCAATAGCTGACCCACTTTTTCTGCCCCCGCCACTGTACCAGCGTGATCATGAACAGAATGATGAACAGAATCCACGACATGCTGGCCGCATATCCCATCCGATAGAAGGTGAAGGCCGTCGTGTAGATGTAATAAACCAGCACATGTGTCGCCGTGCCGGGGCCGCCGCGCGTCATGATCTGGATCGGCGCGAATACCTGGAACGAGGAAATGAACGTCGTAATAACCAGGAAGAACGTCGTCGGCGAGAGGAAAGGGATGGTGATTTTGAAGAACTTGGTCATTTCCCCCGCGCCGTCGATGTCCGCCGCCTCATAGATGTCCTTGGGCAGCGCCGTGATCGACGAGGTGTAGATCATCATCGCGTAGCCCACGCCCGACCAGACCGTCATCAGCATGATCGCCGGCAGCGCCCAGTGATGATCGCCCAGCCACTGCGGCGGATTCTCCACACCCAGCATCTTGACCATCTGGGTAAACGGTCCCCACGGGGAATACATCATCACCCACACGATGGCGACCGCCACCACGTTCGAGATGTAGGGCATGAACATCGCCAGCCGAATCGGCAGCTTAGCGTAGCAGAACTTGTCGATGACCACAGCCAGTACCAGCGCCAGGAAGATCGTCACAGGCACCACGCCGGCAGCGAAGACGATGGTGTTGACCAGCGAATCGACGAACCACTTGTCCGTCCACATCTCCACATAATTGGCGCCGCCATTGAAGATCCAGTTGCCAAAACCCTGCGTATAGTCCCAGTCGGTAAAGCTGATGATCAGCGATATGATCATCGGCACCAGCGTAAACAGGGTAAAGCCCAGCACATTGGGCGCGATAAAGGCGTAGCCGGTCAGATCCGTCTTGAGCTGTCGGCTGATGCCCCTTTTCCCTAATGAAATCGTCCGCTGCATAGCGTCACCCATCCTTCTTCAAAAAGGCGGAGAGAAGTTTCCTCCTCCCCGCCAGGCGATATCCGATTGCAGATTACTTGGCCAGCAGCGCCTCGGCGCGCGCCTGCGCGTCATCCATGCCCTGCTGCACTGTCTTGACGCCGGTGTAGATGTTCTCCAGCTCCTCGGTGAGCACCTTGTTGATCTCCGGCAGCTTGGTGGTGATGCTGGGCACCGCGTGGTTGCTCGCAGGCACGATCAACACATTCTGAGCCGTTTCGGCATCGAGCAGATCCTCGGCGCCCTTGAGGAAGTACTCCGTCACCTCGACGGAATCATAGGTGTTTGCGGAGGGAACGCGTCCGCCGGAGGTCAGCGGCAGCATACCCTCGGTCGCGTACCACTTCATGAACTCCCACGCAGCGTCGATGTGCTTGGACTTGGGGTTGATGCACAGGTGATCGCCGTAGCCACCCTGGGTGTAGGTGCGCACGCCGTCGATCGTCGGATAGGGCGCGAAGGCCGTCTTGAAGTCGTGCGGATAGTTGTCGCGATCCTTGATGCTGCGCACCATCCACGGGCCGATGGTCATCGCGGACTTACCGGTGATGAACATGCCCTCCTGGGAGAGCTTCTGCGTCACGCTGTCGGTGTGCGTTGGCGCAGTATGATCCACGTTCATCATGTTGTTGACCAGCTCAATCGCCGCCACGTTGACCGGATCGTTGACGTTCGCGGTGCCGTCCGCATGGTAGAGCGGGTCGCCGCCGAGCGTCTGCACGGAGAAGTAGTTGAACGGGTAGAGCAGATCCTGCTGGGAATTGAAGAACATGCCGTAGACCTTGCTGTCCCCCTCGCCATGAGTCAGCTTCCTGGCGATCTCGCGGAACTCCTCAAAGCTCCACTCGGTCGGCACCTCGATGCCGGCCGCATCGAACATGTCCTTGTTGATGACGATGCCGTACTGGTCCATCTTGGTGGGCAGAGAGTAGGGCTTGCCGTCGATGTAGTACGCCAGCGCCATCTTGCCGAAGATGCCCTCGATGTCAAAGCCGTCGCGCTCGACCAGCTCCGTCAGGTCCAGCGCCATATTGCCGCTGGCACGCTTTTGCAGCACGGCCGGGGTATAGGTCATGTACAGATCGACATCGTTGCCCGCAAGTAGACTGGTCTCCAGCTTCAGGTTGCCGGTGTCGTCGTTGACGAAGCGCTCGTACTCCGCCTGGATGCCCTTGTCCTTGAAGGCCTCGTTGAACAGATCGATGCTCGCCTGAGGGCCGGCCTCCGCCGGCACGCCGCCCCACACCCGCAGGGTGATCACATCGTCCGCTAGCGCCGCCGCCGCAGTCACCAGCAGCACAGCCGCCATGAGCATGCTCAACCACTTTTTCATACCGTTTCCCTCCTGTTTCCTTTTGAGCGGTGCTTCTCCCGCCTGATTCTGTCTATATTATATAGAAGCGCAGGCCGTCAAACAATGAACGATCCTGCGCTTTTTCTTTGCAATGCTGTTGTATGGGCGACGCCGCCGCGGTCACAGCGGGCATTAGACTATCTGATTTCTGCTTTTCTCTTCACGATTCTGCTTTTTGGCCTCATCGCGAACCTGCATCGGCGTCTTGCCCGTCAGCTTCTTGAACAGGATGCTGAAATAATTGGCATTGTCGATGCCCACGCTTGCCGCGATTTCGTTGACCCGCATGTCCGTTTGGCACAACAGCCGGCGCGCGCGCTCGATGCGCTCCCGGTTGTACCAGTCCACGAAGCTCATCCCCATCTCCCGCTTGAAGATATGGGCGAAATAGCTCTCGCTCAGCCGGGTAAGCTGTGCCGCGCTGCTCACGCTGAGCTCCTGCGCGGGATGCTCCTGCACATAGCGAACGATCATCTGAATCTCCGGCCGGAGCGGGCGCACCTCCTGCTCGCCCACGCACTGCCCGACCGCCTTGGCAAAGCCCTCGCGCACGGTGCTCAGCCTGTCCGAGCGCTGGATCAAGTTGGCCAGTGTGTAGCCGTCCTCATCCGTCCACGCAGCAATCGCGGGATAGACGCGTTTGATGGCAAAGAGCATGTCCAGCAGATTCACCCGCAGCTTGTGCAGCGGATACCCGCGGCGCTTGCTCATCTGGGAGAACGCTGCTTCGCACACGGCGGCAAGACGCTGCGCATCATGCCCAGCCAGCGCCGCATCCAGCGCCCCCATGTCGATGGGCGGCGCCGCGGCGTCAGGTTGCGCGCCCGGATGGTAGCCGTGGATTCTTCCATGGTCGAGCAGATACCGATAGGAAAGCGTCTCCTCGTTCTGCAGGTGTGCCTGCGGCAGCGCCTGCAGCCCCGGGTGGCTCTCGCTGATGACGGCCGTCACCGACTGATTGAGGTATCGCTTGACATATTCCTCTGCTCTGGCGTAGGCGCTCTGCAAGCCGCCAAGTGCCTCCACGTTCTCCTGCTGCCAAATCATCAGCGCGCGATCCGCCTGGAAGGGGCACACAACCGCCTTCTCAGCGAACACCTCCTCCAGGATGCTCTCAATCTCCGCAATGGTGCTCTGCGACAGGCGCTGATGAGCATTCCCCTTTCGCAGCTCATAGTCATCGATAGCCACCGTGATCAGCCTGAACGGCCGCTCCCAGCGCACGGCGGGAAACATCCGCGCGAAGCTCCCGCGTGCCTCCTCCGCCGGGATGTCCCCCGCGATCGCCCGGCGCACCACGCTGGCCCGCATGGCGCGCCTGCCGCTCTGCCCGACCGGCTCAGGCTCAGCTGTCTCCCATTTAATCTCGGACAAAATCCTGCGCAGTTGCTCCGGCGTGACCTCCAGCTTGAAGACGTAGTCCAGCGCGCCACAGCGCATCGCCTGCCGGACGTTTTCAAAGTCGTTGTAGCTGCTCAGCACGATGAACTTCACCGCGGGATACTCGCGCATGCAGGCGCTCATCAGCTCGAGGCCGTCCATGCGATCCATCTTCAGATCGGTGAAAACGAGATCCGGCTGGAGCAGACGGATCTTTTCCAACGCTTCCTCGCCGTTCTCCGCGTCGCCGACCACGGTAAAGCCGCAGCTCTCCCAGTCCAGGATCGAGCGGAAGCCCATGCGCACCAGCAGCTCATCGTCCACGATCAGCACTCTTTTCATGGTCTTCCTCCTCAATCGATGTGATCACGGGGAGCACGTAATGCACCACCGTGCCGATGCCCGGATGGGATGTGATCTCCAGCGTATAGCCCTCGCCGAAGGTGATCTCAATCAGCTCCTTGACATGGGAGAAGCCGATGCCCGTCATCTTGTCCTTTTTGCGGCGGCCGCTGTTGAGCGTCTCCAGCGTTTGGGGCGGGACTCCCTCGCCGTTGTCCTCCACAAACAGGTGAAGGACATTGTCCTCCGTGTAGCCGTAGAGGCGGATCAGGCATTCGCGACCCGCGCGCATGTTTTCGCCAAAGGCGTGAATGACCGCGTTTTCCACGATGGGCTGCAGCGCAAAGCGCAGCATGCACAGCGCCGTCACCCCGGGCTCAAAGTCCTCCTCCATGTGAATCCGCTGGCCAAAGCGCATGTTCTGAATCTCCAGATAGCCCCGGACATGCGCGATCTCCTCGCTGAGCCTGCTGAGCTCCTCCTCATGCCCGACGCTGTATTTGAGCACCGCCGCCAGCGCGTCGATCCCCTTGGTGATCGCATCCGCATGCTGCATGATCGACATGTAGCGGATGGTGTTGAGCGCATTGAACAGGAAGTGCGGGTTGAGCTGGGAGCGCAGTGATTCGTAGCGATAGCACTCCTTGATGCGGTATTCCCTGTCCAGATTGGCGAACAGCTCCTGGATGTTTGCCGTCAGCCGCTTGAATGAGCGGTTCAGGTGGCCGATCTCGTCCTTCCTGTCCATATCCAGCCCCTCCAGCGAGTCCCCCAGCCGGTAATGCCCCATGACATGGGCAAGCTGACGGACGGGCTTGACGAGCATCTGCACGGTGATTCCTACAATCAGCAGCGTGATGAGCAGCACCACAGCGAGAATCAGGCTCATCCGCCGGGAGAATTGCTCCATTCGCTGCACAACCACCTCAAAATCCGTAAAGTGGGCGATACGAAGCGCCTCCTCGCCCAGCGTCCACGGCGCGTCTAGCGTATAGTAGCTTACCAGCTGCATGCCCTCCGCGGTATTCACCCGAAAGCTGCCGGATTCATTCTCGCGCATCATCGGCAGCACGCGCGAAAGCTGATCCGTGTCTCCCGCCGGCGTGTACTGGAGGATCGGCGTGTCGCCGTCGCCCAGCACATACACGCTGTCGCGCTCTTCGTAGCAGTAGCCCCTGAGCACCCGGCTCAGATGGCTCTGCGGCATGCTGACAATCAGCACGCCAAGCGCCTCGTCATCGAGCGCGCCGTCATACACCGCGCGCGCCACGGAGATATACTTCTCCCCCTTGTTGATCAGAAACGTGGGCGAAAACAAGTTCCAGACCAGATGCCCCTTGCCATTCTCCGCCTCAATGACCCAGCTTTCCTGCCTGAGATAGCTGTAATCCTGAAAATTCCTGCTCCAGTTGGTATAGCAGCGCCCTGTGCGATCAAACAGGGTCATCAGCATGTCGCCATTCGAGTACAGATTGTTCACCTGTGCATAGTTGACGCATTCGTCGAACAGCTTGTTAACCGAATAGTACGAGTTTGCCGGGTTGCTCAGCCCCTCCAGCAGCGCGCTGTTGGTGACAATGGCGCTGGAAATTCCCGCCATGTTGCGAAAGCTGTCGTAGACAGCTTCCTCGGACTTGGAGATGCTGCTGATGATCTGCTCGCTGAGCTGCTGCTGGATATAGGTCTCGTACTGAATCCTAATCCAGCCAAACATGAGGAACAGGGGCAGGACGAGGCACAGCAGAAGCGCCAGATACGTTCGAAGTGAGACGTGTCCGATTCGGTTGAAGGCATGCTTCATTCTTCCTCTCCCCCTTCTCCGGCCCATGTCCAGCACAGCGCACGTTTCCCGCTGAGGATTCATTCATTCAGACATAAAAAGTATAGCATTTTGAAGAGTATTGATCAAGTATGCCCGGGCGGGTAGACAACATAAAGAAATGCAAAAACGAGCCTGTGAAAAAAAGTCTGTCAAAAGGTGAAAACCAAGGTCTTCTGTGATAGGGATCGTGCCAGATTTCGTCAGCATCGACATGGTATTCGTCATACCCGGGATGGTACTGTTCGTAGCGATCCATTTCGTCCTGCAATTCACGCTCCTTGGCGGCATAGGCGCGCTCCGCGGCGCGCACATCGTCCTCCGTCGCCGGATAGGTGCCGATGATGAGCGATTCCAGCACCGATTGAGCCAACGGTGTACAGGATTGCAGGCTGCCCATGAGGATCAGCAGCATCGCGCACAGCAGGATGATCAGCCTGGAGGAAGGATGGCTTTGGAAAACCTCTGCCACCCGTTCCGCGATGTCACCCGCTCCGCGAACGGTCTTGCTCGTGGCGGCAGCACTTTTCTCCGCATCGCCCACGGCATTTCCGGCAGCCTTCATCGCGGCATATTCCTTGCGGATGGCGCGTTTTTGCTGCCAGCGGGACAGCGGATTGCTGGTGAATTGCGGATTCTCCACGCGATGTTTGGCTTCCAGATACCGTATGTTAGCTTCATCCAGCGCACGTTCAGCATTTTGCGCCTGTCTATAGGGACGCAGCTTGTGTGCATGATAAGCATGTTCGCCCATCTGCAAGGCGGAGGTACTGAGCCTGTCGCCTTGCAGCACCGCGCTTACCGCGGCGTTGTCATCTTCATTGGCCTCTGCAAGCTGCTGATGCAGCTGATCGTGTACCGATTCCATCGGACGCTGAACAGGATGCCGGAGACGGGAGGGCGGTTTTGCTTCGGTTTCCTCAAACTGTAGCCGGATTTTCTTTTTCCTGGCATGGGACGAAGAAGCATCAACCGCCTCGGCTGTCGCCTGGGTCACAGAGGACACAAACGCAGGTGCTTTCCCGGAGGATTTTGAATCAGCGGACGAACGCACAACCTTTGATGCCTGTTTCTTCTGCTGAGAAGGTTCACCAGATGGCGATGCTGGTTCATGCAGTTCAGCCGCATCCGCTTCAATCTGCTGCATGGCATCCTGCTCGGTTTGAACCTCCTCGGCGGTCAGCTTCAGGCGGCGCGTTTGCAGCTTCTTCTTGGCTGCATCGTATCGGTCGGCAGCTTGTTCTGCCTTTTCCGCCTTTTGTGCCAGCTCCGGGTTTTCCAACTCCTCCTTCGAGAAGCGCAGCCAGGGAGAGCCGCGGTTACGGGGTTCAGTCAATCAACAGCACCTCCTTGGGGTGTCATTATGACGCACAAGCCCATGCGGGCTTTGTTTGTGGACTGTTCCATGTCGTGTTCCTTCAAAAAGGGTACAGAAAAACCGGCATGGATCGTACATGCCGGTTTGTGTGGAAAGTTGCGAACCATTTTTTCAGGGTTCCATCTGCTTGAAACGGTATGCACCGCGGCTCTTTCCGTTCGCAAGCTCAATCAGAGAGGCTTCCTTCATCCTGCGCATCAGAACGGTTGCTGGTGCGGTTGTCACATTGAGTGCTTCGGCAACATCAGAACGGGTAAAGCACTGCTGCGTGCCATAGTGTTGATACAGCGCGAGAACATGCGCCGCAGTTTTTGGCTTGAAGCCCAATCCTTTGAGCAGATGCATGAAGGATTGTTTTCTTTCTTCAAGGATTGTTTCAGGCTCGTCGAAGGATTGTTTTTTCTCCGGAGGGATGCTTTTTTCAACGGCTACGCCGTAATTCAGATTGAAAAGCGTCACGATATGCTCGTGCAAAAGTTCCTTCATACGCTTGTTGTGAGCCACAAAAAGCACCCGAAAACAAGCAAAGGCAACCGCGTCGCTCACAAATGCTTGCAGTGTCGCTCACCAATGTTTGCAAAAATTCGGGAGCCTTCAAAAAGCCGCGTTAGAAATTTGGGCAAAATGTTTGCAATCTGCTAACGTGGCTTTTTTTCTGTTAGCAGGAATCCAAGGAAAAAAGTTCGCAAAAAAAAGAAATTCCCTCGTCCTTCGAGCAAGCTGCTACTTACAGCATTTTGCACTCAAGGCGAGGGAATTTCCAAAAACTGGTGATCCCGGCGCGATTCGAACGCGCGACGTTCCGCTTAGGAGGCGGACCCTCTATCCTACTGAGGTACGGGACCATGTGCCGAAAAACTTAGATATATCAAGGCTTTTCGGTTCTCTGCTCATTATGATTTCATGAGCATTTTTATTAACACATCAGTCAGTTTTTGACTGCCGCGTTAACGGGATTATTTTGCGCTGACATCGGGGATTCGTGTCCGCTCCGCCAAGTGTCAGCAACCTGGCGAAAGACAATGGGAGTACGTTTCCGATGGAAGTCGAACTCCGTGCTCGCTTTCGATTTCTCGAAAAGGTGATAGGCGAGCTCTTTCTTAGGAGGCGAACGCTCTATCCTACTGAGCTATGGATGCAAAGGACTTTTCCCCGTTTCCACGGAAAATCGTTCATCTTTGATTATAGTGGAAATCGGGGAAAAAGTCAATTTATTTTGCCAAAATCAGTCGCCCAGCGAAATGCCCATGCTTCTGGCGGCGCGGACGGCCTGCGCGTCGGCGGGGACGAATTTCGTCTTGCCCGCAACCTCGGAAAGCGGATTGTGAGAAACGGTATTGCCGACCATCGCGACGGCCTGACCGTAATTTTCCGCCGCGATCAACTGCGCGGCGTGCACGCCGAAGACGGTGGAAAGCATGCGGTCGTAGGCGCTCGGGGAGCCGCCGCGCTGCACATGACCCGGCACAACGGCGCGCGCCTCAACGCCGACCATCTCCTCCAGCTGCTTGGCAATGCGGTTGGCGACGCCGGTAAAGCCGGTCTCCTCGCGGAACACGGCGCGCTCCTTCTTCTTCATGGCGGCTTCCTCCACGCTCATCGCGCCCTCGGCCACGGCGACGATGGAGAAGGCCTTGCCGTTTTCGGCGCGGCGGCGCACAGCGTCAGCCACAACGTTGATATCATACGGAATTTCCGGCAGGAGGATGACGTCCGCGCCGCCGGCGATGCCGGAATACAGCGTCAGCCAGCCCGCCTTGTTGCCCATGAGCTCGATGACCATGCAGCGGCCATGGCTCGCAGCGGTCGTATGGATGCGGTCAATCACCTCGGTCGCGATATCCACAGCGGTATGGAAGCCGAAGGTGACGTCCGTTCCCCAAATATCGTTGTCGATGGTCTTGGGCAGGCCGATGACGTTCATGCCCTCCTCAGCCAGCAGATTCGCGGTCTTATGCGTGCCGTTTCCGCCGAGGGTCACGAGGCAGTCCAGCTTCATCTTCTTGTAATTCGCCTTCATCGCCTTCACCTTGTCCACGCCGTCTTCGCTGACAACGCGCATGTTGCGGAACGGCGTGCGGCGGGTGCCGAGAATGGTGCCGCCGAGGGTGAGGATGCCGGAGAAATCCGACTGCTTCATCTCCTTGTAATCGCCCGCGATCAGACCCGCGTAGCCATCCTGAATACCGACGATCTCCGTGTCAAACATGGAATAGCTGGCGCGCGCCACGCCGCGGATACAGGCGTTCAGGCCGGGGCAGTCGCCGCCGCTGGTGAGGATACCAATGCGTCTTTTCATTCCTCCATGGCCTCCTCTTGTAACTGAAACGTTACTGCCATTATAGCACGCTGACTCCATGGGTGCAAGGAGGAAACCACGCCATGCTCACGGCGCAGCTTGACAGTTTTTCCTTTGCATACTACACTAAAAGTATAAAAATCACTTATATGAAGGAGTAAATCATGCGATTTAGCTATCTGGACGCAAAGGAAGTGGATCTAAATTTTCTGCATGGTTTTGTCCGTCGTCAATCCGTAACGCATGTTCTGCGCCGCATGAACGGCGCATGGCAAACAGTACCCTGCGTTTACACCGACGATTGGAGTGAATCTGAGCGCCGGGAAAGGGCATTGGAGATTCATCAGCTTTTGCGGCAGGGCGGACGTGCTGCCGCTGATCCCGGCGCCGATGACGAGAACCTGTGTTTTCAAGCGCTGCTGTGTCATACTGCCTTCTTTTGAGAAAAGACCTTGTTTTGTGCATATAGGAAAGGGGGCGGCAAGGCCCCCTGAAACCTGTTCGGGATAGAGCATCCACTATGCTGAAATATGTTCAACGGAACTCCCGCCACGCGTTTTCCCCACAACGAGAACCCTCTGGGAAGGGATGGGCTCCGCGATAGCAGGGTTGGGGAAGGGAAAGCCCTTTTTCAGAAGCTTTTCCCCTCCTCCGACAAGCATCAAAAACTACGCGCAGGCTTCGAGCATCCGTTCGAGGGAAGCCTTAGCCGGAGCGGAATCCTCGCTGGGCACGGTAATGGGATCCGTGTTCCCGGCAACGATGCCTTCCAATGTGTCGCGCAGCTTCTCAGGCGTGATTTTCGCCATGTTGGAACAGGCGCTGGAACGCAGGGCTTCCACGCGGATGCGGCCTTCCTGCTCACGGGCGAGGCGTTCCACCAGATTGATTTCCGTGCCGACATAAATATGTGCCCCGTCCGGCGCATTCCTGACATACTCGATGATGTAGGTAGTGGAGCCGGCTCCGTCGGCGGCGCGCACCACTTCGGGAGAGCATTCGGGGTGCACGATGACTTTGCAGGACGGGTCGGCCTTGCGCACGGCTTCAATCTGTTCGGGGTGGAAGCGGGCATGGATGGCGCACAGGCCGGGCCAGAGCACGAGGGCGGCCTTGTCAGCCGCTTCGAGGTCCACGGCTTCCCCGGTTTTCCGCACGTCGAGGATATGCGTGTCGCGCCCGGTGATGCCGAGCTTGCGGGCGGTATTGCGGGCCAGATTCTTGTCCGGCAGGAACAGCACGCCGTCACCCTGGCGGAAGGCCCAGTTCATCATTTTTTCCGCGTTGGCCGACGTGCACACCGCGCCGCCGTAGCGCCCCACCACGGCCTTGACCGCCAGCGAAGTGTTGACGTAGGCGAGCGGGACCAGCTTGCGGCCCGAGGCGGTGAGGCGGCCGAGCACGCGATCGAGCAGCCGGGCGGGGGTCATCTGGGCCATCACGCAGTCGGCGGAATGGTCGGGCAGGAGCACCTGCTGGCCTTCGCGGGCGAGCAGGGCGGCGGATTCCGCCATGAAGTAGACGCCGCAGAAGACGATGTAGTCCGAGGCGATGCCGGGGACGCGCCGGGCCAGTTCGAGGGAGTCGCCGCGGATGTCGCAGTGCTGGATGGTGGCTTCCTGCTCGTAGTGGTGGCCGACGATGGTCAGCCTGCCGCCGAGTTTGGAGCGGAGTTCCTCAATGGCGCGGGCGTCGTTGGAGAGAGGTGC
>ERZ857998.3542-NODE-3542-length-12522-cov-2.969199_pt1 | contig 12522 bp, 8 predicted proteins | sample MGYA00519954_ERZ857998 | MGnify/ENA primary metagenome ERZ857998 (study PRJEB31778, sample SAMEA3449424) | human gut metagenome | biome: human gut; feature: human-associated habitat; material: faeces | place: United Kingdom | collected 2010/2012 ...
TGGGCGGCAAGGCCAACGGCACGCCGCGTGAGGACGGCTTCGACATCACCGTTGCGTCGGAGATCATGGCAGTTGTCTGCTTGTCGTCGTCGATTGCCGACCTCAAAGCCCGCCTTTCCCGCATAATCGTGGGTTATACCTACGACGAAAAGCCCGTTACGGCGGGTCAGCTCAAGGCGGTGGGCGCAATGGCGGCGCTTTTGAAGGACGCGCTCAAGCCCAATCTCGTGCAGACGCTGGAGGGAACTCCCGCATTCGTTCACGGTGGTCCGTTTGCGAACATCGCACACGGCTGCAATTCCGTAATTGCAACCCGTATGGCGCTCAGGATGGGCGATTATACCGTGACAGAGGCGGGCTTCGGTGCCGACCTCGGCGCGGAGAAATTTCTTGATATAAAATGCCGCATGGCGGGGCTTGTACCCGATGCGGTTGTCGTTGTGGCGACTGTACGCGCACTTAAAATGCACGGCGGACTGCCCAAAACCGCGCTTGCGGAGGAAAATATACCCGCGCTTGAGGCGGGCATACCAAATCTGCTCCGTCACGTCGGAAACATCCGCGAGGTGTACGGTCTGCCCTGCGTTGTCGCGGTCAACCGCTTTCCGACGGATACCGACGCGGAAATCGATTTTATTGTTAAAAAATGCCGCGAGCTGGGCGTGAACACCGTGCTTTCTACCGTATGGGCTGAGGGCGGCAAGGGTGGTGAGGCACTTGCGCGTGAGGTTGTGCGGCTCTGCGAGGAGGAAAAGGGGAATTTCACCTTTTCCTACGATGACGGGCTTTCGCTTTCCGAAAAAATCGAGTCGGTTGTCAAAAAGGTGTACCACGGTGACGGCGTAAATATACTGCCCGCCGCGAAAAAGCAGCTTGAAAAGCTGGAGGCACTCGGCTTCGGCGGCTGTCCCGTTTGCATTGCAAAAACGCAGTACAGCTTCTCGGACGATCCCGCAAAGCTCGGCGCACCGACGGATTTCACCGTCACGGTCAGAAACGTCAGAATCGCCGCAGGTGCGGGCTTTGTAATCGTGCTGACAGGTGACATCATGACTATGCCGGGGCTTCCCAAGATACCTGCCGCCGAAAAGATAGATGTTGACGAAAACGGCAGAATTACAGGGCTGTTCTGATTGACGGCAATATAAAAAATCACGGCGGAGCTGCCTTTTTGACAGTTCCGCCGTATTAATTTCCTTTTGTTACGTTGCCGGTTTTACGAGAAGAACTTTTTCAGCTCGTCGCGTAACAGCCATATCATAAAGCCTGTCGGGATTTCAGCCATGGTCCAGCCGGTTTCGATTGACCACGGTGCCCAGCCCACATCATTGGGTACGCCGTATACCTCGTTGCCTGCGCAGTCGAACGCACGCGCCCATGCACCGTCGATATCCTTGTTGGAGCTGTGGAGCTGTATGCCGACAAGGAAGCGCGCCAGCCCTTCAAACAGGTCTTTTATGCGTTCATCGCCCGTGATGAGGTATGCCTGTGCAAGACCGGAGGGCAGCCAGTTGAGGGAATAGAGTAAATCGACAACGGGATTGCCGTTTTCGGCAAGCACCGAACATTCGCCGTCAGCCTGTCCGGCACAGCAGGCGATATAGCCCGTGTCCCACTCGATAAACGCGCCGTTTTCGGTGCGCTTCTCGGTGAGTGAATCAAGCACGGCGTTCAGCCAGCCGAGGTGCTTTTGATCGCCCGTGACCCAGTACAGATACGCCAGTGGCAGTACCAGACGGCTGAGATCCTGAGTTTCGCTGTGTTCACGCGCCGTATTGGGATAATACTTTTCCATCATCGTCGTAAGCCCGCGCACGGCTGTGTCGCGGTATATTTCTCTGCCCGTGACCTTGTAGGCAAGCAGAAGCGTCGCAAGATAGAAGCCGTTGTAATGCGCCGACGGAGTGCAGGCGTCCATTTTTGAAAGCTCGTCCGCCTTCAGCGTTTTACCGCTGCCCCAACTCCATTTTTTACCGTTATAAACAAGGTCAAATGCCGAAACGGTACCTTCTTCAAAGCTTACCACATCGGTACGGCAGAAGCGCAGACCGTCGCTGCCCGTTGTGCGTACAAGATAATCGAGACAGTCAAGCGCGCGGTCAAGCCCGTCGCCGCCCAGCCCCGCAAATTTTGCGAAAAGCTGAGGATATATTATGCCGCGGCAGAGGTCGTCACCGTAGCTTGCATACCACCATGCATCATCGCCCGCGCCGCCGTAACCGTCGAAGATTCCGCCGTAATCGTTGACGTGGGAGAGAGTATATGCCGAAAACGCCTGTATGAAGTCCGCCTTGTCGCTGTTTTTGCCGATGTGATCATGGAGCGCGAACATAAGGGCGGTTTCTCCGGGGCTGTCGGTTCTGCTTGCGCCGGGACGCGACTGAGTGCCGTCGGGATATACCTCTGCGCCCATCCCCTCCTTCATTGTGTACGGACTGCCGTCGGGGTTGCGCTTTGTCATATCCGCGTCGAAATGCCAGCGCACGGCGCGGTCTGCGCTTTCCCTCAGCAATACGTCAAGCGGCTTGTCCTCCCGTACGGTGAAATAGCCGCGTTCGCGGTATATTCCGTCGAAAACCGCCTCATCGGGTGTTAACGAAAACACGGATTTCAGGATAAAGGCAAAAAACGCGTACCATTTCCGTCTCGGCGCAAAGCGCGCCCTTGCAAAGTTTGCGCAGGCAAATGCGCAAAACAGCACATTGCTTTTTTCGCGCCAGAGAGCCATATCTCCCTTGGCTGGCTGAGTAACGGTTTCGGTTTTATAGAATCCGATGGGATTGTGCTTGTAATACATAAGCGGCTTCTCGGTTGCAGCGGAGCGATAGCAGCAGACGCGGAGGTTCGTCTGCTCGTCGAGAATATCTCCCTCCTCAAGCCCGTCACACACAAAATCGGGAGACACCACGGGACGGTCGAAGCGGGTGTTCTTCGGGTCGGTGCAGGACAGAGTCATTATATGCGGGCAGAGAATACAGAGCAGGGGCTTGCCTCCGTATGCGATACGGTCGGCAACGACGCGCTCGGCAGGGCGGAAAAGAAGCCCCGTCGCCGTACCTGTTCCGTCAAATACAAACGCATCGTAGGCGGAAACGTCGGCGGTCACGAGATATGACGGCGGCACGACGCTGACGCTTGCGCCCGAGCGCTCGAGCAGTAAGGACAAATCGGTTGCCCCGCAGGGATTAACATACAGAATCTTCATTCGACAGATATCCTTTTTGTGATTTTTATTATCTGCATTATATAATACACCAAAAGACGGATTTTTTCAAGCCCGTATTTTTTCGTTTAATGTTGACAACCGCGATAACACGTGATACAATGTCATTGCGGACGTTCGTCCGCCATGACATTAACATGAGGTGCCGTTATGGAAAATTTTCTCCTTTGTGAGCCGACCGTGTTTGTTGTCGAGGACAGATACGTAATCTCGTTTTTCACCCGTGAAAACGGGCTTGCGACCGTGCTTGTCGACGGCACTGTTTTTTACGAGGACAACAGCGGCGTTCTTGCTACAAATAAGAACTTTTTCAAAATAGAGATACCGCAGGGGCTTCTTGATGAAAAGAAGAAGTATACTGTCAGGTTCCGCCGCCTGATTGCGCGGAAAAGCTATTATTCCGAGCTTGATGAGCCGGCTTCGGCGGACTTTGATTTCAGACCGCTCGAAAAGACTGACGGCATCAATATATATCATCTCGCCGATGTGCACGGCAGAACCGACCTCGCAAAAAGCTGCGCATCGTATTTCGGAGATGATCTTGACCTGCTGATCCTGAACGGCGATATCACCGAGGTCGGCAGTGTCGGCGATTATGAGAGCCTGTTTGCGCTTTCGGGAGAGATCACTCACGGCAGGATTCCCGTCCTTTTCAGCCGGGGTAATCATGATACGCGCGGCGAGCAGGCGGAACGTTGCAACGAATTTTATCCCGACAACAAAAACCGCAATTACTATCGCTTTTCCGTCGGCATACTGGCGGGAGTCATTCTTGATTGCGGCGAGGATAAATATGATTCTCAGGTCGAATACGGCGGCGTCAACGCCTTTGAGCCGTACCGCAGGGAAGAGACACGTTTCCTGAAAAAGCTGGAGCCGACGCCCGATAAAATTACTTTTGCCGTTTCGCATATCTGCCCCATGCTTCCGGACAGGGAGAAAAACGAGATCTTCAGCATTGAAAACGATGTATATACCGAATGGAACGCCGAGCTTGAGAGAATAAAGGTGCAGTTCATGCTCTGCGGTCATATCCACGAAACACATATACTGAAGCCTTTTTCGGAAGAGAGCAATATACTTCACAGCTATCCCGTGATATTCGGCTCGCAACCGACGGGCGACAACCTGTGGGGACAGGCGATTGTACTCAGCCGCTCCGGCTTTACATCGGTTTTCACGGATATCAATGCAAACGAGCGGGATAAATACCGCTATGATTTCATAAAAACAAAATAACTTACTATAAACGGAGGAATTTATTATGTTTCCTATTGGTGTTCAGGTTTATTCAGTGCGTGACCACGCGGAAAAGGATTTCCGCGCAACTCTTGCAAAAATCAAGGAATTCGGCTACGACGGCGTTGAATTTGCCGGACTTTACGGCATTGACGCAAAGACGGTAAAGGGTTGGCTCGACGAGCTGGGACTTGTCGCCGTTTCGGCTCACGTAGCTCTTGACGAGATGCTTGCCGACCCGGACAAATGCTTCTCGGATTACAAGACTCTCGGATGCAGGTATATTGCCGTCCCCTACCTCGATACAGACCGCCGTCCCGGTCACGAGCGTTTTGAAGAAACGCTTGCCGATATCAGAAAGATGGCTGAAAAGTCGAAAGAATACGGTATTCAGATGATGTACCATAATCACGACTTCGAATTTGTCAAAATCGGTGACAAATACGGTTATGATATCATTTTCGACAGCGTTCCCGCCGACCTTCTCAAAACCGAGCAGGATACCTGCTGGGTGAATGTCGCAGGCGAAGACCCCGCTGCATACCTTGTCAAATACACCGGACGCGCGCCCGTTGTCCATATCAAGGACTTTGTGATGAAGAACCGCAACGCAAAGGAAGGACTTTACGAGCTTATCGGCATAAAGCCCACTGAGCGTCAGGCTGACGAGGGCGATTTCGCTTTCCGCCCGGCAGGATACGGAATTCAGGACTTCCCGTCCATACTCGAAGCCGCAAAGAAGGCGGGCAGCGAATGGCTTGTTGTCGAGCAGGACAGAACGTGCCTCGGCTGGGATTCCCTTGACTGCATCAAAAAGGCTGTTGATTATCTCAAAACAATAAACAAATAACGGAGCGGTTTTTTATGAAGCGCTCTGAAATAAACGGAATTCTCAAAGAAAACATCGAGTTTATCAAATCGCAGAATTTCAGTCTGCCGCCGTTTGCGTGGTTCACTCCCGACGAATGGAAGGGAAAGGGACATGAATACGACGAAATACGTGACCATATGCTGGGCTGGGATATCACCGACTACGGTAAGGGCGATTTTGAAAAGATCGGACTTTTCCTTTTCACGATAAGAAACGGCAAGCTGGGCGATCCGGACTGCAAAAAAACATACGCCGAAAAGCTGCTGATCTCCGATGAGGACCAGTATTCTCCCATGCATTATCATTACAGCAAAATGGAGGATATCATAAACCGCGGAGGCGGTGTGCTTGTCGTTGAGGTATATAACCGCGGTGACGATGACGGACTTGCCGATACGCCTGTTACCGTGACGACCGACGGTCACGTCCGCACCGTTCCCGCAGGCACAAAGATTCGCCTTATGCCCGGCGAGTCGATAACTCTTCCGCCGTATCAGTATCATGCCTTCTGGGCTGAAAAGGGAAACGGAAAGGTGCTTATCGGCGAGGTGTCGATGGTCAACGATGACAACACCGATAACCGTTTCTATGAGGATATGGGACGTTTTCCGAAGATCGAAGAGGATGAACCTCCGCTGTATCTTCTCTGCAACGAATATCCCGAAGCATAAAAAAGAGTGCCGCAGACCGTTTCGGGTCTGCGGCGCCTGTTTTTTTCTTATTCGCTGTACGGGAAGAATTCCGAGGTGGGGAAAGTCATCTTGCCGAAGGTGGAGCAGGGGTCTGCGTTGCCGCAGGGTGTGCTTTCCTTTTCGGGGATGCAGTAGTTGCAGCTCGGAAGCATGATCTGAACGGGTCTTTCAATGCGTATCATCGAGAACATGCCGACTGTGATATAGCAGTTCTTGACGCCGATGTTGTCAACAAAATTTCCTTCAAAACCCTGACGGACATTGTCGGGAATCGATTCGACATTCAGGCAGCAGCTTCCGAACGGGCGGCAGCGCTCAATGAGCTTGATGTCGAGGCATATCGGCTGAGCGGCTTCGACGACAACTGTGGGAAGAGTGGGCTCCACCTTGCAGCTGATTTCCTTGGGCTGAGGGCAGAAGCTGTTGTTTTCGGGGTCGGAGGTGAAAACGCTGACGTTCTTTTCCGAGCCGAAGAGTATGATTTTCTTGTCAAACGCCGCAAGTCCGCGGATTTCCTGTGATTTGCCGTTGCAGAGGCAGCATTCAAGCGTCACGCAGAAATAATACCTGACGTTGACCTGATAGAAGCCTCTGTTGAAGGGTACCGGTTCAAGGCTTATGTTGGTGTCGACGATTTCGACATTCTTACACCGTACCGCACCGGCGCGGTCGAGAATCTCCTGCGAGCAGTCGCAGAGATGTACCCTCAGATCCTCCAAACAGTCCTTGTCGCGGGCGGAATCAAAGATTTTATTCACGCTCACGCAGCATCCGGGGTCATTCGGCTTGCCGCAGGGGCTGTGCATAGGCTGATTTCTTTCAACCATAATAATTCTCCTTCGGGATTGATATTCAAAGAAGCATTCTTCTTTGTAATAGTCTATGCCGGAGCGTGCGGAATGTGAATCAATGGCGGCGTCCGGGCGTGATTATTTGCGTCGGACAATATTTTCCGAAAAAAGCTTGACAACGGACGGCATTTGTGGTACAATACAAGCGTAAACAAGAAACATTCGGCAAAACCGTCGTGAGGCGGCGACGCAAAGCCTTGAGACTTCAATACGATGAAGCCAGTCCGGTTGCAATTTCGTTCCTGCTTTCGCCAGTAGCGCATTGTGAGCGGCTTTTTGTTTCTTTTATGTGTTTTGGTGCTGTTTCCAAATAATCATGGGGTTTATGATTGTTTGGCAATGTTACCAACGGCTTGTCGGTATGTCGATAGGGGTGTTGTGGTGCCGCAGTTCCGGCTTCTCAGCGCAAGGCATATCGTCTCTTGGATGTATTGCGATTCGTATGCTCTGTACGGGTCGGGAATCAGACTGTGGAGGGTGAGTGTAATGTCGCGTGCGCTTTTTCGCGGTGTTGCTCTCATAAAAAAATGATTCCGAAAAAACCAAAAGGACGCACGCTCGGGTTTTCCCTTTCCGGGCGTGCGTCTTTTTTACTTTGAAAAATTACGGCAGACTCGTCCTTTCGGCTCGATTCTGCCGTTTTATATTTTATGCCTCGGAACACTGACTGCCGTTTTTCTTAAGCGTATTCTGACCCCACTTCACCGTCATATAAAATGCTGTCGAAAGTATTGCGTCAATTGCCCGGCCGATCGGTCATGAAAGCCATATGCCGGTCGTGCCGAGCGAAGTGCGCGTAAGTATATGCATGCGTATTGCGATGTAATCAGCTGCCGAGACCGTAATCTTCGCGCCGGTTCCGGTAATGGTCAGCCTGCCGTCGTCATAAAGCCTCCGGTTCAGGTTACTGCCGCACTTGCCGGAGGCTAGCGGCAAAACAATTGTCGGCAGCTCTATCGAACCTGACGCGCTGTATGTCATATATACCAACCGATGTCGGAGCCGCGACACAGACGGATGCGGCGGTCAGGAGCGACAGCATGAGGCAAAGTGTCTTTGTTTTCATTGATTTTGTCCTTTTCGGAGGTATTCCGAAGCATATACTGATTGAATTATTGCTTATAACGCGTTGTTTGTCAAGAGACATACCGCCTTTGCGCCGCTCCACATTTTCTCATTTTATTACTTCTTCAAAGAATGAACGGGAGTTGGTCCGTTTAGCGGACTCAAACTATATTTCCGTTTGCTTTGCAAGAAACATTGCACCGGCGGAAACGAGCTTCTGCTCCGTTTCGGTCGGCACGCCGTCGTTTTGCATGAGTGACATGACTGCGCCCACGACGTCACCGTCGGCTATTATCGGTGAAAAGCACGAAATTCTTCCGTCGCCGCCGTCAGTCAGTTCGATTGCCGTTTTGACGTTTGCCGCCGAGTATTCACGTCGCCTCGCCATGAGTGACGAAAGAGACAGCGAAACCGGCTTTTCGAGGTATTCTTTACGTGACGGTGTGCCCGCTACTGCGATGATGCTGTCTTTGTCACAGATGGCAATCGGATATCCTCCGCTTTTGCTTATCGCTTCCGCGCACTGTGCCGATGCTGCGGAAATGTCTCCGATCGGCGAATATTTTTTGAAAATTATTTCTCCGTCTTTCTCGGTGTATATCTCCAGCGGCTCGCCGCCACTGATAACATTGACACGAAAAACCTTATCAGCTCGGTTTTTTGCTGATTGAACCACCACAGAATTGTATTTTTCTGCGGTTCTTTCGATATTCTCCGTGTCCGGGTTAAAATTTGCGATTTCCTCCGTTTGCGCTTCATCGTCACACCGCAGGAGCGCGTCCACATCACCACGCAGCTTTATCTCGATGCGGTTTTCATATACGATGATGCGGTCAACAATCAGCCCGATGTCACGCTTGTCCAGCTTCTCTTTGCTCAGGATATCGTGGAAGATGTCAAGCACCGTTTTTGCATGGCGGTTGGCTCTGATGATGGTATTTCTCGTATCTGCCGTCATGGCGATCTGATTTTCCAGCCCGTGAATCCGGTTGGCACTTTCCTCGATCAGCGCGTCGTAGGTTTCCATGATGACATCCTCGTTTCCCTTTGCGCGTGCGAGGTCACGGGATTTTTGCCGCATCAGGATTTTGAGCGAATCCTTTTCCTGCCCGATGAGCTTTGAAAGCTCCTCCGCGGCTTTGGCGCTGTCCTTCACCGCGTTCGGCTCAAAGCTGATTTCGGTTTCCAGCTGTTTTATCATTTTTTCGGAGTTCTCGCAGACCTTGGCGATGTACCGTTTCAGCTCACGGTCAAGCACATCCACGCGGATGTGATGCGTCGTGCATCCGGCTTTTCCGCGCGTGTGATAGGTGCCGCAGATGTAAGCGTCGGCAAGGTCGGGACGGCTGCGCGAGAACATCGGCGAGCCGCAGTCACCGCAGAAGAGGTAGCCGGAGTAGTTGTTGGCGTACTTTTTCTGACCGCGGTAGTGGGTGGTTGCGCGCTGCTTCAACAGCTCCTGCGCGACGGCAAAGGTGTGGTAGTCGACAATCGGCTCGTGGTGGTTTTCAAACACGATATGCTGGCTTTCGTCAAGCGGAACATCGTTTCCGTTTATCTTTTTCCGCTTGAATTTGTGCTGACGCAGTGTGCCGATATAAAAGTCGTTGCAGAGAATTTCGGAGACGGTCACGATGCTCCATGTTTCCTTTACCTTGCCTTTGTACTCGTCGCCCTGCGCTTCCTTGCGGGCTTTTTCCCGCATTCGCGGCGTGGGGATATGCTCGTCTGTCAGATGGTTTGCAATCTTTTTGTAGCCCCAGCCGTCGATATAATAGTTGAATATGCGCCGCACCACCTCGGCGGACGGCTCGTCAACTTCAAAGGTCATTTTTTTGGAGTTGGTGATGACATATCCGAAAGGAACCGAACATATCCACTCGCCCTTTGACTGCCGTGAGGCAATGACATCGGACACCTTGCGGCTCGTGTCGGTGACGGGCATTTCGTTGACGAAGAAGTAGAGTTTGATCTTCATCCAGTCGTCGATGTGATCCTGATAATAATCCACCCCGTCGCCGATGGCAATGATGCGGATATCGCGTTCGGCAAGATCCTCAAATTCGGCAAGACCTTTGCCCGTTCTGCGTGAGAAACGGCTCAGATCCTTGATGATAAGTATATCGTATTCGCGCTGCATGAGCTTTTCGCGCATACGCATGTAATCGGGGCGTTGCTCGAAGGTGTAGCCCGATTTGTCGCGATCCTCGAAGTAATCGACCGTGCTTGTCGGAAAGTGCAGACGGCAGTATTCGTCTATGATCGCCTTCTGGTTTTCGATACTCGTGTTATCGCGGTCAAGCTCTAAGTCTACGGAGATTCGCGTGTACGCGGCAATGCGGAATCTTTCAACCATATTGATAATCACTCCTTTGATATATTGCTGATAACATTGTATCACAGAACCCGCCCGCTGTCAATGAGATATTTGCAAAGACATGAATTGTTATCATTTGCCGTGGAAATTTGAAATTAACAAGGCGCGATTCGCCGGTTTATTTCAATAAAACACGATTTTTTGAAATTAAAAAGTTTATGATTTCAACTTTTGCTGACTTTTGAGGTCAACGTGCTATAATAAGCGTAGCATTTTCAATGCTGTAATTCAAAATCTCACGGAATGAATATTCAAAATTATACCGAATGAAATTTCAAAATCTCGCGGAATGAGATATAATATATGTGAAAACAGGTATTCTTTTTCCGCAAATATCCGTTCTTCCGTTCGCGTGAAGCAAGCCGAGAAAAGACATTTCTGCGATCCCGCGCTCGCCTGTGCCTTGCTGAAAGCCACTCCGGATAAACTGATCGGCGACCTTGAAACCTTTGGATTTTTGTTTGAAGCTCTGGTGGAACGCGATCTGAAGATTTATGCCGAGTCGTTCGGGGCGAATCTGTATCATTATCAGGACTATAACAACAAGGAAATTGACGCGGTGGTTGAATTGAAGGACGGAAAATGGTGCGCGTTTGAGATAAAGCTCGGTGCCAACCAAATCGATAAAGCCGCAACAGAACTTGTTGCACTGCGCAACGATATTGAAAAGAACGGAGGCGTGGCTCTGTCGGTTCTTTGCGTCATCTGCGGGCTCTCCAATGCGGCATATGTCCGCCCGGACGGTGTTTTTGTCGTCCCGATTACGGCTCTGAAAAACTGAAACCGGCGGAATTTTGAGCACAAAATGTATGCAACAGGGCAGAAGGCATTGCGCCTCCTGTCGACAGATTGCTGACAAAGGGATTAGGACGAGAATTCTGAGCCTTTTGTCGTCTTTGCAAGAAGGGGCAAGTGTTGTATAATATAGGTAAAAAAGAAGTACGGAGGAAGACAGATGTTTATGGAACGAAGCGGAAAGCAGAGCAGACTTGAAATGGCAGTACACAAGCAAAATCTTTCACGACAAACTGATTGCCGCCAACATGCGGCAGAGTTTGTCACGTGTCGGCGGATGCATTGATAGCGTTTCCATGGAGGAATTTTGGGGTATTCTCAAATCCGAAATGTACTATATTTCAGAAAGTTTACTTCGCGTGACGATCTGATTTCGGCAATCGAGCGTTATCTCCATTTTTACAAAAAGCATTACCAGCAGGGTCTCAAATGTTTATATTTTTTCGCTGTCTGCTTGGCAGGATGGCTGCTCACCGCTGGGGGCTTTCTCAGTAATCTAAACGCGGTGAAAAAACCGTGTTCTTTTTCTGTCAGGGTGTTGACAAAGAGGGACGTTTAATTTATACTTGTATTAGACTTTTTTAGCGACTTCTGAACAGGAAAGAGGAACTTTATCGTGAAAAGCAAGAGAATTATTACATGCATTATTGCAATCGTCATTTTTATAACCTGTGCGGTTCCGTCAGTCTCATTCTCAGCAGTGCATGCCTCCGCATATACAGAGCAAATGCCGTGGGATAAAGAAGGTTCTAAACAGCCTGAGGATTATACATGGGAAGAGTTTGAAGCGCTTACGCCCGTACAACAGGAATCTTTTCGGGATTCATTTACGGGAGACGGCTTTATGCGGTGGTATAAAACTGCCATGCAGAACACAATGCCGTGGTCAAAACCAGGTGCAAAACAACCTAAAGACTATACCTGGGAGGAATACCAGGCGCTGACGCCGGAACAGAGCGAGTTCTTTCAGGACAGTTTCGGCACAACCGATGCCTTTGTCAAATGGATGAACAAAGCAATCGAATCATCACTTCCGTGGAAGAAGGCGGGAGCAAAACAGCCAAAGGATTATACATGGGAAGAGTTTGAAGCGCTTACACCCATACAGCAGGAATACTTCCAGGAGGAATTTTCCGGTGACGGATTCTTCAACTGGTATAAAAAAGCTATGCTGAATACAATGCCATGGTCCAAACCCGGTGCAAAACAGCCGAAAGACTATACATGGGAAGAATACCAGGCGCTGACACGTGAGCAGACTGAATTTTTCCGTGACTGTTTCGCATCCGCTTCAGAATTTGAAGCTTGGATGGAAAAAGCCAAAAGCGATGCCGGTAATGATTGTGCTTCCGGTGTACATGCTTCGACAAAAACAGAGAAACGTGACGCCACGTGTACAGAAACAGGTT
>ERZ857998.3549-NODE-3549-length-12509-cov-2.930223_pt1 | contig 12509 bp, 10 predicted proteins | sample MGYA00519954_ERZ857998 | MGnify/ENA primary metagenome ERZ857998 (study PRJEB31778, sample SAMEA3449424) | human gut metagenome | biome: human gut; feature: human-associated habitat; material: faeces | place: United Kingdom | collected 2010/2012 ...
GCGGGCCAGCCCTCCGCCTGCACGCGGGTGGGCTGGCCCACGCAACTTTCAAACCACTGGGCCGTATGCGGGCCGAAGAGCGAAAGCGCCTTATCCATGGGCCTTTAGGTGGCTATCGAACCAGCGGGTGATCTCTTCCAGCCGCCGCACGCGATGGCAGGGCTTGCCGCTGCGCGAAAGCTCGTGGTTTTCGCCGTGGAACAGGCACAGCCGCGCTTCCACGCCGTGGTATTTGAGGGCCGTGAACATTTGCAGCCCCTCGGCCAGCCAGCAGCGGTAATCCTCATCGGAATGGATGAAGAGCGTGGGCGTAGTGGCCTTGTCCGCGTAGCGAATGGGCGAATGCCACCACAGCTTTTCCGCGTCGTTCCAGGGCGTGGCGCCGATCTGGTCCGCGTTGAAATAATAGCCGATGTCCGTGGTGTTGAATTTGGAAACCCAGTTGGCGATCGAGCGCTGCGAGGCCGCGGCCTGGAAGCGGCGGGTATGCCCGATGATCCAGTTGGTCATAAAGCCGCCATAGCTGCCGCCGGTCACGCCCAGGCGGGCGGCATCGATCTGCGGATGGGCGGCGAGGGCCGCGTCGAGGAAGCGCATCAAATCGTCGTAATCGATGGTGCCGTATTTGCCGCGGATGTCGGCAAAGGCGTTGCCGCGCCCGTCGCTCCCGCGCGGGTTGCACAGCACCACGAAATAGCCCTCGTTCGCCCACAGTTGCATCTCGTGGAAAAAGACGCTGCCATACGCGGTCTTGGGCCCGCCGTGGATGTCCAGAATGCAGGGATAGGACTTTGCCGGATCGAAATCCACCGGCGGGATCACAAAGCCGTGAATCTGCACGCCGTCGCTCTCGCAGGAAAGGGGGATGAGCGCGCTGAGCGATTTCTGCGCGAAAATCTCTTCGTTGAAGCGGGTGATCTGCCGCGCCTGGCCTGCTTCCAGCGCGTACAGTTCCTGCAGGCGCAGGCCGCGCATGCCCACGAATAGCAGCTTGCCTTCCGCCAGGGCGAAGGCGTCCACGGAACCGGGGCCGGAGAGCAACACCTCTTCCCTACCCGCCTTGTCCGCGCGCGCGAGCACGGTATCCACGTCGCGCGCGGCGGTGTAATAGACGAAATCGCCGTCAAACCGGATGTGCTTGCCCCCGCCCAGGCGGCAATCGCTGCCCACGTTGCTGCCGGGCACTTCGTCCCTGTCCCAGAGCGGTGCGGGCTCGCCGCCGCGCAGCGCGAACAGCGCGGGGTTTTCGTTTAGGCCATAGCGGCGCATTTCGCTGCCGAAAAAGACGACTTCCCCGCCCCAGAAATCCGCCGTGTGGATGCCAAAGCGCCCGTCGGGCAGCAGGCAGCGGATTTCGCCGGAAGCCGCGTCGAAGGCGAACAGCCCTTCCGTCTGCGCGGCCTTATCCCGGTATTCCGCGCCCCAGAACAGCGTCTTTTGCCCCTGCGCGGCAAAGCCGTGTACGTCGAACCATTCGCCGGTAATGGGCGTTAGGGCGCCGCTCGAGCGCGTGAAGAGATACAGGCGCGCGCGCTTGCGGCTGGTGAAGCCCCCGCCATTGCTCCAGAAGGGGATTTCTTCCAGCACTTCATAATCCTTTTCCGCCTCGCGCGCTTTCAGCGCCTCCGCGCGCTCCTGGGCGGAGAGCGCCGTCCAATCCGCCTCGCCGATTTCATAATGGCACAGCAGCAAAAAATGGTCTTCGTCCAGCACGCGCAGGTCGCTCACGCGCGCGGGGATGGTGCAAAAGGGCTGGGCCTCGCCGCCATCGACGCGGATGCGCTGCAAACTGGTGAGCGGTTCGCCCCGCTCCGCGCGCTCCTTGTCCGTGGGGCAGCGCAGCGCGGGAAAGAGCAGGCTGCTTTCATCCAACCACCAGAATTGCCCGGCGTCCCCACCGCTGGTGAGCGGACGCACGCGCTCGCTTTGCGGATCGAAGAGCCAGATGTCGCGGTCATAGCCGCTCTCGTCCTCTTTCGCCTGGGCGGCGACGAACGCGCAGATCTTTCCATCCGGCGCGAATTCCGGCGCGGATAGATAGCGATAGGCCAGAAAATCCTTGAGCTTCAGCTTCTCCATGCGATTCCCTCCAATGCACTGGATTGTTTTCTCCATTATACCATAGGTTGGCCGCGCGCGCAAAGAAAAATCGCCAGCGGCAATGGGCCGCTGGCAGGAAGGTTACTTTTGCTGCATGCGCTGGTGCAACACGCGCCAGATTTCTACCACATGCTTTTCTTCGTCGATGGTATAGTATAAATTGTGATTCTTTACCGGGAAAAAGCGGATTTCGCGCTTCACAGCCCACAATGCGGGATATATAGGATGGCGGTATGGCATTTCCTTTAGGGATTGCACCGCGGCATCCACCGCTTCCAGCAATTCCAATGCGGCGTCTGGCGCGCAGAGTTCCTCTGCTATATAGAGCACAGCTTTTTCGAGTTGGTGGCGCGCTGCGGGGAGATAAACAATTTGATACACTTCACTCTGCCACCGCCTGGATTTTCGCGCGCAGATCGCACATCACCTCGTCGTGCGTATAGCGCTCAGCGACGGTTGCAGCTTCCTGTTCTGCCGCGCGCAGTTCTCTTGCGACGTTCCTTTCATATGCAATGGCCTGGTATTCCTCATAAGCGAGAACCACCATGTCGCCATAGCCGTTTTTCGTCAAAATTACCGGTTCCCGGCGCTCATGGACGGTGCGGGAGATTTCGGCAAAATGGTTTCTCAGATCCGATACAGGGCGAATTTGCGCCATACAATTCCCTCCCATCATAATTTCTGCTAGTATTTTAGCACAATTGCGCGCGGCCGGCAAGCAAAAAATCGCCGTGGAAACGCGTTCTTCCACGGCGATAAAAGTGCGATGCGCGCAAAGGAAACGGTTCTATCCCTTCACCGCGCCGATCATCACGCCCTTGACGAAATAGCGCTGCAGGAACGGATAAAGCACCAGGATCGGCACCGTGCCGATGACGATCAGCGCGTATTTGATCAGCTCGTTGATCTGCGCGGCTTCGGCCACGGCCTCGTCGCCGCCCATCATTTCGGCGGTTTGCGCCAGGATCAAAATCTGCCGCATGATCAGCTGGATGGGGTATTTGCTCACATCCTGCAAATAGATGGAAGCCGCGAACCAGCTGTTCCAGTGGCCCACCGCGTAGTAGAGGATGATCACGGCGATGGTAGGCATGCACAGCGGCATCATGATGCTAACGAGAATGCGATAGTGCTTCGCGCCGTCCAGCCGCGCGGATTCGATCAAGCTTTCCGGCACGGCGGCGAAGGCCGTACGCATGATGATCAGGTTATAGCTGGAAATCGCGCCCGGCAAAATCAGCGCCCACAGCGAGTTGAGCAGGCCCAGGGACTTCACGTTGAGGTAGTCCGGCACCATGCCGCCGCTGAAATAGCGCGTGAACAGGATGAGGAACATGATCACGCCGCCCATGCGCATGTTTTTCAGCGAGAGGAAGTACGCGCCCATGGTGGTCAAAATGACGTTGAGGGGCACGCCCACGGCCAGCACAAAGAGCGTGTTCTGGTAGCCGGTCGCGATGTTGCGGTTGGCGAACACGCGCTCGTAGGCGTCCACCGTGTAGGGCTTAAGCGGGGCCCATAGCGCACCCACATTCTTCACCAGCTCGTTGCCATCGCTGAACGAGGCGATCACCACAAAATACATGGGATAAAAGGCGGCGAAGGTGATCAGCAAAAGAACGATCCCATTGACCACGCGAAACACGCGATAGCCTCTGCTGTTGTCCTGAATCATGGTTTCGCCTCCCTTACCACAGGCTGGTTTCGCTGAGCGCGCGGCTCAGGCGGTTGAAGAGCACGATGAGGATGAAGTTGATCACCGAGTTGAACAGGCCCACGGCGGTGGAATAGCTCCACTCGTAATTGAGCAGGCCGCGCCGGTATACAAAGCTCGAGATCACGTCGGCGGTTTCCAGGATGCCGTCGTTGTAGAGCAAAATGATCTTTTCATAGCCCACGCTCATCACGCTGCCCATGCGCAGGATGAGCAAAATGATGATGGTGGAAGAAATGCCCGGCAGGGTGACGTGCAACGTCTGCTGCCAGCGGCCCGCGCCGTCGATGCGCGCGGCTTCGTACAGTTCCTGGTCGATGCCCGTGAGCGCGGCCAGGTAAATGATGGAGCCCCAGCCGATTTCCTGCCAGATGCCGGAGATCACATAAAGGGGCACGAAATATTCCGGATGGGAAAGCATGGAACCTTGCTTGATGCCAAAGGGCAAAAGCATTTGGGTGATCACGCCGTTTTCCGCCACGAACATGCGGATCATGGAACAGATGACCACCATGGAGATGAAGTGCGGCATGTAGGTGATCGTTTGCACAAAGCGCTTGAATCGCGTGGAACGCACTTCGTTGAGCAGAAGCGCCAAAATGATGGGCGCGGGGAAACCGAACACCAGCGTGGCCAGGCTGATGGTGAGCGTGTTGCGCAGGAGCCTGCCGAAATAGTAAGACTCAAAGAAGCTGATGAAGTGCGCAAAGCCGTAGTTGTCCGCCCAGGGGCTGCCCAGGATGCCGCGCATGGGGGCGAAATTCTTAAAGGCGATGATCGCGCCATACATGGACTTATAGTGGAACAGGAAAAAATACAACAATACAGGGACCACCAGAAGGTAGGCGTCCCCATCCCGCCAAATGTCCTTGCCCAGCTTGCGCAGATAGGCCTTCGCGCCTTGTTTGCGGGGAAGCGCGGCGTTTGCCATGGGAATCCCTTCTTTCCAAGTAGAATCAGCGGCCAGGAAGGCGCGGGAAAGGATTCTCCCGGCCTTCCTGCAAAAGAGAATGCGAATGGGAATTTAGCGGGCCATGAACTCGTCGTAGGCGGCCTGCTCGATGGCAATGTATTCCTCAATGCCCATGTTGCGCAGGGTATCGCGGAAAGCGTCGAAATTGTCCAGGCTCTCCTCGCCGGTGATGAACTTGATGCGCATCTCGTTGCAATAGGTGTTGATGTCGTTGCCCAGGCTGGCAAAGCGCGCGCTCTGGTCATCCGAAATGGTCACGCGGGGCATCACATAATCGCCCTTGAGCGTATCAGACCAGGTGGCCAGCGCTTCCTGCTGCTGCGGACGGCCCGCGTACTGGTAGATGTAGTTTTCATCCTGCAGCATGTTGCCGCCGTCCCAGGAGAAAGCGTAGGGCGCCAGGGCGTACTGCGGTGAGAGGCCGTCTGGATTGTGTAGAATCAAGTCGGTAAAGGTGGGATAGCCATCGATCATCTCGTAGCTTTCGCCTTCCACGCCGAAGTTAAGCAACATGTGGCCTTCCTCGGTGTAGCCATAATCCAGGAAACGCGCCGCGATTTCCGGATATTCACAGGTGGTGGTGATCACGGTGGCGTTGCGCATCACGGGCACATCCGTCTGGCCGGAGATGGGCAGCTCACCTTTCTGGTCGTCGGCCACCAGGAAGTGCATGCCAGCCACATCGAATTCCGGGTCGTCCGTCATGGCAGTGAGATGGTTGCCAATGCCGCTGGAGAGCGAGCCCGTCACCACGCCGCTCACACCGTTATAGAGGTTGGAATTGATGGTTGCGCTATCCAGTGTGGCAAAGTTCGGGTCGAGCAAGCCCTCGTTGTACAGCTTGTTGAGGAAGGCATAAGCGTCCTTGATACCCTCTTCGTAGCAACCAAATTTCACCGTATCGCCCTCGCGATAAAATTGCAAGTGCGGAATGCCGAAAGCGCCGTAGAGGAAGGTGCCGGCCTGGCTTTCCATGTTGCTGGCACTGATGCACAACGGATACTCTGCGCCGCATTGGTCGCGGAAAGCCACCAGAGCATTGTAGAATTCCGTGATGGTTTCCGGATTTTCCAAGCCGCACTTTTCCAGCCAATCGGAGCGGATGATGGGGCCAGAAGAGGTGAGCAAGTCCTTGTGATCGCGGATAAAAGCGAAGCCGTAAATATCACCATTGGGTGTCATGGTTGCGCGGCGGTAATCTTCGTTGCTATTGATCTGCTCTTTGTACGCAGGAGCGTATTCATCCAGCAAATCGTTCAGTGGGAGCACGATACCATCGCTAATGGCCTTCGCGATGCCGCCAGCATAGGAATCCCAGTTGAAGTAAAGCATATCGGGCAGCTCGCCAGAAGCAAAGATCAGGTTCATAGCCGTATCATCCGCCGGGGCGATCACTTCGATGTTCACGCCAGTGGCTTCCATATAGGCTTGCATCAACGGGGTGTCCTGCAGGGAATCATACTGGGAGGTGATCTGTGTCTGCGCCACTTTGGCAAACGTGAGGGTGACGCCCTCCGCGCCCGCGATGGGATAGGCGGAGGCGGCTTCTTCCGCCAGCGCCGCGCCGCTCAGGCACAGCAGGGCGAAAACGAGCAACAGGGAAATCCGTTTTTTCATGAGAATGCGCTCCTTTCTTTGCTCTTTGTTCGACTTGGGCGCGCTCAGCGCCCGGCAAAAATGGGATGCTTTTATTATACCGGCGTTATCTTCCGCCGCAATGTCAAAATCCATCCGCCGCCGATCAATCGCTGTTGTGACAAGAAAAGGATGGATTTTGGATGTCCAGGCGCACCTCTATGCGGCGAGAAACCGGGGGAATTTGCGGCGCTATCGAAATTGTGGCCAAACTTTTCTTGCATACATGATTTTGTCAAAGAGAAATTCCAAATAAAGGGCTTGCAAATTTCAAATCATTTTATTAAAATATTGTCATTGAAGTACTCTATCCATGCGGGTTTTGACCATATGACAAAAGGAGAGACGCCGCTTGCTCAAGCAGAAAAAAGTCCATCGATGGAATGGCAAAGTGCGGGGGATCGTGCTCGACTGGGTGCGCTCTTATAGCATCATTTTGTTGCTCCCCCTGTGCATCGCGGTGTTCAACCAAGTGTATGCCGACCGTTTGCTGCAAAGCGAAGTGCAGCGCGTGAACCAGATGACGGCGGAGAACCTTTGCGCGGGTTTTGACAACGCCATGGAACTGCTGGCCTATGCCAACGAAGTGGTGTATTCCTCCACGGAGTACTTTACGCTGCGGGCGAGCGATTCGCACGCCAGCCTCTCCTTTGCCTCCATGGATTTGATCAAACTGCTCTCGCTGCATTGCCGCACCAACGAGGGCCTGAGCATGGTCGCTTATATTCCGGCATACGACCATATCATCACGGAAACGGCAGGCTACACGCTCAATGGCACCTGGCGCGTACTGTGCGAGGAGAATGACCTTTCTGTCTCTTACGAGGATTATCTGGCCGAACTCAACGGGGCCGTGTCGCAGGGCGGTTATTTCTTTTCCGATTGGATGGGAAACGGCACCTTTGGCAAGACGGCGCTGTGCTATGCCGTTTCGCAAAAGATGGACGTGCCCGGCGCGGGCTATTGCCACCTGATCGCCTGCCTCAGCGCCGATTTGCTGCTCCCTTCCAGCGCCAATTTGCCCGACGGCTGCCTGCTGGCCGTTGTGGCAAGCGATGGAACCGTGCTGCGGGCCTGGGACAACGCGGGCAACGCGCAAAATTTGCCAAGCATCGATTTGTCCGCCAGCGGGCAGACGGTTTCCTTGGGCGGCGAAAACTACGTCGCACTCAGCGCCCAGGCGCGCGCGAACGATTGGTCGGTGGTGGTGTTCACGCCCCAGGCGATTTTCGCGCAAGCGCTTTTGCCCATGCGGATGGTGGCCATCGCCACGCTGACGGGCGCGCTGCTGGTGGGCGTCGTGCTGGTGGCGCTCTTCCTCAAGCGGCACTACAGCCCGGTGAGCAATATCCTTTCCGTGGTGGGGCAGGACGACGCCACCGCGGGCAACGAATACGACCGCATTCTCTCCGCCTGCCAGTCGCTCCGGCAGGAAAACACCTCCATCAAGGGCAATTTGCGCATGCAGGAGGCCTATATTCGGGAGAAATTCCTGCTCTCGCAACTGCTGGGGCGCGGCTCGCGGCTTTCCGACCAGCCCGTGGCGCGGCAGGCCGCCGCGCTGTTCGAGGGGAAAATTCTGCGCATGATCGTCTTCTGCCTGCCCGGCGCGGAGGACGCGTACCTTTCCGACCGGTTCGACGAAATGCAATATCACGTGCACCAGCTTCTGCTTGGCAAGCTGGGCGAGGCGAACATGCCCCAGCGCGTGACCGACAACAACTGGCTCGTGTACCTGTTCGCGCTCACCAGCGAGCAGAACGAGGTTTGGCTGGACGAGGCGAGCGCGCTGGCGGGCGCGGTGTGCGACGCCTTCGAAAGCGAAATGCACCTGCCGCTGCTGGCCGTGCTCAGCAACCCCTGCGAGCGGCTGGATCTGGCCAATGAAATCTATGCCGAGCTCACCGGCGTGGTGGAATGCCTGTGCGCGGCGGGAGAGAGCGGCGCGATTCCCGCGCGCGAAGTGCTCAAGCACAACGACCGCATCAACACCAGCCGCCACATCGCCCAGCGCAAGCTGCGCGAGGCCATCGCTCAGGGCAACGAAAAGGCCGCCGACGCCTCCCTTACGGAGCTCTTTGGCTACATCGCGGAAAAATCCGCGCTTTCCTTCCAGGTCACGCGGTTTTTGTATTTCGATATCCTGCGGATCGTGGGCAAGGGATACGACGACGCGCTGCCCGACGGCCAGGAAGGCCGCGAGCGCTTGCAAATTTGCCTGGGCGAGCTGATGCAAAGCGCCGACCAGGCAAAAATGGAGGAAGAAATCCGCACGCTGGTGCGCATCGTCTGCAGCGAGATTCTGCGGCACAAGGTGGCCGCTTCCGCGGGCGTGGGCAAGTGCGTGTGCGATTATATCCACGCCAATTACAGCGATATGAACCTGAACATCAGCCACATCGCCGCCGCGCTCAACCTTTCGCCCCAGACGATCACCAAATATTGCCGCCAGGAGACGAACATGAGCGTGCTGGACTATATCAACCGCATCCGCATCGACCACGCCAAGCGGCTGGCCCAGGAGACCAGCATGTCGCTAGAAGACCTCGCCGAGGCGGTGGGCTACGCCAGCCTGCGCACGTTCTACCGCGCCTTTACCAAAATGGAGGGCACCACGCCCGCCAAAGGACTTCGGCGCGCATGAGGATGCGCAATGCGCGAAAGGCCCGGCTTCTGCCAAACGTGCGCCTCGGTTTATATCGCCCATAGGGGCACGATCAGGCATTGGCTATCTATGGCGGAAAGCGCGTCTTTCAGGCAAAGAATCGCGCCCTGGCCGCGCCTGCGCTCGCCCTTGTCCAGCAGCTTAAAGGGGCGTGCCAATTGGGGCGCGGGATTGGCGGTTTTTTTGATTTCCATGGGATGGAGCACGCCATCCGCTTCCAGCACAATATCGATTTCCTTTGCGTCGTTGTCGCGATAATAGTATAAGACCGGTTCTTCCCCCGCGTTGAAATAGGATTTGCGGATTTCAGCCACGGCGTAGTTTTCCAGGATCGCCCCGTTGAGCGCGCCCGCTTCCAGCGTTTCCGCGCTGGACCATTTTGTGAGATAGGCGACCAGGCCCGTATCATAAAAATACAGCTTGGGCTTGGTGACAGTGCGCTTCAAAAGGTTGTTGGAATAGGGATGCAGATAAAAGAGGATGCCGGACTTCTCCAGCAGTCCCAACCATTCCTGCACCTTATCCGAACGCATGCCGTCCATATCGTTGCCGATGTCCGCGTAGTTGACCATTTGCCCCACGCGGCAGGCGGCGGCGGTGAGGAAGCGCAGGAACTCCACCGCTTCAATGGAGCCGCTTAGCTGCCGCACATCGCGCTCGATATAGGTGGAAATGTAGCTGGAATAGAAGAGATTGCGCTGGGTAATAGCGCCGCTGGCCAGGGCGGGCATGGAACCTTGAAAAATGCGTTGGAACATTTCCGAAACGCCCGCGGGCGCGCGGCGCGCGATCCTCGCTTGCAAAGCGCTCAGTTCCAGGGCAAAAGGGCCGTCGTCCGGCGCGCCATAGAGCTCCGCCTGGGAGAGCGTGGACATGTGCAGCAGGCATACCCGGCCCGCTAAGGACTCGCCCGCCAACTCGGTAAGGCGGAAAGACTGCGAACCCGTGAGCCAGAAATCCCCCGGCCGGCGCTCCCGATCCGCCAGGATCTTGATATAGGGAAACAATTCCGGCGCGTACTGCACTTCATCGATCAAAATGGGCGGCTTGTGTAGCTGGAAGAACATCTGCGGATCGGCCTGCGCCAGGGCGCGATCGTTCAGATCATCCAGTGTGACGTAATGGCGGTTTGTGCCTTCCATCAGCTTTTGCAGCATCGTCGTTTTGCCCACCTGGCGCGGGCCGGTGACGAGCAGCGCGGGAAATTGCCGGGAAACTTCCAACACGACCTTTTCCAAATCTCGTTTGATGTAGGCCATGGATTTCACCTCCGATTTCGGGAGAATTGCGCTTTGACTGTAGTATACCCGAAAACGCAGAAGAAGTCAACAAAATTTCGGCCGTTTTACGCTTTGCGCGTAAAACGGCCGAAAAATACGCATTCGCCGGTTTTTGCGCGGCGCTCAGCCATCGCCCACGCACTTGCCGCGCAGCTTATTGATGGCGCGCTCCACCGCGTCCTGGCTGTTGCCCCAGGGCTTATCCTTGTTGCGGTAATCGAATTTGAGGGTGAACCACTCCAGGTCTTTTTCCACGCGCGCGAGGTTTTCGCGCTCCACGCGCATGGCGGTCTGCGAGAATTCCTCCAGCGTTTTGCCGGAAAGGTGGCGGGGCGCGTCCTGCATCACCTGGAAATAGTGCGGCAGGCACAGGCCTTTGGAGGCGGCGAAGGCCTCGCGGAAGGCTTTTTCGTGCTCGTACATGTACAAAAGCGTGTAAACATAGCGCTCCATGGTGTGATCCAGGCGCTCGCAAAGGATGCAGCTTTCCACGGCGGCCTGTCCGTCATTTTTGGGCGCGGGCGCGTTGCGGCGGAACAGGCCGCCCTTTTGGGGCGCGGTTTCGCTTTTTTGCAACCGCGCCATCGTCTCTTTCATATAAGTATGCGTCATCAGGGCCAAGCCCAGGCGGTTGCTCGCCACGAACATCTGCGCGAAGTGGCGCTGGCAAAAGCCCTTTTGGTTCACTTCCACGCGCGTGTCCGGCTCCATCACCGACGCGCCCAGGAAATTGTCGATGTACATGGCCTCGTTCTTTTGCCGGATTTCGCACAGCGGGCATTCGCAACCGGCGCGGTATGCCTCCCAAATGGGCATGGTATCGAGGTGTTCTCTCATGGTTCCTCCCCTTTCGGTTCCGGCGCGGCGTCGTCGCCGGGCGCGTGGTTTTGCGCGTCGAGGGACACGCTGGGCAGTTGCGACAGGTCTTCGATGCCGAAGTGGCGCAAAAAAGCGTCCGTGGTTCCATAGAGCATGGGCCGCCCCAGCGTTTCGCGGCGGCCAAGCTCCTGGATCAGCCCCTTGTTGAGCAGGGATTGCACGGAATAATCGCACTTTACCCCGCGCACGGCCTCGATTTCGGATTTGGTGATGGGTTGGCGGTAGGCGATGATGGAAAGCGTTTCCATCACGGCGGCGGTCAGCGGCATGCGCTGCACCGGGTTGAGCAGCGCTTCCACAGCCGCGGCGTATTGCGGCTGGATGGATAGCTGCACCTGGGAGCCGAAATAATTGAGCTTGAGACCGCTGTTCGCGTCCAAATACTCGCGCATTTCCTCCAGGGCCGCGCTCATCTCCATGGCCGTCAAATTCAGCGCGTGCGCCAGGTCGCCGACGGCCACGGGCTCCCCGGCCACGAACAAAATGGCTTCGATTTTTGCGCGCAAGTCGTCCATTGCGTCGATCCTTCCATACAAACGATTTTTCCCATTATACCATAAGAACGAAGAAAAATCCACCTCGCGCCAAAGAGAAATCGCCCACCGCTGTCTTTAGCGGCGGGCGAAGCGCGGCATTGGGTTTTGCCTATTTGCGCGTGCGGATCTCCGCCGCGCCGTTCAACATGGTTCGCGTGCCCAGGCGGATTTCCGCCCCCGCGCCCATCTCCTCGTAGAGGCGCAGGAAATGCTCCGGGCCGTCGATGAGCGTTCCATTGAACGTCACGACGGCGGTGTTTTCCCGCAGACCATCCACATACCAGGGGCAATGCGGCGGCAAAGCGAGAATGAGCACGCCATGATGCCCGGGCGTGGCGAAGGCGCTCATTTCCCCGTCGTTGTCGATTCCCTTGAAAACGATGTCATTTAAGCGCCAGGTTTTTCCTTTGTCCCAATCCGGCAGGGGCGTGGGCGCGTCCACGGGGCAAGCCGCGGCCAGGGCGCGCAGATGGGCAGAGGTCACGCCATACGCGCCGTTTTGCTGAAAGCGCCCATCCAGGGGCTGCAAATTTTCATCGAACGCGACGGGGCGCGCGATGGAGGATTCATCCTGCCCGCTCAGGCGCGCAAGCTCCGCCGCGGGCCGCTCGGGGCCGGAAGCGACGGCCAGCAGGTTGCCGTCCACGCGCTCGCCCCAGCGTTCTGGCATGCCAATGGGCAAATAGGGCCGCATGACGAGGTTTCCCTCGAACACATCGCCGCTGTT
>ERZ857998.3551-NODE-3551-length-12504-cov-2.730259_pt1 | contig 12504 bp, 7 predicted proteins | sample MGYA00519954_ERZ857998 | MGnify/ENA primary metagenome ERZ857998 (study PRJEB31778, sample SAMEA3449424) | human gut metagenome | biome: human gut; feature: human-associated habitat; material: faeces | place: United Kingdom | collected 2010/2012 ...
TCCACACTTCATAGTCTGCTTCCACATCAATCTTCTTCATACGGTCCAAGGTAACTACGTCAAAATCTCTGACAGATTTATTGTATTCTGGTGGATTTCCTGCCGCTACGATGATCCAGCCATCTGGTACTTTCTGATTTCCGAACATCTTACACTGCAAAAACTGAAGCATTGTTGGTGCCAATGTCTCAGATACACAGTTAATCTCATCGATAAATAAAATACCTTCTTTATTTCCAGTCTGTTCAATCTTTTCATAAACAGATGCAATGATCTCACTCATCGTATATTCCGTAACAGAATATGTTTGTCCACTATATTCTTTTTCTCTGATAAATGGCAAACCGATCGCACTCTGTCTTGTGTGGTGCGTGATCGTATAAGCTACCAATCCAATCTCACATTCTCTTGCGATCTGTTCCATGATCTGTGTTTTTCCAATTCCTGGAGGGCCCATCAAAAGGATCGGACGCTGTCTGATGGATGGTATTTTATATTCTCCATAATTATCCTTTGTAAGATAAGCTTCAATGGAATCTTTGATTTCCTGTTTTGCTCTTTTAATGTTCATGTTCTTCTTCTCCTTCATCAAGATCTTCCGCATCAACGATCAGTTTGACCGCCCATGGCGGTACATCTATATCTTCGTATTCTTCCTGCATAAAGATAAATGCAGTCTCATACGATGGTTTCTTCTTTGGATAGGTTCCTTTTCCATCTGTAAAATAGATAAGTCCTTTCAAATGATAAAATTCACCTTGCTCGATCAGCTGATTGACATACTCAAATGCTGGGCGGAAATCTGTTCCACCTTCTCCGATCAATTCCAAATGTTCCATGTATTCTTTTAATCCTTTTTCATCTGTGATCTTCTGGTCGTTTTGTACCATCTCATCACACTGAATGATATGAATATTTACCTTATGAAAAAAGCTCTCTGCTTCCGTTAACACACCATATGTTTCTTCCAGAAATTTCTTTACCAGATCACCAGAACATGACATTGATGTATCGATCACGATGGCAAAGTCTTCAACTTTCTTTACTTCCTTCCACTCCTGCGGCTCGATCAATGGCATATTTCCATACATAGAAAGCCCATAACTGTAAAATATATAGTCAAACGAATCTGGATCCACACTGACTTCTTCTCTTAAAACAGAAAATTTCCTTAAAAATTCTCGGTAATCATAGCGATCTCTGTTTTCAACCTGTACTTGTCCGATCAAATCTCCCGCCTGCTGTGACTCCTCACTTGAAAATGTTTCCATATCTGTTTCTGTTTTTTCACTGATATTTTTCCATTTATTTTCTACTTCCTGATGCAGATCCTGTTTTGGATCTTCCGGCCAGTATTGATGATCATCTACATGAAATTCCATCTGCAGTTCTTTCTGCTTCTTTTCATCCAGCCCTAAAGAGACGAGGTATTTGTAAATTCCCTCTGCCGTAAATACTTTTAACTTCTTTTCAATCTGCCTGTATGTATCTTTTCTAAGCCTTGTCTGTACCATATGGATACATTTTAAATGCCAGTGATCAATAATTGATTCGACTGCGATATCACAAGAAATATTCCATAGAGTCTTATCTCTTCCTTTTCTTCTTGTCACATGATGTAAAATGCAGTGAAGCACCATATGAAGATATGCACGATTCATCCGAACTCTGTTTTGCCTGTACATGCCTCCTAAAGCTCCTGGATGATAAAACATACACATTCCATCCGTTCCCACGCCATTTACAGAAGGATCGATCACATAGGCAAAACTGCTCAATGCAACATCTAAAAAACGCATATGGATATATAATTCATTTCTTGTCGTCGCAAGGATCTTTGTTCCAAGTTCACTGAGACGCTCATTGATATTTTCTTCCATTATTCATTTCCCTTTATCTTATCTATAATTCAAATGTTTTCTTTTTCTTTGGAAATCTCTTATGCTGTTCGTTCATCAAAATACTTAAAAGTTCTGTTTTCTGCTTTCTGGATGCCCAGTCGATCGCTGCTTCGATTCCTTCTTTACTGAAATAATTCTTCTCAGCCATCAAATTGATAAATGGCATCTGATCTTCTTCTTTTAAATAATTCATCATCTCACATTGGTTCTGCTTTACATAGCCCTCGTATTGCATCCATGCAAAATCTGATACCCCGTATGGCATTAACATACGCCCAGCTAATATCTCCCATACAATATCCAGATCTTCCTGAACTGCTGCCACTGGAAAAATATCATCATATTTACGATAGTCGATCTCTCCTCGCAAAAAACTTTGGCGATATTGATATCCTGTTCCATGAAAATGTGTCTCCACAATTCTTGCTGGTGTATTTTCCACAGCCTCTTCATAATACTCTGGATAAAATAAACGACTTTGTTTTTCTTCTTTATAACGGATATTTACCTGCAATGGAAAACGAGTATCTCTTACAACGTCTCTTAAAGCACTTTTTTTATCCTCATAAACATCATAGTAGATCTTTTGCAGCTTGCATCCTGTAAAAATTCCTGCTCCTGTTCTTAAAAGAGAATCTGAAAACCCAAGTGTTGTCAGATTTACACATCCATAAAATGCATATTTCCCTATTTCCACAGTATCCGGTGGCAGATAAACTTCTTTTACTGCCTCCCCACAAAACATCGGTTCATCTTCACTGCCCAAAAAGTCTTCGCCGATCATAATCTCTTTTGCTTCGTCTTCTTTTCGTTTATGCGCAGAAAATGCATAATCACCAATCTTCGTAACTCTTTTTCCTTCAATTTCCGAAGGAATCTCTACTTGATCTTCTTTGCTGAAACAACGAAGAACTTCGATTCCTCCATCTTTTGCATCTCTGTATTGTATCTTAAGCATCGTCTTTTCCTTCGCCTTTCTCCATGTATACACTATCCTTATTATAGCTGACTGACAGGAAATATCAAGAATCGTAAAAAGGAATTTCCCATCTTCATAAAAATGTAATATAATGCAGAAAGATACGATGATTTTATACACTTATGATGATATATAAAGGAGATTTTTATGGAACGACTGATCGTTTTAGGAACTGGAAATGCGCAGGCAATTCATTGCTATAACACTTGTTATGCCATGCAAAAAGGTGAAGAATACTTCCTTGTCGATGCCGGCGGCGGAAATGGAATTCTATCTCAGCTTGACAAAGCTGGAATCCCTCTTGAAAGCATTCATAATATTTTTGTGACACATGCTCATAATGATCATATTTTAGGAATGGTCTGGATGATCCGTATGATCGCTACTTCTATGAACAAGGGAACTTATGATGGCACTCTGACAATCTACTGTCATGAAGAACTGGTTCATACGATCAAAACGCTGACAAAACTTACCATTGGTAAGAAATTTTATAAGCATTTTGATGAACGTATTGTATTTCATGTCATTGCACATGGAGATACGATTCAGATTCTTGGAGATTCTTTTACATTCTTTGATATCGGCTCTACAAAAGAAAAACAGTTTGGTTTCACATCGGTTATGGAAAATGGATTAAGGGTATCCTTTCCTGGAGATGAACCTTATCGTGAATCTCTTTATGATTTTGTGAAAGATTCTGACTGGCTGCTTCATGAAGCATTTTGTGTGTATGGTGAGAGGGATATTTTTAAACCTTATGAAAAACACCATAGTACGGTAAAAGATGCCTGTGAATTAGCAGAACATCTAAAGATTCCAAATCTGGTTCTATGGCATACAGAAGATAAAAATATGCTGCATCGTCAAGAAAAATATATGAAGGAAGGCAAGCAGTATTATACTGGAACACTTTATATACCTGAAGATCTGGATGTATTGAAATTGTAATTTGGAAGGTTAATGATTAACCTTCCATCAAATGATAAATAATCGCAGCTACAACATCATAGGCATTTTCCTGCAAATGTATTCCGTCCACGGTATACTCTCTTGACAACTGCCCATCTTCTCCAATCAATTTATCAAATACATCAACATACTCAAAGTTATCCTGTTTGCACAATCTTTGTATTTCTGTATTGATCTTTTGAATCTCTTTATTGGATTTTCCTTCTGCCCAGGACGGCATCAATCCAATCCTTTTGGTATATGCCGGATACATAGATTCAATATAAATCTTTGTATCTGGCAATTGCTGCCGAATCCTTCGTGCAAGTCTGATCAATCGTTCTGCTAACACTCTTGCTCCTGGATACAATGACATCAGGAAATCATTTGCACCACCTTGCATGATAATGATATCTGGTTTATATGGAAATACGTCATAAGCCAGTCTTGCACCCATCTCTGCGATCGTATCCCCTGCAACTCCACTGTTAATGAACTGTGCATCTATATCTTTTAATTTTTCCATTGGGAAATAGTCGGTCAGGGAATCCCCAAACATAACAATTGTTCTCTTCTTCTCTTCCATTGTCTACTCCAGTACTTTTTGTTTAAAATCCTCTTTTTGCTGCATGGAAATATTTAATCCCTTGATCATAAACTGATTAATAGAACCATATTCTTCTTTCATGGTTTTAAGTGCTGCATTTAAAAATTCTTCTTTTGCCACAAAATAGCCCTCTATTTTTTCGATTTTTTCGCGATGCAATCCTGCTAAATGAAGTTTCTTTTTTAATTTTTCTACTCTTGTGATCGCAGCTTTATTGGTCTTTAGATAATCTTCCATCACGTCATCTTCAGACACATCAAGCAAAAATAAAATGGTTGCTGATAACAATCCACAACGGTCTTTTCCTTCTGTACAATGCCATAAAACCGCACCATTTTTTGTATTCATAATCTCTCTGACTGCTTGTGAGATCTGCTTTCTGCAAAATTCTTCTTTGATCATCATCTTATAAATATCTGACATCTCTGGAAATTCTTCCATATGTAACATCTGTTTTCTTGTTTCCTGCTCCCGGCTGACTCCCACCATGCTTTCCATAAAAAACGGAATATTCTCATAAACAGCTCCCGCCACTTCCAGATCTGGCTCTTGTTCTACTTCCATTGGTGTTCTTAAATCCAGAATTTTCTGTAAATGATATTCTGTTTCCAGTAAAATCTTATCTTTCTGCGTAATCCTTGATAAACGGTTGCTGCGGATCAGCTGTTTATCTTTGATCACTGCACCTTCTGTCGTTTTTAATCCGCCAAGGTCTCTCGTATTATCTGCACCTTCCAGATAAATCTTCCCCATGTTACCGCCTCCATTTTTGTATGATCAGTTTTCCTTCTCTGGCTGTTCTTTCTCCAAGGATATTCCATCCATCATATAAGTTTTCTCATTTTTCTGATTCTCCAGGTATTCTGTTCTGATCTGTGCTTTTGCTTCTTCATAGTCTCTCTTTAATTCTCTTGCAGAAAGCAGACGGCAGCCTTGTCCGCGGATAATGATCTGTTCCAATCCATCGGATGTTGCAACTGTTACATCGTATTTTCGTCCATGGGTATGGGCGAATTTTTCAATATACTGATCTGCTGTTTCTGCTTCTTTTGTGTAGACTACATGAATATTCATGTAATCTGTGATCTCTGTTTCATGACCTTTTACACGATATGCATCAAATACAACGATCAATTCCATACCTTTCATTCCCTGATAATTACACATTTCATCAAGAAGTTTGCCTCTGGCTGCATCCACATTCGTATCTAATAATTCTTTGAGTTCATCCCACGCATAAATGACATTATATCCGTCAACCAATAAATATTTTTTCGACATATCTCGCTTCACAGAAGATTTTTCAGCGGATGAATGATAATCCTGTTCAATCCTTGCCGCCTTCTTTTTCTTCCATTTACTTTTATTGTGCTGATTTGCGTAAAATGTCTGCTCTAAGATTTTGTCAATCTCATCTGTATCGATCCATTCGTCTTCAATATATGCTCTTCTCTGAGCAATCTCGTCGAATTCTTCTTCCTCTGTTTCTTTAGCTAACACACTTTCTAAATGCATATGTTCTGGAACTTCATCCCACGAAACATTATAACCTGCCCCATGAGAGCAAAATACAGAGCCGCAAGGATTCTCAAGATCATGATCCGGATCGTAACCAGCTTCTTCTATGATTTCTTCTGCATTATGGCAGATATCATATCCATTTAATGTCGTAAATAATCTTCCCATTCCTTTGGAATATGCCAGTACTTCTTTTTGATATCCCTGCATGGTTGAAACTGGTGCTACCCCTTGTAATACCGCCATTTCTTTTGATGTATCCGGTGTTTCAAATGTTCCATGCATTTTTTCGATATCTGTCATGGCTCGTCCTACCATTTGCTGTGGAATCTCTAAGCGAAATTTATAATATGGCTCTAATAAAATGCTTTCTGCCATGCGAAGTCCCTGACGGACTGCACGATAGGTTGACTGACGGAAATCACCACCTTCTGTATGTTTCTGGTGCGCTCGTCCTGCTGCCAGTGTAATCTTAATATCCGTAATCGGTGCTCCCGTTAAAACACCTCTGTGTTCTTTTTCTAATAAATGAGTCAGGATCAATCTCTGCCAGTTCTTATCCAGTATATCTTCACTGCACTGTGTATCAATGACAACTCCACTTCCTCTTTCTAAAGGTTCTAAAAGCAAATGTACTTCCGCATAATGTCTAAGTGGTTCAAAATGTCCAACACCTTCTACAGTATTTGCTATTGTTTCTTTGTATACAATATTCCCCTGTCCAAATTCGACATCGACATCAAAACGTTCTTTGATCAAACTTTTTAGAATCTCAATCTGGACTTCTCCCATGATCTGAACCTGAATTTCCTGTAATTCCTCATTCCAAATGATATGAAGTTCTGGTTCTTCTTCCTCTAGTTGTCGAAGTTTCGGCAGCATAACAGTCGCACTTGTCTGTTCTGGAAGGATCATCTGATAAGTAAGAACTGGTTCTAACACTGGCTCATAGCCACCCTGTTCGACTCCAAGGCACTGTCCTGGATAAGTGTCACTTAAGCCTGTCACCGCACAGATTCTTCCCTCTTCAAGTTCATTCACTGTCTCATATTTTTCTCCTGAATAAATACGGATCTGATTGATCTTCTCATCACTGCTTGTGATCACTGTTTTGACTTTCAAGTCTTTTCCGGTTACTTTTAAATGAGTCAGCCTGTTTCCTGACTCGTCTCTTGTGATCTTAAAAACACGTGCTCCAAATTGTTCTGGATATTCTTTTTCTTCCGTATAATACCCAAAATCATTTAAAAATTCTTCCACTCCCTGAAGTTTTAATGCTGATCCAAAGAAACAAGGAAAAATCTTACGTTCTGTGATCATTTTTCGAATCTGTTCATCCTCTATCTCTCCAGATTCTAAATACTGATCTAATAATTCTTCATCTTCCATCGCAACAGCTTCATAAAATTCATCACTGTTTTTCGTTCCAAAATCAATACATCCACTGCTTAAGCGTTCTTGTAATTCTTCTAATAAAGCGGTTTTGTCTGTTCCATTTTGATCCATCTTATTGATAAATAAAAATGTTGGGATCTCGTATCTCTTTAACAGGCTCCATAAAGTCAGTGTATGTCCCTGAACTCCATCTGCACCACTGATCACAAGAATCGCATAATCTAATACCTGTAATGTACGTTCCATTTCTGCTGAAAAATCCACATGTCCCGGTGTATCAAGCAATGTCAGATCCATGTCTTCCATAGATACTTCCGCCTGCTTCGAAAAAATGGTGATCCCTCTTGATCTTTCCAGTTCATAAGTATCTAAAAACGCATCTCCGTTATCTACTCGTCCAAATTTTCTTAAGTTACCTGCTGTATATAAAATTGCCTCGGAAAGCGTCGTCTTTCCGGCATCAACATGTGCCAGAATTCCGACACAGATGTGTTTTCTTTTTTCCATGATCATCTCATCCTTTTTTTTATATCTATATCTAAGTATATCTGTTTCGATGAGAAAAGTCTAATATCTTATTTTCCAAAAGAAAAAGCAGAAAAACCTGATCATTTTTCTGCCTTTTCTTTATTATTTTTGATTCTTACTATATAAAAATGCTGCGATCCAGGAGGTCACTGGAACTGCCATGATAACTCCGAGACTTGATGATAATCCCTGCATGATCTCAATCCCTACGGAATACATATTGATCACCTGTTGATATTCGTAATTGTATGCAAAGATAAATACTAATGTGTTGATCGATCCACCCGTAAATGCAAGAATCAATGTATTGGTCATTGTTCCCATCATATCTCTTCCGACATTCATTCCTGATTGAAACAGTTCTTTTAACATCATCTGTGGATTTTGTTCTTTTAATTCATTGAGTGTAGAGGCGATTGACATTCCAACGTCCATGACTGCACCTAATGATGCGATCAAGATTCCTGCAAATAACAATTCACCAATTTTTATGTCTGTCATTTCTCCGACATAGACCAGATTCTCTATATCAGACACATTATATCCGGTGATCGATGTCACTTGTCCAAAGATCAATGCAAATGCTCCAGAAAATACCACACCTATGATCGTTCCAAGCATCGCAGCTACTGATTTCTTCGTAATTCCATCAACCATACACATCGTCACAACTGTTGTAAATGCGACCACTAATACAGCCGCCAGTATCGGGGATATTCCTTTGTAGATCATCGGAAGAAAAATAAAAAAGATACAAAGCATTGTAAATACCAAGCTTAATATTGATGAAATTCCTTTTCTTCCACCGACTGCAACCACGATTGCTACAAAAATGGCTGCCATCAGCCATACCATAGGACCTCTGTTTACACTATATACAGAAGCTACGAATTCTCCATTTGATTCATTCACGATTGCTATGACTTTCATTCCCTTTTTACATTTTGCACCAAATAAATAGCTCTGGGAACTTGTTGCCTCTATTGTTTTTCCTTTATGATCTCCAGATAAAAGTTTTAATTCTACGGTTTGTTTTCCACTTCCACTATTGGATAAATTTCCAGAGATCACTTTTGTTACTTCTGCTTTTTCAAAATTTCTTCCATCTGTATCAAGAAGTTTTGTCTTCTCAATTCCAGAAAATGAAAAAAACAGCAGAAGAAAGAGAATGCCTGCAATCAGCAGACACACTCTTTTCATCTGTTTTTGTTTCATTGTTATTTCACAGTTGCTTTCAGAACTTTACTGTAAGAACCGTAGATTTTCTTACCTTTGACTACTTTGTATGCACGAACCTTTACATAACATTTTTTCTTTGATCTTAATGACTTGATCGTATAAATTGTTTTTCTTGTATTTCTTGTCTTTGCTTTTTTAAAGTTCTTGTTTGATGCATATTTAATCTGATATCCAGATACAGATGCTTTTTTGATCTTAACTGTTACTTTCTTTTTCCCAGCTTTCAGCGTTGCAGATGCTTTTGCTACTACAACTTTCTTTTCTAATGCTGCTTTTGCATTTGTCAGAGCTTTTAATGCATTTTCTACTTCACTTTTTGTTGCCTTTTTATCTACTGCAACTTTCTTAGCTCCTGCAAGTGCCTGTTCAAAGACTCTGTAGCTTTGTGTTGTATATGTATTTTTCTGTTTTACAATACTTTCTGCTGCTTTAATTTCTTTATTGAGTGATGCTACATCTCCTTTGCTCTTTGTGATAGAAAATGTTTCGTCAATCTTTTCATCATTGTCTGTACGATATGTATTGATCGTTAAACTATTTTCTGTTACATCAACAACTGAATATGTTGGGACATCTTCCTGCCAACGGTGTGCAATATATGTCTGCTGTCTTGGTACCAGATCATAATATTTACTTCCTGAAGAAGAACCTGCTGTCATATAAAGGACACCTTCTGGATTGATTACAGAGCTTCCCTGTTTTTTGACAGTCTCAATTGCTTTTTCATCCATGATACTTTTAAGATATGTTAAGTATTTCTGATCTTTTTCATCTGTGCTGTCATTTTTAATATTTCCTGGTGCCACTGTTTTTGTCGTTGGATTTTCACCCGCATCCATATCTTTCTTTAATTCTGCATCAAACTCATCGTCTGTATAATCATTGGCTTTTGTTCCGCCTAATAACATTTTAGATCTGGAATATGCATGATCATGACCTGTTAATACAGCATCAATATCATTTTGTTCGAAAATCGGTGTTAACTGATATCTTAAATTTGTGATCTCTGGCTCATTAGAATGTTCTGCTGATCCATAAATATCCTGATGCAGTGTTACGATTCTCCATTTGCAGTCTTTATTTGCTGCAACTGTCTGCTCAATAAACTGTTCATGTTCTGCTACATTGGTATCTTGTGTATTTAACATGATAAATAAGGCATTTCCATATTTGAAATAATAATCTCCACCAACTACCTTATTACTCCCAAGCTCACTGGCATTGGTTCTGTTAAAATGATAGGTATAGTTTGCGTTATCTGCATCATGGTTACCTACCGTTGTCGCCACTGGAAGTGATTTTAATGCTTCCGGACTTAAATATCCAGTATATTCAATCTCACTTTTTGATGCATCTTTGTTTGGTGATTTTTTCTTTGTTGTCTGAATCTGGTCACCTGCAGATACGACAAAACTTAACTTGTTATCTGTCTTTTCTAATGCCGCATTTAAAGTGGATGACCAGTTAAACGCATCACTTTTTACTGCATTAGACTGTGCATCGTAAAATTCTTTACTGTCTTTTCCTTTTAATTCATTGGAAGATCCGATCTGTGGGTCTCCCACAAATGCAAATGAAAAGTCCTTTTTAGATTTCGTTGTATATGCAGCTGGTTTTGTATAGCCATTTCCGTTGTCATAACTATAATAGTATGTTTTATTTTCTTTTAATCCTGTTGCTGTTACTTTATTAGAATTATATGTTCCACCATTGCTGTCCTGCTCATCTTTTACTTCTGTTTGTTCTGCCTCGTATACTTTGGCATTTTTCATATTACGTCCTTCACCAATGATCAGTTTTGGAACATTACTATCTTTCTGATCTGGAGAAATTGCTTGTACTTTGGCTTCCACATCCGCATTTGAATTATTATCATTTGTCTGTTTTGGTGTGTACCATGCAAAATTCAGTTCTGTTGCATTACTTCCTGGTGATAATGAAATTTGTGTCCAGTCATTTTTTAAAGTTTCCCATTCTTTCTGCCAACGATTCCACTGCGTCGTTGTTCCCATTGTCTGTGCAATTTCTGCTGCGTTTGACTTGCCATCTGGAGCCGCACTTGCAAATACTGGAGCTGCATTTGCCGCAGAAAGTGTCAATGCTAATGCACTGATCATCATTTGTTTTCTCCAATTAGATCTCATATATACCTCCTGATACCTTTGTCTTTTCATATCTTTCTGACTCTTAAAGGATTCTATCATATATATGTAAATTCTAATTGCATTGAATCGTAAATAATATGTAAAAAAAGATTCTGAAATATCAATCTATCTCAGAATCTTTTTGATGATGTTATATTAACTTTTTGTGTTATTTACCTTGATGTTCTAAGGCTGCTTCTACAAATCCTTTAAATAATGGATGTGCTTTGTTAGGTCTTGATTTAAACTCAGGATGTGCCTGTGTTGCCACAAACCATGGATGTTCTGGAATCTCTACCATCTCTACGATTCTTCCGTCTGGTGAGCATCCGGATAACATCATTCCATTCTCCTGAAGGATATCACGATATTCGTTATTTACTTCATATCTATGACGATGTCTTTCGTGAATCTCTTTCTCTCCATATAATTCATATGCTTTGGATCCTTCTGTTAATACACATGGGTAAGATCCTAAACGTAATGTTCCACCAAGATCTGTGACTCCATCCTGATCTGCCATGATATGAACCATCGGATGTGTTGTGTCTGGATTAAATTCCTGACTGTGTGCATCAGAGAATCCTAAGACATGTCTTCCGAATTCTACTAATGTAAGCTGCATTCCTAAACAAATTCCAAGATATGGAATCTTATTTTCTCTTGCATATTTGATCGCACAGATCATTCCTTCAATTCCACGATCTCCGAATCCACCTGGAACTAAGATTCCATGAACTCCACCTAACATCTCATCGACATTGTAAGAGCTGATTCTCTCTGAATCTACCCAGCGGATCTTCACATCTGCTGAATTTGCGACTCCAGCATGCTCTAAGGATTCTACGACACTGATGTAAGCATCATGTAAAGATACGTATTTACCAACTAATGCGATCTCTACTTTATGTTCTGGATGTTTCCATGCATTGATCATCTTCTTCCAGTCATCAAGATCTGGATCTGGGCATGGCATGTTCAGACATTCACATACTTCATGTGCTAGATGTTCTTTCTCCATCATCAAAGGTACTTCGTATAATACTTCTGCATCTAAGTTCTGAATAACTCTTGAACGTTCAACGTTACAGAACTGCGCGATCTTTCTCTTGATTCCATCATCTAATGGATAGTCTGAACGGCATACAAGGATATCTGGCTGGATTCCCATTCCCTGTAAGTCTTTGACACTTGCCTGTGTTGGTTTTGTCTTTAATTCTCCTGAACTCTTTAAGTATGGAA
>ERZ857998.3560-NODE-3560-length-12482-cov-3.318581_pt1 | contig 12482 bp, 27 predicted proteins | sample MGYA00519954_ERZ857998 | MGnify/ENA primary metagenome ERZ857998 (study PRJEB31778, sample SAMEA3449424) | human gut metagenome | biome: human gut; feature: human-associated habitat; material: faeces | place: United Kingdom | collected 2010/2012 ...
TTCGAGCACGTGGCGGCATTTCCACGTGTGTATGTGTCGTTTCGAGGGTGGTATGCCGCTCATGTTGGCTCTGCGTTGGCACCAGCCTTTCCAGAGTCGCGTCCACTCGTTGACGGTGCGGGTTTCGCCGTGGTGGTGCTGCATGAACGCTCCCCATGCGTCGGTGAGGTCGAGGTTGGGATATTGGCCGCTGATCTGTCGGTCGGCTTCCGGCCTGCCGGTTTCCAGGTATTCGTCTGCGCTGGTTTCTTTGGAGAAAGAAGAAGAATATTCTTCTTTCTCTTTCTTATCGGGTACGGGTACGGGAACGGGGCATGAGTTTGCCATCGACTTGCCATCGGTTTGCCATGCGTTTGCCATAGGTTTGCCATGGCATTTGCCATCGGTTTTGCCATTTTTGCCATTTTCGTCAACGGTTTTCCGTTTCCAACGACGGTCCGCGCCCCTCTTGCCCGCTTCGCTCCGCTTCCGGCGCAGAGCGTCCACTTCCTCCCCGTCCGGCTGATAGTCGCTCCAATCGTGGAACCAATAGCCATCCCGTTCATCGTCACGCTCCCACAATCCAACATCGCACAGTTCGCGCACGGAATCATCGGAGCCACGGAACATCGGCACCATGCGGGCGGGAATGAACCCGTCCGTCAATTGCTGCGCCGACCATGAGCCGGAACGGAGCCACAATGCGGTTGCCTCGTCAGACAGCATCGCGGTCTTCGGATTCGAAAAGAACGAATCATCCACCTTGAACCACATCGCCCGTTAATCCTCTCCTCTTGTGATTCCGTGGTATTCCATCCAGATGGCCTCCTGCCGTGGCGTGCTGCATGGAAGGCCGTCGAAGTTGAGGTTCGCCCAACCGCTGCCAACGTGCGGCTGGGCCATGATGTCCAATGCTTCCGCGATCTCCACCAAGTCCGGTGGCGGCGTGAGAAGAATTCCAACATCTTCCATCACATGCTCCCGAATCGCCTGTAGAATTCGCTGTCGGTCATGCCATACAGCGGATCCATGCCAGTCGGTTTGCGCGCGGACAGCCGGTAGCCGCAGTACGGGCATGTGACGTAATATGTGCCGACAATCTCTCCGCAGTGGGCGCATTCCACATACTTGATCGTCTTTCTCATTCGCTTACCGCCTTCCGTGCGATTTCGAGCATTTCCCGAGCGTCCCTGATGTAATTGGCTCGCATCTCCGGCTCGGCCAGAGTCCAGAAGCAGTCCTCACTGGGTATGACGTCTTTCCAGGCTGGTGCCGTGTCCCACCACAACAGTTTTTTCGCCACTGCTTCGACCTCGGCTTCAGCCGGTGGAGCGGAACGTCCGGCCATGTACGCTGTACCAGCAAGCTCCCGAACCGTCTGAAAAGTCAAATCATCATCCATGCCACGCTCGTAAGCGTTGGCCTCGTCAAGCAGGATGCTCAATTAGTCCTCTTTCCGTTCGCCTTGACCATGGCCCAGAGGATTTCGCTTGCCGGACGCCGCCTGTATGACATGTCGTGGTTGGACTGCACGTGGCCGAGAATCAGTTTCGAGCCGGTCGAATCGGGGGTAAGGATCGCGTTCACGCGCTCGGGCACCATCTTCTGCCATACGATCTCGTCGCACAGTTCCTTCGTGCAGACCAGGTAATTCTGGTCGCCGTAGAACGTCAGGCCGTTGCCGCTCGTGAAGTCGGCCATGCATGACTTGACCTCGTAGAACCCGAAGCAGCCTTTCTCCACGCTTGCTGGCACTGGCTCGCCGTTGATATTCCACGGTTTGAAGCCCACGTAGTCCACTCGCCTATCGTCAGGCGTGTTCCGGTCGAAATTGACCTCACTCGCCCAAAACGCGGTCTGATTCTTCAATCTCTTCTCGACCAACTTGGACAGCATGGCAGTGGTTTCAGTCCTGCTCATTTCGCATCCTCGCTGTGATTCGGCACCTCAGAAGGCATGTTGCCGGAATAGCCAAGCAAGGAACGGCAGTGGTCGGCTGTCTTTTCGTATGCGTCGATTTGTCCCTTCACGGCACCGTATGCGTCCATTTCACGCTGCATCAGAAGAGCGTTCGCTAATCTCAGTCCCTCCACTTCTAGCTGCTCGCACCAGTCGATGACTTCTTGCAGGGTCCTGTCTTTCTCGGTTACGTTCGTGGCCATGGTTAGTGTTCTTCCTCTTCGATTCGGATTGTGATTCGGTACCAGCCTTTTCGGATGCTTGGTTCTCCACCTCGGTAATCGGGGCCGATGATGTGTTTTGAGTCATCGTCGGGCCAGAAGCCGGTATCGGTGAGCGCGTCAAGGATGGCTTTGACCATGGGCGCCGCGTTCTCCGGGTCGAAGCGCCCGTGGGTCAATGGGTGGATGATCGCGGTGACGTGCACTGGGAAGTGTTGTGGCCTGTGGTGGCCGTTTTGGAGCCAGAATCTGGCGAATGCCATGGCACGCTGTTTGACTGCGCTTGTGTGCGCGAATTTCACTCGCCAGTGGCCGCGACGGTTTTGCGTCCACCATTCGTCCCGTGGAATGTCCACGACGAATTCCTGCATCATTCCTCCTCTTCCTCGGCTTCGATTTCGCATTCGGGGCATGGGATGGGGCGCGCCGGATACAGCGCGCACCCATGCCTGGGACATACCGGTTCCACGTCCGGTGGTTCGATCCATTCCATCAGAATTCAGGCTCTACTGGCGCAGCCCACGGGTCGGCTCCCTGCGACTGCTGTTGTGCCTGCTGCGGCTGCTGATAGCCGCCACCGTTGGCATTGCCGCCCTGGTATCCGCCTGACTGCATCTTCTGCACCTGAGCCGTCGCATAACGCAGGCTTGGCCCGATCTCGTCCACCTGCAATTCGATGACCGTGCGGTTGGAACCGTCCTGCGCCTGATAGGAACGCTGCTGCAAACGACCCTGCGCGATCACACGCATGCCCTTGGCGAGGGAGCGGGCGCAATGTTCGGCCATGTCACGCCACGCGCTACAGCGCATGAACAAAGCCTGACCGTCCTCGAACTGGTTCGTGCTGCGGTTCCAGGAACGCGGCGTGCTGGCGATCGTGAACGACGCGACCTGCGCGCCAGCGGACGTCGTGCGCAATTCCGGATCGGCGGTCAGATTGCCGACGATCGTGATAACGGTCTCTCCGGCCATCAGAAGTTCTCCTCTTCCTCGGTAAGCGGCGTGATGAAACGAAACGGCATTCTTTCAGTCGGCTCGCAGCCTCTCACGAGAGATTCCCAACGCCTGCCTAGACCCAAATCGAGGGCTCTTGCGTCATAGTCGAAGAAAAGCCGCTTCCACACATCGGCGCAGCGCACCCATAATTCGCCTTGCGCGTCACGGTAGATGCCGTCCTCGTCGGGCTCGGCATCGACAAGCTGCTTCAGACAATCATTTTCAAACACGCGCGCCATTCTGAGCCGATCTACGATCATCGCGGCATCGGTCTTCTCCACTGCCATCACTCGGCCTCCTTCACGTCGGCTTCGGTTTCGGTGTCCGGCATGTCCGCTTCCATGACCTCGGCGGTCACGTCATCGGCTTCTTCCGCATTATCGTCATCAAGCACAGGTTGGAACACGTCGCCGTAATCAGGCGTGATGTCATCGGCGGCGACGGCGGTCTGCGCCTGCACGGTCAAAGGCAGGTACGGGGCGGCACGACGGATGGCGGTCTTCTTCGCCATGGCCTCGTAATCGGTCTTCCACGGGCCGAAATTGCCGCTCTTGCTGCGTGCCCTCGCCTGCTCGATCTCCTGACGGTTAAGGACGAGGAAGTAGTGTCCGCCGTCCTTGAAATGCGCGACCATGTACACGTGGGTCAGTTCGCCGGGGTTGGCGCATGGCACGTGGTGCAGCTCCTCGTTCAGGCCATACGAGTATGAGAATTCGTCTCCCTGGTGCACGGCCCGGGCGCTGATGTCCACGAGCTGGCCGCTACGTCGCGCCAAGTCGATCATGCCACGGTAGCCCATGATGAACGTGGCTTCCATTCCTCCGGATTTCTTGTTGTAGAAGGGAAGCACGTAGGCTCGTCCCAATCCGTCCACGTTGGACGGTTCCAATCCGAGCGCACTGCAGGTCATGAAGCAGGAGAGCACGCTTTGCGGCGAGCATTCAGCCAGTTTCGGTGTCTTGTTGATAGCTGACACGCACATCTGGTAGAGGCGGTCGGGGCTGATGTTGTTGCCGACGACGCTGGCGATGCGCGGCCAGCTCTTCTTCATCAGCATCTGGAGGTTCTTTTTCGGCGTCATTTCGACCATCTGCTGGCCTTGCGCCTGCTGTGCGATCTGTCCCATGATTATTGCTCCTTTTCTTCGGTGGCTTTGAATGCGAATTTGCGGTATGTGGCGGCTTTGACGACGTATTCCTTGCGGGTCGTCGGCTTGTAGGTGGCTTGGAGGTTGCCGCAGCGCACGCCCGTATGCGGGCCGATGCGCAGGATGATCTGCTCCTGAAGTTCCTTTTGAGTGGACTTCAGGTCATTCAGCATTCCGGTGGCGCTCTCGTATCGTGCGAGCAGGTCGTACAGGTCGTCATCGTCGCTTTCGTCCACGATGTCCGGCGTCGGCTCGGGGAACGCCTTCTGCACGTCACCGCCGGTCAACTGCGGTGGAGTGCCGGAAGTGACGAAACGCCAGAAATCGGCTGCGGCTTCGTCGATCGCGGCCATGTCCTCCACGTCGGCCTGGAACGGTATCTCCACCGGCTCGTCGTCTCCGATGGCCGCGTACACGTAGCCCCACGTCCAGCCGCACACAAGCGCGTAGAATTCGACCTGAGCCAAGTAGTATGGCGGGATTCGGAGGTTGCCGTCCTCGTCATGCCAGTCTCCCGCTCGACGGTTGCTCGCCGTTTTGATTTCGAGGATTCCGAAATCGCCGTTCTCTTTCTGTAGGATGCCGTCAAGGGAAGCCCTCAGATAGGGCTTTTCGCGGCTGATGAACTGCTTGTCGGTGCCGTCCGTGACGAGCATTTCCGGATGGTTGGCGCGGAAACGCTTCCGCAGCTCGTTCTCCAAGGCATTGCCTTTGACGATTGCCCACTTGTCGGAGATGTCCTCCGGTTCCACGCGGCCTGTCTTCTCAAGCCACAAATCGTAAGGCGTTTTGAAAGCGTTAAGGCCGAGTATCGTGCTCATGTCAGACCCGCCGACACCCGCCTTACGGCTCTTCAGCCATGCGAGATGACGTTCCGTTTTCTTGCACTGTCGGAACCGTTCCAACGTGTAGCGTTCCGTGTCCTTGAGTGGGATGCGTTTCATTCCTTCGCCACCTTCATTTCCTGGACTTCACCGTTAAAAAAATCGATGATGAGATCGCAGATGGCAGGTGCCGACATTTTGAGCGCGATTTTTTCCTCTTCGCTTTCGGCTTTGACGGTGAAAACGCCATCCTTGCTGTTGAAATTGAGTCTCACTTCGCCACGTCCTTCGAGTAGTTGGCTTTGATGTCCATCAATTCGCCGTTCAGCAGCTTGGTGGCGAACATGTAGACCACCTTGTCGTTGGCATGGTATGCGGCACGCTGCAATGCCGAGATGGAGTCGTAGATGCCGGTCAGCGCGTTCACGATGATGGCGCGTGGGTTCTCGCACTCTTTTTCCGGTACTGCCTCCGTGTTGGCGGTGAGTTCCTGGCTCATTGGTTCCTCCTTGTTGGCGGCTGGTTTCGACGTGACGGTCATGGTTTCTTTCTTCTTTCCGCTTGTAGTTGTTTCCTGTGCTTTGCTGCGTGGTGAATGCTTGTCGTAGGCCGGTAGCAGTCCTTCCTTGCGGAGTTGGCCGAGAATGTTGCCGACGGTTTTCTGGCTCATGCCTAGCGCTTCGGCGGTTTCCTTGCCGTCGAACGGCTGGCCTTGGCTGATGCGGTTTTTGCAGTGCGCGAGGATGAGTTCTCGTTTCGACGGTTTCGCCGGCAGACCCTGCGTGAGGAGTCCGGCCTTGCGCAACGCCCGCATTTCCGTGATGCCGAGTCCCGCTTCGCCCGACTCGTCGTAGATTTTTCTCAGTTCGGCGAGCTCTTCGAACGTGTATTCGTGTTTCACTGTGTTCCTTTCCTGAGTCTTTCAATGAGCGCGTGGTTTTTGCGGATGAAAGCGTCCACGTCGATTCCCCGCTGCATGAGGGTCGGTTTGCCGGTATCGACGCGTGCTTTCCCGTCGCTTGTGACGGTCGGACTGCTTGTAATCCGCGTGCCGGGATGGGCATGCCGTTTTTTCATCTCGCCACCGTCCTTCGGTATTCGTGCGCCTGAGCCCACCGTTCGGCCACGGCGCGCTGGTATCTGACTTTGCGCCTGTCCTGATGTCCTTCGGGCGGTTCCACGCCGATTTTCACGTATGGCGGGCCCTTGCCGGTACTCCGCCAGTTGGCGAGGGTGCGCACGCTCATGCCGAGCATGGCGGCCAGTTCGGCTGGCGTGAGCAGATCGGTCATGACCTGCCGTCCCGAATGTCGCCCATCGGGTCGATGTGGAGGCCGGTGAGCATTTCCGCGGTGTCGCTGTCGCCTCCGCGTTCGATGTGGCGTTTGAGCGCCTTGTCGATGGCCTGGCATGCGATTCGGGCGGAGAGCGCGGTGTATTTGCTGAGTATGTCACCGGGCAGGGTGACGCTGATCAGGCCGCCGTCCAGCGGCATGTCAAGTGCGGCGACGAACATTGGGTCGGATTCCGGGTTATCGGGGTCGATGTCGACGCAGAGCACCCATTTTGCCGACTGTGGTTTGTTTTCGTCCATGGTGTGGTTCCCTTTGCTTGTTGCCGTTGTGTGCCCCACCCTGACGAGTGGATGGGGCTGAGTGGCTGGCAATGGAGTCGAACCAGTGCCGTCCGTGGATTCCGAACGCCCCTTTGACTGTTGGAACGTGAGACCTGAACTCGTTCGCGGTCGGTGGCGCGGCCGACGGTGATTGGCCGTCAGGCGGACTTGAAAGGGTTTGCAAACACCGGAATGCCTGCGTTTCTTGATAGAGAGAAGAAGATTTGGAATCCGTGGACGGGCGAACCGTCGCCCAGCCGAGTGCGCCGACAGTGTATGTGACCGAGATGGGTCGGCGCGTGGATAATAATCGATATTCAGTTATGGTTCCCGCCAGCCGACTGGTGAACGTGGATGTCCGCGAAAACATCCCAATGGTTTGTTTTGTTGGACTGTCGGCTGGTGGGAAGTCTTTAGTCGCGTGGCGCGAATTTCACGGTCAGCCATAGGCCGGTCAGGATGTAGATTCCTGCGACGAGCCATGCCATGTGCCTGTCGGTCACATGCCATGTGAACAGCAGTGTCATGCTGCTCACGAATCCGATGATGGCGAGCAAGGTCTTGATACGACGGAGCGTGTAGTTCGGTTTCGTGTTCTCTGCCTGTTCGCTGTCGTGCAGTTGGTCATGGCTGGTCATTTGTCTGCCTCTATTTCCTTGAGGATTCGCCCGCATTCGCGGCGGACGCGTTGCACTTCTGTTTTGCTCAGGGTGACGTAGAAGTTGCCTGTCGATGTGCGGAAGCCCATTCGAGCCATCGGCCTGCCGTCCTGGGCGGTGAATGCCTGCATGTCGAAGCCGCCGTCATCCATCCAGCTCATCGCGTGTCTCCCACCTTGTTGTTGATCCCGTAGGCGATGCCTTCGATTTCCGCTGATGTGAAGTCAGCGAGTGTGATGTCTTGGATGCCGTCCACGAGACTGGCGCTGCCGTCCTCATGGAAGCGGATGTAGAAGCCGCTTGATGCGAGCAGCAGGCATCCGGGTTCGTGGAGTGTCGGCGGTTTTGGCGGGTTGAGTAGTTGGCTGGTCATTTATGCGCTTCCTTGACGATCGTGTCGATGATGACGTCCACGAGGTCGGGCACGTCGATGTCCATCGGTCCGGTGATGTGGCCGAGGAACCGGCTCGCGTCGATTTCATCCCACTGTTCCGCGTATTGCGGGCGAATCATGTCGCCATGCTCGGCGAATTCGTCGAAGACGGCTTCCACGCAGGTCTTGCGCAGGTCTTTGTTGTAGGTCTTGCTGTCCATCGGACGCTCCTTTGGTTGTGGCTTTCAGGCTTTGAATTGTTTGATGCTGTCGATCGGCTGGATGAGGAGCATGACGAGGTTTTCAGGTTCCATGTCGAGCATGGATGCCGCTTTTTCGATTTCGTCCGTCGAGAGTGGCGTGTGGCCTTTGAGCCTGTTGTTTACGGCTCTGATTTCGAGGCCCCATGCTTTTGCTAGGTCTTTCGGTGTCTTGTCGTGTCTTGCGAGTTCCGCTTTGAGGTTTCTGCTGGCTGTTTCCGTCAGACCGGCCATTCATCCTCCTCGATTCCCTGTTTGGTGAGGCATGTGCGCCAGTCGTGCCAGCCGGGGCCGCGCATGTGGCCGCACGGGTAGTGGTCGGGGGTCTTGGTCTTCTTGGTGCTCAACATCTCGTTTTTCCTTTCGACGGTTTTTAATATACGTAATTACGAAGTTTCTTGTATTCGTAATTACGTAGTCTTCACGATTTATGCACATATGACTACGCAATTAGCTATAATTTGAAGCATGGGAAGAAAAGCACAGGAGGTCACGCATTTCGCCAAGCAGGTCATGGACGAATGCGTCAGACTCCAAAAGCAAAGCGGCATGACCATCAAGGAATTCGCCAAGGCCTGCGGATTCGGCGAGGTCTACTGGTACACGAGGGCAAACTACAGCCTCCCGCTCAACCTGAGTGACCTGGAACGCATAAGCGAAGTGACCGGCGTATCCATCGGAGACATCGTGATGGACTCCAAACGCCATGCCGTTGAAGCAGCCGAGAGGAAAGCGCAGGCAGGCGGCTATGGTCTTGCCGCCTATAACGCTGACGGCAAGCAGGAGGCCATCGATGGAGAGGCTGGGCCGGATTACGACGAGCCTGCCTGACCTGCCGATCGACCGACGCATGACATACGGGGCCATGCGCCGCGCCATCACCGGCCTGCCCGTCACCGTGTCCAGCGCCATCCTGCCGGACGGACTATGGGGCTGCTACGACGACGAAACCCACGTCATCCTGATTGATCGCAGACTCACGTACACGGCGAAGCGCTGCACTTTGGTGCACGAGCTGCTGCACTGGCGGCACGGCGACACCGGCTGTTTGAACGATTGCTCGAAGCAGGAACGACGTACCAGAACGCAAACCGCCCTCACGCTCGTCAATCCAACCGAACTCGCACTGCTCGAACGCATGTACGAGTACGAATGGCAGATCGCGGACGAACTCAACGTGACCACGCAGGTGTTGGAAGATTACCGGAGCACGCTCGCATCGGCGTAGAATCGACTGCATCCCCCTTGTTTGGCGGGAAGAGAGAAGGAACCAATGAGAATCAGACAGAACAATGCGATGCTGGTTAAGCTCAAGGCATGGCTCGGCAAGGACGTGAAGGTGAAGTCGGCGGTCTGCTCCGGCATCGCCGCCGTATGCGCGGTGGCGTTGGCCGTCGGAGCGGCCACCTATGCCGCCAGCGTCCATTCCGCCGCGGTCAAGGAAGCCGCCGAGACGATCGAAGCCGACAATGCCGACTATTCGAAGCTGATAGACGAATACAACAAGCTTGTGGACGAATACAACTCACTATCGGATGATTACGACACTGCGACGGAGACGATAGACAAGGCTGACGGCATGAAGGCCGACATAAAGAAGATGGAGGCCACGCGGGACAATTTGCAGGCGCAAATCGAATCGTTGACCGGTCAGGTCGACAACGCCAAGAGGACCAGCGCCTCCGATGGCGTGTGGCAGGTCGGCAAGGACATCGACGCCGGAACGTATCGCGCAAACAATTCCGTGACGGACCGCTGTTACTGGGAGATCTCCGTAGGCGACGACATCGTGCAGAATGATATTCCTGGTGGTGGCTATCCGCAGGTGACGGTGAGCGATGGGCAGCAGTTCAAGCTCCAGAATTGCGGCACGTTCACCAAGCAGTGACGCTCTCTTCCATTTGCCCCACATTTGTGGGGCTTTTTTATATTGCTGCCTTATAAAAAAGAATATTAATAACTAGTACGTCTTGTATATGTATAACGTGGGTAATACCGCAGCAACGGTTTTCTGTTACTTTCGTTATATTCGTTGTATAAATTTGATTATACACTTGAGTGGTGCTATAGTTCAAAACATTAAATAAAAGCCCGCGCGGTTCTGACCAACCGCGCGGGCAAGGAAAACCTAGGATGGATTCTCCATGCACCAGAATACCGCGAGGCATGGAGGGAAAGACGATGAAACCAATGGGATACAAGAACACCGACGCCTTCTACGAGCTCGCCAGCAAAGGACGCCTCGCATACCAGCGAGGCGACAACATCGGAGTCTACGCCATGGCGCAACTCGTACTCGCATACATGTGCGATCAAACCTACGACTGGGACCGCGAACGCAACCAGCCGCCTGAGAAGCTGCGCAAGGTCAACGCGCCATGCCGCTACTACACGCTCGGCTGGCGCTCATTCTCCGACGATCACGGAATGGTGATGCTCACTCCGGAGCAAGCCATGAGCGAAGACGCCGACAAAATCATGCGCAAGCGCGAACTCAACGCAAAGAAGCAATTCAGCGACGCCGCCGTATGGCTACAGGAGCGTGGCGTGATCAAGAAGCTGGAACCCGCTTCGCTCGGCAAGAACGCGGGCTTCCTGCTGCTGCTTGGCGACGACGAGGAGAATCTGGCGGTGGAACGGTGGGCGCGCCAATGCCTCGGACTACCAATGATCTGGTGAGCCACGCCAATCCGTGCCCACATTTTGCCCACGCTTTTCCGGTAATTGCAGTGAATTGCAGTGATTTGAAGTGAATTGCGAACCATGCGGGAACCGTTGGAAAAACAAGGAAACCCAGCATACTAGCCGGGTTTCCAAAAGTGCCGCCAGCGGGAATCGAACCCGCAATCCGAAGAGACCGATTTTAAGTCGGTTGCGTATACCAGTTTCGCCATGGCGGCAAGGCGTCGAACAAGCCGACGCCCAAGTTATTATGCCACGTTAACGTTCGGCAAGCAATCGCGTGCCGTAATCCAACACAATGCCATCAAGCAAACCGTGTTCGCTGGCCATGAAGGAGTCGATATGCTGACCATGGTCGGCATAGGCCGCCTCACTGACTTTGGCGAGCACACGATTCCACACCAGAGCACCACCGCCGACCACGTCAACACGACCCGGGTGAATGGTTTTATAGGTCAGGCGCTCTTCGCGCGGCATCTTAAGGAACTTGTTATCGACCGCATAAGCGTCTTCCAGCGAGCAGCTGGCACCATCCACCGCGGAATGGTCGTATTCGGTCAATCCCATGGCCAGAGCGGTCATGGTAGTCACTGTGCCAGACACGCCGATGATAGTGCGGGTTTTACCTGCAGGAACCGTTTTGAACGCTTCATCGATATGCTCGTCGATGTCGGCAATAGCCTCTTGAATCTGTGCTTCGGTAGGCGGATCGTTCTTCAAGTGGCGTTCGGTCATACGCACCGAGCCAATGTTCATGGAGAACGCGGCCTGCACCTGCGTGTTCGGATGGCTTACACCGTCGCCGCCAAGCACCAATTCCGTAGAGCCGCCACCCAGATCAACCACCAAATACGGAGCTTCGACGTCGCGACGAACCACGCTCGTGGCACCAAGGAAGCTTAGATCAGCCTCTTCCGTGCCGGGGATGACTTCTGGACGCACGCCGAGGATCCGCTCGATATTGTCTTCGAATTCCTCACGGTTCTCAGCATCACGAGTGGCCGAAGTGGCAACGAAACGAATGCCGTCCACCGGATGATCTTTCAGCACCTCGGCGAATTCGCGGGCAGCGGCGTAAGCACGTTCCAATGCCTCATCGGCGAAACGATGCGTCTTATCAACATCCTGACCGAGACGAATCACACGAAGGATACGCGGAACAATATCTTCAACGCCATCTTCACTGACGCGGGAGACCTTCAGACGAATCGAGTTTGTACCGCAATCAATGCCGGCAACAGTAACGGATTTCATTGCTTCTTCTTTCTGTCTGAATATGGTTCAGTCTTCATTTGCCACCGTGCAACGGCATACATTGGGGTCGAATTCATGACGAATCGCCTCCAATGCCATGTCTCCAATCGGGTTGGCGCCCTCGCCCATCACCAGCGTTTGCGCCAACAAGGCGTGCAGACACTTAACGCGAACAGGCATGCCGCCGGCACTGGTGCCTTCGATATGCTCTTCGCTGTCTTCCATGGCAACGGCGATTTCATGCCGGAACGCCAAATACAGTTCGTGCGCACGCTCGTAAGCGGCTTTCAGATCGTCATCTTCATCCAAAAGATCGTTGTACTCCTTCATCTTGCCTTCGGCTTCGATGTGGGAGATGGCTTTCACCGCTTCCGGGCCAGTCAAATAGCAAGTGGTAGGGAAAGGCACGCCTCCCGGCAGCAGCGGACGCGTGACCACAGCCAAAGGCCTGCCGCACACGCAACGTGCTCCGACAGCCACCATGCCACGCGGGTAACGACCCAGCTGACGCTC
>ERZ857998.3566-NODE-3566-length-12475-cov-3.756280_pt1 | contig 12475 bp, 15 predicted proteins | sample MGYA00519954_ERZ857998 | MGnify/ENA primary metagenome ERZ857998 (study PRJEB31778, sample SAMEA3449424) | human gut metagenome | biome: human gut; feature: human-associated habitat; material: faeces | place: United Kingdom | collected 2010/2012 ...
CGAACGGGCTGTGCTTTTCAGTAAACCGTGGTGTGCTTTTTCCACCGTCGCTCAAAAACGTCTTCAAGGAACTGGTCAGTGACATTGGTTGTCCGTATCCGAAAAGTGGAGACCTGACTCACTGGGCGGAACAAGGCGTGCTCATGCTCAATACCGTACTTACAGTACAGGATGGGACCGCAAACAGCCATAGAAACTGGGGGTGGCAGAATTTCACGCAGGCGGTATTCGCGGCGTGTGCGAAGCTGCCGCAGCCGATTGTGTTCATCACATGGGGCGGACAGGCAAGAGCCTTTCTTGCCGGAATTCCAATTTCACAACTGCCTGATAAGGGTGTGGTATTTTCAAGTCATCCAAGTCCCCTTGGGGCGCGAAAAGGAAACGATGTAGTAAAAGCATTCATCGGCAGCAGACCTTTTTCTCAAACTAACAGATTGTTGGAACAGATGGGAAGCACACCAATTCACTGGGAACTTCCATAGCCGGACAGGAGGATATCATTTTGAACTTTCCGATTATCATGTCCCTTTGGCTTATGCGGCAGGGGCTTGATGACGATACAGATACGGACATGACAAACGCCAGCGCACTCGAATCAGCTGCATTTGCGCTTTGCTGTATTGTCGCGGCCGCGATTTTGTGCGTTGCATCGGCCTGCGCGTGGGATTTACTTTCAGACTTTTACTTTTTTCTGAATGATTCTATGGCACTTCTTGCGGCGTATATTATCATTCTCTTTGTTTCCGTTATTGGAAGCATTGGCTTCGGCGTTTGCGCGGTTTGTGAACTCGTGCATCTCTACCGAGTGCAAACCCCTGAGAGGAAGGTAATTGTGCAGAGGGCTTTATTTCTGCTTTCGGCTACAGCTGCACTCGTTTGCATTACAGCTTCTAACAGCAAAGAATCAAACAAAACGGAACCAGACACTCTCACGTTTCAGGCAGGAGCGCCAATTATTATTTCGAGTGAAGGAGCCTATTCCGTCATTGAGTGCTCAGACGGAGAAATTGTCATAAGCAAAGTGGCTGATTAACTTTCCTTGAAGAGGAGGACGATACTATGCAGGACAAACTCTGGCTCTCTACCATTAGTGTCGGGCGCGAACTCGTGCTCATGCCGTATGGCAATTTTGCAAGGACCGCTGGCGGCAGAACGCCAATCACAAGAACCGTTACAAAAGTCGGCAAGAAGTATTTCTACATCGGCAACGACGCCTTCAGCCGCAAGACTGGTGAATACATCGACCGGAATGAATGCAATGGCGGCTATGTGCTCTATCCGGATATTGCAGCCTATGAGGAAGCGGTTCGCACCGCAGACGAGCGCTCTGCCATCAAGAAAATCGTTGATGCTGATTTTTACGGATACGACCCATTCAGTTGCTGGCGAACATACACTGTCTCGGATGCGGCTGTCCATGAGATATACCGCATTCTGGTTGAGTGCGGTGCTATCAAAACCAGTACGGAGGAGGGAAAGCCTGATGGCAAAAGCGCAGAATAGTCTTCCTCCGGAGGAGACACGATACCCTGGTGTGTCCATCACCGCACGGGACGGAGCACACTATGCCATCACACAGAGGCGTGACGATGGCCATACACCAACCTTCACGCTCTGGAGCGTTAGCGAGGACGGCGGCTACGCCAAACTCAAAAGCAGCACAGACTACGACGCCTTGGGTAGTCTGATTTTCTGAAGCACAGGGAGGGACCGACCATGCAGGAACCTATTTACAACAACGGCACCGTAAAGGTGGCGAAGGAGGGCGTGAGCGCCTATTTGGCGTGGTATCGCACTCTCTCCATGGCTGACGCAAAAGAGATTTCCGACGTCTGTTCAAGACTGACGAAAGAGGCGGCAAAGAACGCGGGCGTTGACCTCTACGATATTGGCCGCAACACCTTCAGCTTTTTCGGCCATCAGACGGAAGAGAATTGGGAGAAGCATAGAGCATCGGTTTCCGAAAAAATGCTTCAGTTCTTCCACTTCGCGGAGGAGTTTGAACAGCCTATCCGCGCAGCTCTCTGGTCGAAGGAAGCAGCGTTTTTATACATCGGCAATCCGCAGAAGGGCATCATTGTCATGGAGCCTGAGAAGTACATGAACTATACGCCGGACAGAGACTACTCCGACCTGACGCCTGCACAGGCGATGGCGGAGCTTGGCTCGGCGGCCGTCTGCGATATGAGCATCATTCCGGTGGGTGCGGGAACCGCGCTGTCTCAGAAAACGGTCAAGGAACAGCTTAGCACTCACCAGACCGAAATTGAGAAGCTGAAAAGTGAGATGAAGGATGTCGAAGGCGCAAAGACCGGCGAACTTGCAGAACTGACAGCGCAAATTGAGGCCCTCAAGCAGGAGCTTTGGCAGAAGAAAGATAAGCTCATGGCGGAACTGAACCGCAAAATGGAGGAGATGGAAGAGAAAAAGGAACAGCTGGAGGGACAAATCTACCTGCTGGACTCCCAAATCTATGCCATCCGCTGTTATGCCGGAGAAGTCGTCAATTTCACCCGCATCCGCTCCGGCAAGAACGCGCCGGACACGGAGCCTATCGTCGTGCATCAGAAACTTCGCTTCCTCGACGAGGATTTAGGGAGGCTCGCGTCCCTGTATGAAATTCAGTGGAATGAGCTGGATATGTTTGAGAGCTTCCTCAAGCACTCTCCATACGCGCTGGACACCTTCGCACCGAACGAACGCTGCATCATGCTCGTGCGCCTCAGCCGCACCGGAAAATCCATCGGACGCGCAATGGACAATGAGGGCAGACCGTACCACAATATGCTCGACCGCTACGACTACTACCACGGCAAGACCGTTGGCATTATCATCCGAAACGGTGAAAATCTCTACCTTGGCTGGACGGATGAAAACCGCGTCCATATCAGTGACGACCTGATTCTCACCAGAGCGCAGGTCGTTACAGAGACCGTGCCGGAGGAGCCGAAGGAATTCATCTTTGAGTCAGAGCGTAAACGGTATGTGAAAGAGCAGAGAGAACAGCGCAAGCGAATTCTGGACGGCCTTGTATCCCGCACCTTCGTCTACAACATCCTGCAAGGCGTCGTGGACCACTCCGCACTGCTCCCGCTGCCGAAGGGCGTTACGCTTGCCAAACAGTCGGAGTATGTCATCTTCTCCGTTGCGGATAAGTGGATTTCAGACAATAAGTACGGCTCCTTTACGGATATCATCGCACGCTGCAATCAGAAGGTTCAGCAGGGCGACGTACTGCTCACGACCCAGCATCTTGTCCCTGAAACGGACAGACCCGCTTTCTATCCACGGGCATGGGAGAATGTGCGTGGACGCGGCGAGCGCAATCGCACGCATGACTGCTCTGTGGATGATTGTACGCTATATAAAGCGAATCTGGTCGAATATGACCCGCCGATTGAGATGGTGGAATTCCAGCGCCGTTCCTGCCAGGGCTGGATGGATGGTCCCTTCAAGGCGAAAGCGAAGTATTTCGACGAAAAAGAAGGGGACATCATTCTCCGGCACTATCAGACAGAGCCTGAGCGCCATGTGTTTGTGTCCGCTGAAAAGAGCGGCGAATGGAATTGGAACCGTACAAGCGCCGCAAATGCCCGTGCGAATTTCGAGCTATACGATGGCGAGTACATCAACCTGACTTACCTCAATTCGGTCTGGCTGGAATATGTGGTCACAAACAAGTCTCTCGGCGACTGGCGCATCGGCGGCATTGCCGTGGACTATGCCTACGCCATCCGCTACCTCAAGACGGCTCTGGACTATATCCGTAAGAGGGAAGAGGGGGAGAAAGCCCTTCTGGATGCTATCGACCCAAGCATCTGTCAGGACGCGGAATGGCCGGTAAAGCTGTCCGAGTGGAAGTTACGCGCCGGTGTCCGAACCATTACGGAATACCAGGCCAAACGCTTCGCGACAGCGCTTGGAAAGGAGGCGCAGGCCCATGGTTAATTCTCCTTGTCTCGACTGCCCAGACCGCACTCCCGGATGCCATAAGCCGGAGGCTTGTTCTGCATGGGCGGAGTTTCAGAAGGCGCTGACGGCGGAAAAGAATATGATTGACGAGGCTCAGAAACCGCTTAAAGCATTCGACGAATACCAAATTGCACGACGCAAGCGGCATCATCATTCGCAGCGGTAACTATTTGCACACAAAATTCTATGTGATATACTGTGTTTGAAAACCCAAAGCTACCAGCCTGTCACAGACGACAATATGTACGCAGAGCCTGTCAGCGGCTATATTGAGAAGCAGTAGACGTCAGCCAGCAAGCCAAGCGCTCCTTGTCTTGGGGCGCTTAGCTTTTCTGAAACGAATTGACAATAAAGCTAATGTGTGGTATAATGTAAATATAAAAGTTCGGGGGTGCGCTGCATTGGATTACCACACTTTTTGCCAAAAATTCAATATTTGCGGACTCAACGAACAGCAGGAAGCCGCTGTCCGGCGCGTGAATGGAGCAACGCTGCTCCTTGCTGTGCCGGGAAGCGGAAAAACTACGGTCATCGTAGCGAGAACCGGCTATCTCATGTATGTCGCAGGCGTAAAGCCGGAGAATATCCTGACCATCACTTATACCCGCGCTGCGGCAAAGGAAATGAAGGAGCGTTTCATAAAGAAGTTTGCCCCGGAACGGATACCGGCATTCTCCACTATCAACAGCTTCTGCCTGTCCGTCATCAATACCTGTGCGAAAGAGAAGTACATTCATGTACCAAAGCTGGTGCCGAACAACGAGAGCATCGTCCGTGCTATTGCGGCTAAGATGCTTCCGGAGTATCCCAGTGATTCACAGGTGCGGTCTCTCGCGCAGAAGGTGTGCAAAGTAAAAAACAAGCTCATGACCTTTCAGGAAATTGAGGCCATCGAAGAAAACAGCCTTGATTTTTCTGCTTTTTACCAGGCGTACAAGCTCTACATGAGCGAGCATGATTTGATGGATTTTGATGACCAGCTTCTCATGGCAAATGATTTGCTGGATGAATACCCGGACATCTTACAGCGGGCGCATGAGAAGTTCCGCTATGTGAGTGTGGACGAGGCGCAGGACACCTCGTATGTCCAGCACCTTATCGTCCAGAAGCTGGTTGGGCGGAATGGCAATATCTTCATGGTCGGAGACGAAGACCAGAGCATCTACGGCTTCCGAGGCGCGTATCCTGCCGCACTGCTGGACTTCCAGAGCAACTATAACGAACCCTGTATCCTGCGTATGGAGACCAATTACCGCAGCGACAGGAACATCGTCTCAGCGGCCAATCAGTTCATCAAACTGAATACGAGACGACTCGACAAGAATATGCGTGCCCAGTCCCAAAAGGACGGAGCCATCGTCGTGACCTGCATCGACCGCATGGAACAGCAGGCGGAGCTTCTGCTGGAGCGCATCCGGAATCAGAAGCCGGATGAATCCCTGGCAATTCTGTATCGGAATAACGACTCTGCCATCCCTCTTATCAATCTGCTCCAGATGAACGGCATTCAGGTTCAAACCAGAGATGCGACGGGGACCTTCATGACGAACTACGTCATTCGGGACCTGCTCGACTTTATGCTTCTGGCCCTGAACCCTGCTGACACCACCGCTTTTGGGCATCTGTACTACAAAATGGGCCTTTACATGAAGGGCGTCACCGCCAAGCGCATTATCGAGGCGGTTGAAGAAGGGGAGTGCCGGAACGTATTCAGCGCCGCGATGAAATTCGCGGGCGGCAAGGGAGACACATGGAAAATAGGATGCCTGCCGAGGGACTTTTCAGACATTGCGAAGAAGAAGCCCGTCGAGGCTATCGACTACATTCTGTTCATGCTCGACTATTGGAACAACTGGCTGACGAAGAAAATTGACGCCGGTGCTTCCGAGCAGTTTATCCGCCTGCGTATCAGCATTTTGAAGATGGTAGCGGAGAAGTATTCGACCATTCCGGACTTTCTTGCCGCACTCAAAAACATCACGGAATATAAGGGCTGCGAGGATTCCAATGTGACCGTTACCACCATCCATTCCAGTAAAGGTCTGGAGTTCGATAAGGTCATCTTAATCGACATGGTATCTGGCATCATTCCCGGTGACAGCGACGACCGCGACGCGGAGGATGACGAAGAGGATGCACGAGCATTCTACGTCGGAGCGACGCGGGCGCGGCACGAACTGGAAATCATCACCTGCCGAAAGATGTACGAAGAAAAACTGGAAGTATCTGAATTTGTGCCGCGCCTGCTGGCGGCGGGGAAAGGAGACTGAAAATGCCGGATGCAAAGAGCAGCACAGTCGTAGTGCAGCGCGGCGTCTACACGGTGGCCAGAAAAACTGTGGACGCGGAGGGTAACACCATCCGGGAAACACCGCCGCAATGGCAAGAAGACATCGCCGGCGGCTCTATCATCACCTGTCCCATAGACCCGGAAACGGACGAGCCGCTGTGCGACGCAGAGCTGGTGTCTGCCATGTCACAGGACGTGCTTCTCGACAATCTCGGAAAGGCGCTGGGCTTCCACTGGCCGAACTTCGCCGCCATCTTTGAGAAGATGCGGGAAAGCGAGGTGGATTTCTGCCAGTTCTGCGGCGAGGACCTGCAAAAGTGTATGCTTTGCCCCTTCAATTCCTACAACAATTAGTCGGCATTTTCAGGAGGAATGAACAATGGTTTTTTTCAACTTTGCTCTGGAATTAGGGCGGCTCATGATGCCGCAGCTTGTGGTACTCATTGTGCTATGGGTGTTGTGCGATTTCGCCGTGGGTAAGCTCAATGCGCCGAGACCGCTGGTGCTTGCGGTTCTTTGGCTATTCCTACTCATTGAAACACTGAACGTCGGCAGCCGCGTGACGCTGTTCTTCCAGAGCCGGGAGTTCCAGATTCCCAAAGTCTCTCTTGGTATCCAGCTTGTGCTGCTGGCAGTCCTGATGGGCTTGCCGGCTGCGAAGTATTTCGTGGAGAAGAAGTTCGCCAACTGCGGTGCTGTGAGTAAGGCGCTCGCTTTATTCTTCCATACCGTTCTTTCCCTCACAGCGGCGATTGTACTGCTGGCAAGCCTGTATTCTGTAGCTATGGCACGGGCGGATTTCCCTGCGGGTACTGCTGATGCCGTCTGCTTTGTTGTGGCGGTATTTGCGCTGTATCAGCCATTACTTATGCACTTTGGCGGGAACAGGCTGGACGACATCCTGTCGCTCATTCGGCAGGCCAATCGCAACGCGGTGTCTGTCCATCAGAATGATACGAACCATGTCAACGCAGGTAAGTAAACACGCGAGGAAGCGTACAAAACAGCGTGCTGGCCTCGGCAAAAGAGCAGCCGTGCGCAATGCACAGAAAGCCTTTGACTTTGGCGTGAAGCACTCGGAGACCAGAGGCCACCTGAATGGATACCTTACATCCATCCGCTTCAAAAACAAAACCATCAACAATATTCGAGTATATCACCGGCACGTCTATCTGTTTGCAGGGGATGTCCTCGTAACGGTGCTCAATCTGCCAAACAGCTTGTGGTCGCAGGCAGAGTCCTGTGAGAAGAGAAAAAACATGAGTCTCGAATGTCCTGTCAATCAGGACTCTGCTCTTTAGCTTTACCCCGCCGAATGGCGGCTGGGTGCGGCTTCCCCAGGCGGCAGCCGGGGCAAAAGAATAACCGCCTGCGGATAAACCGTGGGCAGCGGAAATTGACAAAGCGGGGCCTTTTTGGTAAGATAACAATGCTCCAAAAGGAGCCAGAAAGGCGTTACCATATACGGTAGGCGGTCGGCACTTCCCTGCGGAGGGAGGTGATGCCAATGGTTACTTACGAATCGCTTTTTGCGTATTCTCTTGTTATCATCGGCCTTGTGGGTCTGATAGTTCAGATTTGCAAACGAAAATGACCGCCCCTCGCCAAAGGAAGACGGTCATTTCGTTTGACTCTATTCTCTTAGGCTGACCGCTTATCGGTATCGCCTTTCTGCTTTTTATTATACACCAGCAAGCCGCTTTGTCAAGCAAGACAAGGCGGCTTTTTGCCGCCGGAAAGGAGTTTTTCCCATGAAAAGCATCATGCTCAGCATCCGACCGGAGTGGCTCCAGAAAATCCTGTCGGGCCAGAAGACCATGGAGCTGCGCCTGTCCAGGCCGGACCTTACGCCGCCCTTCAAGGTATTTCTCTACTGCTCCTGCAAGGGCACAAAGAACCCCAGTGAAATTCTTGAAATCCACAGCGGCGGCAAAATTTACAAGGCAAACGGTCTTGTGGTAGGGGAGTTTACCTGTACCGGAATTGACCGTGTGGTGCGCGTGGGCTATATGGGCAGCAACGCGCCGCTTCAATACTGTGTCAACACAGAGCCTGGAAACTACACCCCGGCGGGGAAACTGTATGAGGACGCCTGCCTCACCGTGAAGCAAGCAGAGGACTACCTCTGTGGCCGCGTGGGATACGGATGGCACATCTCTGATGTGCAGACCTATGACCGGCCCAAGAGCCTCGACTGCTTCGCACTTGCGAGAGCACCGCAGAGTTGGCAGTACGTCCACGATTTTTAAGGAGGGATTCAAAAAATGGCAAATTACAGAGTTTGTTTTCGGCTGCCCACATTTGTGGTACAGCTGAGCTTTGAGGCGGCAGAGAGGGATATCTCATACGAGGAAATTGCTGCATCCATCAACAAAGAGAAGGTCGCGGAACTTCTGTGTCTTGACGCACTGGGCTACAGTGCGGAAGACATAGAAATCATCACCCCGGAAGAGTATGACGAGGAGATGTCCGGTGATGACTGAGAACTCAACCGGACGGAAGGAATGCACCCGCCAGCTTTCCGCCATGCTGGAGCGACACATCGACCCGCGCAACGACCCACGCATCTACTGGGCGAAAGAGGTCACATTCGATTACTCGACCAATCACAAAATCCGCGTGGACTATATGCGCTTCCAGCCGCTCAACAATACGACCTCCGGCATTGAGAAGGGGGACTTCTACGCCTATGAGGTGAAGTCCTCCGTGGAGGATTTTAAGTCTCCTAACGGACACAATTTCATCGCGGACTACAACTACTACGTTATGCCCGCAGACGTCTTCGAAGCGGTGAAGGATACTGTGCCATACGGCGTCGGTGTGCTTTGCCCGGACGGCGGGCATCTGCGATGCGTGAGGAAAGCCGTGAGGAAGGACCGAACCAGACCGGTCAGCGAGATGCTGCTCATGCTGTGGCGCAGCTCACGAAGAGATTTTCTCACCACTGACGTGGCCCCGGTAATGCACACCCGCTGGGCGCATCTTGGCGGGGACGAGTGGTGTTGCCCTGCGTGCGGCTTTGTCATTACCACTGAGGGCAGTTGGGACAAGCCTACCAAAAAATACTGCGAGGATTGCGGGGCCAAGATGGACGGAGGTGCTGACCATGAAGCTGGTTGATGTTGATGATTTGGGCGTGGGCCGATGCAGCAAAGATGTTCTCCCTGCGGCGTATTGTGCTGGTTGGAACGGCTTACTTGGCTTGCTCGAAAAAGCCCCCACTGTGGATGCCGTGCCGGTGGTGCGATGTGAGGGCTGTGTATTTTCGCAATCAGACGGTTGGGTTTGCGGTGGTACATCTCTCATGCCGCAGCATCGGACATTTCCAAATAGTTTTTGCAGCGACGGAGAAAGGAAAAACAAAAATGACAAAGAAACAAACGACAGACAAGATTAACCAGCCTGAGTTCGCCCCGGAGGAGTGGCGGAAGGCGGCCATTATGTACGATACATCCTTTGCCTGGTGTAAGAATCAAATTTCAGCCTGGGGTAAGAATCAAATTTCATTTACACCGGGCTTTAACGAGATGTTCGATGAAGCGCTGGACACACTTCCTGAGCGAAACCGCGATATCGTCCAAAAGTATTTTCGTGACAGAATGACGTTTTCGCAAATCGCCGACCTGCACGGCACCAGCAGAAGCATAGTTCGCCATCTGTGTATCTGGACGGTATGGAAGGTCATGAATTTGATTCTGCTGCGAGAAGGAAGCAGCCAAAATGCCGCGCCACAAACAGGCGGAGGAACTGAAGGTGGGTATTGACATCAATAGCCTGCCGCTTTCCGCACAGATTCAGGTGCGTGCAAAGCTCGACGAGCAGAAGCGCGAACAGAAACAGCAGCAAGCAAAAAAACAGCCGGAAGCACAGAAAAGGCAAAAACAGCCGAAAGAAGCGGACGCTGCTGAGCCATCCAAATATCGCAATGTAAAGGTCATTCGCGTGGTGGATGGAGAAACCGTGAAATTCCCCAGCAAGCGGGAGGCACGGCGCTTCGATGAACTGTATTTGCAGTACAAGGGCGGTGCAATCCAGGACCTGCGGCTCCAGCAGGACTTCACGCTGGTCGAGGGCTATACACGGCCAAATGGCAAGCGGGTTCGCCCAATGGTCTATAAGGCAGATTTCGTATACCTTCGCAACGGTAAACGCATCGTGGAAGACGCGAAGGGAAAACGAACCGAAAAGTATCTTATGAAACGCAAACTCATGTTGGAAAAGTACGGAATCGAAATTTCGGAGGTGTAATATCAATGTTTGAAAACGGTAAGTTCCCAACGATTGAAGAGCTTTTGGAACGGGGAGAACACCTCATTCAGAAGGCAATTGACGGAAAAAGATTAAGCGGCGAGGAAACGCATTTTCTCGAATTGCAAAATATATGGCTTGCGCAAAGGAGGGATGAACAGGAAAAAAACTGCGCGCGTCCTCTTGTGGAGCAGCTCAAGAAAACAAACCCCTTTGTGCAGGATGTATTCCGCAGCACCGAATATTCCGAGTTCGCCCTCTGGTGCATTGAGATTCCCACTACCGCCAGCCGGCACAACGAGGACGGCTCAAACGACATCTGCGGTTGTTGGATTACGGCAGACAACAGCGCGACCTACGAGGAGATGTGTCGCCGTCTGGAAGGAGTGAAGACGAAAGCCGATATTCTGGCTCTCTCCACCACGCCAAGTACCGTTGAGGCAATCAGTACGGCCACACCGCGCTGGAGGGCGGAGGTGGAGCAACTCCGAGCACAACAGCAAAAATAGTCTCTCCCATCCTGGAAGGCCGTCAGCACATCGCTGTTGGCCTTTTGATTGACAAATAAGCTATTGTGTGGTATAATTGCTGCATTCAGTGAAGGGGGGGTGGTTGACATCACGAATACCAGTAATTTAGCCGCTGACCGTGCGCTTGCCTATGAAGCCATTGAAAGGCAGCCTGAAACAGAAGAAATCGCAGCTTCGAATGAACAGGAGACCGAAGCGAAGCAGCCGGGAAATATCGGCGACCATGTGGCGATGTATCTCAGCCAAATTGGCAGCATCCCCATTATGCCGCAGGTGGAAGCGAATCGCTGTATTGAAAAAGTGCAGAAGGGGAATGCCGCTGCCGAACAGCTCGAAACGCTGCGGGTGATTGCCGAGGAGAGCGGGAATGCAGTTGACCCCGAAATCAAGAAAGACCTGATGAAGGCCATAGAAGCAGGAAGACGGGCGAAAGATAAGGTTGTTGAGGGCAATCTTCGGCTTGTTGTGTCCATCGCAAAGAAATATATAAACTCAGCCGATTCTATGGTGTTCATGGACCTCATTCAGGAGGGCAACATTGGCCTCATGCGTTCCATCGACTCTTTTGACATTTCGAGGAATGTGAAGTTTTCCACCTACGCAACCTTCTGGATAAGGCAAAACATCACAAGAGCGCTTGCCACGACGGACCCAGCCATTCGCAAGCCCATCTATGTTGCGGAGGGCAGGCGGAGCGTCAATAATGCAAAAGAACAAATGCAACAAAAAGGCTTACCTTGTGATGACCCTTTAGAAATCGCAAAATACATGGAGGGGGATGCGTGGGATTCCCTTTCAAAAAGGGAGCAGCAGAAAAAACTGCGCATCATCCAACACTCGCTCCAGTACCGGAAGCCGGACTCGTTGGATGCGCCCGTCAATTCGGACGCCGCAAGCGATTCCAACACACCGCTTTCGGAATTCATCCCAAGCCATAACGAGTGGGATAACCCGGAAATTTCAACGTCAGGGAAGGCACTATGGGAAACGATGGACAAAATCCTGCACGATATGCCCGCACGAGACGCCTGTGTGCTTCGCTTACGATTCGGATTGGAGGATGGTTGTGCTTATACCCTCAAAGAAATCGGGGACGAAATGGACTTAACGCGAGAGCGTGTCCGTCAGGTTACAGATAAAACACTCGATAAGCTACGCAACGGAAAGGCAGGGAAGATGCTTCAGGACTTTCTTGAATAAGAAACGCCGCCCAGATGGGCGGCGTTTTTTTGCTATTCTCCGTTTCTTAAATCCAATCGAGCAGTTCCGCCAGCGTGAAGCGGACATTGCGCGTGACGATATGTATTCTTCGGTTCTCAGGTTCCCAACATTAAAATAGGCGTGTTTCCATATTTGCCGGTATGCTCAGAGCATACAAAGGAAGTATCTCAAACACAAAGAAAGTTCAGTCAGCGTCCGTTGCGGATGCTGGCTT
>ERZ857998.3571-NODE-3571-length-12465-cov-3.216519_pt1 | contig 12465 bp, 23 predicted proteins | sample MGYA00519954_ERZ857998 | MGnify/ENA primary metagenome ERZ857998 (study PRJEB31778, sample SAMEA3449424) | human gut metagenome | biome: human gut; feature: human-associated habitat; material: faeces | place: United Kingdom | collected 2010/2012 ...
GGATACGACTTGTAGCGTGTTTCGGTTGTTGATTTGCACGTCCACCATCGTTTCACCGCGTGTCCATATGCTTTCCAAATCCCCGGCCACCTCCGCATGGACTCTTCGCGCTGCCGTGTGGCCCCCGGAGCTTTGCCAAGAATGAAGGGGCAGACCACACAGCCAATCCTACTGAATCCCTCGTCATACAGTGAAGGGTATGGCAACTTGTGGCTTTCGATGAACTCCCATACTGCCCATTCAGACCAACTAAAGATTGGTTTGTATGTCGTTTGGCCTAGAAAGCTATCGATTCTGGGGCGAGATGCCCGACGTACTGACTCTTCTGCGCGTATCCCCATGATTCTATGCTTAAGAGGATGATCACGCGCTGGTTCTTTTTTCAGCACATCGCAACACCAACGATGCATACGTAATGGAGGAGCCTTCTTTTGTATGGCCTCCTACATCGTCATTTTTGAGTATAACCACGTCACTTCGGGGTAGTGCATCCGGATGAAGCGTACGACTTCCGGCGGATCGATGCGGGTGCACGAGTAAAACGCCTGATGTTTGATCCCTGCTATGCGGCACAGTTCAAGAGACACGATAGAGTCTTTACCGCCGCTGAATCCCACAAAAAAGCCTTCCGGCGGTTCGTTCTCCCGCAGGAAGGCTATCGCCTCGGTTGTATAGTCGCGCAGTTCGTATCCGGGCAGTGAATACTGCCGGATGGTATTTTTCATTTTATCTGCTCCGTCATTTCAAAAGCGTCTTGTATCTTTCCGTCAAAATCGTTGTCGCCGTGGTCTTCATCACAGAGCCTTCCGGCGAGATATTCGATCATATCTATAAGCCTCGGCACGGCGTTGCACGCGGCGACGATGTAGGCAAGATTGTTCTGTGAGTTGTGGGTTTGCTGCGTATCGCAAACAGAATCACCGTAATTGTCATATACCGTTGAGTTCTTTTGACTTACATCCCACGGCCCCGGCGTCGCCGCCTTCCTAAGCCGCTCCAGTTCGTCAAGCCACTCCTGCGCTGTCATTGGTTCGTTCCCCCGGTATATTTGTTTCAAAGTCGTTGCATATCCCGCGTGCAGCAACACAAAAATTGTGCAAGTCGCAAAAGTAGGTTGTTTGGTATGTGTAGCTGGAGTAGCGCCCCACGTGCTTGCAAAACCTGCACTCATCCTTTTGACGCGGCCTGTAGCCACATGCATTCTGTCTATCCCGCACAAGTTCCCGTTCGAGCTTGTGGGCTTCTGTGAGGGAGTTGACCACTATTACAATCTGGGGCTCAGGCATTCGTCCATCTCCTCTTCAACGGCGATACGGGCTCTTTTCAGACGGCACCATCTGCACGAAAATGCGCTTCCATCGTCTTCGGTAAAGTAAGGACAATCATCAAGGTCAGCGTTTTCGGGAAGAGGACAAGGCTCTTCCAGTGTAAGTTTTGCCGCCACTCTCTCGGCAAACTCGGCGGCGTCGCGGTAGTCAGATGCAAGTGTGTACGCGCTCGTTTCAAATTTCTCCCTATCGGCGCACCAAAAGCAGATGCCTCCAACGCCGCTGACTTCATAATGTACGCAACGGCTGCATCTAATTTTTCGGTTCTCCAGCCACTTCCTTTCCTGTTCCGTCAGCATATCTCCCTCCCGTCATCCCTTCATCTTGCAAGCCAAGTCACCCAAACAAAGAAAACTATCACCGTAACGTAGAACGCCCATTCCCATTTCGTCATATCATCCCGCGTGATTCGTATGCGCGGCCCACGGTTTGGGGTATGAAAAGCCCCGCCGGGGGAGGGCGGGGCGTGGGGTGCTATGCTTTCTCCGCAATTCTCAGCTTGCTTGCGGGAACTGTCCATTTCCCTTCGTAGCCGTACACGGTGACGTACATAGCTTTGCGTCCCTTCCCGAAATCACGGGGATACGGGGCACAGGAGGCCGTAACGGTGACGGTTTGGCGTTCGCCGCCTACCTTGGCTCGGTAGAGAAAACGACGCCCAGGAATTATTGATGCCAAATCAGGACATTTTAGTTTGATGTCTGGGAGGGCGCCGGTGTCGGGCATAGTATATTCTCCATACAATTTGGGCAATTGTACTCTGTGACCGGGACGTTCACGGTATAGCTGAAAGCTCCAAATTTCAGGTTGAGCATGACCTTATGCTCACCGTCGCAAACATGATAGGTCTGCGTTGCCTTTAGGCCATTAGCAAAGGCTATCATTCCGCCTATGCTTGCGCCCATGAACAGCAAGCAATTTGCGATGACGCAAAGAGTCAGTCCAATTGTGCGGAAATCAAAAAGAACTCCAACGAAAGCACCGCATAGACCTATAATAAGACAAAATATAAGCAAATTCCCCATCATATCACCTCAAAAGAAAGGCCCGGTGGTGAGCCGGGCCGGGGTAGTTATTCAGGGTTACTTAACGGTGCCGCTGCCTTTGCGCTTTGAAGCCTGTCTTTCAGGTCTTGGGCGGCTTTTGTCGTATTTTTATGCGTGTCTTCGGAGTCGTCTTTTTTGGCGTAATCAGCCCATTTCGCTTCACCACTTCGGATTGCATTGTAAACCAACTCCAGATCTTCAAGTTGTGCTGCGCTTGCCTTTTCAATACTTACGCCTAGATAGTCTCCTAAGTCTTCAGGAGTGATGCGATAATATGCGAAGCAGTCACATATTTTTCTGATTCTTTCATGCGGATCGCGAACTGCTCCGCGCCTTGCTTCCCTTGCAGTCTCAAGGGCTTCGTCGATGATATCTTGGGGGATAAGCCGCAAACCCTCATTTCGGACAACTTTGGAAATGGCTGCCGCCTCTTTCGTGGCAAGTTCCTCTTCCGTGGCTCTTACAATGAATACGTCTTTGCCGTATGTGTTCTTACGTGACCGTAAAACCTCTCTCCCGGATGAATCTTTTCGTTCTACGGTTTTGTTTACAGTGATCACCTTGGAAAAGCTGGTGTTGGTTTCGAGGTCGAGTACCTGAACCCTGATTTTTCTGAATTCGTCTCCCTCAAATAGGGTAGAGGTATCTACGCGGATATTCCCCCATTGCTGAATCGCAAGTTCGGCGAAACGGATTGAAGGGCCGTATATCTTCCCCCCACCTACAGGCTTGGCATATTCAACCCTTTCTGCGAATGCCGCCCGCTTGCACGCGTCAAGAATGCGTTGCCGACTCTGCATGAAATTTCTTGGCCTGTGCGTTGCCATGATATACGCAGCTTGAACAATGGCTTTTGCTTCCTCAGCCGCCGCGATTGCAGCCGGGTCGACGGCAACAGGTACGGATGCGGGTTGTGTGGGAACTATTTCCGCGCTTAACATCATATCTTGGCTCATGCAGCTTGCTCCTTTGCAGTATCCCGTACTCTCGGGATTCCGTTTTTATCGACTGATAGGGACACGTCAGCCCCTTTTACCTTGCTCTTGCCAGTAGAAAGGGCCAGCGCAATCAGTTTTTCTTTGCACTGGACCTCGTATGCTTCAGCATCTTTTAAAATACCTCTCGCCTCTCGCCATTCACGAGCCGCCTCGTTCCATTCAGGTGTGTCAATGCGTACTAGCGTAGGCTCAAGAGGCGGAAGGCTTATCTTTGATTCTGTAGCTTGCTCTGGTGCGATACCCGTCAGGACATATCTTTGCCAGAAATCCCGCGCTATATCCCACATCAAACTGATCAAATCGTCATCACGTTGTATTCGTATGATGAGCAGTCTAAATGCGTCAGCATTCCAAGCGCAAAAGTCAGCCCATTGAAGGCCAGTAACAGCCATGTAATGCTGCATCTGTACTTGATAATTTTGCGTTATTCCGTCTTCCTCAAGAGATACGAACTTGCTGTATCTTGGGGCTTTGATTTCGAGAATGCCCGGCGGTACAGCGAGTCCATTTTCCTCCTTAGGAGGAATGACGAGTCCATCCAGAGATGCGATAGCCCATGTCTCTATCGGGTGCCGTTGCATCCCCGGCGTTTGCACTTCGTAGCCTGTGTGTTCCGCATACATGGAACGAATAATAGGTTCCAGAAACCTGCCGCGCTGAATATCCGGGGTATCCTTATCTGGACCGCATCCGCATACCTTGGCTTGCCATACGCCATACGGTGTCCCCCCAAAGGGGCATATTCCAAGAATAGACGGCATATCACTTCCACCTATTCCTGAGCGTCTAGCCTCTAGCCATTCTTGCCTGTTCATCACATCCCCCTCACCCATTCGCATGAGCCGATGAAGATAGCCACAACCACGAGGACCACGCCCAAAGCCCACGGAGGGGGTGCCAAACGTTCGCGCTGAGGTGGCATTGGGAACCGCTTTTTGCCTGGCGGGGTTACGTACACTTCCTTGATCATGCCGCCGCCTCCGTCTTTCTCAGCCATTGTTCTGCTGCCTCGCGCACACTGGCCTTTCTTGCCTTGGCACGAATGCGTTCAAGACGTTCCCGGAGCGTTGTGCCTTTGCGCTTCCCGGTGAGCACGGGATGGCTACGGGTAAAGTCGTCTGCGTGAGATATAGTCATATCCATACCCTTCTCTCCTGTGTTGAAGTCTGGATAGGCGTCCCAATCCCGATGAAAAAGCCCCGATTTCTCGGGGCTTCTACGGGGTTAGGCGACAGGAGTAGCCCGTTGGCGATGTTCGTTGCAGTATGCATAAATTGCCTTCTTACATGCAGCTTCTACGGATGCAGTGGCACACGACCGAGAAACGAGCTGAGTCTTTTCTGTCTCGTCAGTGATTTCGAATCGACTTACCTTGAGAAAGCCTTTGCGTCCCATATCACAAGCGACATAGACGTTATATCCGGTACGTTGAGACAGCTTGATTCCGTTGATCCGTGCCGCTTTAATGAAGACTTGGTATCCGTAACCAGTATCTCTGATTGCTGTAACTTCCATGTGTCCTCCATAATTGAAATACGATTTGTCCCAATCCCGTTTCCTGCCCCGGAATCCGGGGCAAGTGCGGGGCTAGGCGGCTTACCAAGCGCGGTGCAGGGTTGCGGGGAAGTCGATGCCGGGGAGAACGCCGAAGTCTTCGCGCTCTGGCAAGACTGCGGGAATCTCGGAAATTCTCATGAGTATGGTCGATGGCATACCATCACTGGCTACAGCCTCCGCGAAGTCTATCGCCTTCGCCTTCGTCTCGAACTCCTCAACTAATGGGCCGCTTTCCGAATGCGAAATTACGATGAACTGCATCATGGCCATTTTCCTCTGTTTTTAAATTCGTTCCGGTGTCCCAGAACCGGCAGAAGCCCGGCGCATGTCCGGGCTTCGATGGTTCAAGGTATGCTCACAATGCGGCAGGCCCCGGATTCGCACCGGGCGGCAATGACACACGGTTTACAGTGTCAGTTTTCGTTGCTTTTCAGCATGGGTCGCCCATGCCGCACCTGCCATGCACGGCTACTTTCTGGACTGAAGCACGTAGCCGAGTTCCTGCACCATGAGTTCAAGCGGTCCGACGTCGCCGGTGGCCTGAATAATGGCCATGAACGTTTCCACGCCGAGTTTTGCGCCGGGGTCATAAGGATTGGTTTCACGCATGAGGGTCGTGTAGGGCTTGCCGATGGCCGACGCGATGGCCTTGGAAGGCATCTTGCCGTTGACCACGGTTTCGTGGATGGCCTTGATGACCTTTGACATGGGTTTCTCCGTAAAAATAAAGTTGTTTCCTGTGGTTATCGGACGGTATTGCTCAGGGCCACCGTGGGTATCTCTGTTTTCCCAACCCCAGACACCGACGCGCACGCCGCTGCCGCTGGTTCCCGCCGTCCCTACGCGGCCTGTCTTCACATCACCCCATTTCCTGCCGTCGCGTGCTTCCCGCTCCCAAAGGCTTGCGCTTGCCGTGCTCGTACTTGTTGGGGCTTCCTCCGTCTGGTTCCAGCTTTCGGCGGGCCGTTGCCGCGCCGTGTTCGCCTTCCCCGTTCGTTGTGAAACCATAATAGCAAATTCGCTAATAGTGAGTCAATGTAAATTTGCGTATTCAATAATAACAAGGTAAAACAATAACCGCCGACACCATGAAGGCATCGGCGGTCACGCCCGGCAGAGCACAAAAAAGCCCCTCACGAGGAGGGGCAACGGGAGATTCCGTTAAGGTACTAATGGATTAATATTCATATTAGATAGTTCAGTGCTATGATTATGTGTAAAATCAACTTGTTGAATAGGATTTGTCTTGATACCCATATTTTTTAGAATTAGCAACATTTTATGATGATGTTTCAATGCTGGATTATTTTCTGTATCTTTAAGCAATAATGATATTTTATAATGCTTCTTGTCTATTTTCATTAGAGCAAACTCCCATTAGTCATTTCTCTAGTGTGTAAAAATAATTGATAATTATATTTTGATGAAAAGTCAATGGCAAGTCTATTATATTCTTTTATTGAATTATATAATTCAATATTATCTGAATAATCTTCAATTTTTAACTTTAGTTCATTTTGAAGAGTTTTTATCCCTATATGCCTACCATGTATATGCCAATGAGCATTGTTTCCTAATATTTTAGCTATCTGTTCAGCTCTATCTTCTTTTTCTTTAGATGTAACTTCGGTTTTTGTTTTGTTATGAACTGTCCAGTCTTTAAATTTATATTTTACAAGCCATTTTTTTAATAAAGTTACGGTTAAGTTTCGTGCTTGTTGATAAAAATTTAGATCTGCAAGGTTTAAATTTAAAGCCATTTGTAATTCTACGGGGCTTATAGGATTTTGTGGATCGTTATTTAATGATTTTTTACATATTGCATCGAATTGATCTAAATATCCTTGTGCAGGAACCCATTGTCCATTAGATAATACTTGAGGATCTATAGGGCCTAATGATGAGGCAAAATTCATATATATTTTGTCACCAGACATACAAAGAATAGTACCCGCTGAGTATGCGTATTCATGTACAATAAAATATACTTCATCATAGAACCTACGCATCACCTCAACCATTATTTCAGCCATTTCTACACTGCCGCCATTCGTTGTTAAATTAACAGCAAGCGATTTATGTCTCTTTTTTCTAGCTAATTTTTCAAATTCAGAAGTAAAAAATGTTCTGTGGTTAGGGTGAATTCCACCATAAAACAAAAAAACATCAGACTTGAGATGGTTTTCTAATTTATTACAATAATGATTTAAAGCTTCATATGCAACTTTATCAAACGGAAGTAATTCCATTGCATTCCTCCTCCCCGCTCCGGCGGGGATTTTCATTTGCAGCTCACGTCACTCCACGCCCATACAACCCGACCGACGATGGACTTGTTCCAGTCCCCCTCGAAGTCTTCCATTAAGCTGTAGACCTCGGGGGGATTCTCGGCGGCGTTGTCCGAATAGTAGGTGATGCGATAGTCGCGCTTTTTCGGCTGGTTTTCTGCCGCCACACGCTTGATTTTTCCGCTGCCGTCGAAAGGATCGAGGACAAGCATGATCCTACCTTTGAAGTTCATCACGTCTTTATCTTGTCGGTCTACAAGCACAATGTCTTGTGGCTTGAGCGTGGGAACCATAGACGTTGAGTGTTTGCCCAGCATGACGGCAATGAGGTCACGCTTGTGTTGAATGGCCCGCTGGTGACGCCAGACGAGGAACCACGAGATGAGTTCATTTTGTGGAATGATGCCGGGCCCCGCGCCAACTTCTTCCACAAGGGGAACGGCGAGGTAGTCTTCATCCGGGGGAGGGGGGAGAGCATTGCCTGCGGGGGCCACACGCGCATCGATGAAGCAGACGTTTTTAGAAGGTGTAGTCTCCGATTCGAACTTGCCCCCAAGTCGTTCAAACCAATCTAGGACGGCCTTATATTGCGTGTCTGAACCTTTCAAAAAATTGAACAATTTTGTCTGTTGCGTTGGGGACAACCCTAAAAATCTCGCCATATCAACTCGTGTGGCGAATTCCTTCCCGTGCCCAATTTTGGACTCAAAAAATTTAATGATCCAGTCTGTTTTACCCATGGTTACACCATTAGCATACGCGCTAATAAAAGCAATTTTTTAATTTGCAAATTCGCTTGACCATTGAATAGCGAATGAGCTAATATTTCCACATGAATATCGAATACGCTGCAAAAGAACTGATGAAGAAGAGAGGATGGACGCAAGTAGCCCTTGCCAAAGCCGTAGGCATCCATCCCGTTACCTTGTGTCGGCTCTTGTCTGCTCCAAAAAGGCGACAGAGCGCCTATGATAAATTGCTGGACTTTTTAGTTAGAAATGAAGAGCGGCTTACAGCCGCCCCCAGCACTCCCACCGGACAAGGAGAAACGGATGGCTAGCCTGTTCATTTCCTCCATAGCATTGGTTCTTTTCATAGCTCTCTGGCTGACCGCATTCGCAGGACTTTGTGTGTTTTTCAAGGAAGTTTTCGATTTTGATCTTGTCATGTGGCTCAAGAGAAGACTGGCGAAGAGGTGAAGCATGTCTAGCCTGCTGTTCCTGTTGATGGCGATGTTGCTCTGGTTGTGTTGGGAGATCAAACGCGCCGATGGGGAATGTCCACGATGTGGAACCCTTGTCCCGCGTGGGAGCGTTTGTCCTCATTGTGGCTGGAAAGCCTAGTCCTTCCACGCATCGCCGGACCACGGCCTCGGGTGTCGGGTACTCCGCGGCGCGGTATGCCCTCCAGCGGATGACGCCACAGGACAGGATGCGGACGCGCCACACGGGACCGCGTCGGGTGATGAGCAGGTGAACAAGTTCCATGCCCTCCAGAATAGGGCGGCACACAAACAGGATGAACGGTGAAATGATGACAATCCCCACACTTGAACACGTTATCGAAGCCGTACAGACGGCGGTGAAGAAGTATCCCGGCGGCGTCCGGGCAATGGCGGCGGAAATGGATATGGCTCCGTCGAGTCTCGGCAATGTCCTCAATCCCTACGCCGACCGCACTTCCGTCAAGCTCGGGCTGGAACAGGCCGCGTTCATCATGCATCAGACGGGCGACGTGTCCGCCCTCCAGCTTCTTGCGGCGGATCTCGGATTTTCGCTTCTTCCGATGTGTGCGGAACCTGACAAGGGCGTGGAAGGCGAACAGCTCGATGATGTGGAGCGTCTTGCAGACCTGCAAAGGGCCATACGTAGGAATGCGCCGCAGAAGGTGCGGGCAAAGCTGTTGGGGGCCCTGATCATTGACCTGATGGAAACGGAGACGGCTGTGCAGCATGAAGGGAGGAAGGGAGAATGCCGATCCTGATTTGCCAACAGTGCGGTCGGATGTTTGAGGTGACTCCCAGCCGCGAGCATTCGGCAAGGTACTGCTCGAAGGAGTGCCAGATTGCAGCCACCCAGAAAAAAGAGGCCAAGTGCGAATGCTGCGGAAAGGAGTTCAATCCCCTCAACCGCAAGAACCCGCGTTTTTGCTCCCGCATCTGTGCCAGCGCAGCGCAAAGCGGCTTGAGCCGGGAAGCGTATCTCGCAAAAAAAAGCGCAGCCAAGGCAGACCCCCGCAAGGGAAAGCATCTGTGCGCGGGGGTTGCCGGCAAGAGCTGTGGGCGGTGGATCACCGACTACAGGTGCCCTGAATGCTGGGAAAAGCTGCGCAAAGGATCCGACGCTGAGGGGCTTCCCTCATACGAATTTCACGGAAAAAGATCCGGGGGGATGGAATGGGACTGGTAGGGCCGGGCCCCTGTCTTCACGGTCGGCTTCACCGTGATGGGCGGCGCGTCCTGTGCTTTGCTGACTGGTCGAAAGAGTACGGAGTCCCGGCGTGGACGTCTCGAAACGGGTTCGTCAAAGACGTGAACTTCTGCCGCCTGTACTGCGAGAAGAGGCCGGATATGGTAGTTCAACGTTTAACCAAGGAGTTTTTCTATGAATGAAGGTTTCATTGAAGCATTGCGTCAGGCGCTTCCCCCTACCTTTTCCCGACAGGTTGCGGCGGAAGCCCTCAAGGGCATCTACTCTGCCGGGCGGTTGTGTACTCTCGACTCCATGGGGAAGGGGCCGGGCGGGGTGCGGCTTGGGCGTTGTGTGGCTTATGAGCGCGAATCCTTCCTGTCATGGCTGGAGGGACGGATCAACACGCCTTCCGGCAATAAGCGGCTGGGAGGGTGCGCCTGACGCTCAGAAACACGAAAAGCCGGGGGGTGGAATCCCCGGCTCTCCAGAAAAAGGTATTTGTCTTAGCAGGACAGGAAAACGATAACATCCCCGCCTCTGCCCTGCAAGGTTTTTCGTCCTGATGATGGGCGCTAGCCTTGAGGCAAAAGAAAAGGCCCGATGCGGGAACACCGGGCCAAACACAGAAATCTAGCATGTGCAGAGAAAATATGTACGAAATGGACAAAGAAGTCAAGGGAGATAGACATGAGCATTGATGCAACTCGTTGGGCTTGGAGCCTCCAAGGGATTCGACCCACTCAAAAGCTGGTGCTCCTGTCTCTTGCCGATAGAGCAGGGGAGAATCATGTGTGCTGGCCTTCTCTTCAACGGCTGGCATTTGATACCGGGCTTGATGTGAAGACCATCAGAACGTGTCTTATCGACCTCGCGCAAGCCGGAATCGTCTCACGTAGAGAAGTGCGTGGGCGCGGCTATGAGTATACGTTGATAGGCGTTGAGGGGAGAGAAAACCAAACAATTCTCACAGATTATAGAAAAAATGCCCCCAAAACGTCATTTTCTGAAAATGGTACCCCTACCAGTTTTGGTAGGGGTATAGATAACCATCAAGATTCTAACGATAATTTTTTAGACACCCCTACCAGTTTAGGTACCCCTACCAAAACTGGTACCGGTACCGATTTAGGTACCCCACCCCTACCAGTTTCGGTACCCCACCCCTACCAGTTTAGGTACCCCACCCCTACCAAAACTGGTACCCGAATCTACCAAGAACCGATCAAGAACCGATCAGAGAACCTAGAAGAGAGTGTGCAGACGCACACACGCACTCGCTCACAGAAGCCGAAGCCACAAAAGCTCACGTTCGGGGAATATGCCAACGTCAAGCTCACGGCAGAGGAACACGGAAAGCTCATAGCAGCCTACGGGGAAGACAAGACCGCCGATGCCATCGCCTTCTTGGACATCCATCTCGGGGCCAGAGCAGGGAAAGACCCGTACAAGTCGCACTATCTGGCTCTCCGCAAGTGGGTTTTCGATGCCGTTGAGGAGCGCAAAGCCAAAAAGCAAACCGTTCCTAGCGGGCGAACACAAGCCCCTATGACGGCGAGACAGGCTGAAGTTGCAAAACGCGGCGAATGGGCAAAACAAATCTTGAAATTCGACGAGGTGATGAAAAATGGCGAGCTTGCAACTGTTGGCTTTGGAACTGAGCAAGGCGTTTGTGCTTTATCGGCAACCGATGCCGGAACGGGAAGAGTTCGAGCTGTTGGTCAAGACTTGGAATGACATATTGGCTGGCGTGAACGATAGTGAACTTCGGCAATCGATGCGCCGTGTTGAAGCTCGCTCAAGCTTTTTCCCTGTTCCTGCTGACGTTATGCGGCAGGTAGAAGAGGCCCGGAAGCTGACGCCAGCCGTGAACCGCGAAGCCTTGCCGGAAAATGCGTTGACGCTCGATGAGCGGTGCGAACTCGGTACGGACTGGTGCGCGAAGATTCTCGCCAACCTGCGGGGGAAGATGGACGCCCGGAAGCAGGGAAGGCCGGATATGCCCTTGAACGAACAGCTTGCCAATCTCCGGGCGTTGGGGGTGGAGCAGTGAGCCCCGAAGAGTACCGGGAATTTCTCAAGACGGTAAAACCCGGCTCCAGCCCGTTACCCAAGTCTCAGCTTCTCGGCAAGGCCCGCCTTCCCCGGAATGGCCGCACGTACCAGACCGACGCCATGAACCAGACCGAGGCCCGCTATGCCGGGTATCTGGACGGGATGAAGCACACGGGCGAGGTCGTCGCGTGGGCGTATGAGGCCGTGAAGCTGCGGCTTGCGGACAAGACGTTCTACACGCCGGATTTCGTCGTGATCCGGGCTGACGGGGGCATCGAGCTGCATGAGGTCAAGGGGCATTGGGAAGACGACGCCCGCGTGAAAATCAAGGTCGCCGCAACACAGCATCCGTGGTTCCGGTTCCTCGCTGTGAAGGCAGGGAGGACAGGGTGGCAGTATGAAACGTTTGGAGGTGGGGCATGAGCACGTCCGTACAGGTTGAGATCGTCATTCCTGAGGGCATGGGCAAAGTTGAGGCGTTGGCGAAAGTGTCCACGTCCCTTCAAGGCGTCATTGCAAGGAAACGCCGGGAATGGCGGGCAGCGCGCGGGGAAATCGCCGTGCTCGGCCCGAACGTCGAGGAGCGGCCCGCGTGCAGGCTGTTCGTGTATCGCGTCGCCCGCGACTTCGGCGGGGACTCCATGCGCTACGTGTGGGATCGGAATGCGGAAAAGGTCACGTTATGACGGTGGATGAAGAGCGGGAGGTTGTGATGGGCGAGTTGTGGGTAAGCCATGATGAACTGGTCGACGCCATCGGTGATGACGGCGCGGATCTCTTATGCA